>Ga0105046_10002760_pt1 | contig 27750 bp, 26 predicted proteins | sample MAT03_FD_78385 | JGI IMG/M metagenome (GOLD analysis project Ga0105046, IMG submission 78385) | Freshwater microbial communities from Lake Fryxell liftoff mats and glacier meltwater in Antarctica - MAT-03 (megahit assembly) | ecosystem: Environmental > Aquatic > Freshwater > Ice > Liftoff... | reverse complement strand
TATGGAGAGTTCCATACAAAGCGCTTCCCACGAAACATGTGTTTGGTAAAGGTGTTCCGGGACCGAATCGTGTTCCTTTTACCTATCCGGAAGTGGTTGTTACTGCAAACAGGAATGGTGCACAAGGGCAGTGGTTAGGTGTAATGGCAACATTCTTGCACTATCAAATCGGTGGAATGAAGCCCATGCATGTGCCCGTGACATCGTTGGATTTGAGTCATGCAACACAGAAGGATTTGATATTTAACAGAGTAACTGGGAATTACTCTCTTGATCTTTTGCGACTAAATCCAAACAATGTGACTTCACTCGCTCTGGGAAAAATCTCTTTAACACGGACCGGTAGCAATGAATTCATTGTTAACCCGGATATATACGATTTCAACATAGAGTGGCAGAATGGTTTTAGTAAAAGAAACCTTTTAACAGCCTTGGGCTACGCAACCCACAACCTCTACTATTACCCATATTCCCCGGTGTTAGTCGGAGTATTTGGCGGCACGTTTACTATCTACTTTGACGGAAAACTGTACGTAAAACCCTAAATGAAAATCACAAAAATCTATCTAACCTCGTCGCTCCTATTTCTGCCTCTGCTTGTAGGATGCCAACAACAGCCGAGTCCAGAAACTCGAATGGAGATTGCTAAACTCTCGTTCCCTTCCGTCTATAAGCTAGTCGAATTCAACTCTGACTGGGACGTAGGAGAATCTGTGGAGACATACACACTCATTATTCCTTCTAGCGAGTATCAGAGAATTAGAATGGAAATTGAGAATAAGTCTTTTTTTCAATATGTTAAAAATGCCAAATCTCGACCAACTGTTTACTTGATGATGAGTGATATGAAAAAGTTGACCGAAGTGGCCTATTGGTTTGAAGGTGAGTATGCTTACCAAATCTATAGTCCTGACCCTGGAGCTGTAGTGACCGTTACACTAAGAAATGATTCACTTTTGGATATTGGCTATGTCGATCTCTAGACATAATGCACAGTGCATGCATACGAGCAAGTGCATGTAGGATGGAGTGATTTGAAGAGTCTGGCTCGCACCATAACAAGCGGGATCAGGAAAGATTACGTTGCGACGGAGTTCTTCCGAGTCGAAGGTGGGCTCGACTTCGACAGGAACGAATTCCTCTTCGGCGCTTTGATGATAGCAATACGCGGTGTTGTCTACCACGCTGCTCGTCCCCTGATTGGTTGACGTGAGGGACCGTAATCGAGGCAACGAATAGCAAGAAGGACGTAGAAATCAATCCACGTATGGACATGCTACTGCCGATCCTGATCGTTTAGTAGACATCTGTGGGATCAACTGCGCACACTCGGCGCGTGCAATCGGACAACGTGTACGGAAGCCGCATCCACTGGGCTTGTTGAGTGGTGTAGGAATATCTCCTTCGAGGACGATCCTACTCTTATTCTTCGCCATTGGGTCTGGCTCAGGAACTGCAGAGATGAGTGCCTTGGAATACGGATGCGTTGGTTTGAAGTACACTTCGTCTGCCGTACCGATCTCGACGATGTTCCCTAGATACATGACGGCGATGCGCTGGCAGATGTGATAGACCACCGAAAGATCGTGTGCAATGAAGAGATAGGACATGCCAAACTCTTTCTGCAGATCATCCATCAAGTTGATCACCTGCGCCTGCACCGATACGTCAAGAGCGGAGACGGGCTCGTCGCACACAATGAGTTCAGGGTTGGTGGCAAGGGCACGGGCGATGCCGATGCGCTGACGTTGACCGCCGGAGAATTCATGTGGGAATCGGAGAGCATACTCTGGCTGAAGACCCACTTTCTCGAGCAACCACAACACCTTATCGTCTACTTCTTTCTTTGACATCTCGGGCTTGTGGATCTCGAGCGGCTCGGCAATGATCTGCTTCACAGACATGCGCTGGTTCAACGATGAATACGGATCTTGGAAGATCATTTGGATCTTTTCTCGAAACGGCTTCATCTGCCCGCGACTCAGCGATAGAAGATTGGTCTTCGTTCCATTTTCATCAACATAGTTGATCTCTCCATCCAACGTTACATCGGGTGACACATGACGCAGTACGTTGACGATGGCGCGTCCGACCGTGGTCTTTCCACATCCTGACTCACCAACAAGACCAAGTGTCTCTCCACGATTGATCGTGAACGAAACGCCGTCGACGGCCTTTACATCGTTGACGCGACGTTGAAATACACCACCGTAGACAGGAAAATACACCTTCAGATCTTTGATCTCCAGCAAGGGCTTTCCGCTCATACCATAGCTCCCTGCGGTTGAACGAAGTGGCATCGTACAAAATGATTCGTTGTGATCTCGATCAATGGTGGCTCCGTTGTTTCGCACACGTCTTGTTTGAACTGACACCGTGTGCAGAATTTGCAACCGCTCGGTAGGTTCATGATGCTAGGCACGTTCCCCGGAATAGCGGCAAGTCGTTCGTGTTTGGAATGGTCTTTCTTTGGACGTGGGATCGAGGCCAACAGACCTATTGTGTACGGATGAAGCGGTGACGCAAAGAGGTCTGTTACCGATGCCACTTCTTGAATCTTTCCGCCATACATCACGATCACACGATTGCACGTTTCGGCCACCACGGCCAAGTCGTGCGTGATCAATACAATAGCAGCTTCGTTGCGTTTTGTTTTTAGCTCTAACATCAGATCGATGATCTGTGCTTGGATCGTGACGTCAAGTGCCGTCGTTGGTTCGTCTGCAATGAGCAACGACGGATTGCATGCCAGTGCGATGGCAATCATCACACGTTGGCGCATGCCACCTGAGAACTGATGCGGATAGTCGTCGATACGATTTTCTGGATCTGGGATGCCAACAGAACGAAGCATGTCGATCGCTCTGACCCTTGCCTCCTTTGCCGAAATCCTATCGTGCGTTTGAATCACTTCCGCGATCTGCATTCCAACACGAAAGACGGGATTGAGCGACGTCATGGGCTCTTGAAAGATCATGGCAATCTCTTTACCACGAATGCGATACATCTCTTCGTACGAGAGCTTGACGATGTCTGAGCCCTTGAAGAGGATCTCGCCTCCCATGATACGGCCGGGCGGATCAGGGATGAGTTTCATGAGCGAAAGTGCGGTGACCGATTTGCCGGAGCCGGACTCGCCAACGATACCAAGGACCTCGCCTTTGTAGATGGTAAAGGTCACACCATCGACGGCCTTGGCCCAAGTGCCTTCGATGTTGAAGTACGTTTTGAGGTCGTTGACTTGTAGAAGTGGTTCGTTGGTCATTAGCGGAGTCGGGAGAATACTTTCGGATCGAATGCCTCACGTACGCCTTCACCAATGAAGACAACCAACGTGAGTGTAACGAACATCGCACCCATCGGTACGACGACGAGCCAATACTTCGTGAGATTTGAAAGGCCAACGCCAATCATCTGTCCCCACGATGGCGTGGGAGGTGCAAGACCAAATCCCAAAAAGTCCAACGACACAAGTGCCGTGATCGATGCCACCAGTGCAAACGGGAAGAAGGTGATCACGGGCACAAGCGTATTGGGGAAGATGTGCTTAAGGATGATCTTATAGGTTGGTACACCGATGCTCACTGCGGCAGCCACATAGTCTTTGGACTTCTCGCGGTAGAACTGTGCACGCATTTGCGTTGCTATACCGAGCCATGCAAACACCGTCAGCATAGTCACGAGCAGCATAAAACTTGGCTCGATCATACTCACAACGATGATGATCAAGAAGAGGAATGGCAGTGATCCCCAGATCTCCATGAAGCGTTGGATGAGCACATCGATCCAACCGCCAAAGAAGCCCATGACGGCACCAATGGGAATACCCAGAAGATATTCAAGAAGAGCAACAAGGAGGGCGAACGACAACGACACTTTAAAGCCGTACGACATGCGCGACAGCACGTCGCGACCTCGGTCGTCGGTGCCAAAAGGCCGCAAGATGCCATTCCCATCAACTCCAAAAGGCTCAATGAACTTCTCGTTTCCGGAGAGCGTGATGTCTTCGTTCGGACCGAATGGATACACGGGCATTACCACCCAATTGTCGCCATTCTGCTGCTCATACAGAGCTTCTAGCTTCCGATAGTCACAGTCCCCTTCTTCACCAACCAGCCCAAATTCTTTTCCGGCGTGATACGTAGACGGAGCCCACGAATCCACTGGAATCAACGATGCTACCCAATCGCGAACAGCAGGGAAATACGTTGATCCGTTGTAATGAACCACGATGGCCTTGCCATTGATCAGCAACGGTAAGAAGAATGAAAGGGCAAAGGCGGAGATGAGGAGGATGAGTGAAATGTATCCACGACGGAGTGTTTTGAATTTCTTCCATCGTCGCTGAAACAACGTCTGAGATTTAGTAGGTGTACTCATGTGGCGTTACCGGAAGCGAATGCGCGGATCGACCAGCGCGAGCATGAAGTCAGAAATGATGGAGCCGAACAGCGTGATGATCACGTTGATCACCGTAAAAGCAAAGAAGACATTCGAATCGCGATATACGATGGCATCAAACGACAGCTTCCCAATTCCCTCGATGTTGAAGGCCACTTCGATCAAGTAGTTACTTGCCAAAAAGATCGAGATCACGCCACCAATGGTTGCCATCAACGGAATGATGGAGTTACGCATACCATGCATCCAGATCACACGTTGTTCTCGAAGCCCCTTTGCATAGGCCGTGCGAATGTAGTCTTGTCCGAGCGTGTCAAGGAGAGAGTTCTTCATGAGCAACGTAAGCGACGCAAATCCTCCGATGGTATAGGCGATCGTTGGAAGTACGAAGTACCACATTCGATCTCCGATTTTCTCGAAGAGATTCAACGTGTCGTAGTCGTTGGATTGGAAACCACCTGTCGGGAATATCTGCAAGAAACTACCGCCCCCTAAGAGCACCAGTAGCACCGCTCCAACGGCCCAGCCCGGCATGGAGTACGCGATCAACACGGCGCTCGAGCTAGCAGCATCGAACATGCTGCCATGTCGAAGCGCCTTCTGAACACCGAGATAGAAGCAGACCACATAACTCAACACAAATCCGATCAGTCCAAACTGGGTGGAAATATGGATGCGCTCGGCAATCAGCTCTGTTACAGGTTTGCGATACTGGAACGACTTTCCGAAATCGAGTGTGAACAGGCCTGAGCGTTCTTTCCGATACACCCAAACACTGTTCTCGGTTTTCGAGGGGTCTACACTCCACTCAGACAGAACTTTTGTTGAGTCCACGGCATCGTAAACCGTGAGCATACCAGTTGCATTCGGCTTTGCGATTACGCGGATTCCCTTGCCAACATTCCGCTGCTCACCGATCTTGGTGAGGTAGTCGTCTACCGGACGTGGGATCAATCCTAGCCAGATGATGTAGCGCTTCCATACCGGTTCATTCACCTGATGGTAGCGTTGGAGTGCTTCGAGCTGACTTGGTGGAATGGTCATGCCTTCGGTGCCAAGGGCAGACCCGCCACCTTCGGACCCTCCACCTTTTTTTAACGCATTCATCTGTTGCTCATACGCGCCGCCCGGTGCGTATTGCACAATGAAGAACACAACGATCGTACAACCGAAGAACGTTGGGATGGCAAGAAGGAGTCGTCGAATGAAGTACTGCAGCATAGATTACTTCTTGTATTCCTTCCAGAACTTCATCTCGATCACGTCCTTAGGATCGGGAAGAGCTTTCTTGTTTTTGCGAGCATCTCCGAGAGCTGCAACCTTGTCTGCGTCATACCACCACGAAGAAGCGATCAGGCGGTAGACGTAGGAGAGTTGACCAGTTTTTGGGAGTCCATAGGCAGGCATGCCAAACTTGTTCCAGTGTGCTACACGGATGCCCTTTGGATTCCACCAGAAGCTCGACATGTAGGTGTTGTAGGATATGCCGTCGATTTCACGAATGATGTCGCGCTGACCTTGAATGGAGAACGTTGAATCATACACATCAAGGAGTTCATCAACGCGAGCGTTTTTGAATCCTTGAATGTTGTTGTTGTCGTTCTTGTCCGCCAACGAGCTCTTCAACGATGTTTCTGGATTTGGCGTAACGAGACCAGTGTATCCATAATAGAACACTGAGAAGTTGCGCTCGTCGATGTTCTTGATGATGGCATTCCAATCCATGAACTTCAACTTGAGATCGATGCCGATCTTGCGAAGCTCTTGTTGATAGGGCGTCATGAATCGTTCGACAGGCTTCTGAATCGGAAGCTCGATAACAAATGGCTTGCCATTCTTGACAAGTATTCCATCCGAATTACGCGTTTTCCAACCAGCCTCTGCAAGGAGCTTTTGTGCGCCTTCGGGATCGTACTGCATAGGCGTATTTGCTGGATTGGCAAAAATCGAGTTCGGATAGTACGTGCTAAAGGGTTCGTACTCGTTGTACAAGAGCTTCTCGATGAGTTGCTGACGTGGGAAACACATCATGATGGCCTTGCGAATGCGAATGTCGTCGTAAGGCGCCTTACGCATGTTAAAGGTCATCCCTTGCGTTCCCATCGGACCATCTGTGAAGATGCGTCGACGTAGCACGTACCCGTTCGAGATCGCATCGTACTTCGTGTCGTTGATCCACTTTTCAGTGGTGGCCATACTAAAGCGGAACACATCTGTTTCCCCTGCCTTGAATTTTTCGTATTCGAGCTCAGGGTTATCCTTCACCACCACATAGTTGATGCGATCGAAGTTTCCGGTTGACTTATTCAGAATGTCGTCCTTGGACCAGTAGTCATCGCGACGTGTAAGAGCATAGGATTGGCCGGACTTGATGTCCGATTGCAATACAATGTACTCACCCGTACCCAACGGCATGTTCGTGTTGTACTTCTCAAGGAATTCTGTTCCGGTAAGATTGCCGATCTCATTTGCAGAGAAAATCAACAGCGAAGAGCCGAAGTACAACAGGTTGCGGAAGTTCACAGTCTTTGCCTGCACTTCGACGATGTACTTTGATTTGGCAACGGGTTGCTCAAACTTGCCATACACCAATGCCGAGGAGGGTTCAAGGATGGAAGGATCTGTCATGAGCTTCCATGTTGCAACAACGTCTTCGGCAACAACAGGACTTCCATCACTGAACCGAGCACGCGGATCGATGCGGAAGGTAAACGTCTTCTTATCCGCGCTGATCCTCCAGTGGGAGGCAAGCGCTGGTGCCGTTTCGAGTGTGATAGGATGTTGTCCGACCAGTGCCTCGTATACCATGGCCTTGATGTCGAATACCTGTGCAAGCGAAGATCCTTGTCCCTCAGGACGGAACGTTGCCGGGAACGCAGATTCCGTGAAGGTGATCTGTCCACCCGTCTTTGCATTTGGATCGGTGAAGAGCTTGATGTCTTCATCTGTGGTCGTATACGTCACAAAGCCCATTTGCTCTGCGACCTTTTCGAAGCCATTTCCACCAAGGGTATCAGGAACACTTGGGTCTGCTCCCGGAGGAGTGTCTATCTTGTGCCACGTGTTCTTGATGTTCAGGTCTGCGCTTGCGTCTTGTGTTCGGCGTTTACAGCCGGTAGAAAAGATGGACAAACAGCAAAGGCCTACTACGAGAGTGATCGAGAGACCTGAACGCAATCTTGACGTCATAACAGCTCCTGAAATGAAACACGGCGTTTCGTAATACGAACTGGCAAATATACATTCGCGGTATGAAAACCATTTACCCTGCCGATCTCGCCCACCGTGAACGCCATCAATTCCTCCTCAGCGGAGTGGCTCCACGCCCTATAGCACTCGTTTCCAGCGTAGATGCCGAGGGAAATCACAACGTCAGCCCATTTTCTTTTTTCAACGCCTATTCGTCGAAACCGCCGATTCTTGCCATTGGGCCGGCCATTGCCGCAAAAACTGGGAAGGCCAAGGACACGTGGCTGAACATCCTTGAAACCGGCGAATGTGTCGTGAATACGGTTTCGTACTCGATGGTCGAGAGTATCAACCTCGCCTCGTGCGAGTATGAAAAGGGAGTAGACGAGTTCGAGAAAAGTGGACTTACGAAGGTCCCTTCCGCCCTCGTTGCTCCGCCACGTGTGGCCGAGTCGCCCTTCCAGATGGAATGCAAACTCATGCAGAACATCGAACTACGGCGCGACATTGGAGGCAACGGGAACATCATGTTACTTGAAGTTGTGTGCTTCCATGTGGCAGACTCGGTCTTGGTGGATGGAAAGGTTGATCCGCGGCGCATGGACCTGGTCGCACGCATGGGCTACGACTATTACTGCAGAGCAGACGCGAACAGCATCTTCGAAGTGCATAAGCCACAGTGGAATGGTATTGGCGTAGACGCGCTTCCCGATCACATTCGCGAAAGCACCGTGCTTACCGGGAACGACCTCGCAAAACTGGCAGGCGTGCAAGTGCTTCCGATGCTTGATGGGTCGTTCCCGAGATTTGATCGAGAATTTAGAGCAGACTCTGTGGAGATCGAACTTGCGAATGGCGATCCGGAAGCGGCCCTATATGTGCTTCTTGCATTGCAACGCACTCACGAACGCGCTCAACTCCACCGAATCGCAAAGGCTTTTCTTGCACTCGACAAGATCGTAGAGGCGTGGCAGACATTGCTTCTTGAGGGATAGGCAAGGAGGCAAGGAAGAAAGACTATCTGAGGATGTGCAGCAACTGTACACGCTGATGTTGCTCGTTCACAAGTGAGACAACGTAGATGCCAGGCGACAACTGCGACGTCGCAAGAACGCTATCCGCCGTGGTCGATTCCAAAACGATGCGTCCTTGTAGATCTCGCACAAGCACGGTAGATGAACGAGCGACATCTGAAAAACGAATGTAATCGTTCGCTGGATTGGGAGTGAACATCACCCAGGATTCTTCACTTGCCACTTCGTTTACACTTGTGGTGATCTCGCCACTTTTGTAGATGCCATTTCCATACGTTCCAGCATAGGCAACAAGTCGTTTTGATGCGGGTGCAGATGTTGCAAGCTCAACGGTGCGCACCACCACGTCGGCCGGCATGCCGTCGTTCCAACGTTCCCATCCATCGCCCCAGTTGGTGGTGATCCACACACCTGTGGAATCTCCTGCTGCGATTAGTGTTCGGTCTTCAAGCGGATGTTCCACAATCTGCCAGACGCGTGCATTGTTCGGTCCGCGTAGAGAATGCCACGTCCTTCCTGTATCAATCGAACGATAGATGCCCGAACCAACCGTAACGTTGCCAACGATGCTGTCTGTGCCACAGTACACCACGCGAGCATTGAAGGCAGACGGAGTGACGCACAAAATGCGTTTGCCTTCAAGTCCGGTCGTGTCTTGCTTCCAGGTGATGCCAGCGTCTTTCGACACGAAGACGCCTGCTAAATGTCGTGCATCTCCCGCCATGAACATCAACGAAGTGTCGGCCTTTGAAATGGCGATCGACCTGGACTGAACCGGAATATCAACAACACGATTAAATGTTCTTCCAGTGTCCATCGACACTTGAATGCCTTCGCTCGTGTTACTCGCAGCAGCATAGATCTTGAACGGCGTTGATGATGGTGACGCAAGGAGCTGCTCAAACGTCACAGTACTGTTGTCGGGCTCCGCAGACCACATTGCTCCCCCATCAACAGATCGAACCGTTCCACCCTGCGCAGAGAATGGCTTTGCCACAGCCGCTATCCACGTTTGCTCAGCTCCGCGCACGCGCATGATGTCTCGAACCGAGTAGCCTTTCAGCATCGGTGCCGCGAAGGTTGCCCCGCCATCTGTACTCAGTTGATATCCTTCACCTGAGTAGTACTCCATCTGTTGATTGACATTTTCATATAAAGGCGGTGCTGAATCGGCACAAGCGATGACGGTGTTGTCGTTCCACACTTTGATGCGATGGACGTAGGGAGCCGTAGAGCCAAGTGCACGCCACGTTTGCGCGGGTGCGATCTCAGAAGTAAGTGCCAAGAGGCAACAGCAGAAAAGCATTCTGGCAATCATTGATCACGCTCCTGAAGATTCTACAAGGCACAACACAACACCTTTTTCGACGGCAACACCCTCACGTACGGAAACGTTTTTGACGATGCCATTCAACGGACACTTGATCGCATTCTCCATCTTCATTGCTTCGAGCGTGAAGACAACATCACCCTTTAGCACACTCGCACCATCGGCAACATTCACAGACTTGATCAAGCCCGGCATAGGAGCAGATATCTTTACTGTGCGTGCATTCGAAGATGTACTGGATGTGAGGAGCGACAACAACGCGTGGTGGTGATCTCGGTACACGTCTACGTCGTAGCGATAGCCGTTCATGCTTATGGAAACGGCCGACACGCCGTTGCTGGTGATCACAACGGGAAACGACCTGCCATCGATGGTTGCTGTAAACACATTTGCCTGATCCGTTGGATACAACTGCACGGCCACGTCGTCCAGAGTCGCTTCATGTGGCGTAACAAGATCTACGGTCTGCTGTTGGCCATGTTGGCCGGTATGAACGATAAAACGCATGTGCAAAGATACAGAGGGTGTGCAGAGGAACTACGGTCGGCACGTGAGTAAATACAGCCGATCGTTAAACTGTCCGGTGGCCTGGAACGCGTTGTTCTTTCTCACGTAGACGGCATCCGACACGCGGTCGCACATCTTGCCCAGCTTAAACCCAGATTGCTCGATATCCCACATGACGATCGACATGGATGTGGCATAGGCAAGAACAGGGATTGTGGGATGCACCGCGATGGCTGCGCTTACGTTCACCTTCGACGACATCCGATACCGCCTGCCATTGAGACTGATGAAGTCGTCTCCATCCCTACTCAAATAGGCCATCGTCGAACCATTATTGGTGAAGACGATGAGACCGGTCTCAAGTCCGGCAGGATAGTCTGCAGCATCGAAGTACACGCTTCGTGACAGGTTCCGAATGCCATAGTAGGCAACAAGTGCATCAAACGGATGAAGAACGAGTTGCGAGATGATGTCGCATGGAGGACCAAACCACGGCTCGTTCATTTCGTCTGTGTACTTGCATGCGAACACAGAACCACCGCTTCTCTCGCAAACGAATGCAAGCGCAGTTCCGAACCGATTCACGTGCAGAAATCGCACGCCGAGTATGTTCGACACAATACTTCGCGTGCCGATCTGAACAGAAGAGGACGGACCGTTTTGCACGGCAACAACGGGTAAACCATTAGACCATATGCCGGCAAGTTCGATCTTGTCTGCCGTCACGCCTTCCACACCGTCCTGCACAAGTGCTTGAACGGTTCCTCGCTGACCCACATAGTAGAGATGCTCACCTTGCGGATCGGCAGCATAGGACCCAACAGGAAACAGCACCTGCACAGACGTTTTGCCATTGGAGAATGTGACGAGAGAATCACGTCGCGTTACCGTATACAACACCGGCGTTTGCGATGCAAAGAACAACGCCTCAACGCCTGTACCGCTTACGGGTATTGCCCTTTCAGGCGTGATAATCCGAACGATCGTATTGATTGTTGCTACAGATGCCCATGTAGATCCATCGTTGGAAAACACGGGCTTCCCTACTTCTGAATAAGGGCCAAATCGTTTGCCGTCTACATACAAGTGGTAGAACGATGTGAATGGCTGCGTAATAGCCCACCAATGGCCTGTAGAGTCCACGCCATGATTGATCAAGTGCTCATCACCAGGCAGTAGTTGCAACTCCTCACAGTTCTGTGCCTGCATCGTGGAAAGTGATGCAAGGACAAGGAAGGTGGAAAGGATGATTTTGATTCTACAAAGGAACATAGGTTCGTTGTTCGGTAACAACGCACGTAAGTGATACATCGTGATCTTCTGCCGCAACATGCTGGAGTTTCTGACATTCAAACGCAAGGCCAATCGAAACTGCTGTTGTCTCCGCTAGAAATCTATCGTAGAATCCTTTGCCATATCCAAGCCGATGACAGTGCAGATCGAATCCAACGACCGGCACAATAATGGCGCAGTCTGAATTCCAACGTTCGTCGCTGCTCTCCACGAGCATCTCACTATCCACCATAGGCTCTTCCAACCCAAACGCACTGCGGTGCCATTTCGTGTCTCGATCTACGAGAACATGGGCAAGTTCAGATGTGCCTTGGCGTATCACGGGTACGTATACTTCTTTGCCGATTCCCCAGGCATAGTCAAAGAAATGGTTCGATTCCACTTCTGTACCAAACGATCGATAAAGGTGAACACGACGTGCCAATTGAAAAGGGCGGAGTTTATGAGCACGTTCGAAAATGATCATGTTCCATAGTGAGCGGTCGTCGTCCAAGAGGTCTTGTCGACGTTGCAATACACTCGCTCGCAATTCTTGTTTGTTCTCAGTCATGTAGATATCCTACGGGCAATCCAAAGATCCGGTACAACAATGCCAACGAAGAGCACCGATGCACCAATCGCCTCGCGCACCGTCCACTCTTCTTGCAAGACCATGTAGGCAATGACGGCGGCCGCCAACGGTTCTACGGCATAGATCAATCCGGCACGAACGGGATGTGTGTACTGCTGAAATCGAGTCTGTATCCAGGTGGTGACCACTGAAGCAAGAATGCCGCAATACAAAACGGCCCACATCAATTGCATCGATGGATTGAATTGCAAGGCGGTGGGTCCGGAGAAGGGCAAGGCAACAATGGCAAGAACGATTGTCACAAAAAACTGCAGGATCACAAGGGTGTTTTGCTTCTGTGGTTCAGAACGAACGGCGCGTGTCCATACATCGATATAGGTGAGATAAACAGACCATATCATGGCACTGATCAAGGTGAGAATGTCTCCAGCGTTCACGCCCGACGTTTCGGGTGCTGTGAATACCCACAATCCGATGAAGACGATCACCACGCTCAACCACTGATGACCCCGTACCGCAGATCCTTCGACGATGCGATACACGAACGGAACGAACACCACCATGGTTCCCGTAATGAAGGCAGATGCAGAGGCCGATGTAGATGTTAGTCCAACTGTTTGCAGCAAAAAACCACTGCCGAACAGCAGACCAAGAACGACGCCACGTCTCACCAATGTACGATCCCATCCACGCAGCGCCTGTGGCCACAGTAGGCATGCGATTGCAAAGGCCAGTGTAAAGCGTAGCACAACGAAGAGCGCCGGCGACGTGGTAGTCATGGCCTCTTTCACCAACACAAACGTTCCACCCCACAAGCAGGTGATCAACAACAACAACATTTCTGCTGTGCGTCGTGGAACAACCGTCACACCAACACCGCAACGTATCCGTAAAAGCGAACGGCCGCCTGCATGCCGGCGTAGAAATTCCCCAAGTCGAAATGCTCATCGGGTGAGTGCGCATTCTCGTTATTCAAACCAAATCCCATGAGGACTGTTGGCGACTTGAGCACTGTGTCGAACAACAAGACCACGGGTATTGATCCACCTTCACGTGCAAACCGACATTTCTCATTGAACGTTTCTTCGAGTGCTCGGACGGCAGCATTCATCGCAGGCGTTGCGCGAGGAACAATCACGGGGTCTGCACCATGTAGGTCTGTGACTGTTACCGTAACACCTACAGGAGCAATGCGATGAATGTGCGCTGTGATCTTTGTTGTGATGTCTTCATACGACTGATGTGGCACGAGCCGCATGCTCACCTTTGCCATAGCACGAGCAGGCAGCACCGTCTTTGCCCCTTCTCCCGTGAACCCTCCCACCATCCCATTCACATCAAGCGTGGGTCGTGCGCCAAGTCGTTCGATAGTTGAGTAGTCTTCTTCGCCAAACAGTTCAGCAACCTGCACATCATCTTTGAGGCGCTCGTCGCTATAGCCTAGTGAGGCAAGACTTGCGCGTTCGTCTGCGTCGATCGGAAGTACGTTGTCGTAGAAGCCTTCGATTTGAATATGACCGTGCGCATCTTTGAGCGACGCAAGTATGGTTGCCAATGCATTCAATGGATTCTGTACAGCGCCTCCATACGAGCCACTATGCAGGTCGCGATTCGGTCCTTGCACGTCGATCTGTACGTAACAGAGTCCGCGCAGACCGTAGACGAGCGACGGAATTCCGGGGGCGAACATCGACGTGTCGCTCACAACAATGCAATCGCACGAAAGCATCTCGGAATACATTTTCACAAATGGTGCAAGGTTCGGACTACCGATTTCCTCCTCGCCTTCGATGATCATCTTTATGTTCACGGGAAGTGTGCCATCGACGGCAAGCATAGCCTCGATTGCTTTGATGTGCAGAAATACTTGGCCCTTGTCGTCTGTTGCGCCACGTGCATAGATCTTGTTGTTGCGAATGGTAGGGCTGAAGGGCGGCGTGGACCAAAGGTCGATCGGGTCGACTGGTTGCACATCGTAGTGCCCGTAGAACAACACGGTCGGCTTGTCCGCACCCGCTCGTAGGTCCTCTGCATACACGATCGGATGTCCGGGTGTGTCGTACACGCGAACGGTGGGCAACCCAATGCTTCGGAGGTGGGATTCGAGCCACGAAGCGCATGTGCGAACATCAGCGGCACGTTCAGGATCGGTGCTCACGCTGGCAATAGAGAGAAGTTCATGAAGCTCGTCGAGCTGTTGCTCCCGATGGGAGTCGAGGTAGGATTGCACGTCTTTCATGCTTCAAAGATACCACGGAAGGAATCAGAACTTGGACAGTGACGTAGGATATGCGATGTTTGGCTGTTCGTTGATTCACCGTTGGGGGCTCTTTATGGATCTGTCTCTTCCCGCAATCATTGGTCACGTTGGCTATCTCTTGTTGATCATTGCCTCGCTCGTACGCGTGATCCTTCCGCTTCGCGTGCTGGCGATTGGTTCCGGACTCTTCGCGATGGCGTCTAGTTTGATGTACGGGACGCAAGATTGGCCATGGGAATTTGTGTTTGCAAGCGTGAACATTTATCAGACCGTGGTGATCTTACGAGAGCGGACCATGGCGCGCCTTACGCCGGAGGAGGAGACGCTACGGCAGAAAATGTTCGGTCAGCTGTCGATCGTAGACTTTCATCGGATGATCCGGACGGGAAGTTGGGTAACCGTCGAAGCCGGAGAAGAGGTTACCAAACAGGGGCATCAGGTGGTTCGAATCGTACTTCTTACAGACGGAGCTGCCTCTGTAACGATCGACACTGAGGTTGTAGCTTACTTGAAGCAAGGTGACTTTATAGGCGAGATGGCCTTTGTTTCCGGTAACCCTGCTTCGGCTACGGTCGAGACGATCACACCATCGCGGTACTTAATGTGGAGGTCCGCAGACCTCAAGGCACTACTTTCGAGACACCCCGACATCCAATCGGCGCTTCAATCGGTGTTCAACCGGAACCTTATCGACAAGCTCTCGCGCGATAGCACGCAGGAAAATGCCGAACAGTTCTAAAACGATTATTTGTGTACATTTACCGAATATTCTGGACCTCCATAGATGGCAATGACCGAATCGCCGGTAGTCAAGCCGCTCTCTCTTTCGAATGAGGGCGATCTTGAGATTGTTTTTATAGGAACAGGCAACGCTTTCGCTAAACGCTTGTTTCAGACTAACTTCCTTCTGATAAAGGGAGATACGCATGTTCTCGTGGATTTCGGGATGACCGGTCCGCAGGCGCTTCGTGAAGTTGCGGGCCTTGAGTGCACAGACATTCGCACCATCCTCCCTACGCACAGTCATGCAGATCATATTGGCGGCGTCGAATACCTGACGCTGATCAATCGCTATGTTGCGGTTGCCACATTAGGACGTGCAAAGCTGAACATGATCATCCACGATGAGTATCGCCCGGTGTTATGGGAGATGTCGCTCCGTGGAGGGTTGGAGTTCAACGAGGAAAGTCATGACGGTCAGCGATTGGACTTTGCCGACCTCTACAACGAACACTCCCTTGAAGTTCTCAGCAACGGTCCACGTCGGATCCTGCGCACGAACTTTGGTGGCATTAACATCGAGCTCTTCCACACCAATCACATTCCTGGTGAAGCCACAACCCCTGCGGATGCCTTCATCACGTATGGTTTGATGGTGGACGATCGGGTTTTCATTTCCGGCGATACGAAGTTCGACCGTGAATTGATAGATCTGTATGCAGACCGGTCAGAGGTGATGTTCCACGATGCAGCTTTCAGCTACAACCCCGTGCACGCTTCAACTCCGGAGCTCCGTACGCTTCCGGAGCACATTCGGAAGAAGATGTACTTGATGCACTACCCGGACTCTTATGAGAGCCACGATGTGTCTGACTTTGCCGGCTATGCACAGCAGGGCGTGCGGTACCGATTCCCCTAAGTGTTGAGTTCCTGAAGAGATCGGAGATATACCTCTTCGTACATTGGTACGATAAGGTCGATATCGTAATGCTGCACAGCTCGTTTGCGAGCATTGGCGCGAAACGCCGCTAGTTTCTTTGGACTGGTGAACAACTCCACACAGTAACGCGCCATGCGTTGTACATCGCCAAGCTCTGCGATGTATCCACATTCGCCGTGTCCGACCACTTCTGGTACACCGCCGATATTGGTAGCGATCACCGGAACCTCACAGCTCATAGCCTCGAGTGCCGACAAGCCGAACGATTCACTTTGGCTAGGCAGGAGGAAGATATCTGCAATGGAGAGGATCTCCGGAAGTGCCGACTGTTTCCCGAGGAACTTCACGTGGTCCCACAGTCCGAGCTCGCGTACGAGTCGTTCGGCGTCTGATCTCTCTGGCCCATCACCCACGAAGACAAGCTTTGCAGGAACGGTCTTGCGCACTTCTTCAAGGATGCGGACGCAATCTTGGACACGTTTTACTGGACGAAAATTCGAAACGTGCATCAGAACGAATTCATCATTGATGTTCAGTTGCTTCTGCAACTGCGTGCATTCAACACGTTTGTATAGCTTGGTGTCTACGAAGTTTGGAATTACGGTGATGGGTGTTTCGGCATTGAAGTTCTGCCTCGTCTTCTCTTGTAGAAAACCAGAAACCGCCGTCACCACGTCCGAACGTTCCAAAGCGAACTTGATAATCGGATGAAAATTTGGTTCTAGTCCAACAAGTGTAATGTCTGTTCCATGCAGTGTTGTAATGAGCGACAATGGATTCGATCCTTGCATGATCTCTTTGGCGAGATATCCACTTACAGCATGCGGAATAGCATAGTGCACATGAAGGACCTCGAGATTTTCATATTTTGCCACGTCGATGATCTTTCCAGCAAGCGATAGCGTGTACTGGTTGAATTCGAACAGCGGATACGCTGGGGTCTCTACTTCGTGATAGAAGATGTTGTCCTGATACCGATCCAATCGCATTGGGAGTGCGTAGGAGATAAAGTGGACACTATGCCCTTTTCGCGCTAGAGCCTGACCCAGTTCCGTAGCCAAAACACCGCTTCCACCATAGGTGGGATAGCAAACCATTCCAATTCTCATGCCGCTCCTTATGCTCGTTCTCCATGACAACTGATAGTACAGCCTCGCCGGATGCGTACTGGACCATCGTTGGAGAGACCAGAACCGAAATTACCATCAAAAAGTCAGTTTTTATTGGCTGTCTCTTTCACGTCTCTGCAAAAGCTGATGCGCTGGCGCATATTGCCTCGTTACGCGCAGAGCACTATGACGCGGCTCATCACTGTTACGCGTATCGATTGGGTCACGACGGACAAGATTTTCGAACAGCTGATGACGGTGAGCCTTCTGGAACGGCAGGCAAGCCGATTCTCTTTTGCCTACAAAAGGCACACGTGAGTGACGTACTCTGTGTTGTTGTGCGTTTCTTTGGTGGCGTGAAGCTCGGCACGGGTGGCTTGGCACGAGCGTATGCAGAGGCGGCGCAACTTGCACTCGAGGGTAGCGAACGCAGACTCATCCAGCGTATGCGAAAGATCTCTGTGTTCTGTACGTACGACGATGTTTCTCGTATGACAACACTCTTAGAAGAAGTTGGTGCGATCTACACCCCCATTTATTCTGATGCTGTGATCTTCGAGGCAGACGCACCGTTGACTACGGTTGATATGCTGGTTGCTCAGATCTCTGAACGAACGAATGGCCGTGCCGGATATACCTTCCCGCCAACAGAAGAGTGAGAGTACTTTAGAAGTCCATTCCAAGGGAATACAAGTAGTACGGCTCCGACATTCCACCCCATGGTTGGTGGCGCCATGCAACATCGAATCTAAAGGGCAATCCCAACAACACAGAGCGGATGCCTACACCCGTACTATACAACCATTTGTCGGTAAACACCGTTCTGACGGTTGGTGTGCTCGGTCTGTTCAAATCACCGGTAGCTCTACCAATATCGAAGAATATCTGACCTTGAAGACCTTGGAACAATGCGGGCAGAGGGCCTGCTTGAATCGCAAACAAGAGTGGGAATCGAAACTCCACATTGGCTTGCGCAAAACGCGAACCCGACTGTTCATTGATCGCATATCCGCGAAGTGGCCACACTGGACGTGTGAAGGCAAAATCTTCCGGTTCCACGAATGGCCAACCATTAGCACTAAACGAACGATTGAACCAATTGTCTACACCTCCAATGAAGAACTTCTGAGGATCAGGTCCGGTGCTATATCCTCCGGAACCGCGAAGTGCGATCGTGTAGTTGTTGCCAAGGCCGATGTAATGCCGAATGTCGGTGCGAAGAGTAACGAAGCCAAGTCCACTCGACGACGAAAGCTTGGGTGAAGCTTCCACGGTCGTGTTCCACCGCGTTCCATCGCTCGGCGCCCAGAGGCCGTTCAGCGTATTGTCGTACACGTAGGCCAACGTTGGCACGACAACAAACCGCGACAAGCTTGGATCTTGTGGGACGTCAAGGTTTTCCCGCGACATGGCAATTCCACTCAAACCAACATCGAAGCGCGAGTATCTGCTGAATGGATACGATGCTGTTCCCGTTGCACCATAGTTACGCATTCGGTATAGAAACGTCGATTGTCCGCTCGATATGTATGAGTATCCGGCATTGTGAAACCCAGCAATGCTATAGTCTACGATTTTTGGAAGGTAGCTGTACTGGACAAACAGGTTGCTATTTGAGAGGTCCAGAAATAGATTGGCGGCAACATAAATGGAATGATCCCCCAACATATCGGAGAACAACATTTGGATCACGCCTTGTGCACCAAACCAATTGCTGTATCCCGCCGAGCCTGTGATCACGTCCGGAGTGAACGTCACACGGTAGTCCTTTGCCGTGCTTGTCGTGGTAGTAGTTGTATTCTTCGACGGACCCGTTTCACTCGCCTTGACGTTCTCTTTCGGTTTCACCATAGACTGGCGTGAGAAATCGATATCGTATTCGCCAAAACTTTCCACAGAATCCTTGCGTGTGGCATCCTTCGTTGTTATGATACTAGCCAACGACGCTCGCTCGTCCAACTCTTGTTTGCGAAACTTCGTCATCGGCAGGGTATCCCGCTCCTTTTGTTCGAACGGAAATTTCAACAAGAAGATGTCGTAGCCAACCCGATTCTGCGAAGCAAAAGCAAGCTTCGTTCCATCCTTCGACAAACTAATCTGACTGATCTCCTGCAGCGAATTTGTTCGGGCGCGTCGTTCGTTCGTCGCGATATTCAATTCCCATAGGTTGCCAATGCCGTTGTAGTCTGCAACATAGAGGATTGTTTTATGATCAGGAGCCACAGCAATCGAGTATTTCCCTATCGAGGGCTCGTTGGTGATACGTTCGATCACTTGCGTGTTCACATTCACACGATAGATATCTCGTTGAGATACGTCGTGCTCCCACATCGAGAAATTCTCGGTAGTCTGGTCACCACTCGTGTAAGAAGCACGGTCTGAAATGAAATACAGCCAATCGCCGTCCGGACTCCACACGGGCTCCATGTCAGAGAAGATGTCGTGCGTGAGGGACGTTGTGGTTTTCCGTTTCAGATCGTAGACAAAGATGTCGGACTGCGCTTCACCGGGCGCGGCGTCGAAGGCTAGCGTGGTGCCATCCGGTGACCACTGTACACCACCAATGGTCTTGAATCCAAGGTCGATCTTATCGTAGTTGCCGGACTTGACATCAATAATGAAGATTGCATCTTCCCCACCAGATTTTGCGCCAACAGCAAGCTTTGTGCCTTGCGGATTCCACGATATCCCGGGTGTAAGAAGATTGAGTTCCTCAAAGTCTACCGAACGTGCACTGCTCCGCAATCGCTTTGTCTTTTTCGTGCTGATATCCATCACATACAACGAGAACACATCGTCGCGGTCGGAGATGTACGCTACGCGCTCTCCGTCTGGAGAAAGTGCGGGCGACGTGTTATAGAAGTTGTTTTCTTTTTGATGGTTAGAAAGTCGCGTCGAGAAATCTTCGACGTACTCGTATCGGTCGACATCCGGGAAATAGAACTTCTTGAGGTCTTTGGCCCACTGTTCGGACATTTCTTCATACGTCATTCCAAACGCTGCCTTGAACGTTTGATTTACGTCACCAATGGAACGGAACCGATTGAAGACTTCGCCTACTTTCCCCTTGCCATACTTCTCTGCCACATACCACCAGAACGACTGACCACCGCGATAGGCGAAGTAGCCGTTGAGCTGGTAGAGGCCCTTGAGATACTCGCTCACGGCAACGTCGCGCATGAACTCGTCGGTCTTCACATCCAAGCCGCCCGTACTCTCCCACTCTGCAAAGCCTTCGTTCATCCATGTTGGGATCATGGCTATTGCATTGTTGTTGATGAGCGATTGAATGGAGCCGCCGTAGAACATGTCGTTCAAAACGGCGTGGACCAATTCGTGATGGATCACGTGTTTGAACTTTTGGTAATTCCCTTCGAACGGTATCACGATACGGTTCTTGAACAATTCCGTAACGCCGCCAATTCCTTCGCTCATGTATTCGTCCAGCACATTCGTCTGTTGGAATTGGTTGTGCGAATTGTACACGATTAACACAATCCGTTTTGTGATCGTGTAGCTAAGGGTGCTCTGGATGGAGGAGAGTGCCTTCTCCGCTTGGTTCGCCGTATAGCGTGCTACATAATCTCCACCTTGATGGAAGTACACATCGAAGTTCGATGTTTGGTAGTACTTCCAGTTGAATTCTTGATACTGCACCTTGTTCTTGCCAAACGGTAGTTGGCCCGACGAGAATTGCGCACGCAAAGGCAGTGCGAAGACGCAGGAACACAGCAATACAAGGATGACAAGGTTCTTCAGCATGGAGGTGATGGTTGGGAGTGCTGCCTGGTTGACGGGGAAAGGTGGGACGAAGTTACTCTCGGCGACGTCGCTCTTTCTTCTTTGCAAGGAGATCGATACCTGCTTTTGCCGCCTTCTGTTCGGCGTCCTTCTTGTTCCGACCAGACCCAACTCCAATGCAGGTAGAGTCGACGTAGACCTCTACAGTGAATTCTTTTTCGTGGTCTGGTCCTTCTTCGCGAATAACGACGTACTTCGGTGCTGCGTTTCCGCGCGACTGCACGTCCTCCAACAATAGGCTCTTGAAGTTCGTGTCCTGCACCAACGATTCGTTCACCATGATTGGCAACATCGAATTCACGATGAACTTGCGCACTTCATCGAATCCAAGGTCGAGATAGATAGCTGCGATGATGGCCTCGAGTGCATCGGCCAGCATGCTGTCGTTGCCACGCTGCAGAGACTGATTTGCAGAGTAGCTAAGAAAGAGATAGGATTCAAGGTGGAGAGTGCGAGCACAAATGGCCAAAGACTTCTTGTTCACGAGCCACGAGCGCATTTTCGTGAGTTCTCCTTCGAGTACTTGTCTGTTGTTATAAAACAAATACTCTGCCGTGACCATACCAAGGATGGCATCTCCGAGAAATTCAAGTCGCTCATTCGAACGATAGTCCGGAGAATTCAATACTTGCAAATAGGAACGATGCGTGAGCGCTTGTTCGTAGAAGGCTGAATTCTTGATCTCGAGGTCGAGTGCCAGACTCAGATCCTTGACGCGTGCCGGCGTAAGTATCTCGGCCGTTGGAAAGAGTTCCTTCGTAATGGCTGGATCAACTGAGCCACGCGCAGAAGTCAACTTCAAGAAATTAACGTAAAGGGTGCGAACAATGTCTTTCACGTTACTCTTGGAAAGCTTTAAAGCACAACGTTGCGTTATGCCCACCAAATCCAAACGTGTTGCTCAGGGCTGCACGGATGGCACGAGGCTTCGGAGCATTCTGCACGTAGTCGAGATCGCAGTCGGGATCTGGCGTGGAGTAATTGATCGTAGGCGGTGCAATACTTCTCTTGATCGCAAGGACGGTTGCGATCGCTTCGACGGCGCCGGCAGCACCTAGAAGGTGTCCGGTCATGGATTTTGTTGAACTCACACTGATCGTTTTGGCATGTTCACCAAAGACGGTACGAATGGCTGCTGATTCAGATTTGTCGTTAAACGGCGTCGACGTGCCGTGAGCGTTAATGTAGTCGATATCGGTTGGTTGCAGACCAGCATCTTCAAGAGCAAGACGCATGGAACGTACAGCACCTTCACCGCCCGGCGCAGGTTGCGTGATGTGGAATGCATCGTCTGTTAGGCCAATACCGCAGATCTCTGCATAGATCGTAGCGCCGCGGTTCATGGCGTGCTCAAGCGTTTCTAGAACGAGCATACCCCCACCTTCTCCCATCACAAATCCATCACGTTCCTTATCGAACGGACGGCTTGCGGTGGACGGTGAGTCGTTACGGGTTGAAAGTGCCTTCATGGCATTGAAACCGCCAATGCCCATTGGGCAGATCACGGCTTCGGAACCACCGGCAAGAATCACATCTGCATTGCCTCGTTGCAAAAGCATAAATGCATCACCGATGGAGTGCGACGACGTAGCACACGCCGAGACCGTCGCATAGTTTGGTCCTTTAAGACCGTAACGAATGGCGATATGACCTGCTGCGATATCACTGATCAACATCGGTACGAAGAACGGCGATATCCGATCTGGAACACCGTTGCGCTCATACAGATTCTGTTGCTGATGATGATACGTCCACATGCCTCCAATACCGGAACCAAAGATCACTCCTACGCGCTCGCGATTCGTTTTTTCGAAATCGATGCCACTGTCTTCAACAGCCATCACGGCTGCAGACATAGCGAACTGCGCAAAAAGATCCATACGTTGAACCTCTTTGCGAGAGATCACTAAGAGCGGGTCGTAATTCTTGACTTCGGCCGCGAACCGTGTTTCAAACTGCGTCGCGTCGAACCGGGTAATAGGAGCGCCACCACTGCGGCCTTCCATCATGCCCTGCCAGAATTCGTCCTTGGTATTTCCAATCGGCGTAACGGCGCCGACGCCGGTGACAACAATGCGTGGAACGTCATTCCGCGGCATAGAGACCTGGTGGTAATGAGACGAATTAGGAAGAGCTCTTCGACTCGATATACGAGACGGCGTCGCCAACGGTTTGGATCTTCTCGGCATCCGAATCATCGATCGTCATGTTGAACGCGCGCTCGAATTCCATGATGAGCTCAACCGTGTCGAGCGAGTCGGCTCCGAGGTCATTCGTGAAAGATGCTTCCGGCGTTATCTGAGATTCTTCGACGCCAAGCTTATTGACGATGATCTCTGTTACCTTTTGCGCCACTGCTGACATAGTACGTCCTCGAAACAAAAATGATGAAATGCCCTAGTCGATTACATTGCCAGTCCGCCATCCACATTGATCACCTGACCGGTGATGTAGGACGACTGATCAGAAAGAAAAAAGGAAACAACGTTTGCGATCTCCTGTGCTTTTGCAGATCGTTTGAGTGGGATCGAGCCCGAAAACGTCTTTTTCTGATCTTCTGTCAACTTGTCCGTCATGTCTGTTTCTACATAGCCCGGAGCAATGCAATTTACTAAAATGTTACGAGACGCGAGTTCGCGCGCAAGTGAGCGTGTGAGCCCCACGAGGCCGGCCTTGGCCGAGCTGTAGTTCACCTGACCGGCATTGCCGCCCAGACCCACAATACTGCCAATATTCACGATCCTTCCCATGCGTTGGGACATCATAGGGCGAGCCACTGCCCGGCAAGCGTAGAACACGCCGGTGAGGTTGGTTTGAAGGACGTCTTGCCAGTCCTTGGAACTCATGCGCATGATGAGGCCATCACGAGTAATACCAGCATTGTTCACGAGTCCATCGATCTTGCCTGCCTGCTGCACCACAAGCTCGATGAATCCCTTAACAGCATCCTCGTTCGCAACATCGACGCTTTGATAGTGCACCGTACCACCTTGCTGGGCAACGTCTGCCGTGATTGCCTGTGCCCGTTCAGCATTCGCGTTGTAGGTGCTATACACCGTTGCCCCTTGCGTAGCGAGGGTGCGAACGATGGATTCGCCAATTCCGCGTGAGCCGCCGGTAACAACGAAAACTTTGCCCGTGTGATCGAATGCTGCCATGGTGAGCTCCTATGCAGTGTGAAGTGCCTGAACATCTGCGATCGCATCAATGCCATCGATGATGGTAGCCGAAACGCTCCGTTTGACCAAACCTTGAAGGACCTTGCCCGGACCGATTTCTGTGTAGTGTGTGATCCCAGCCGCTTGCATCGAGAGCAACGTTTGCGTCCATTGCACTGGCGAGGTGAGCTGGGAAATGGCCGCATCGCGTAGGGCAGATCCGCTTCGTTCGGCTGCGCCGGACACATTGCAATACACGTCCACCGATGCATCATTGAACGTCGTTGCCCGCATGCGCTCAGCAAGCGGCGCTTGAGCCTCTGCAAGCAATGGCGAATGGAAGGCACCGCTTACGAGAAGCTCCTTGACGATCTTCGCGCCGGCCTCTTTGAATCGAGGCATGCACGCACGCAGGTATTCTGCCGAACCAGAGATCACCACCTGGCCGGGCGAATTGAAGTTCGCGGCCACGATCACGTTTCCATCTACACCGTTGAGTGCATTACAGAGAGCACGCACGGCATCATCATCCATACCGACGATTGCCGCCATCGTACCGGGAATCTTTATTCCTGCGTCGAACATGAGTTGTGCGCGAAGTTGGACGAGTTGTAGTGCATCGTCGAATGTGAGCACGCCCGCTGCATACAAGGCCGAGTACTCACCAAGTGAGTGACCTGCAACTGCGTAGGCATGTAGTACAACTCGAAGATGATCGACGAGAGCGGCTTCATGAACGAAGAGTGCGGGTTGTGTGTAGCGCGTTTCTTTCAGCGACTCTTCGGGTCCGTCGAACATGATGTCGCTCAACCGAAAGCCAAGCACGTCATTGGCATGGTCGATGAGTGTGCGAATGGACGGTACAGACTCATAGAGATCCTTAGCCATGCCTACATATTGGGAGCCCTGACCTGAAAACAACAGTGCTCTCATTGCTTCTTCTCCATACTCCAGCGGACGAACACGGCTCCCCACGTATACCCTGCTCCAAAGCTCGCCAATACAAGATTGTCGCCCTTCTTGATCTTGCCTTGCGTATATAGTTCACTCAAACAGATTGGAATCGTGCCGCCAGTTGTGTTGCCGTATCGATCGATGTTCACCATCACTTTGTCTTTACTGAGGCCCATGCGCGATGCCGTTGCATCGATGATGCGAAGATTGGCTTGATGCGGAACGAGCCACGCCACATCGTCGGCCGTAAGCTTGTTTCGCTCCATGAGCTCAAAACTCACGTCAGCCATTCCCTTCACGGCAGATTTGAAAACTGTCTGCCCTTCTTGATACACGTAATGTTCGCGGTTCGTCACTGTTGCAAAGGTTGGTGGATGCAAGCTTCCGCCGGCCTTCTGATAGAGGAACTGCTCGCCGTTCCCATCCATGCGAAGGATACTGTCTACAACACCATACTCATCAGATTCTCCCGCCTCTAAGATCACGCAACCACCGCCATCTCCAAAGAGAACGGCCGTCGTTCGGTCTTCCATGTTCAGAATGGAGCTCATCTTATCTCCGCCACACACGAGCACTCTTTTGGAGGCACCAGATTCGATCATCTTGGAGCCTGTTACGAGTCCGAACAAGAATCCGGAACACGCACCGGCAAGATCAAAGCCCCATGCATTCAAGGCGCCAATCTTTCGTTGGAGGATTGCTGCACTTGATGGAAAGATGCGATCTGGCGTGACGGTGCAGAGGATGATGAGGTCGATGTCCATGGCCGTGATGCCACGTTGTGCAAGTGCACGTTCGACGGCTGGCACAAGGATGTCGGTAACACCACCTTCGGTAGCGAAGTGTCGCTCGACGATTCCTGTTCGCGTGCGAATCCACTCGTCGGTTGTATCGATCTTGTCTTCGAACCAATGATTGTCGACAACATTGTCCGGAACATTGTGGGCTATGGCCGTGATGACAGCTTTCATTGAAGAGCTCTTTCGATGTGACCATTGACGTCGCGCTGAACGACTTCAACGGCACGCTTGATCATGTTGGCAATGGCCTTCGGACTCGAAGAACCGTGACCGATAATAACAACGCCGTTCACACCCAGAAGTGGAACACCGCCGTACTCTTGATAATCCATGTCGCGTAGCACCGTTCTTAACACAGGCGCGATCGCAACAACGGCAATCTTTTGCAACACGCCACGGTCTGCGTACCGACGGATCTTTTCTTTGAGAAAACTCAGGATGCTCTCTGCGAACTTGAGTACAATGTTTCCTTCGAACCCATCACAGACCACAACATCATTTTCGCCCGAGAGAATGTCGCGCCCTTCAACATTGCCTACAAAATTGATGGGCAGTGCCTTCATGAGTTCATGGGCTGCTCGTACCACCTCGGTCCCCTTCGTGTCTTCCTCGCCTACATTGAGCAAGCCCACACGCGGACGCTCGATGCCAAGCATAAGGCGCGTGTAGACCTCGCCCATGATGGCGTAATCGGCTAAGTACTTTGGTTTTGATTCAACGTTCGCGCCAACGTCCACAAGAAGCGTTGGACGTCCGGTTTTCGTTGGAAAGAACGAACCGATCGTGGGTCTGCTCACACCTTTGATGCGGCCACACAACATGGTAGCCGTGGCCATCACGGCCCCAGTATTCCCACCAGAAACGAACGCATCCGCCTGATGATCTCGCACCATTGCAAGACCAACATAGAGCGATGAGTTCTGTCGTTGTTTGATGATCGAGGAGGGTTCGTCATCCATGGTCACCACGTCGGGCGCATGGACAATACGGACTCCGCTCGTCACTCCCTCTTTCGTCAACAGGGGCTGCAGTTCCTCTTGACGACCTACAAGGATGAGTTCCAGCTCCCCACCGAGTTCTTTGCACGCTGCTAGAGCGCCAAGGATCTCGTTACGAGGAGCATGGTCGCCACCCATTGCATCTAGCACGACCCGTACGGGCATAGTGATCAGTCGACGGAGAGGATCTTGCGACCGTTGTAGTATCCGCAGCTATGGCAGACGATGTGTGGTTGTTTCGTCGCGCCGCAGTTTGGGCATGACGACAACGAAGGCAATGATGCCTTGTAGTGCGTCCGGCGCTTGGCACCGCGTGATTTGGAATGTCGGCGTTTTGGATTTGGCATGACGGTCTCCGTTAATCAAATGTCTTTCAGTTTTCGTAGTGCTGCCCATTGGTCGTTGACCACGTCCGGTTGGGGAGCTTCGGCATCACGGCCTTCCAGTTCTGGAAAGAGTTCCGTGAGTTCCTTGTCTCTGTACTTCGGAGCTACGCGGCGCATCGGAAGATGTACCATGAGCTCTTGTCGAACTTCGTCTGTGATGTCGATAACAGTGGCGTCTTCCCGAATGGGTATCACCTGACTGTCTTCGTTTCGTTCTGCGTCTATGTCTCCAAACACGTGATGTGTATCCGCCACGAATTACTGCATCACGTGTACTGAGATTGGTTCGTCAAATTCTT
>Ga0105046_10002759_pt1 | contig 27755 bp, 20 predicted proteins | sample MAT03_FD_78385 | JGI IMG/M metagenome (GOLD analysis project Ga0105046, IMG submission 78385) | Freshwater microbial communities from Lake Fryxell liftoff mats and glacier meltwater in Antarctica - MAT-03 (megahit assembly) | ecosystem: Environmental > Aquatic > Freshwater > Ice > Liftoff... | reverse complement strand
CGGCTTTGAAAATGCCCGCGGGGATGAATGTACAAAATGCGGCGCAAGCTATGAGGCCACTGATTTAATCAATCCCCGCTCAAAGCTTTCAGGAGCCCTTTTAACTAAAAAAGCCACTAAGCACTGGTTTTTACTGCTTGATCTCTTTAAAGATCGCTTACTGGAATGGATCGAAGCTAAGGACTGGAAGCCCAATGTCGCAAATTTTGCCAAAGGCTACATTAAAGAACTACGCGCCCGCGCCATTACACGCGATTCAAATTGGGGTGTGCCCATTCCACTGCCCGACACTGACGGCAAAGTCTTATATGTCTGGTTTGATGCGCCTATCGGATATATATCAGCCACTAAAGAATGGGCAGAGATAAAAGGGCAGCCCGAACAGTGGAAAGAGTACTGGTGCGATCCCCAAACTTTACTTGTGCATTTTGTCGGAAAAGATAACATCCCCTTCCATGCTGTCACCTTTCCTGCAATGACAATGGGCCAAAATCAACCTTATAAACTCGTAGATGAACTGCCTGCCAATGAATTTTACAATTTAGAAGGACGGCAATTTAGTAAATCCGATGGCTGGTTCATTGATTTAGAGGATTTTTTACAGCGGTATACGGCTGATCAAATTCGCTATGTCATTGCTGCCAATGCCCCTGAAACTTCAGATTCTGAGTTCACATGGAAAGATTTTCAACTCAGATGTAATACCGAATTGCTTGGGAAGTATGGCAACTTAGTCAATCGTGTTCTCGTTTTTGCTCAGAAGCAATGTGCGGGGATAGCTCCAGATAAAAAAGAACTGCGCCCGGTCGACTTGGAATTTCTCAAAAAAATGCAAGAAATTGTACAAGAATGTGCGCAGAGCTATGCCAACTTTAAACTGCGCAAGGCCAGTCAGCTTCTGATGGAACTTGCTCAGCTAGGAAACATTTATTTTGATGCTAAACGACCCTGGCAAGATGCTAAAGACGAAGTCACACGTCCAAGCATGGAGACGACCATTGCTTGCTGCTTAGAATGCTTAAAGCTATTAGCCTTACTTTCTTATCCAATCATGCCAGACTCCGCCGAGCAGATTTGGAAAATGCTGGGGTATACAAGTCCGCTATCGGAGCAAGAATGGGGAAAAGTTCTGCACTCAGAATTCCCGTTCCGGCAACCTTTGGGAGAAGCCAAAATCCTCTTTCAAAGAATTGAAGATCAACAGATTCAGGCTGAAATAGACAAGCTTCATCAAGCGGCTGTAGTTCCTGCGCCAGCGCCAAGCTCGGCGAATGTACCGCCTTCGGCGAAAGAAAAGATCGACTTCGAAGATTTTCAGAAGCTCGATCTACGCGTCGGGCAAATTTTAGCAGCCGAGGCGGTGCCAAAAAGTAAAAAACTTTTAAAACTTCAGGTAAATCTTGGTTTTGAAACGCGAACAATTGTCTCAGGTATTCATCAAGCCTATAAACCTGAAGAATTAATAGGCAAAAAGGTCGTCGTAGTGGCCAATCTTAAACCGGCCATTCTAATGGGAATTGAAAGCCAAGGAATGATTTTGGCTGCCCAATTAGAAAAAAGCCTTGAGTTAGTTTCAATCGAAGATTTACCCCCAGGAAGCCTCGTTTCGTAAAAAACGATTTTTTCTTGTTTCTTAGAGGATCTTATGATAAACTGGCTCTTATTATCTACAATACGCTATTATTCTGGAGAATCTCATGTCTAAAATTTGTCCAGTTACTGGAAAAAAAACGACACGTGGATACACATACGCTATCCGCGGTATCGCGAAAAAGAAAAAAGGAATCGGCCTAAAAGTGACGGGAAAAACAAAACGTCGTTTTAAGGCTAATTTAATTGATCGTAAAATTTGGTTTGCGGAAGAAAATCGATTTGTACGTATCCCAAATCTTTCGATTGCAGGCCTTCGTACTCTTGAAAATAAAGAGGGTGGCGTTGCAGCCTATGTGAGAGCTCAACGTTCTCCTAATAAGAAAGTCAGTTAAGACTCATGAAAAAGCCGAGAAAAATCTCGGCTTTTTCATTAATTAATGCAACGGCAGCCATTTATCTTTGATGTTAAAGCGCTTATTCTTTTGCTTCTTTTTTTGATCTTCGATAATGCGTTCATTGTCAGCCTCAGCATTCTCCGGGGCAAGCTTAGCTTTGTACTTTTCAATTTTTTCCTTAAGTTTCTCTAAATCAGTGGTTTGCTCTTTTGAAAACGGTTCCTTAAGTTCTAAAAGTGCACGTACATTCTTTTTGTCTAACGAAAGTTCACTATAAAAATCGGGATTTTGTTTCGATAACCATTTGATTTCGTGCCTAAGAGCTGCCACGCGCAAGGTGAGGGGATTTGTCTCTTCTTTTTTTCCTTTTGTGGCTTCATCCGCCTCGTCAAGTAATTTATTGACATTCATTCGATGCATTCTTTCCGTAAAAGCTTCTTCAACTTTCGTAAAATTAGTTTTAGTCATTGGAACTTCCTTACATTAAGGGAAATTTTCCTACGCATTAAAGTTTTCATAATTTAATTATAACATAAAAGAAAAATATAACCTAAGGAAGTGTATAAAAATTACTTGAGTATTTTGGCTTAATGTGGATGATCAAAAATTACACCCTTCCACATATTAGGATATGAATTTATGGAACAGTTATCTGTGGATCTTACTGTAATTGGCGCGGGTCCCGCAGGGCAAAAAGCAGCGATTCAGGCGGCTAAACTGGGAAAAAAAGTCATTGTGATCGAAAAACTGCCAGAACCTGGCGGAAGTTGCTTATTTTCAGGCACGATTCCATCAAAAACACTTCGCGAAGCGATTATTGATCTAACTCGTTACCACGAACGAAGCTTTTATGGAGATTCTCAATTCATTCATGAAGTTTCCATCCATGACTTAAATAATCGCCTGTATAAAGTCATTGAAGAAGAAAAAAACATGCTCGAAAGGCAGTTTAAAAAAAATAACATCCGCTTTATTCAAGGCAATGCCTACTTTGAGGCTTCAAATCGGATGACGGTGACTGATGCTGAATACCGCCAACTTTTTCATATTCGCTCTGAACGTTTCATGATCGCTACAGGATCGCAACCCCGCAATCCTCAAGAAGTTCCTTTTGACGATGAAGTCATTTTAGATTCAACACGTTTATTAGGCCTAGATTGTGTTCCGAAGAGTATGATTGTTTTAGGAGGGGGAATTATTGGGTCAGAGTATGCCAGCTTTTTTGCAGCTTTAGGAACTGAAGTAACGATAGTCGATAAAAAAGACCGCATTTTGCCCTTCGTGGATGCGGAAATTGGGATTCATCTGCAAACAGCTCTGACAGACATTGGTTTGAAATTTTTGGGACATAAAGAACCTGAAGAGATTAAAAGAGAAGGGAATAGGGCTTATGTAAAATTTAAAGATGGCACAAGTATTAAAGCTGACTGCCTTCTCTTTGCACTAGGACGTAAAGCTAATGTGGATACCTTAGGCATTGAAAATGCAGGTTTAAAACTAAATGCAGCAGGTTATATCCCAGTGAATGCGCTTTTCCAAACAGAAGTTTCGCATATTTATGCCGTTGGAGATGTAATTGGCGGCCCATGTCTAGCTTCTACGAGTATGGAGCAAGGACGATTAGCTTCCTTACATGCATGTGGAGTTCAAACGCATTATTTTCCAGCCCTTTATCCCATCGGAATCTATGCCATTCCGGAAATTTCCAGCTGCGGCTATACCGAAGAACAGCTAGAAAGCATGGGCTTTCATTTTGAAGTGGGGCGTGCCTATTATTATGAAATTGCCAGAAGCCATATTGCAGGGAGTAATACAGGTTTATTTAAGATTTTGTTCCACGCTGAAACACTGGAGATTTTAGGCGTGCATGTAATTGGCAGAAGTGCCACAGAGGTCATCCATATTGGACAAATAGCCATGAGTTTTCGCGCACGCATCGATTATTTTATCGATCATGTATTTAACTATCCAACTTATGCCGAAGGCTATCGGGTGGCTGCGTTAAATGGTGTAAATAAAATCCGCTTAAAGAGTAAAATATAAAAAACCCTCAATTGCGAAGTTTTCTGAATTAAAGCATCAAAGGCTTGGTTCTCTAATCAGCATCAAAAAACTCCAGCATTCAGGGTCATAAAGCTTGGAGAGCGGAAGCTATGGTTAGATATGAATTTCCCACAGGGGATCACGATCCTCATTCAGTCCCAAAAGATGGTTCCTTATCAAATGGAGAGCGCAAAGACTCTAGCAAAGAACCTGAAATCATTTACATCGATGATGTGTATGTAGAACCTGAAACAAACGAATCGACAAGTCAACAACAGCTCTACAGTTCAATAAATCAGCTGGAAAAAACACACTATCCCTTCTTCTTACGAATCATTACTTTTTTTGCTGCACTTGCACTAGCGCTTGTGCTTCCTTTATTTGCTCTTTTTGTCGCGGCACATGGATTGATTGCCGGCCTTTTATTATTTAAAAATGCCACCTCTAACACCAAGGCCTTGTATTATTGGAGGCAGCTAAAGAAAACAGCCGTAGTGATGCTAAGTCTTTTGATTGCGACCATCAGCCCAAGTTTCGGATTGGGAATGATTGTTCTATATTTCGTTCTCCAAGGAGAAGAAATTCACAACAGCTTTTTGAATCAAATGATCAATCGAAAAAACCAGTAGCCGCTTTTTTTTATCGTAGTCTCGCTTCGATTCTAATTCACTACAATTTTTAGGTGAGTGAACAGTAACGAAACTTCTCTTTTGCGGATTTCTTATTTAGGCTAACATTCTAATCTTTCACCAGCAGGTGAAAGTGTGTCTAATAAGTTATTCAATATTAATACGGAGTCAAAATGAGAATTTCTGGATTTAACCCAAATATATCGATTGAATCTTTCCGAGAAATTGCAAATAATGCAGAAACAACCCCTACGCAACTAGAAGAGGCTGCATACAGAGCTTTAAGCCAAAATAATAAAGCAGTCTTAGCGCAAGATCTCCCGCTAGAAATTGCTGAAAAAATTAATACATTTGCGGCAAACCGAAGTAAAATGATTTTTAACTTTGTCAAATCTTGCAATCAATTCAGTGATCTTAGAGATGCTTTGAAAGAATCAAATCCTATCTATGCAGTAAAAAAGCAAGCTGGGAGCGATGCAGAAAAAATATTTTACGGTTTTTCTAAAGTAGACCTAGAATCGACAGTAACTGAACTAGGTGAGAAAGCTTTAACTAAATTTAAGAAATTAAAAGAATTAGAATGTTGTGTGCCTTCCGATTTCAATGTTTTAGGAAGTGCAGTTGAAGTCATCTATATTTGGTTGAAAGGAGGTCCAAAACAGGAAGAAACTCAAGAAAAATTAAAAATAGCACTAAAGGATGTTTTTCTCTTGAAGAAAAGTGAGGAAGACCTCGACGTTAGGCTAAGTGATTATTTAAAAAGATTTGATGACGCAGATGAGCTCTTAGCCACATATTCTGAAACTCTAACTGCAATCATTAAGGATGTGAAAATGGAAGCTGAAGCAACCATCCTTAAAAATATAGCCGAAAAAGAAGAAAGAGAACTTAAGCGGAGAGAAGAATTTTTAACTCATCTAAATGCTTATCAAAGAGCCAGCGCAGAGCTACAAGAATGTGCTGATTATAATGACATGAAAAAATCCAAAGAAACACTCTATGTAACACTACAAGAGCTATCGACATTTTGTAGTATAGAAGAATTAGCTAGCCACGGAAAAATGAACAATGATTCGAAAAATTTTCTGTATAGCAAAGTAGCTATCAAGGTTTAGGATTTAGAAAGGCTTTAAAAAGTTTTTATAACTTTTTAAAGCCTTGAAATTCTCTAATCAGGCTTCAACACAAAGACTGGTTGATGGTAGCCTTCAAAGGACTCTTTTTCAAGATCTTGTGGATCAAAGCCAAAACTGTCTATCACTTGCCATCCTTGAAGCAGCATCTTCAGTCTGACTTCCCCATACACACGGTGCAAATTCCACACTAAACAATCTTTTCCAACTGGTACCGCTAAAAAAAGCAGACCATCGTTAGAAAGCATCTTCTTCGTTTTTGCCATCGCTTGCAAATCTCCAAAAGGATTTAAAGGGTCTCCATATCGGCCAAGACCATCATGTTCAAAGCTTGAGATAGACAACACAGCATCGAATGTTCGAGGATTTGCATCAAACTCATCTACTGTTAGAATTTCGATGCCAGGATAAGTGCACTCAATTTTATTGTACTCTATGGTCGTTGGATGGGCTCCATAAGCTAAAAGGATACTTTCATACCATGGAATTTCTGAACCTAAAACCGCTACCTTCCGTTCCGAAATCTGAGGCAAATATTTCTCTAAAGCTGCATATAAATACAAATCAGTGAGCCCGTAGTATTTTAAAGCCTTTGCTTTGGCTTCTGCGATAAATGCTTCAATGACTTCATGCGTATAGATTAATGGGTAGGATCTAGAATCATCTCTATAAATGTTTATCACTGAAATAGTGTCGTTAAGAGTAAAGTCATCGTACAACTCTTCAGGAATTGTAACTGGGGGAATGTTTGCATAGGCAGAGAAGGGAATAAAAATAAGACAAGTAAATACTAGCGTTTTTGGTAATAATGCAAAAATTGTTTTAAAAAATAAATTAATTGCCATCGGGATCCTTATTGCAAAGACTTGTAAGAGTTAAAGTATAAAAATGTTTACTTGTGCCAAACTCAAAGATTATCTTCAATACAAAAAAAGTTGTTAAAGAAGTATGAGACAAAACATCTTATCCTAAGATTAGGTGCATTTCAAATAAAATTATTTGCTTAAATCACAGAAAAAGTTATAAGCGAAATTTATTTTTAAATTTGGGAATTATATGCTTCGCTTTTATCTAATTTTTGGACTAATGTTTTTGGGATCTATCTTGGAAGGTGTTAGCCCTTCAACGCCTGAAGGGAATTGGTATGGAGATCATTTTGAATTTGATGAAGATGTGGCACTAAGCCAAGAACTGATGCAAATCATGACGCTTGAAGGCAGTTCTTCAGTTTTAGATTTAGATTATGTGGACGGGACGCTGTATAACGATTGTGTTCTCAATGGCTTTAGTTATCAAGGTGAAAGCCCTTATCCTGATGCCGTGACTAGATCTGGAGGGGTTGCTAACCTTCTGAATCCCTTTGAATATTTTGATCTAGGCACAACTTATGATTGGGTAGTGTGCATTGGGTTGGCGGGTTTTTTTCCAAAAGGTAATGAATCTGTTTTTGTCGATAACTTAAAACGGCATGCCAATACTGGAATTATTGTGACTTGGTTTCCACGTAATTACTCCAGCCCTTTTTTTCTTAATCCAAGAACAGCTGAAGAGATCGAAGCTTTTTTTGTTCAGCAAGGTTTAACAAGAGATCATCTAACTGAAAATACTCTACGAAGTAATGCAGATCCTTTAAATTTTTGGCCACAAATTCTTTACGTGTTTAGACCATGAAAAAAATCTTATGCAGTCTTCTTTTATTCCTAACACTTTCCCACAGCGTGTTTGCAAATGAATTTGCTACCGATGTACATATACGAGGTGGAATACAGCAAAGCCTTCTAGTTGATTGTCGGTATGCGCTTTACCAAAAGCCAGATGCTGTTATATTTTTTAACGCCAGAGGAGGTCTAGGATCTACCTATCGAACCTATACTCCACATACCCATGATGCTTTTATTGAGGGGAATATTGGGCTTGGTTATAGAACCCCACAACGCAATGGGACCCTCGGAATCTATTCTTACTACGGGAAATTAAAAACGCCTTACCACAATTATTTTTCTCGTGCGACTTTAGGGGTTGAGTACTTCAATGAAAATTATGGAATGTATCTAAACTTATACGGACCGGCCGGCAAAAGAAGCCGTACGATTAATAGAAGGTACGGATTCAATAAATTCCGCTTTAATTTCATCGGAAATACTCTACACTTTAAAAATCTTGGAAAACGGGAAGCCATGTCGCACCTTGCGATGGAATTAGGCGTTCAGAAAAAATTTGGCAGAATACATGCCAGAGCCAATGGTTATTTCCACGCTGCCACCAGCCAAGTTAGAAAACGCGCCGGCGGAATGCTAGAGCTTAATTATCCACTTTCTGCAAGTGCCCTATTCACAGCTATTGGAGGGTATGATACTTACTATAAGTCGCAAGCTCAGCTTGGGTTTATTTATCTATTTGGCGAAACCAATACCACAGAATCTTGCACTGAGCAAAAACTTCAACCTGTTTATCTGGAAGAATTTTTCTGGGCGCAAAGAGGCAAAAAAGTTTTAAACGACACTGTTGTTCAAAGCGACATCATTTTTGTAGATAGTTCAAGGATGTATTTCGATGGATTTCAAGGAGATGGAACATTTGAAAATCCTTACTTGAACGCATCTTTAGCAAATAACGCCATTACCACCATTCCAGATGCCACTGTTTACTTCTATCAAGGCGTCGGGCCCTATCAAAATTTTGGAACTTTCGATCTGATTGGAAGCCAAACTTTAACAGGACAAGGTGGCAATTATATGGTCCAGAATGTCGTGGTATTGCCGGGTTCCCCTGCCACAAGACCTATTTTGGCTAGGAATGCAACTCAAGAAATGTTAAATACCCCATTAATTACTGTGACAAATGGGGGATCCAACACTATTGAAAACATTGGTTTAACAAATGGCAGCGGTGCCGTAGCGACAGGGGGATCTTTAATTACGAATGTGGGAAGTTCAATCAATTCGTTAACAATAAATAATCTGACCGCCACAGATAAAGTGACTCTCTTTTTTACAGCGGATTCACAGACAGTTAAATTGTTTGACAATGATATTTACGGGGTTGATATCAAGACCTTTAATTCTGCCAGCTTGAACATTCAGGTAGAAAATAACACCTTTAGAACCAATAAAATGATCGCGCAAAGATTCTTTCAGCCTATCGGAGCTTCCCTCTTTCTTGAATCATTAAATAACTCGACTTATGTTGTATCAAACATCCAAAACAACAAGTGCTTCAACACCACCTTAAATGCAAACAGGCACCTAGGATTTGGATATCTCTCTTCAGGCAATTCCACAAACGTGACACCTAATGGATTCATTTCCAATGCCTCATTTGGAGCATTGCCAGCAGCCTCTGCTGGTGCATTTTTATTCCAAGGGGTGGATACATCAAGAGTGAAAATTGAAGGATGTTTTGATAATTTTTCTGCGACAGATGAATTTACGTTGCAGAGATGTGACGTAAATATCAAAAAAGTTGGAGTGCCAGGAAGTGCTGCAGGGATGTCTCAAGCCAACAATAACACCGTTGTGGTGCCTTTTGCTGCTGTGAATATTTTTAATGCTCCTTAGAGTGTCATTGACACTCTAAGAGTAGATTTTTAGCTGAGGAGTTATTGATTTTTTCATGCTCCTTTACCACTATTTAGTAAATCTCTGTTTTCTATTTTATCAAAAAAATTTGCTTCATAGTCGGCAGGAGATTTGACGCATACTAGTGTATTGCAAATTTCTTCGATATGGTGATGGCTAATAATCAAAAGCGGAAGAGCTTTTTGGAGTTGAAGCTCTGCGATTAGTTGTAATTGATAATGGATATTTTCTTCATCTAAGTGAGCAAAAGGTTCATCCAGAATAACAAAACGTGTGTTTTTATACGTTCGGGCTTGTTCAATTGTCAATAAGTTAATTAAGCGACGTTGCTCACCAGTAGAAAGTGTACAAAATATCCTTTCTGGATGTATACGATCGCTATCTGAAAATCCTTTTTTTAACAGCTTACTAAGCCTATCTCTCCGTTGTTGTCGCATTTGCATTAGAGAGGAAATCATTTTAGAGGGAAAAGGGGACTTATTTTGATTTTGTAAAGCCACAATTTCATTTTCTATGAGATTGTCACTTCCTTTCCAGGCTAAAGTTGTTAATTGAGCTCCAAAATTATCAAACATTTGATCAAATAATGACTTTAGATCGGTTATTAGTACTTCGTTAAATAAATCTACGAGACGAGATGTTGTTTTCAAATCTTCTTCTCTAAAAAAAATAACGCTTTTTTGCCAATCTTCTTTATCTAATTCATGAACATTGGTAACCATGCCATTTTCCATTAAAAAAATATCTCCTTCATGATTTAACATATGCAATATCGCAAGAAGGAGCATAGACTTACCATAACCTGACGGGGCTTGTAAGATATAAGATTCGTTGAAAGGAATAGCTATGGAAAGAGGCTTAAATCCGAGTTTATCAATCTCAAAAGCTGTAGGCGTAAATTCTCTTATGACAATGCCATTTTTAAAACTTGGAAATACTTTCAAGATGCTTTTCTTCGAAACATGTTCTTTCCAACGATAAGGAGTTAATAAAAATTCAGGACCACTAAGAATAGAAAGAAGGTGTTTCGCTTTATCGATAGTTTGTTGTGATCCCACACGCAGTTTTTGAAAGGCTAAAAGCCCAGTTAAGCCAGCTAAACCCATTGTAAAAGCTAAATAATTCGCAAAAAAAGAAGATGAAATTCCAAGAGCAAAGCTAGCGGTAAATAAAGCTAAAGGTAATTGAGTTAGAATATTAACTTTGAGAGTGAGACTCATATGCTGTTTGTAGATAGCTTCTAGGTAATCGTATGCATCAGCTGTTTGAGCTAAACGTTGTTCGCGTTGTTGTCTGAACGAAAATTGTTCATAGAACCATCGACCTAATGGCAATGAAGCCATCCCTACCGCTCCAATCAACAAAGCACTAAAGATATTACCATGCAGACAAAGAGTTCCTGCACAAACTAATGGAGTGAAAAAATTTAAAAAAAATGTGTATGGATAGCTGTTTAATTCCGTATGGTAAAGCTCAGTGGGTAAATTGGGTAACGTTTTAATTTCCGCATCAGTTAAACCTACATGATTTAATAAACCGCTGAATTCTTTTTGATAGGTATTAATTAAAAATAACTGGCGTGTCCACCAAAGGTTGAGAAATACCCCAGAGTGATTATGTAATATGCCTGCTCCCAAATGGCTAATGATTTTCAGGCTTACGCCGAGAACAAAAAACAAGGGAACATTCCACATGGCTCCATATAATAATAGAGAAAGGCCAATGAGCTCTAGGGAAACGGCTACAGCAGAAAAAATACGTAATTTGGTTAAACTTCTAGTTTCTTTTAATGAGGAACATAAAGGTAAAATATCTGTTGAAGAAAGTAATGAACCGTTGCACCAGATTTTATCTAAGAATAGCCAAATATCAGTCATTTTTTGCCAGAGTGAATGCTTAAGTAATATAAATTTTTGTAAACATATCCATTTTTCTGCTAATTCCAAAAGGGATATGTTTACGAATTATCTTTTTAAGGAGTAGGCTTTGGAGTTGGAGCATCGTCACAACACCAATTTGCTACAATTGGACCATTTTCAGTAAGTTTCCAAGTAGATGCAAATGCGCTAGAAGGCAAGGCTGATTTATTTATTAAATTTAATGTTGATTGTCGAGTTTCATCATTTGAGGTTTCATGAAAAATTTCATCTTGCTGTGGTTCAAAATGCTCATGAACTCTCCATACCAAATTTTTCAGCCATTTCGGGGAATGAATTAATCATTAAAGAATAAACAGCGTTAAAAAATTCAATATCTTTTTCTGTAGTAAGGTGAGGTGTCATACATAGCTCCTTTTGGATTTTTTAGTAGGCCTTCATAGTGAGCGTTTAAGCTTCTTTGGTGGCGTGTGCTATGTTATCTTTTTTTTGATATATTTCAAGTTTTTTTTCAGAAAATCAATACAGAATAATTATAGACATTTGAGAATAGTCTGGGAAATGGAATTCATAACTCAATGGTCGCAATTTTAAAGTTTTCTAAAAAGGGCGAGATTATCTCTTCCAGGGAGTTAGAATTTCATAACCTTCAGGTGTAATCAATACCGTGTGTTCCCATTGGGCACTGGCTTTGCCATCTTTAGTGCGAGCGGTCCACTGATCTTTCCGATCGATGACAGCTTCGCGTACGCCTGCATTGATCATTGGTTCGATAGTGAAAGTCATTCCTGAAACTAAAGGAATATGAAATGAATTTTTATAGTGAGGAATTTGGGGCCCTTCATGGAAATCAACTCCTACGCCATGCGCTACAAATTGATTGACGACTGAGCATCCACGCGAGACAGCATACGGCTCAATAGTGTTTCCGATGTCTGAAATTAAAGCTCCAGGTCTTAAAATAGCGCAGGCCCGCATTAGGCTTTCATAAGCTACATCGACAACAAGTTGCTTTTCTGGAGAAACCTCTCCAATTGCCACCATACGGCTGCAATCCCCATAATATCCATTCAAGATGCAGGTCACATCAATGTTGACAACATCCCCTTCGTGTAAAAGAATATCATTTGGAATTCCATGACAAATCACCTCATTGAGGGACGTGCAAATACTTTTCGGAAAAGGGGGGGCTCCATAGCCTAATGGAGCAGGAATGGCTCCTGCTTCTTTGTGAAGCTTATTGGCTAAATCATCTAATTCTTGTGTTGTCACACCTGCTTTAGCATGCGCGCAAAGAACATCTAGAATTTGCGCCGCCAGATGCGATGCAATGCGAATGCCCTGAATTTGTTCAGGCGTTTTCAGGATAATTTGGAAATCGTTAAAGTAGTGCTCTACTAATGATTGTGAGGGAGATTCCAAACTTTGATTTTGTTCCAGCGGGTAGTGGCATTTTTTCCATTTTTTTGAACTTCCACACCAACAAACATCATTACGTCCGATCATAAATTTCTCATTTTTTATTTAAGAGCAGCAGTTTAGCTGATTTTTTTATTTTTATATACTACAAGATTTGCTAAATAAGTAGGTTTTCATTTAACTCAATTTTAGTGTTTTTTAAGAATAAAAATCTATCAGCTATTTAAGGGCTAAGAATATGTTAACAATTAAAGATCACTTGCCAGAGTTTGCACGGGCCCTAACAACAGGAAAAACAGTCACATTTTCGAAAAATGGATGGCGTGTTGAGAAGGGATTAAAAGGTGCTTTTATAAAAGTTTGCCGAAGTCGCCAAGCTACGCAAAAAATTGCTCAAGCTTTTAATGTTTTTTTAGATGCTCAAGAACGAATCTCAGTTTGTATGCATTCCGACTCCGATCTTAAGCAGCAAGAAAAAGACAAGCACCTTGCAATATTAAAAGCCGCAAAAGCGGTCAAGAATCGGTTGAATCCTACAAAGTCCAAAAAAAATGAACAGATGCGATGGGACTTAAAAAGACGCGTGATTTCATTGAAATATCGTATAGGAGCAGAGTTAGGGGGTGTAGATGCTCTAACTGAAGCTCAGATTGATCCTCTTCTAAAACAAAAAATCGAGCATGAGTTTCAAGCCTGGAAAAATAAGCAGCATATCTATGTTAACAAAGCTCTGACAAGTCAAGAAATTGCAACTTGCCAACACTTATGCCGTTATCCTAAATTTGCACGTTTAATGCTTTCAAAGCCCCAGTTAAAAGAAGAGGCTTTCAAAAGAGTGTTTAGAGATCATTATGGCATCCCTGAATTCATCGAATTTTTTTCCGTTTATCGCAGGATGGAAGAGTGTTTGCTTGTGGGTTGGGCGGGTCGGTTTGGTAAAAAATTTTTCTCGATAGAAATGCAGCCTGAAGGGACTTCTCAAAGAAAAGTCATCAAAATTTTGATGGATGGCAAAAAAGTAAATCTTTTAAATGAAGAAGAAAAGATCTTTTTCGATAATCATCTAGAGAAGACTGTCAAATCAGTTTTAGAAGTCTTTAAAGCTAAAAATGATCTAGCAGGAGATTTTGCTGTTTTTGGTGAAGGAGGTATTCGTAGATTCCAGTGTCATCTGCACGATAAGTTTAATCCAGCTACCAAAATCTATGATCCTATAGATTTATCTAAACCTCGGTCTAGCTGGTGGGAAGAATATCCTGTTTTTGAAAAAGTCTCTAAAGAAGAGCTTATTCGCCGCTATCCAACGATGGTAAATCCCGAGAATGGCAAAGTTGAAAACACTGCCCAAAATCTAGCGAAGGGAATGTGGATGGTAGTCGAAAAAGCTTCGACAGAATCTGATGGCCTTGATTTAGATGCAAGCCATGGATATTTGGATATTTACATCCCGCAACCGAATGGTGAGTATTTTTTGCTGCCATTTGGTAAATTTGCTGAAAAATTTCCGAAAGGATTTCTGGGGAAATTAGGTTTTATTGTAGGAACTTTTAAAAGTAACATTTCATTTGGGGATGAGAATCATTGTTACTTTAGAAGGCAACAAGCTGCCGTAGCCTATAAAGGCTATGAAGATCAGGCGAAAGATTTAATGGAAAGGATTAGAAAATCGATTTTGGCTGCTAGAGAAGGCAATTTAGTTTTCCAGTTTCCTTGGGAGAATTGTGCACATTGGAGCTATGTAAATCTCAAAGCAGCCTTTGGCAAAAGGAAACATGGGGGGATGGTTGAAAATAATTATAAGATCCCGATTCTTTCCACAACTCCTTCAAATTCAATCTTAAAGAATTTAGTTAAAATTGCCAAAGCCTCTCCACGAAGAATGCAGCCAACGGTGACAAAAATGATTCTTTTATGTTTTGGCTCTTTTCGTAAAAAAACCGTTATGGAAAATGGAGTTCCTACAGTAAAATCTGTAACAAAGAGTGGATTTAGAAATAAGCAGTGCATTTACCTGCCTGGTTATCTGCATCACAGAATTAAACAGGGCACCATTTCTGGGGTATTGTCTGTCGGCCCATTTCAATAAGGGAGTATTATGGATAAAATTTCTATCGTTTGGCTCAGGCAAGATTTACGCACTGAAGACCATCCAGCCTTAGATGCAGCTCTGAAAAGAGGAAAAGTTGTTCCTCTCTATATTTGGTCTCCCGCTGAGGATAAAGCATGGCCGATGGGAGGAGCAAGTAAATGGTGGTTGCATCATTCCTTAAAAAGTTTAGAAAATGAACTCCGGCTCCTAGGCTTACCCTTGGTGATTCGGGAAGGCAAAAGTATTGACGTGCTGCAGGAAGTCATTAATGAAACGGGCGCTGATGCGGTATTTTGGAGTCGTACTTACGAGCCTTACGCTCTTAAAAGAGATAGCGAAGTCACGGCTCAACTAAAAGAGCAAAAGGTTTTGGCTAGAAGTTTTATTGGGAATTTGCTCTTTGAACCCTGGACGATACAAAATAAGCAGGGCAAACCTTTTCAAGTCTTTACCTATTTTTGGAAAACTTGCCTGCAGCAAGATCAGGAATTTACATTGCTTCCTTCTCCAGTCCGGGTAACAAGTAAGCCGATCGAAATAGAATCCCTACCCCTTGAAAACTTGAATTTGCTTCCTAAAAATCCCTGGGATGAGGGAATTGCACATACGTGGAAGCCTGGCAGCTGCTACGCCAAAGAATTTATCACTTATTTTCTGGAAGGGGGGGCGGCAGATTACGGAAGTCGGCGCGATCGACCTGACCTTCCGGGTGTCTCTCGACTTTCTCCTTACTTGCATTTTGGAGAAGTTAGCATTCGAACCCTTTGGAATTGTGTCATCGAGCGGTTAGGGGCTGAAATAGGGGAATGCTATCTGCGTCAGTTAGGATGGCGAGAATTTGCTCATCATCTGCTTTACCATTTTCCAAAAACCCCTTCCGAACCTTTACGGCCCGAATTTGAAAATTTTCCATGGATGGATAATAATCGCTCATTAAAAGCCTGGCAGAGGGGAGTTACAGGTTTTCCGTTTATCGATGCAGGCATGCGTCAATTGTGGATAACCGGATGGATGCATAACCGTGCCCGGATGGTGACAGGGTCTTTTTTGGTAAAAGATCTATTGCAATCCTGGCAAAATGGCGCAAAATGGTTCTGGGATACACTTGTTGATGCAGATTTAGCCAATAACACGTTAGGTTGGCAATGGGTTGCCGGCTGTGGTGCAGACGCAGCACCTTATTTCAGAATATTTAATCCGATCACACAAGGTGAAAAATTTGACCCGGAAGGAAGCTATGTTCGCAAATGGATTCCCGAGCTGGCACAGCTTCCAAACAAATGGATTCATCAACCATGGAATGCCCCTGCGGATGTTTTAGCCAAAGCAGGCGTTATTTTAGGAGATACCTATCCATATCCCATTGTCAACCACAATGAAGCTCGCTTAAAAGCTCTTGAAGCTTTTGAAGAAATAAAGGCGCTTAAGTAAATTGTTAGGAAAATAGAAGATCCAATAAGATAAATTGACAAGATTATTGAAAATAGAAATAATTCGCCTCTGGCTAAACATAAAATATTTTTTTTAGAGATTGATATGCCCTTTACATTACCCATTGGAGAGAAAGCTCCTGATTTCTCACTTCAGGCAACAGATGGAAAGAACTATTCATTAAAAGACTTTGCGACTGCGTCCACGCTAGTAATTTTTTTTACCTGCAATCACTGCCCCTATGTGATCGGTTCGGATGAAATGACACGGCAAACAGTTGAGAAATTTCAATCGAAAGGAGTTGCTTTCGTCGCAATTAACTCAAATAGCAAAAGCACTTATCCAGAAGATTCCTTTGAGCACATGGTTGCAAGAATGCAAAAGCACCATTTTCCTTGGACCTATCTCTACGATGAACATCAGCAAGTAGCTAAAGCCTATGGAGCATTACGCACTCCTCATTTTTATGTTTTCGATAAAAATCGCGCTTTAATTTACACAGGAAGAGCGGTAGATAGCCCTCGAGATACCAGCAAAATGAAAGTGAACGATTTGGATCGAGTGTTATCGGAACATTTAGCCGGTCAACCTATTTCAATATCTCTGACAAACCCTATTGGATGCAATGTAAAATGGGATGGAAAAGACCCGCATTGGATGCCAGAAAATGCCTGCGACCTTATCTAAATAAATTTTAACTTTGGAGTATATGGATGAATATAGTGATCTCAGGTTCCTCCGGTTTAGTTGGGTCTGCTTTAACAAATTTTTTTAAAGATCAAGGCCATATTGTCAAACGTCTTGTTAGAGAGAAAGGCGGGCTAGCACACGATGAAATCGCATGGGATCCTGAAGCTGGCACGATAGAGATCGATAGTTTAGAGCACACCGATGTGTGGATTAATTTAGCCGGTGAAAATATTGCGCATGGAAGATGGAATGATACTAAAAAGAAGAAAATCCTTAATAGCAGGGTAAAAAGTACAAAACTTCTTAGCGAAACAATTAATCGTTTGAAAAATCCCCCTTCTGTATGGATCAATGCTTCTGCAATAGGCTATTACGGAAATGAAGGTGAGAAATTATTAGATGAGCAAAGTCCTCTCGGCACAAATTATCTTTCAAAAGTCTGCAAGGAGTGGGAAGATGCTGTTCAAGCCCCACCAAATGTAAGAACAGTATTCACACGCTTTGGATTAGTCTTATCTACCAAAGGAGGAGCTTTAAAACAATTAATGCTGCCTTTTAGGCTAGGATTAGGGGGAGTATTGGGCACGGGAAAACAATATATGAGCTGGATTACACTGCAAGATTTGGTTTTAGCCCTAGCTTTTATTATCAACACTCCTTCTCTAAAAGGCCCTGTCAACTTGGTGACTCCTTTTCCAGTCACTAATCAAGAATTTACAGCTATCTTGGGTAAAGTATTAAGCCGTCCGACAATTTTTGCCATGCCGGTTTTTGCTGCCCGTCTCATTTTTGGCGAAATGGCCGAAGAATTGCTGTTAAGCAGCACTAAGGTCAATCCAAAAAAGCTGATAGAGACAGCTTTTCCTTTTAAGCATCCTCATTTAGAAGAAGCTTTGTCAACGCTGTTAGAATGAAATTGATCCAGTTTATCTTGTCGCTTGTTCTGTAACATACCCGCGTGGGATTACTCGAGCTAGTTTGCAGGATATGCATGATAATTTTTTTTGACTGCCATCGTGCTTATCCTGAAATTAATTGGATGTAAAAAATTTTCTGCGAGAACTAAAAAATAGCTTACAGAGTATTGGCAAGACAAATAAGGTCAAGAATGTTGAACTGATTAAACCACCAATGACCACTGTAGCAAGAGGTTTTTGAACTTCCGCACCAGTCCCTGTAGCTAAAGCCATAGGAAGAAAACCTAAAGAAGCCACTAAGGCTGTCATTAAAACTGGACGTAGCCTGATCAAAGCTCCAGAGGAAATTGCTTCTAAAGTTGGTACCCCTTCTCTTATGAGTTTTTGAATGCAGGTCATCATAACCAATCCATTTAAGACAGCTATACCAGAAAGCGCAATGAAGCCAGCTGCGGCCGAAATTGAAAAAGGGATTTGGCAAATCCATAAAGAGAAAATTCCTCCTGTCAAAGCAAAAGGAACTCCGGTAAAAACCACTAAAGCTTCTCTAAAAGATTGCAAGGCACTTAAAAGGAGCAAGAAAATAACCAGAAAGCAAAAAGGAATGGCGATTAATAAGCGTTCTCTGGAAGAAATCAAATGTTCAAACTGACCTCCCCATTCCAGCCAATACCCTGGCGGGACTGCGACTTCTTCGTGAATTATGGCTTTGGCGCGCGAAACATATCCGCCCAAATCTGTACCCCGTACATTGGCTTGGACTGCAATTACACGTTTACCATCTTCCCTGCTAATTTCATTCATGCCTTCTGTTAAGTCAAGGTGGGCGACTTCTTTTAGAGGAATGGTAGAAGTATTTAAATAAGGCAAGGCAATCGGTAGATTTCCAAGCGCAAGTAAATCATGTCTAAGGTGCTCCGGTAAGCGCACAAAAAGGTCAAAACTGCGATCACCCTGCAAAAGCACTCCTGCTTTACTACCGCCCACTGCAATCGAAATCACATCAAAAATATCTGAAATATGGATGCCGAGTTTATTGGCTTCATCTCGCTTTACATTAACTTGCAGTACCGGAAGCCCGTGCGTATGGGGTACTTGCAGGTCGGCTGAACCATGAATTTTATTTAAGGTATGGGCAACAGCATGGGCAGTTTTTTGCATGAGATCGAAATCATCACCGTAAACTTTAACTGCAACATCACTTTTAACTCCCGCAATGAGCTCATTAAATCTCAACTCAATAGGCTGTGTAAATTCGTAATTATTGCCTGGGAGAAGACTGAGGACTTCTTCCATTTTCTCTACCAGTTCGGCCTTAGGAAGGTAAGGATTAGGCCACTCGAGGCGAGGTTTAAGCATGACAAAGGTATCTGAAACGTTTGGAGGCATTGGATCTGAAGCCATTTCAGCTGTTCCCGTTTTAGAGAAAACAAAAGCAACTTCCGGAAAAACTTTTAAAGCTTTTTCCACTTCTAATTGCATGGATGTTGATTGTGTTAAAGAGGTGCTAGGGATGCGCGAGACATTGATCGCTAAATCTTTTTCATCAAGAGTAGGTACGAATTCTTGCCCTAAATTAAAAAAAACTACTGTAGCCACCAGCATCAACGAAGCCCCTAAAGATAAAACTGGAAGAGGCATTGCCAAAGATTTTTCAAGCAATTTACTGTAAATTGAACGGCAAATAGCCAGAATGCGATTGTCGCCTTCTTTCACTTGATTGGTTAAGCAAATGGCGAGTAATGCGGGAATAAATGTCAGCGAGAGAATAAAGGCGGAGATCAAAGCAAAAATGACCGTTAAAGCCATGGGCTGAAACATCTTTCCTTCAACCCCTGAAAAGGTCAGTAAGGGGACATACACAATTAAAATGATCAATTGTCCATAAACTGTTGGTTGTACCATTTCTTTTGAGGCTTCAAAAATCTGATCCAATCTTTCTGAGACATTTAAAGTTCTTTGCAAACGATGTTGATATTCACCCATTTTTCGCAGGCAATTTTCGGTGATGATGACTGCGCCGTCTACGATTAGGCCAAAATCTAAAGCCCCTAAACTCATGAGATTTCCGCTAATTTTGGCGTGAATCATGCCAGAAGCCGTGAAAAGCATGGAAAGAGGAATGACGCAAGCCGTAATACAAGCTGCACGTAAATTTCCCAGCATCAAAAATAAAATGACAATTACCAACAACGCCCCTTCGGCCAAATTTTTCATGACGGTTTCAATTGTTGCGTCGACTAGATTGGTCCGATTTAAGACTGTGGTTGTTTTGATGCCAGGCGGAAGTGATTTCTGGATTAACTGCATTTTATGGTCCACTGCCTGGGCGATTGTGCGGCTATTGCCGCCGATAAGCATCATTGCCGTTCCAATGACTACTTCTCTGCCATTTCCTGAAGCGCTTCCCGAACGCAATTCTTTGCCTACAACGATTTCTGCCACATCTCGAACTTTGATAGGAGTACCGGCATGAGCTCTAAGAGTAATTTCTCCGATTTGATCTGGCTTTTCAATACGGCCGTCCCCTTTAACAATGTAGGCTTCACTATTCTGTTCAATATATCCTGCACCTATATTGAGATTATTAGCTTTTAAGGCTTGTAGGATGTCTTGAAATGAAATTTGGTAGGCCTGCATTTTTTCTGGATTTGGTTCTACATGGTATTGCAGTGTGTAGCCCCCAATTGAATCAATTTCAGCTAAGCCAGAAATACGCTTAAGTTGAGGTTTAATAATCCAGTCTTGAACTGTGCGTAAATAAGATTCTAGCTCGGTCGAAGTGCGTAGGTAAGCCCCTTCGGGTGTGAGATAGACACCATTTCCTTGCCAGCCTGCTTTTCCCAAATGAATTGGGGCACCTATCCCTTCTGGATGAGTGTATTCGACTGTCCACATATAAATTTCACTTAAACCTGTTGCAATAGGGCCCATACTTGGATCCATCCCTTCAGGCATGCTTTCTTTAGCTTCACCCAGTTTTTCTGCAATTTGCTGTCGTGCAAAATAGATATTTACTCCTTCATCGAAAATCGCTGTGACTTGGGAAAAACCATTTCTAGATAGGGAACGGGTGGTTTCTAATCCAGGAATCCCTGCAAGGCTATTTTCAATGGGAAGTGTGACTTGCCTTTCGACTTCAGCAGGGGATAGACCTGAAGCTAAAGTATTGATCTGCACTTGATTATTGGTGATATCTGGTACTGCATCAATTGGCAGGTGTTTTAAACAGTATAACCCATAACAGCCAGCTACAAGTGTTAATAGCAAAACTAAATAGCGGTTATCGATGGAGAATTTGAGAACTTTTTCGATCATTTTATTGCCAGGGTCTAATGTTCATGATGCGCTTCTGCTTTGCCATGTTCTGCTTTAATTAAAAAAGCATTCTTTACTGCGTACGTTTCTCCAGAAGAAATTCCAGACAAAATTTCAACTTGATTAGCATCATCCCTGCCGACTTGCACAGGTCGAATTGCAAATCCTGCATTTTCTTTGACATAAACGACATTGATCCCTTCAAACTTTTGCAGTGCCTCCTTAGAAACGACCAAAGGTGGTGTGCAGCAGCCTGTTTCAATATCTGCGTAAATAAAAGTACCCACGGCACAGTTTAAGGATTGTTGAGGAATTGATGCAATGGCCGTGCCTTTACGCGTCTCTTCATTTAAAATCGGGCTGATATAAGCCAGTGTGGTTTGAGCTTGCTTGCCTTCACAGGTATAGATCGTTACGGGATTGCCTACTTTAACATTGCAAAAATCTCCATTCGGTATATCTAATTCCACTAACGAAGTCGTTAAGTCAGCAATATGATAGGCCTCGTGATTTGTTTTAAGGAGTTCTCCCGGAATTAAATCGCGGTAGATAATTGTGCCAGCTATTGGAGAACGCAGCGAGTAATAACGCAGCGTATCACGATCGGCTTGTTCTAACAGGCTTAATTCACTGGTATCGATTCCCATGGCTAAGAGATGCTGGCGCGTTAATTCTAAATCGATCGCGACTTCGGCTAAAGCTGCTTCGGCATGTAAAAAATCTTGCAGAGACGAAAGTTGCCTTTCATATAACTCTCGTTCCTGTTGAAAAACTTTATTTTTTAATTGTTCCCTTTTAAGAGCAGCGAGGTAGGTTGCTTTAGCTTCTGCCATTTCGCGGCTCTCGATTAAGGCTAATACTTCATTCGCGTCAGTATAATCTCCAAGATTTTTTTTGACATCCACCACTATGCCGCTGACTTTTGGGGTTACATGTGCTAAATGATCTGGCGGAATACGAGTTTTACCAGTCACTGCGATACGTTCTGATAATGTACCAGATGCTGCTTGAAACAATTCAATGTTGCCAGACTGGATTTGCTCGTCAGAAAAAGCGATCCATTCTGCATGCTCTTCATCATGGGAGTGATGATGGGAATGTTCATGATGATGGTGATGAGGCTCATCTTCCCCTTCAATTTTTAGTTCTCCATCTGGTGAGGATTCCCATAGAATAAAAGCAGCAAGCAAACCTATAAACATTATAAGGATTGATGTGACGATCGTAAATGTATTTTTCATGCTTTAAACCTTTCGCACATATAGTTTTCAGAGCTATTAATAAGAAAATTTCTAGGGAAAATTCCCTAATTCATTTCCCACTAAAGCCTCTAACTTCACTTTAGAATCGTGATAGTCTTTTAAAAAATTCAGATGTTCTTCTCTCAATCCAAAGACGGTATTTTGAATTTCAAAAAGATCGCTAAAATCGAATTTCCCTTTTTGATGTCCTTCAGTAACCATTTCTAAGGCATGCACAGCTTCCGGCAGAAGTTCCGCTTCAATTTCTTTAATCTGCCGATAGGCCATCACAAAATGCTGATAAATTTCATGGAAGCTTGCTTCTAATTCTTGGTAGGTCTTTGCCTGGATCCACTGCGTTTGGCTAAATCGATGCGAAGCTTTTCGAATATTTTCTTGATTTTGGTTAAATATCGGTAAAGGCACAGCAAAATCCAATACAAAGCCATCGTGATGTGAATAGCCAGCAGTGATTTCTAAGTCTGGAATACGTTCAGCACGTTGTAAGTTTAAATTTTCCAGCGCTAAATAGACCGCTTCAGTATCTTTGCGATAGCGCGGATTATTTCGTAAGATGCATTCTAGCATGCTTATGGATGGGGGCGGTGTGATCGCAAAAAGTGGATAAGAAACATATTCGAAATCTACTTCTGGACTACCCCATCGCATTGAAAGATTCTTTTTGATTTTCTCAAAATTTGATTGAATTTTTATTGTCGCCAAATGGCTCGCTTGAGCTGAAATTTTGGCTTTAAAGCGTTGAAAACCGTCTTTTTTACCGATATCAACTTTACTTTTCGAACTCTCAAGGATTTTTAAAGATAAGTCTTCTCTTTCGCGCGCGATTTTAATTCGCTCTTGAACAACCGCGACATCGATAAAGGCAAGCGATAAATCCTCTCTGAGCTCTTGGCAGACTTGCTCTAGATTGCGGGCTGCGATAGATTCTCCTTGGGCTGCGACTCGATGTCTGTAAATCCGCTTATTCACAGGTTCAATCAATTGTGATACAGAATAAGTCATATCACAATCCATTTCGACAACCAAAAAGGGATTGGGAAACAACAGAGCCTGTCTTTTTTCCGCTTGCCAAATAGCTCTTTCGTCTCCAGCAATATGTAAATCAGGGGACGCATTTAAAACACGTCTCCAGGCCGTTTCAAAATCTAGCGTTTGTAAATTGGCATGGGCGTTTTGAAAGGTATTCTGAAGGATTAAAAAGCAAATTAAATGATATAAATATTTGAATTTCATGTCTTTATTTTAATTCGTTGTTCAAAAGCGGATTGTGTCAAATTGTTGAAAAAAATAAAAGTTAAAATTTTAACTAGTTTTCAAAGGCGTTAAACCAACGGCTTGATTTAAATTTATTTTTTGTTAATATCGGCCTTTATCAAATAAATTTACCTTTAAGGAAAATATGGAATATCGACGATTAGGCAAAGCAGGTCTTAAAGTAAGTGAACTTTCATTTGGATCTTGGATCACATTTGGAAGCAATTTGAGCTTGAATACAATTAGACAGTGTTTACAAGTTGCTTTTGATTCTGGAGTGAATTTTTTCGACAACGCAGAGGCCTATGCAAATGGAGCTTCTGAGCTGATGATGGGTGAAGCAATTAAAGATTTTCGCCGAGAAGATTTAGTGATTTCTACTAAAATATTTTGGGGCGGCAAAGGGCCCAATTCCACTGGTTTAAGTTGGAAGCATCTCGTGGAAGGAACCAAAGGTTCTTTACGTCGCTTGCAATTAGACTATGTCGACCTTTTATTTTGTCATCGTCCCGATCCAAACACTCCTATTGAAGAAACGGTGCGTGCTATGGATGCCATCGTACGTGCAGGACATGCTTTTTATTGGGGAACTTCAGAGTGGCGTGCGGAGGATATTGATGCCGCTCATCAAATTGCCCATGCCATCAATGCAATTCCTCCCTCAATGGAACAGCCAGAGTATAATCTATTCCAACGCCATCGTGTAGAAGAAGAGTATCAGCCACTTTATTTGAAATATGGAATGGGAACGACAATATGGAGCCCCCTGGAATCAGGAATATTAACTGGAAAGTACAATGAAGAAATTCCGGCAGGATCTCGCTTACATCGGCATGAAGAATTACGTAATCGTCTCACCAGAGAAAAAATTCTCAAAGTCAAAGCCTTAGAAAAGATTGCACACGAGCTCGCTTGCACTCTTCCTCAGCTAGCCATCGCTTGGTGTCTAAAAAATCCTAACGTGAGTTCAGTTATTACCGGAGCTTCCTCCATTTCGCAATTACAAGAAAATTTGGGGGCCACGCAAGTCAAATTACAGCTCAATGATGGAGTGATGCATGCGATAGAAGAGATCTTACACAATCAAATGGCTCAAGTTTAAACAGGAGTAAAAGATGGTTCAGAAAGTTGCAATTGTGACAGGTGGAAATAAAGGAATTGGCTGGGAAACATGCCTGCAGCTAGCAAAGTTGGGATTTCATGTGGTTTTGACAAGTCGAGATCCCTCCAAAGGAGAGCCTAAGGCAGAAGAACTACGTAAACAAGGCTTAAAAGTCGATTACTACCAATTAGATGTGTCAGACTCAAATAGCATCGAGGCATTTTATCAAAAATTTATAAAAGAGATAGGGCGTGTCGATGTGTTAATTAATAACGCAGCAATTCTTTTGGATAAAGAACAGCCATCCCATACTTCAGAACAGTTGCGCCAAACTTTAGAAACCAATGTCATTGGTCCGTATCATTTGATTACCCTTTTTGCCCCCATCATGCAGAAACAAAAGGAAGGACGTATTGTGAATGTTTCAAGCGGCGTTGGACAATTAAGCGGCAGCTACGAAGGATTGGATACTTACGCGATTTCAAAAACAGCCCTAAACGCTGTGACACATCTTTTTGCCAATAAAATGAAAGGGGAGGACATCTTGGTGAATTCAGTCTGTCCTGGATGGGTTAAAACCGATATGGGTGGATCAGAAGCGCCACGCAGTTTAACCGAAGGCGCTTTTGGAATTGTTTGGGCTGCTACATTACCTAAAGGGGGACCTTCTGGAGGCTTTTTCAGGGATGGTAAGCCGCTTACTTGGTAAATATCCCGCCTGATCGTACATTCTGTTAGCTTTTATTGAGAAGTTTTTTTCCTCGAAAAAACTTCCATTAGTTAATATAGGATGGATGGATAAATAAACGTATTCTGCATTTTGTGTTCCCGTCAAATTTAGGATCGCGGATTGTAATGGTTCCGCCATCTATCGATTCAATAAAGCTTCGATCAGGAAAAGGTTTTTTGTCTAGCAGTGCGGGGATGTCAACTTGTTCAGCTTGGCTAGGAAGCGGTGGAAAATCAATAAATCTATTTCTGGCAATTTCCATATATTCGTTCACGAGTTGATCTTGTTGATGCCGGCGTGTAAGAGTCCGATGATAGCATTCCCATGTAGGATCGAATTTAAAATTAGAATCGCGTTTTGATTGTTCCACATTGTGATCAAAAGTTACTGTGATCAAAAAAGGTTCGGGTTTTAAAAAAAGCTGATGACGCACATCACAGAAAAGTGCGATCGCAGGTTGATAAAATCCCTGTGGATTCAAATAATAGTGACGTAAGCCCACTTCCCAGATAACTTGCTGAGCAGCCCAAGCAAATTGATGCATAAGAAGACTTTCTGCATCGAGAATTTTAACCGATGCAGAAGGGTTGAACCAATCTGTTATTCGCTTTTTAACAGCAAAAGGGGAGCTTTTCAACAAAAGGTCATGAACAGAACCCTCATCCATTAATTGTGTACCCATTAATGGAGATGGAGCTGCTTTACCCCTTTTTTTCTTCTTTTTTCTAGTCGTGTGCTTAGCAGAATGATCTACGTGGGTAGATTTTTCAATTTCCTCGTTTGATTTTTCCACTTCTCCTTTAAGGATGCGTTCTGTAGAAAGGGATTCCTTAGCTCTATCCTCGAGAGAATTTTTCGGGATCTCAGCTTTAATCTTAGCTTTGCCCCTCGGGCGTCGGCTTTTTGTTTTCTTTGTAGAGGAAGGAGCTGTGAGCTTACTGTCGAAAGTTTGTTGAGCATCTTGTGTTGACAACTTTAATTCTTTGGCTAAGGGAAGCTGAGTGGGATCTTTATCTAAAAAATTCCTATCATTAGAGAATGTTTCAAGACAAACAGGAGGAAAGGCAGCTTCCGAATGAAGGCAGTCGAATGTCCGCTGAGCTTCTTTTGTCCACAACTCTAGTTCTTTGGCTAAGGGAAGCTGAATGTTATCCTTATCTATAAAATTCCTATAATTAGAGAATGTTTCAAGGCTAACAGGAGGAAGAGCAGCTTCGGGGTGAAATTGCTTGTAGTCAAGTATTTTTTCTAAAAGTAGATTATACCACTCATCAAATTTCAAATGGACCAAACTAGATGTTTCACTAACTTCTTTTGCCATAGTAGCTAATTTCTTGGGATTATCATAGGGATTGTTCGCTCCATCCCATTCATTGTAAGATTTGGGATGATGGATCAGTTCCTGTTTAAGGGCATTTAAAATTTTCTGATTTGTTTGAGTATGTTTAAAAGAATTGTGGTGCGATTCACAATTAGCATCTATTTCATCAGAGTAAGCTCCAAGAGCAGCAATCAAATGGAGGCATAGTAACTGATCTAAGTAATTTTTAAATTGCAAATCGCACGACTCAATTTTTCTTTTAATAATACTTTTCATAAATCTTGGCGAAGCATTCATCGGTTGAGGATTTAATTTATAGTTCCATTCAATTGACAATGCAAATTCACAGTCTTTTGCTTCAAAGGGGTGTCTATATTCAATTTTATAAAATGCTTCTCCTTCCTTTTGATAAAGTTTAAGGTCAGGGGCTTGCAATTGCAGCTCTTTGATTTTACACTGAATAGCGGATCGAAGATAAAGGATATGAATAAAAAAACGACTGGCGGCAAGTAAATTTGCCAAATCATATAGAATCCAATAATCTATCACAGCGATGCTAGCTACATCTTTATCAAGTATAGCGTTGACTTTATGCGCAGAAGGCGTGGTAAAACAACGGGGAAGTTCTTGAGTATTTTTTTTGACAAGCCTTAGAATTTTTGAAGAGATTCTTTTTACTTCAACAGCTTCACCTTGATTTGCTGAACTAGTAAAACGATTGATGTTTTTAGTAAATTTTCGACATTTTTCTAGATCTAAGCCACAAACAGGTGAGTGCTGTAAAGTCTCATAGATTTTAGCCAAAACAGGAGCTTTTGGCAAAACAGCACTTGTACAGTTAGGTAAAAGCTTTCCTTCACTGTTGAATTGCCAGCCTTTTTTTGCTATAAGATTTAATTCAATGGAGTATTTTGAAATGTAGTAATTAAAAGAATTCATAGTAATAACCGAAAAAACCGTAAATAAATAAAAAT
>Ga0105046_10002757_pt1 | contig 27774 bp, 28 predicted proteins | sample MAT03_FD_78385 | JGI IMG/M metagenome (GOLD analysis project Ga0105046, IMG submission 78385) | Freshwater microbial communities from Lake Fryxell liftoff mats and glacier meltwater in Antarctica - MAT-03 (megahit assembly) | ecosystem: Environmental > Aquatic > Freshwater > Ice > Liftoff... | reverse complement strand
GCTTGCCGACATCGATGCGATCGCGGCGACCGCCGGACCGGGACTGGTCGGTGGACTGATCGTCGGTTTGATGACCGCGAAAGCCATGGCGAGCGCGGCCGGCAAACCGCTGCTTGCGATCAATCACCTTGAAGGCCACGCGCTGACGGCGCGGCTGACCGACGGGCTGGACTTCCCATATCTGCTGCTGCTGGTTTCCGGCGGCCACACCCAGATCGTTCTGGTGCGCGGCGTTGGCGACTACCAGCGCTGGGCAACCACCATCGACGACGCGTTGGGCGAGGCGTTCGACAAGACCGCGAAAATGCTCGGCCTGCCCTATCCCGGCGGACCTAATGTCGAGCGGGTGGCGAGGGATGGAGATCCCACCCGTTTCGCCTTTCCGCGTCCGATGAAGGGCTCGGCCCAGCCTGATTTTTCATTCGCCGGCCTGAAGACCGCCGTGCGGCAGGCAGCGACGGCAGCAGCGCCGCTTTCCGACAAGGACGTCGCCGACATCTGCGCGTCCTTCCAGGCGGCGGTGTCGGATGCGCTCGCCGACCGCGTCGGCCGCGGCCTTGCGCGCTTCCGCGGCGAATTCCCTGAGATCGCCTCGCCGGCCCTGATCGTTGCCGGCGGCGTCGCGGCCAACCGGCAGATACGCGCCGAACTCGAAAAGCAATGTGGCCGCAACGGCTTCCGCTTCGTTGCGCCGCCGCTCGAACTGTGCACCGACAACGCCGCGATGATCGCCTGGGCAGGCATCGAGCGCATCCGCGCCGGACTGTCGGGCGGCGACGCTTTCACCTTCGTGCCGCGTTCGCGCTGGCCGCTCGACGAAGTCTCCGCGCCGGTCGTCGGCTCGGGCCGGCGGGGAGCCAAGGCATGAGCTTCCGGGTCGCGGTGCTGGGCGGGGGAGCTTGGGGCACGGCGCTGGCCATGCAGATGCGCCGCGCCGGCCACGACGTCACGCTATGGGCTCGCGACGCCGCGATCGTCGAGGCAATCCGGCAAGGCGGCAATCCGCGCTACCTGCCAGGGATCGCGATCGACGGCGGCATCGCGGCGACGACCGAAAGCGCCGAGGCGCTGAAAGGCGCCGCCTGCGTTCTTGCGGTAACCCCCGCGCAGGCGCTGCGCAGCGTGCTCCAGACAATCGGCGGCGACGTGCCGGCGGGCGTGCCGCTGGTGCTTTGCGCCAAGGGCATCGAACACGACACCGGCCTGCTGCTGTCCGAGATCGCCGACGAGATGCTTCCAGGCAATCCGGTCGCCGCGCTTTCCGGCCCGAGTTTCGCCGCCGACCTCGCCGCCGGGCTTCCGACAGCCGTGGTCGTCGCCGCGAAGCAGGAGGCGCTGGCCGCCCGGCTGGCGCTGCATTTTTCGACCGAACGCTTTCGCTGTTATTCGACGGGCGATCTTGTCGGCGTCGAGATCGGCGGCGCGCTGAAGAACGTCTTTGCGATCGCCGCCGGCGCCGTCACCGGCGCGGGGCTTGGCGCCAGCGCGCAGGCCGCCATGGTGACGCGCGGTTTCGTCGAACTCAGGCGCATCGCGCATGCGTTCGGCGCCGAACCCGAAACGGTCATGGGCCTGTCGGGTCTGGGCGACCTCCTGTTGTCCTGCGGCTCGGCGCAATCGCGCAATTTCGCTTACGGACTGGCGATCGGTCGCAGCGAGAGCCTTGCCGGCCTGCCGCTGGCGGAAGGCGTCGCGACCGCGGGCATCGCCGCCAGGATTGCGCGGGATCGCTCGATCGACGCGCCGATCATTTCCGCCGTCGCGCAGATCCTTGCCGGACGCATCACCATCAACGAGGCGGTGTCGGCGCTGATGTCGCGGCCGCTGCGCGCCGAGGCCGAATAACTTTACAACGAAGAGGTCACCACCATGCTGTTTGCTCTGATCTGCAAGGACAAGCCCGGGCATCTTCAGATGCGCCTGGACAACCGGCCCGACCATGTCGCGTTCCTGAGGAAGCTCAACGACGAAGGCACGCTGAAGATCGCCGGCCCGTTCCTCAACGACGAAGGCAAGCCTTACGGCAGCCTCGTCGTCATCGAGGCGGAGAACAAGATGGATGCCGCCAGGATCGGCTCCGAGGATCCCTACTCCAGGGCCGGACTGTTCGAGAGCGTCAGGATCCGGGCGTGGAACTGGACCTTCAACAACCCGGCCAATCCGTCCAACCCCTGAGGGCGCTCCCATGCACTACTGGCTGTTCAAGTCGGAACCCTTCAAATTCTCCTTCGACGACCTGAAGAAGAAGGGCAAGGCCGGCACGCAATGGGACGGCGTGCGCAACTATGCGGCGCGCAACAACATGAAGGCGATGCAGATCGGCGATCTCGGCTTTTTCTACCACTCGAACGAAGGCCTCAACATCGTCGGCATCGCCGAGGTCTGCGCGCTCGCCCACCCCGACTCGACGACCGACGATCCGCGCTGGGAATGCGTCGACATTCGCGCGGTGAAGGACGTGCCGAACCCGCCGACCCTCGAACAGATCAAGGCCGACCCGAAACTGGCCGAAATGGCGCTGGTTCGACTTGGAAGGCTGTCGGTTCAGCCGGTAACACCGGCCGAATGGAAACATGTCTGCCGCATGGGCGGCGTTAATCCCGCCATCTGATTGTTTTTGCAGGTGGACGTTCCGTCGGCGCCGAAAAACTTCGAGGAATTCATCCACGCCAACACCTCGTTTGCGACGCCGCCGCATGTGCCGGAGATCGGGCTCCATCTCGCCGACGAGGCGCATGATCTGTGGCATCGCACCGAGGAAGAACTGGCGCAAATCGGCCTGCCGCCGCCATTCTGGGCCTTCGCCTGGGCGGGCGGACAGGGCCTCGCCCGTTATGTCCTCGACCATCCCGAGACCGTCAGAGGGCTGCGCGTGCTCGACTTCGCGACGGGTTCCGGCCTTGTCGCGATCGCCGCCGCCAGGGCGGGCGCGGCGGACGTCGTCGCCGCGGACATCGACCCGTTCTGCGCGGTGGCGGTTCGGCTGAACGCTGAGGCCAACGGGGTCGTGGTTTCTTTCGACGGGCGCGATTTCGTCGGTAAAAACAAGCACTTCGACGTCGTGCTCGCTGGCGATGTCTTCTACGACCGCGCCTTCGCCGACCGGTTGACGCCCTGGCTTTTGGGGCTCGCCGACGCCGGCGCGACGGTGCTCATCGGCGACCCAGGCCGCGCCTATCTGCCGCGCGAACGCCTTGAAAAGCTTGCCGAATACCAGGTTCCGGTGACCCGCGCGCTCGAAGATGCCGAGGTCAAGCGCACCATCGTCTGGCGGATGGCCTGACCGAGGTCACGCCCGCCCGTAGCGACGGCGCAGGTGGTCGGTGAAATGGTGCGCCGCGAGCTTCTCGCCGGTCGCACGCTCCATCAGTTCGGGCGTCGACCAGCGCGAGCCCTGCGACCAGATTTCCTTGCGGCGCCAATCGTTTAGCGCATCGAACCTGCCCCTGGAAATGTCGTTGTCGGCCGAGGGATGCACGCGTTTCAGCGCATCCCATTGCTGCGCGGCCATCATCGCGCCGAGCGTGTAGGACGGGAAATAGCCGAACGCGCCGCCCGGCCAATGCACATCCTGCATCGGCCCGTCGGCGAAGTTGTCGATGGTCGAAAGGCCGAGATACTCCCGCATCTTGGCGTCCCATGCTTCCGGGATGTCGCCGGCTTCAAGCCGCCCGGCCACCAGCTCCTGCTCCAGTTCGTAGCGCAGGATGACATGCAGCGGATAGGTCACCTCGTCGGCGTCCACGCGGATCAGGCCGCGCTCGACACGGTGGACGTGAGGCAAAATGTCATCCATCGACCAGTCCTCGCCGAGATGCTTTTCAACGACCGGCAGAGCCCAGACCCAGAAGGCCGGATTGCGGCCAAGCTGCTTTTCCACGAACAGGCTCTGGCTCTCGTGTACGGCCATGCCCCGCGCCCTGCCGAGCGGCCAATGCGCCCATTCGGCGGGCAGGTTCTGTTCGTAGAGTGCGTGGCCCGTCTCGTGCAGCACGCCCATGAGTGCCGAGAGAAACTCGTTCGTCCGGTAGCGCGTGGTGATACGCACATCCGTTGGCACGCCGCCGCAGAAGGGATGGTGCGAGACAGCGAGGCTGCCATGCGTCAGGTCGAACCCGACTGCGGCCATCATGGCGAGCCCGAGTTCGCGCTGCCGATCGACCGGATAGTTGCCGGACAGCGGCTTGAGCGGCGCCTTTGCCAGCCGCTCCTCCTGCACCGCGAGCGCTTCCGGCACGAACCCCTTGAGGAAGCTCTTCAGCTCGGCAAAGACCGGCGTGATGTCGGCTGCTCGATTGCCGGGATCGTATTGCTCCATCAGGGCGTCGTACGGATCGAGCCCGGTCTTGTCGGCCCTCATCGCTGCCTCCTCGCGGACCAGCGCAATGACATTCTCGAGCGACGGCAGGAAGCCCGTCCAGTCGTTCTTGGCGCGCAGGTCGCGCCAGAGCTGTTCGGAGCGCATGCGGGCCGTCATCTGGCGTTCGACGAATTCCGACGGCAGGCAGGTCAGGTTCGTGTAGTGACGCCGGAATTCGTGCAGCGCCGCCTGCTGGTCCTCGTTCAGCGCCTCGTCCTCGGCCACCTCGATCCAGTCGCCGATCTCCGGCGCGGTCGCTCTCGTGTGCAGCATGCCGGCCAGCGACGCCATCGCGTCGGCGCGCTTCTCGCCGCCGCCGACCGCCATGTGGGTCGCCTCGTCGGCGCCGAGAATGGCCAGCGCATGCTCCAGCGCTTCGAGCTTGTGGCCGAGTTCATCGAGTTTGGCGAAAGACATCGTCTGGGCTCCAGAAATTCCGAAGGCGACCGAAGGCAGTCGCGCGCCAACCACTTGCAGCAAGCGGGCGACCCGATCAAGATCGAAGCGAACTGGAGGACACGATGCTCGCGAATATCCTGATCGCCCTGGTGGCGGCGCTGCACCTTGGTTTCATGTATCTGGAGATGATCGCGTGGGACCGGCCGCTCGGCCGCAAGGTGTTTCGCACGTCGCCCGAGTTTTCCGCCGCATCGAAGGCGCTTGCCGCCAATCAGGGGCTCTACAACGGCTTCCTCGCCGCCGGCCTCATCTGGGGCCTCTGGCTCGGCGATGAGGGATTCGCCGTGAAGGCGTTCTTCCTGGTTTGCGTAATGGTTGCCGGCCTCTTCGGCGCAGCGACCGTCAACCCACGCATCGCCTATGTCCAGTCGATGCCTGCGGCACTCGCCCTGATCGCGCTCAGGCTTGGCATCTAGCGCTCGGTCAGCTTGAGTTCGATACGGCGGTTGCGCGTCCGCGCCTCCACGGTGTCGGTCGTGTCGAGTGGCTGGAATTCGCCAAAACCAGCGGCAACCAGGCGATTGGCCGGCACGCCGTATTCGATCAGCAGCTTGACCACGGATGTCGCGCGACCCGACGACAGTTCCCAGTTGTCGTTCCAGCGCCTGTTGCCGGAGACGGGAATGTTGTCGGTGTGGCCGTCCACGCGCAGCACCCAGTTGATTTCGGGCGGTATCTCGCGCTGCAGCTCGATCAGCGCATCGGCGAGTTTTTTCATTTCGACCCGGCCGGCCGGGTTGATGACTTCCGATCCCGAGGGGAAGAGAACTTCCGACTGGAAGACGAAGCGGTCGCCGACGATGCGGATGTTCTCGCGATCGGACAGGATTTCGCGCAACCTGCCGAAGAAGTCCGACCGGTAGCGGTTGAGTTCCTGCACGCGCTGCGCGAGCGCCACATTCAGGCGGCGGCCGAGGTCGGCGATCTTGGTGTTTGATTCGCGGTCGCGCGCCTCCGACACGTCGAGCGCATCCTCGAGGGCGGCGATCTGCTTGCGCAGCGCCGCGATCTGCTGGTTCAGCAACTCGACCTGCGACAGGGCGCGTTGGCTGATCTGACGCTGCGCGTCGAGTTCGCCGGTGATTGCGCCTATCCTGGCGGTCGCCTCCGAATCCGCCCCGGCTCCCTGATCGAGCAACTGCTGCAGGCGCGTGCGCTCGCTCTCGGCGGCGGAGAGCGACGCCTGCAGATTGGCGATGCTGTCCTGGGCGTCCTGCGTGCTGCCCTGCTCCAGCGCCAGAAGCTGAGTAAGCTCGTTGATCTGCAGGTTCAGGCGCGCGAGCACCTCGTCGCGGCCGCTGATCTCCCGGCTGAGCAGGAACTGCGCCAGCACGAAGACGGACAGCAGGAACATGATGGCGAGAAGCAGCGTCGACAGCGCGTCGACGAAACCCGGCCAGTAGTCGATGTGGCGATTGCCGCGCCGTCCCTTGGCGAGCGCCATTCTAGTTCGGTTCCCGGTTCTTCAACGTCTCGGCAAGGCGTTCGAGCGTGCGGCGCATTGCCTTCTGCTCCTCCGACTGCGCTTCCACCCAGTCGCGCATGATCTGCTGCTCGGAACGCATGTTCTTGACGAGCCCCGAGATGCCGTCGGCGAGGTTCGCCATGGCGGTGGCGATGCGCGGGTTGGAGCCGCCGCCGGTCTCCTGCATGCTGCGCAGCCTGTCGGACAGTGCGCGGATCTCGTCGGACGTTTCGCCTCTCGAACCGTCTGGGACGACGATGTCGGAGGACAGGTCGGTGACCGAGGAGAGCCAGTTTTCGAGTTCGGTGTAGAACCGGGTCTGGGCGCGCCCTGCCTGCAGGTCGAGAAAGCCCAGGATGAGCGAGCCGGCAAGGCCGAACAGCGACGACGAGAAAGCAGTGCCCATGCCGGCAAGCGGTGCAGCCAGCCCGGCCTTAAGCGCGTCGAGTACAGCACCCGTGTCGCCGCCGCCCGGATCGAGCGACTGGATGGTTTCGCCTATCGAGCCGATGGTCGCGAGCAGGCCCCAGAAGGTGCCGAGCAGGCCGAGGAAGATGAGCAAGCCCGTCAGGTACCGCAACACATCGCGGCTCTCGTCGAGACGCGTGGCGATCGAATCGAGCATCGAGCGCATCGAATTCGTCGACAGCGCCATGCTGGAGGAGCGCGACAGCAGCGCCTTCATCGGCGCCAGCAGCACCGGTTCGTTGACCTCGGAGCCTGCACGGAATGAATTTATCCAGCGCACTTCGCGAAAGAGGCGCACGGTCTGCTGGAACGCCAGCAGGATGCCGACCACCAGGACACCCAGGATGAGTCCGTTCAGGCCCGGATTGCTGGCAAAGGCCGCCGATATCTGGCGCGTGAGGATCGCTGCGATGAACGCGACGATGGCGAGAAACACCATCATAGACAGAACGAAGACCTGCGGGCTCGACAGCCTGTGCGGGTCGTACTCCATCACGTCGGATGAGCCGACCAATCCAAAGGACCTCAAAACGCCCATTCTCGCCCCAATTCGGTTCCCGGCGATGCAATGGACGCGACTCTAAGCGGAATTGTGACGAAATTGGAAGACGCAAGGGCTTGCGACCTGTCCACCGACCAGCGCCCGGTCGCCCTCTGGCCACCTGAAATGTCGCTTTTGCCGCTACGCTTGATCCAGGCCGCGTGCAATCTCGCGCATCATGGACGCCAGTACCCACCTCTCGATGCAGAACGCCGCGCAGTCGCCTCGGGTGCTCGTGGCGGTCGCGTCGGTCATCCTGTCCATGGCCCTGATCGCGGTCGGCAACGGTCTGATGTTCGCCTACATCCCGGTGCGGCTCGGCGCGGAAGGCTTCGCGCCGACTTGGGCCGGCGGCATCCTGACCGCGATGTCGGCCGGCGGCATTGCGGGCTGCCTTCTGACGGGAACGATCGTGCGGCGCATCGGCCATGCGCGCGCCTATATGGTGCTTTCGGCGCTGATCGTGCTTTCAAACGCCGGAATTGCCGCCAAGGCAGATCCGGTCGTCTGGATCGCGGCGCGGGCACTTTACGGTTTCACTATGTGCGCGCTTTTCATTGTTTCGCAGAGCTGGCTGAACGATGCGGTCGGCAACGCGATTCGCGGCCGGGTCATGGCGGTATTCTACGTCAGCTATGTCGTTGGCATGGGGCTCGGATCGTTCATGATGGGCTGGCTCGATATCGGCACCACGCAGGCGCCGTTCGTCGGCATCGTCTTTACCGCGCTCTCGATGCTGCCCGTCGGCCTGACGCGGCTGGCGCAGCCTCCCGCCCCCCAGGCCGCGTCGGTAGCGCTGCGCCGCGCCTGGCAGATATCGCCGGTCGGCATCACCGGCATGTTCGCCGTCGGCGGACTTTCGATGATGATCGCCGGATTCGCTCCAATCCACGCCACCGCCAAGGGCTTCACCCAGCAGGAGGTCGCCGCCCTGATGGTCGCAATGCCGCTCGGCACGCTGCTCCTGCAGATCCCCTTCGGCTGGATCTCGGACCGCACGGACCGCCGCTATGTGCTCACCGCAGCATCGTTGCTCGTGGCGGTAGCCGGCATCGCCGCAGCCCGATTCGACGCGGCCACGCTGATCGTCGTCCTGCTGATTTACGTGATTTGGAGCGGCGCCGCCGAATCGATTTACTCGCTCGCATCGGCCCACGCCAACGACCGCGCTTCCAAGGAGGACCTCGTCGCGCTATCGTCCACGATGCTGTTCGCTTGGGCCGTGTCGGGCTTCGTGATCCCTGCGCTCGGCACAACGCTTACCGCCTTGTATGGCACGCAGTCCTTTATCTACGTTGCCATCGGCATTGCTCTCATCTACTCGGTCTTCGTCGCGTGGCGTGTGATGAGCGCCCGTGCGGTTCCGCCAGCTGAAACAGGGAACTTCGCGCCGATGACCGCGCAGGCCCCCTTGGCCGTCGATCTGGCCTTTCCTGCCGATGACAAAAGCGTCGGCCCCGCGTCTTGAAACTGCAACGTAACTCTGCCTATCTTTCAGGTGCCGGCTGATTTGCAGTCGGCATGGTTGTTCTGAAAGGAAAGACACTGAGAACAGCATTGCGGAAGAAGGCGGATATCCTGCCTTCGCCGGCCGGGTTCAGCGGAAACGACGCTTCATCCCGCGCCATAAAAACTGTCCTTGCCAGTCTCGAAGACTCCAAGGCCGAAAATATCGTCTCCATCGACATTCAGGGCAGATCCAGTCTCGGCGACTACATGGTCGTCGCGTCGGGCCGTTCACACCGCCATGTCGCAGCCGTTGCCGACCAGCTCCTCAAGGCGCTGAAGGACAAGGGCCTGGGCAATGCGCGTGTCGAGGGGCTTGCCGGCGCCGACTGGGTGCTGATCGATGCAGGCGACGTGATCGTGCATGTCTTCCGCCCCGAAATCCGCGAGTTCTACAACATCGAAAAGATGTGGCAGGCTCCGGACCTCGAGGAAGAGACGATCCATTAGGCGAGCCTGAAGGGCGCGTCTCGGCCAGAAGCTGAGCCTCGACAGATATGTCCTGGCAGGCGGGAGGACGGATGAAGATCTCGGTATTTGCCGTGGGCCGCATGAAGGCCGGCCCCGAGAAGGAACTTGCCGACCGCTATTTCGAGCGCTTTTCGAAAAGCGGCCCGGCCATCGGCCTCGAATTCTCCGGCCTGACCGAAACACCCGAAAGCAGGGCGCAGACGTCCGCCGAGCGCAAGCGCGAGGAAGCGGACAGGCTGAACCAGCACCTCGCGTCGGGGGCAGCACTCATCCTGCTCGACGAACGCGGCAAGAGCATTTCCTCGGAAGACTTCGCCAACCGCATCGCAACACTGCGCGATTCGGGTCGTCGCTCGCTGGTGATCGCGATAGGCGGACCCGACGGACACGACCCCTCGTTGCGCAACGCGGCCGAACTCGTGCTTTCCTTCGGGGCGCAGACCTGGCCGCACCAGATGGTGCGCATCATGCTTGGCGAGCAACTCTATCGCGCGGCGACCATCCTGTCCGGCCACCCCTACCATCGCGCATGATCCCATGCGGAACGGTTAGACGATCGCGCATGGTTGATGGTTCGTTAACGAAGGAATCGGTAGGATCGGCATTTCGCCTCACTCGCGACTGAAACGACCGGGAAACGGATGATTGCTACCGGCAGGAAAAACGTCGGTTCGTGGCGCAGCCTCGCGGCGGCCGCGATGCTTGCGTCGTGCAGCCTGCCGGCGCTCGTCGAGACAGGCTCCGCGGCGGCTCTCGGCCTCGAGAAGCGCGAAATGATCGAGCAGCGCGACGAATATGACCGCGTTACACGCGAAATCGCGCTTTCCGCGGACCGGCAGGCGTCACTCGCCGCCGAGATCGCCAAAGTCAAGAAGGACAGCGCCTCGATCACCGCAGCGCTTATCCAGTCGGCCAAGACCGAACGTAAGCTCAGCCAAGATATCGAGGACATCGCCGACCGCGTCCAAGCGTTCAAAGCTCAGGAAGCCGGCATCAAGAACTCGCTAGCCGGCCGGCGCGCCGTGCTCGCGGAAGTGCTGGGCGCGCTTCAGCGCATGGGGCTGAACCCGCCGCCCGCGCTCCTGGTCACGCCGGAGGACGCCCTGGCGTCGGTCCGCAGCGCGATCATGCTCGGCGCCGTGGTTCCCGGCCTGCGCTCCGAAACCGAAGCGCTGGTCGCCGACCTCACCGAACTGTCGCGGATAGCAGCGTCGATCGAAGATGAAAGAGGCCGGCTCGCGGCCGCATTTTCCGAACAGCTTGCCGAGAAGAAGCGCCTCGAGCTCCTTGTCGAGGAAAAGCAGCGCCTGGAAGCGGAGCGCGAGGAGGCGCTTGGCGCCGAGCACCAGCGATCCCAGGAACTTGCCGACAAGGCAAAGAGCCTTAAGGACCTGATCGCCGCGCTGGAGAAGCAGGCGATCGAGGCCGACAAGTCAAGGCAGGCCGAAGCCTTGCGGCAGCAGCGCAGCGACGAACTCGCCTCCCTGCCTGTTCCCGAGGCGAACCAGCTCGCGCCTGCCGCTCCGTTCCAGTCTCAGAAAGGCATGCTTGCACTCCCGGTCTCGGGCAAATTCAGCGGGCGTTTTGGCGGCAAGGACGGTAACGGCGGCGTGATGCAAGGTGACACGGTTGCGACACAATCGGCCGCCATCGTGACCGCGCCGTCTGACGGGAGCGTTCTCTATGCGGGGCCATTCCGTTCTTATGGACAACTCTTGATACTCAACGCCGGCGACGGCTATCATGTCGTATTGGCCGGGCTCGGCAGAATCAGCGTTGTGTCGGGCCAAGCCGTGCTTGCGGGTGAACCGATCGGCGTTATGGGTGATGCCAAGGTCGCGAGCGCCTCCGGCGAGGCCCTTGGAAATGACTTCGCGGAACTATACGTGGAGTTCCGCAAAGATGGGAAACCCGTGGACCCGGCGCCCTGGTGGTCGGACCGGCAGTCTGGAAGGACAGGAAATGGTACGTAAATTGTCGCTTCTGTTCGCGGGAGCCTTGATGGGCGCCTCGGCCATGAGTCTGGTCTATGGAGCGCCAAGTTCGTCTGCCAACGCGGCAGGCTCGGAAACTTACAAACAACTCGCCATCTTCGGCGACATCTTCGAGCGGGTCCGCGCGCAATATGTGACGCCGCCCGACGAGAAGTCGCTGGTCGAGAACGCCATCAACGGCATGCTCACCTCGCTTGACCCGCACTCTTCCTACATGAACGCGGAAGCCGCCAAGGACATGCGTGTCCAGACCAAGGGCGAGTTTGGCGGGCTCGGCATCGAAGTCACCATGGAAAACGAGCTGGTCAAGGTCATTACGCCGATCGACGACACGCCGGCCGCCAAGGCTGGCGTCAGGGCTGGCGACTACATCTCGGCGATCGACGGCGAAGAAGTGCGCGGCCTTACCCTCAACGACGCCGTCGAGAAGATGCGCGGTCTGGTCAACACTCCGATCAAGCTCACCATCCTGCGCGAAGGCGCCGACAAGCCGATCGACATCACGGTCGTGCGAGACATCATCAAGGTGAAGGCGGTGAAGTATCGCGTCGAGAACGACGTCGGCTACATGAAGATCACCTCGTTCACCGAAAAGACCTACGACGACCTCGAAGAGGCCATCGCCAAGATCAAGGAACAGATCCCCGCCGACAAGCTGAAGGGCTACGTACTCGACCTGCGCCTCAATCCGGGCGGCCTGCTCGATCAGGCGGTCAGCGTCTCCGACACGTTCCTCGATCGCGGCGAGATCGTTTCGACGCGGGGCCGTGACCCCAAGGATGTGTCCCGGTTCGACGCCCGTTCCGGCGACGACATCGACGGCAAGCCGATGATCGTGCTGGTCAACGGCGGCTCGGCTTCGGCATCGGAAATCGTTGCCGGTGCGCTGCAGGACCATCGCCGCGCAACCGTCGTCGGCACGACCTCCTTCGGCAAGGGCTCCGTCCAGACCATCATCCCGCTGTCGGAGAACGGCGCGCTCAGGCTGACGACCGCGCTCTACTACACGCCTGCCGGCAAATCGATCCAGGGCAAAGGCATCACGCCCGACATCAAGGTCGAACAGCCGCTTCCAGAAGACCTGCAGGGGCGCGACGTGACGCGCGGCGAATCGGATCTCAAGGGCCACATCAAGGGCGTGGAGGAGGACGACAAGGGTTCGGGCTCCGCCGCCTACGTGCCGCCGGACCCCAAGGACGACGTGCAGCTTTCCTACGCGCTCGACCTGCTCCGCGGCGTGAAGACCGATCCGGCCTTCCCGCCCAATCCGGAAAAGGCCGTGATGAACCAGTAAGGCTCTTCCGAGCCGCCGGTAATTGTGTGAATGCGTCGCTGCCGGGACCGAGAGGTTCCGGCAGTTTGATTCGGGGATAGGCTTCGAAACCAGACCAACGGTGGCTGCCGGGTGACGCATCTGACCAAGGACATCGAACGCCCTCTCGGGCAGCCGCTTGCGCCTTCGGGGCCGCGACGCCGCTTGCTGCCGTCTCCGTCCGCGCTGAGCATCGGCGCAGGTGCCCTCGCTGTCCTGGTCGTGTCGAGCGCGATCGCGCTGCGCGAGCAACCGTTTCGCAATCCCGCCATCTCCGTGACCTCGACGCCGGAAGCGGCCGAACCGCGGCCGGCTCGCCCGGAAGTCGCGGGGGTCAAGCCTCCCGCCGTCGCGAAACAGAGCGGGGCATCCATCATCCATGTCGATCCGAAGGACGCCGCGAAAGGCACTGGCGTCATCGTGATCCGCGATCCCTCGGCGGTCGGCCAGGATCTTTCCAGCGCGCACCTGCCCGACAGGGCGCTGATCGAAGACAGCGACACCGGGCCGTTGCCGATCCGCGCCGCCGATGGCCGGCGTCCGGTCGACGTCTATGCGCGGCCGTGGTCGGGCGCGCGCGGCGCCCGCGTGGCGATCGTGATCGGCGGGCTCGCCGTCTCGCAGACGGGGACGCAGGCGGCAATCGAGAAACTGCCGGCGGAGGTGACGCTCGCCTTTGCCTCGCAAGGCAATTCCATCGGCCGCTGGATGCAGGCGGCGCGCCGCAAGGGGCATGAAATCCTGATCCAGGCGCCGCTGGAGCCTTTCGACTATCCGAACGTAAATCCAGGCAGGAACACGCTGACTGTGGACGCATCGGCGGACGAAAACATCGAGCGTCTCAGGTGGACGCTTTCGCGTACCACCAACTACACCGGCATCATGAACTACATGGGCGCGCGCTTCGTCGCCGACGCCAATGCCATGGAGCCGGTCATGGCCGAGCTCGCCAGCCGGGGCCTGCTCTACCTCGACGACGGCACCACGGCGCGTACGGTCGCCCCCGACCTCGCGCTCAAGGACCGTGTCCCCCTCGCCTCCGGTGACGCCGTGATCGATGGCGATCGCGATCGCGGCGCCATTCTGAAGAAGCTCGACCAGCTCGAGGCCACGGCGCGCGCCAAGGGCTTTGCGCTGGGCACCGGTTCGGCCTTCGACGTCACGGTGGATGCCGTGACATCCTGGGTCGCGGAAGCAAAGAAGCGCGGCATCGAGATCGTTCCTGTATCGGCTGTCGCCGTGGATCCCGAGAAAGGTTGAACGTGGCGAAGAAGAAGCCGGTGGACCCCGATCTGCTGCCCTACCGGCCTTGCGTCGGCATCATGGTGTTGGACCACAGCAATCTTGTCTGGTCCGGACACCGCATTTCCGAACCCGACAGCGAGACATCTGGCACCGACAGGTTATGGCAGATGCCGCAGGGCGGTATCGACAAGGGCGAAGACCCGCTGCCCGCCGCAAGGCGCGAGCTCTACGAAGAGACTGGCATGCGCTCGATCACGCTGCTGGCGGAGGCGCCCGGCTGGATCAACTACGACCTGCCGCACGACCTGGTGGGCATCGCCTTCAAGGGAAAGTATCGGGGACAGACGCAGAAGTGGTTCGCGTTCCGTTTCGACGGCGATGAAGACGAGATCGCCATCAATCCTCCGCCGGGCGGACACGAGGCCGAATTCGACCGTTGGGCGTGGAAGCCCATGGCCGAACTGCCAGGCCTGATCGTCCCGTTCAAGCGCCATGTCTACGAACAGGTAGTCGCAGCTTTCCGGCACCTGTCGGTCTGACGCCCTCCGTTTCTGTTCTCGAAAACGGTCGCCACTTTCGGGCAGAGTGCTTTCGTTTTACTGATTGACTGAATCTACCCGGCAAGACGGACGCATGCTCGACTTTTCCGCGAATGTACCCCTGACCCAGGCAGGCGCCGTTCTTACAGTCGATCTCGGCGCTGTGAGGGAGAACTACCGTCGGCTGCGCGAAAGGCTCGACGGCGCTGAATGCGGCGCAGTGGTGAAGGCGGACGGCTACGGCCTCGCCGACTCCGCAGTTGCAGGCGCGTTGCTGCGGGAAGGTTGCCGGAGTTTCTTCGTCGCCCATGCCGCCGAGGGGTTTGCACTGCGGCAGGCGATCGGCGGGCGGTCGGACATCTACATCCTGAACGGCGTTTACCCCGGCGCGGAAGACGATTGCGCCCTGGCTGGACTGATCGCTGTTGCCAACAGCGCCGAACAGCTTGCCGCCTGGCAGGCGGCCGCGCGCAGGCTGGGTCGGCGGTTGCCGTTCGCCGCGCAGGTCGACAGCGGCATGTCCAGACTGGGCATGTCGACCGACGAAGTCGGCAGCCTCGATCCCGGCGACTTCGACGGACTTGAGTTGAAGTTGGTGATGAGCCATCTCGCCTGCGCCGACGAGCCGGAAAATCCGGTGAACGAGCGACAAAGGCAGGCTTTCGACGCATTGCGCGCCATGCTGCCGCCGGCGCCCGCGTCGCTGGACAACTCCTCCGGCGTCTTTCTCGACAAGGCATTCCGCTACGACCTCGCGAGACCGGGTGCGGCCCTCTACGGCGTCAACCCAACGCCGGGACGGGACAACCCCATGCGGCCGGTGGTCCGGCTCGAGGCAAAGGTCATCCAGACGCGGTACCTGCTGGCGGACATCGGGGTGGGCTACGGTCACGCCTACAGGACAACTTCTCCGCTGCGGACCGCGACAGTCGCGCTCGGCTATGCGGACGGCTGGCCCCGCCGCACGGCCGCCTCGGCGTTTTTTGAAGGAACCAAGTTGCCATTCGTCGGCCGCGTCTCCATGGACAGCATCATCCTTGATATCTCGGCGCTCGCCGAGGGCAGGCTGCAGAGTGGCGATCTCGTCGAAGTCATTGGCGACAACCAGACCGTCGACGAAATCGCCGGACTATCCGGCACGATCGGCTATGAGATATTGACTGGGCTGGGCCATCGCTTCCATCGTCGCTACGTCGGCGGCTGAACCGCGGGCCGTCTCGGCAGGGAGCAGCAATGAGAGTTCTGGTGTTGGGCGCGGGGGTCATCGGCGTCACGACCGCGTACTACCTCAACGAGGCCGGCCACGAAGTGACCGTGGTCGACCGCCAGGCCGGACCCGCCATGGAGACCAGTTTCGGCAATGCGGGCGAGATTTCGCCTGGATATGCTTCGCCTTGGGCAGGACCGGGCGTTCCGCTGAAGGCCCTAAAGTGGCTGACGATGCGACATGGGCCTCTTGCCTTGCGGCCGCGGATGGAGAAGGCCATGTGGGTCTGGCTGTTCCGCATGCTGCGCAACTGCACCTCGAACCGCTATGCGATCAACAAGGCGCGCATGGTGCCGCTTGCCGAATACAGCCGCGACTGTCTGCGCGCACTGAGGGAAGCGACAGGCATCCGCTACGACGAACGCAGCCAGGGAACGCTGCAACTGTTCCGCACCCAGTCGCAACTCGACGGCACAGGCAAGGACATCGAGGTCCTGAAGCAGTTCGGCGTTCCGTTTGAACTTCTGGACCAGGCGGGGTGTATCGCGGCCGAGCCGGCTCTGGCGCGCGTACGCGAGAAATACAAGGGAGGCCTCAGGCTGCCGGGCGACGAAACAGGCGACTGCCGGCTGTTCACGGCGCGCCTGGCCGAAATCTGCCGGGAACGCGGCGTTGTGTTCAAGTTCGGCGTCGAGACCAGCAACCTCCACCGCGACCGAAGCGACAGACATGTCGTCGCGGTGAAGATCAACGGCGAGAAGGTCAGGGCGGACGCTTATGTCATGGCTCTCGGCAGCTACTCGGCGCGCTGGATGCGCAAGCGCCACGTTCCGATACCGGTCTATCCGGTGAAGGGCTATTCGCTGACGCTGCCGGTCGGCGATGCCGACGCCGCGCCGGTCTCGACGATCATGGACGAAACCTACAAGGTTGCAATCACGCGCCTGGGCGACCGTATCCGGGTTGGCGGCACAGCCGAAATCTCCGGCTACGACCTGACGCTGCACGAGTCGCGGCGCGCGACGCTGGAACACTCGGTGAGCGACCTGTTTCCCGACGCGGGGGATGCGTCCAAAGCAAGCTTCTGGTGCGGTCTGCGCCCCATGACGCCGGACGGCCCGCCCATCATCGGCCCGACCCGCTACCCTAACCTGTTCGTCAACACCGGCCACGGCACGCTTGGCTGGACCATGGCCTGCGGATCAGGAAAAGTGCTCGCCGACATCATGTCGGGCCGGGAACCCGACATCGACGCAAGCGAATTGGGCATGCAACGCTACGCCTGATCGTTTGAACCGCCGACAGGCCATGTGAAACCTATTGGTCGGTGGCGCGTTGAGGCACATTCAAACCGATGGAGTAAGTGCCATGGCTAACCCTGCCCGCGTTCCGGATCCAAGCAACGATCCGCGTCTCAACGACCCTGTCAACCCTGTTCCGCCGGCCGATCCGTTTACGACGGAAGCTCGCCGTCCCGCAAACGACCGTATCGTAAACCGGGTCGAGACGCGCAGCGGCGGCAGCAGCATGCTCATCGCAGGCATCGTGCTTGTTCTCGCGGTGATTGCCTATTTCGTCTTTGCCCCGGGCTCCGAAACCGTGACGGCGCCCACCGAACCGGCAACGACGACGACAGCCGATCCGGTTGCTCCGGCTCCTGACGCGACGGCGCCTGCGGCTCCCGCCGATCCCGTTGCCCCTGCGCCAGACGCTGCCGCCCCGGCTCCCACCGATCCCGTTGCTCCGGCGCCCGACGCTGCCGCCCCGGCCCCCACCGATCCGGTTGCTCCGGCGCCCGACGCTGCCGCCCCGGCCCCGGCCCAGTAACAACGCTGAATGTGAAATTGGAAGCGGCCCGCAATTGCGGGCCGTTTCTTTTCTTGCGGCAGCATGCACCCCGAAGCGTCGGGCATTGACATCGAGGGCTCGGTCCTCCACCTCATGCCGGAAGCTTTCAAGAGGCCGGTATGACCGGATATTTCTCCTCGCCTTTCCCGCGCAGGCGCTCCGTTGGCGTGAATGTCGGCGGTGTCATCGTCGGCGGCGATGCGCCTGTCGTCGTGCAGTCGATGACCAACACCGATACGGCTGATATCGACGGGACCGTGGCCCAGGTCGCGGCGCTGCATCGCGCCGGCTCCGAGATCGTTCGCATCACGGTCGACCGCGACGAAGCAGCCGCCGCCGTGCCGCGCATCAAGGAGCGGCTGGACCGGCTGGGCGTCTTTGTGCCGCTGGTCGGCGACTTCCACTACATCGGCCACAAGCTGCTTGCCGATCACCCCGGTTGCGCCGAGGCGCTTTCCAAATACCGGATCAATCCGGGAAATGTCGGCTTCAAGGACAAGAAGGACAAGCAGTTCGCCGATATCGTCGAAATGGCGATCCGACACGACAAGCCGGTGCGCATCGGCGTCAACTGGGGCTCGCTCGACCAGGAACTGCTGACCCGTCTTATGGACGAGAACCAGAAGAACGGTTCGCCACTGACGGCCGTGCAGGTGATGCATGAGGCGATCGTGCAGTCGGCGCTGCTTTCCGCTGAGATGGCCGAGCAGATCGGGCTTTCGCGCGACCGCATCATCCTGTCGGCCAAGGTCAGCGGCGTGCAGGACCTGATCGCCGTCTACACCCAGTTGGCGCGCCGCTCAGACCATGCGCTGCATCTCGGCCTGACCGAGGCCGGCATGGGCTCGAAAGGCATCGTCGCCTCGTCGGCCGCCATGGGCATCCTGCTGCAACAGGGCATTGGCGACACGATCCGCGTATCGCTGACGCCTGAGCCGAATGGCGACCGCACGCGGGAGGTTCAGGTGGCTCAGGAACTGCTCCAGACCATGGGTTTCCGGCAGTTCGTGCCGATCGTCGCGGCCTGTCCTGGATGCGGCCGCACCACCTCGACCGTCTTTCAGGAACTCGCCCAGAACATCCAGGAAGACCTCCGCCGAAACATGCCTGTTTGGCGCGAGAAATACCCAGGCGTGGAGGAACTCAAGGTCGCCGTGATGGGCTGCATCGTGAACGGACCCGGCGAATCCAAGCATGCCGACATCGGCATATCGCTGCCCGGTACGGGCGAGACACCGACAGCGCCGGTCTTCATCGACGGCAAGAAGGCGGCGACGCTGCGTGGCCCGGCCATCGCCGAGGATTTCCAGAAGCTGGTCGCGGACTATATCGAACAGCGCTTCGGCAGTGGCAGGGCGGCTGCGCAATAGGATGCGCCGCGTCCAGCGGGCAGCTCTTTTGTCGTTGTGCATGGCGCTGACGGGAACGTTCGATCCGGCCAGCGCCGATCCACCCGGCCGCTCCCTGCCTGTCACCATTGGCCGCATCTGCACGCTGATCGAGAGCGAAGCCGACCGCAATGGGCTGCCGCGAGAATTTTTCGCGCGGCTGATCTTCAAGGAAAGCCGCTTCGATCCAGGCGCCGTCAGTCCTGCCGGCGCGGAAGGCATCGCCCAGTTCATGCCGGGCACGGCGAAGATGCGCGGCCTGGACGACAGTTTCGACATGGAAAGAGCCTTGCCGGCCTCCGCCCGCTATCTTGGCGAACTGAAGCGGAGCTTCGGCAATCTCGGTCTTGCGGCGGCCGCCTACAATGCCGGCGAAGGGCGCGTCTCGCGCTGGCTCTCTTCTGGCGGCTTCCTGCCCATCGAGACCGAGAACTATGTGCTCGACATCATGGGCGAGCCGGCCGACATTTTCGCCGCGTCCACCTATGCAGGCACGGTCCAGCCCCTCCATCCGAAGCTCAAGTTCGGCGACGCGTGTCGCCAGCTTCCGGTGACGATGAGCGCGGTAATCGCCATGTCGACCGTGCAGACCAAGCCATGGGGGGTGCAGGTCGCGGGCAACGTCAGGCGCAACATCGCCATCCGCCAATGGCAGAGGATCAAGGCGCGCTACCCGGCGCTCCTTGCGGGTCACGAAGTGGCGGTAAGCCGTAAGCGCACGGCCGGGGTGCCACGCGGCATGTATGCCGTGCGTATCGGCGCGGATTCGCGCAGCGAGGCCGATGCCATATGCAATCGGCTTCGCAAGGCGGGCGGCGCCTGCGTGGTTCTGAGGAACAGGTAGTCCTACGCCGTACGGATCGTCCGGCTTTCGCCAAGCCACGTGGCGATCTTGGCGCCCAGCCGGTCTGGTGAGACCGGTTTTGGCAGGTAATCGTCCATGCCGGCCTCGATGCACCTGGCGCTGTCGCCCTTGAGGGCATGGGCCGTCACACCAATGATCGGTATGTGGTCGCCTGTGGCCGCCTCGGCCGCCCGGATCGCCTGCGTCGCCTCGAAACCGTTGAGCTCCGGCATCGAGACGTCCATCAGGATAAGCTTGGGCTTCAGCGAACGATGCATTTCGACCGCCGTGCGCCCGTTGCTTGCGATACGGTAGCTCAGTCCCAGTCCGGAAAGGATCTGGGCGAAAACCATCTGGTTCACCTCGTTGTCTTCGGCAACCAGGATGTCGATCGGCGTACTCGCTTTCGCGACGCTGTCCTCCGCTATGGCTAGATCGGAGCGCGGTCGCGGCGGAATCGGTTGGACCGCCTCTCTCGCCAACGCGGGACGGGTTGCCTGGCTGCGGGCTTTCTGGATTGTGCTGACCACCGTTGCCAGCAGTGCGGCGGACCGCGCCGGCTTCGTCAGATGCGCGGCGATGCCATGGTCGAGCACGAGACGGGCGAAGTCGACCTGATCGACGGAAGTCAGAAGCACGATAGGGATCGAAGCGGTTCTGGCATCGGCGCGGATGGCCTTGGCCGCGTCCGTGCCGTTCATGCCGGGCATCTGGTAGTCGAGGATGACGCAATCGACGTTTGCCCCGAGCTGGGCTGCCCTATCGAGGAAGGCGAGACCGATTGCGCCGGAATCGGCCGCCGCGCAGTCGAAGCCCCAGCCGCGCAGCTGTTCGAGCAGGATCTCGCGATTGACCGGGTTGTCGTCGATGACCAGCACGCGTGCGCCGGTCACATCCACCGGAACGATGGCTTCCGGCTCATTGGCGGCGTGCGCGGGCATCGGCGCGGAGAACCAGAAGATCGACCCTCTGCCAACCTCGCTTTCCAGTCCTATCGTGCCGCCCATCAGGTCGACCAGCCGCGCCGCGATGGCGAGGCCAAGCCCGGTGCCCTCGTGGCGGCGCGTCGACGACCCGTCGACTTGCGCGAATTTCTCGAAAACGGTTGAAAGCTTGTCGGCGGGGATACCGATGCCGGTGTCCTCGACGCTCACCTTGAGCTGGACGATGCCCTCTGACGATTCACCCGAGACGTCGATCAGCACATGGCCCTTCTCGGTGAATTTGACGGCGTTGCCGACCATATTGGTCACAATTTGCCGGAAACGCCCGACATCCCCGACGACGAATGCGGGAAGTCGCGGATCGATGCGCACGATCAGTTCGAGGTTCTTCTCCGCGATGCGAGCGGCGACCAGGGCCGCGACATCTTCCACCGCCTCGGCGAGGTGGAACGGCTCGGGCTCAAGCACCAGTTGGCCGGCGTTGATCTTGGAGAAGTCGAGGATGTCGTTGATGATCGTCAGCAGGGTGTTACCGGACTTGGTGATGACATCGGCAAATGTCTTCTGTCGCGGCGTCAGCTCCGTCCGCGAGAGCAACTCCGCCATGCCAAGAACGCCGTTCATGGGCGTGCGGATCTCGTGGCTCATGTTGGCCAGGAATTCCGACTTTGCCCGATCCGCCGACTCCGCGCGAAACAGGGCGTGTGTGGCCTCACCGAAGGCGTGCATGATTGCCCTCTCCATGGGGCGGAACACCCATAGGAAGACACCTGCAAGCACAGCGAGAAGGATCACTCCCGCCCAGGTGAACAGCCGCTCGGTTCCAGCGTCGGCAGCCCGCCTTTCCCCGTCCAGCGCACCACGGGCGCGCGACAGCAACGGTTGCGCGAAGAAGTCGTTCTGGTTCTTGATCTCGCGGTAGGTCGCATCGTCCAGCTTCTCGGCGGTGGCGAAGACACCGAGATTGCGCACGATGTCGCGCGGGGACCAGAACAGATCGCCATTGATCGATGCGGAGTTCAGCCTGCTTTCGGTGGCGGGGGACAGTTTCGGCCGAAGCGCCGAGAGTCGTTCGTCCAGCAGCTTGATTGCACCAGTCAGGCGCTCGACATGGCCCTGCGCCGCCAGGGCAAGTCCTGCGCGGGTATCGTCCCGCCAATTGGCAGACGCCTGACCGGCAAAGATTTGCGCCCTGCGCAGGTCACGCACAAGGTTTGCGATGTCCGAGGAGATGCTGTCGACTTCGTTGCGGAAAGAATTGGCTCGGCTGATCTCGAATATGATGGTGGTGCAGGCGAGCACGAGAATGAGCAGGCCGGATAGGTAGCGGATCCGGATCGACCGGAGGAAGGAAGGCTGGCCTAACAAGCGCACTACCCCAGACATCTGCGCAGCAAGAATCGTACTGGATTAGGCCGCATTTGAATTAAGATTTCGCGAACGATGAGCCTATTCTAGCGGCGGCGGGAAGCGACAAAACTCGCCGCGGCCTTCAGCGTCGCGGCTGAGGCGCCGTAGGGTTTCAGCAGGCCATGGGCCTGGGTCACCAGTCCACCGAGTTGTCTGCGCGCCCATTCCTCGCCGTGGAGACCGACCAGCGTCGCCTTGCCGGCAGCCTGGTCCTTGCCGGTGGCCTTGCCCAGGGTGGCGGCGTCCGACGTTACATCGAGCAGATCGTCCGCGAGTTGAAAGGCCAGTCCGACCGCCGAGCCGAACTCCGCCAGCCGCTCGCGATCGGCCTGGGTCGCGCCGGCCGCGATTGCGCCGGCCTCGCAGGCAAAACGTATCAGCGCACCGGTCTTCATCGCCTGCAGTGTGATGATCCCCGTCTCGTCGGGCCGCGTCCGTTCGGCCTCCAGGTCAAGCGCCTGACCTCCCGCCATTCCGCCGATGCCGGCGGCGCGCGCCAGCGCCAGCACGAGCGCCGCGCGCCGGTCTGCTGCAAGCGCAGTTGCCTCGTCCGCCAGTATGTCGAACGCCAGCGTGAGCAGGCTGTCGCCGGCGAGAACCGCGGTCGCCTCGTCGAAGGCCTTGTGGACCGTGGGCTGGCCGCGCCTGAGGTCGTCGTCATCCATCGCCGGCAGATCGTCGTGGATCAGCGAGTAGCAATGGACGCATTCGAGTGCGGCCGCCACGCGCAGCGACGCGGTCTCGTCCGCGCCGAAGAGGGAGGCGCTTTCCAGCACCAGGAAGGGCCTGAGGCGCTTGCCGCCGTTGAGCACGCCGTGCCGCATCGCTGCAAGCAGGCGCTGGGGACGGACGATCTCGCCCGGCTCGATGCGGTCGCCCAGCAACCGGCCAAGCAAGGCGTCGACCGCGCGAACGCGGACTTCCAGCACTGTCTCGAAGGCGGTTGGTTCCATGCGTCGACGGTTTACGGCAAAGGCGGTAACCGTCAAGCCGTGAGCAACGCCGCAACCCGCCGTGTTGCGTATCGGCCTTGACGACATTATGCCAAGATGTCGGACGGGATGTGCGTGTGAACGGGGCTACTCCAGAGATCGAAGGGCCAGATGTGGCGTCGAAGCGGACGGCCCTGTCGGGCATGATGGGGCGATTTCGGTCCCGCCCGCTGTTTCGCCGACTGGTCAGGATCGCAATCGTCATCGTGCTCCTGCCGCTCGTGCTGACGCCGCTCTATCTATTGCCGTTCGTACATCCGGTCTCGACGCTGATGCTGAAGGACCTGGTCACCTTCCAGGGCTACGACCGGCAGTGGGTTCCTCTGGAGGACGTCGCGCCGGTGCTGGCGCATTCCGTGATCATGTCCGAGGACGGCCAGTTCTGTTCCCATCACGGCATCGACCTTGGCGAACTGAAGGGCGTCATCGACGACGCCATCGCCGGCGAGGCGACGCGTGGAGCCTCCACCATCACCATGCAGTCGGTGAAGAACCTCTACCTCTGGTCGCGCCCGTTCGAAACCGTGCGCAAGGTCGTGGAACTGCCGCTCGCGGTCTACTACGACTTCGTCACGCCCAAGCGGCGGATCATGGAGGTCTATCTCAACATCGCCCAATGGGGGCCGAACATTTACGGCATCGAGGCGGCTGCCCAGCATCATTTCGGCCGTTCGGCCAAGAACCTGACCCGCCGGCAGGCGGCATTGCTCGCCGTCACGCTGCCCAATCCGATCACCCGCAACCCAGCCAGGCCGGCGCCGGGTTTGCGAAGACTCGCCGGCCTGATCGAGCGGCGCGCCGCCGCCTCGGGCGACTATGTCGACTGCCTGCGGTAGCGTTTGGCAAAAAAATCGCGCCAGCACTGGTCAAAACGGCATGGCGCGTGTATGGACACGCCACTTTCTGAAGCTATCGGCCTGCTGAGCAGCCCTTTCGCGAGGGTTGCCAAGGCTTTTACGGATTACTGGAGCACTTCCATGGCTGTGCCAAAAAGAAAAACTTCGCCGTCCAAGCGTGGCATGCGCCGCTCGGCGGACGCGCTGAAGGCGCCTTCCTACGTCGAAGACAAGAACTCGGGCGAGATGCGCCGTCCGCATCACATCGACATGAAGACCGGCATGTACCGCGGCCGGCAGGTTCTGACGCCCAAGGAAGGCTGAGCTTTTCAGCTTCCATCTCGTTGAAAGGCCGGCCTTGCGCCGGTCTTTTCGTTTTGGGGACAGGGCCTGCCCTTGACTGGGAACCGGCCACGCACTCTATCTGACTTTAGATCGCCGTGCGTCCTATCGGACGCACAAAGGACGATCTAAATCATCAATAGCGCATCGGAATAATCCGAAAACCGGATTCCACTTTTCGGTCCGATGCTCTGAACGTCTTCCGGAGAATGCAATGCTGTCGAGCATCCCGCTGCTGGTCGTGTCCTTCATCCTCTTTAATCTCGGCCTTGCCGGAATGTTTGGCGATGGCCCGGGCGGCGATCCCTGGCAGACTGAATTGTTTTCCTTCCAGATGATGTCGGGCGGCGTGTTTTCCATGACGCTCGGCATGCTGATGATCGTGATCGCGCTGCTGCTCTTCTTCGTGGAAATCGTGAAGTCGACACGCACCTCGAACGCGTCCGTGCTCGACCACCTGCTGTCGACCTTCGTCTTCGTGGCGTTTCTGGTCGAGTTCCTGCTGGTGCGCGGCGCCGCTCACCCCGTCTTCTTCGTCCTGATGGTCATCGCGCTGATCGATGTGCTGGCCGGCTTCTCGGTTTCGCTGCGCTCGGCCGGACGCGATATCAGCATCAACTGAGTATTGCCGCGTTCCAGGCCAGGTCGGCCTGGAACGGCGAGAACCCGTCACCCCATCGAGTCGATCTTGCGCTGCATCGCGGCGATCTGCTGCTTCAGTTCCGAAAGCTCCTCGGACTTTTCCGGCGCCTTGCCGGCGGACTCGGAATGGGCCGCCTGACCGCCGGGAGGAAACGGCGTGAACATCCGCATGGCGTTCTGGAACATCTCGATGTTGCGCCGCGTCTGTTCCTCGATGGCCTTTATCGGCGCGGTGATCTTCATCATATCCATCGGCCCCGTGCCCATGGCGGATTTCATCTGCTCGCGAAACCGCTCCTGTTCCTTGGCGAAGGCGATCATCGACTGCTCGAGGAAACTCGGCACCACCATCTGCATCTGATCGCCATAGAAGGAGATCAACTGGCGCAGGAAAGGGATGGGCAGCATGTTCTGCCCGTCCTTGTTCTCCAGTTCGAAGATGATCTGCGTCAGCACGGGATGGGTGATGTCGTCGCCGGACTTGGCGTCCTGGACCGTGAATTCCTCGCCCTTCTTCACCATGCCAGCGAGATCTTCGAGTGTCACATACGTACTCGTGCCGGTATTATAGAGGCGTCGATTTGCGTATTTCTTGATTACGACCGGTTCGTCCTTGGCGGGCATCGAGATCATCCTCCCAGAAGACCGGCAGCCCCTCAGCCCCGGCAACGATTGCGCCTAGGCGAAAGGATATGCCCAAAAGCCTCGCAATTCCAAGCGCTTTGTGCAGTGCGGGATGATCGCCATGCTGCAGCGCCGGCAAACCATGCTGCGCAGCATGACCGCAGCATGGTGCATCGCAGCGCCGCAGCGCCGATTTCCGGTTTGACTTGGACGGTGGAAACGCGGAAGAAAAGTCACTAAATCCGGCTGAGCGTGCCACAAAAATGCTTCGGAGAATTTGAATGTCCGCTTCCATCGTCGTCGCCAGCGCCGCCCGCACTCCGGTCGGTTCCTTCAACGGGGCCTTCGCGAACGTGCCCGCCCACGAACTCGGCTCCATTGCGATCAAGGAGGCTTTGTCCCGGGCAGGCATCGACGCCGGGGAAGTGGACGAAGTGATCCTCGGCCAGATCCTGACCGCCGCGCAGGGGCAGAACCCGGCGCGCCAGGCAGCCATGGCTGCGGGCATCCCGCAGGAGGCCACGGCTTGGGGACTGAACCAGTTGTGCGGCTCGGGCCTGCGCGCCATCGCGATCGGCATGCAGCAGATCAGTTCGGGCGACGCCAGGATCATCGTCGCAGGCGGACAGGAATCGATGTCCATGGCGCCGCATGCCCAGTATCTGCGCAGTGGCGTGAAGATGGGCGACCTGAAGCTGATCGACACCATGATCAAGGACGGGCTGACCGACGCCTTCCACGGCTACCACATGGGCACCACCGCCGAAAACGTTGCCCGCCAGTGGCAGCTTACGCGCGACGAACAGGACAGGTTCGCCGTCGCCTCGCAGAACAAGGCCGAGGCCGCGCAGAAAGCCGGCAGGTTCAAGGACGAGATCGTTCCGGTCACCATCAAGGGCCGCAAGGGCGACACCGTGGTGGACCAGGACGAATACATCCGCGCCGGAACCACGCTCGAAACCGTTTCCAAGCTCAAGCCAGCCTTCGACAAGGACGGCACGGTGACCGCGGCCAACGCGTCCGGCATCAATGACGGCGCCGCCGCCGTCGTGCTGATGACCGAACAGGAGGCGGCAAGGCGCGGCCTGACGCCGCTGGTGCGCATCGTGTCGTGGGCGACTGCCGGCGTCGATCCGGCGATCATGGGCACCGGCCCGATCCCCTCCTCGCGCAAGGCGCTGCAGAAGGCCGGCTGGTCAGTCGGCGATCTCGATCTCGTCGAAGCCAACGAGGCCTTCGCGGCGCAGGCCTGCGCCGTCAACAAGGACATGGGCTGGAATCCGGAGATCGTGAACGTCAATGGCGGCGCCATCGCCATCGGCCATCCGGTCGGCGCATCGGGCGCCCGCGTGTTCAACACGCTGGTCCACGAGATGAAGCGCCGCGGCGCCAGGAAGGGCCTTGCCACCCTTTGCATCGGCGGCGGCATGGGCGTCGCCATGTGCGTCGAAGCGATGTGAATGCTGAATTGTAGATGGTGAATGGTCGCCGGCCGCGCATTCGCGGCTTCCCATTCACCATTTTTCCATTCACCATTCACTCGACCAAACGGAGGAACATCTCATGGCACGTGTGGCACTTGTCACCGGAGGCTCGCGCGGCATCGGCGCGGCGATTTCGGTCGCGCTCAGGAATGCCGGCTACACCGTCGCCGCCAACTATGCCGGCAATGACGAGGCCGCCGGCAAGTTCACGGCGCAAACCGGCATCAAGACGTACAAATGGTCGGTCGCCGACTATGCCGCCTGCGCGGCGGGCATCAAGCAGGTCGAGGCCGATCTCGGCCCGATCGACATCCTGGTCAACAATGCCGGCATCACGCGCGACGCGATGTTCCACCGCATGACGCCGCAGCAGTGGAAAGAAGTGATCGACACCAACCTGTCGGGCCTCTTCAACATGACGCACCCGCTGTGGAGCGGCATGCGCGACCGCAAGTTCGGCCGCGTCATCAACATCTCGTCCATCAACGGCCAGAAGGGTCAGATGGGCCAGGCAAACTACGCCGCGTCGAAAGCGGGCGACATCGGATTCACCAAATCGCTCGCCCAGGAAGGCGCCAGGGCAGGCATCACGGTCAACGCCATCTGTCCGGGCTACATCGGCACGGAGATGGTTCGCGCGGTGCCGGAAATGGTGCTCGAGACGATTGTCGCGCAGATACCGACGGGTCGTCTTGGCGAGCCGGAAGAGATCGCACGCTGCGTTGTGTTTCTGGCTTCCGACGAGTCCGGCTTCATCACCGGCTCGACCATCACGGCCAATGGTGGCCAGTACATGGCTTGATGCGCGGCGCATTCAAACGGAAACGGCGCCGCGAGGGCGCCGTTTCTGTTT
>Ga0105046_10002754_pt1 | contig 27789 bp, 17 predicted proteins | sample MAT03_FD_78385 | JGI IMG/M metagenome (GOLD analysis project Ga0105046, IMG submission 78385) | Freshwater microbial communities from Lake Fryxell liftoff mats and glacier meltwater in Antarctica - MAT-03 (megahit assembly) | ecosystem: Environmental > Aquatic > Freshwater > Ice > Liftoff... | reverse complement strand
GGTGACGGCGGCTTCCAAGGTCGCCTCGAGATCGAAGCCCGGCTCGCCCAGACGGTTCCACAACGGCACCTGCACCGGCACCGCGCCGCGCGACGCAATGATACCCCGCACGAGCGGCCAGAACGGCGCCGGCAGGAGCACCTCGTCGCCGGGGTCGAGCACCGTCTGCGCAACGATCGAGATCCCCGAGGTCGCGCCCGACACGACACACATCGCCTCCGGATCGATGCGGCGTCCTGATCGCCCTTCGGCCTTGGCACGCGCCGCCACGAGCAGCTTCGGTTCGCCCTGGACGGCGGCGTAGGTATGCAGGAGCGGCGTCTCCGCCAGCGTCTGATACTCCGCCCGCGCGCCTTCCCAGGGCTCGCGCCAGGTATCGCCGACGTGCAGCGGGTAGGTCTTGCCAGTGTGCGCCCTGGCACGCTCGGCGAGCGCCGAGAAGACGCCGGACGAGAGCGAGTCGGTCGTGATCGATGCGGTCGGGAAGCGAGGCATAGGCGCGGTGGTGTCGCACACCGTCGGGCATCGGGTAAAGATGAGCGTGCGCCCGCGCCCGCACACGCGTGCCGGGTCGCGAATCCTGGGATGGCGCAAGCCAGAGTGCCCGATTATAGTCCCGGCCCCATGGTCACAACGCCCAAAATCAATCGTCGTGCCGCCGGTATCCTCCTCCACCCGACGAGCCTGCCGTCGACCCACGGCGTCGGCGACCTCGGCGAAGGCGCACGGCGCTTCGTCGACTGGCTGCACGAGGCCGGCGTCACCCGCTGGCAGGTGCTGCCGCTCGTGCCCGCGGGTCCCGGCAATTCGCCGTATGCGACGCCGGCCGCGCTCGCGGGTCACCCGTTGCTGGTCGACCTGCATGGCCTCGCCGAGGCCGGTCTCTTGTCGCCGGACGCACTCAAGGCGCCGCCGTTCCCGCTCGACTGGTGCGACTTCCCGGCGGTGACCGCCTTCAAGGAGCAGCGCCTCGCGGCCGCCGCGACCGCCCTGCACGAGGGCAAGAATCCGGCTTGGAAGGCCGACTTCGAGACCTTCGTGCACGCCAACGCCTGGGCCCGCGAAGCCGCCATCTTCCTGGCGATCCGCGATGCCTACGCGGCACAACCGTGGTGGAGCTGGGAGCCCGGCTTGCGCGACCGCGAGCCGGGCGCGCTGGCGCTCGCCGAGGCCAAGCACGCGACATCTATCGATCGCCACCTGGCCCGCTTTTTCTTCTTCGAGCGGCAGTGGCAGGCACTGCGCGCGCATGCCCGCATGAAAGGCATCAGCATCATCGGTGACGTACCGATCTACGTCGACCGCGACTCGGTCGACGTCTGGAGCAACCGCGACCAGTTCCGCCTCGACGGGGCCGGCAACCCGCTCGTCGTGGCCGGGGTGCCGCCCGATTTCTTCTCGAAGACCGGGCAGTTCTGGGGCAACCCACTGTACGCGTGGGACCGCATGGCGGCCGACGGACACGCCTGGTGGGTGCGCCGCCTGAAGCGCGCGCTCGAGCAGGTCGACGTCGTGCGCCTCGATCACTTCCGCGGCTTCTCGGCGTACTGGGAGATCCCGGCCGACGCAAAGGACGCGAGCGCGGGGCTTTGGGTGCCGGGTCCTGGCCGCCTGCTATTCGATGATCTCGCGAAGTCGCTCGGCACGCTGCCGCTCATCGCCGAAGACCTCGGCGTCATCGATGACGCCGTCGAGGAGCTGCGCGACGGCCTGGCGCTGCCCGGCATGCGCATCCTCCAGTTCGCTTTTGGCGAAGGCGCAGATCACGCGTTCCTGCCCCACAACCACACGGCCCGCTCGGTTGCCTACACCGCGACCCACGACAACGACACGACGCTCGGCTGGTGGCAGACGACGAGCGACGCGGTGCGCGACCACGCGCGGCGTTACCTCGCGGTGTCGGGGCAGGACATCGTCTGGGACCTCGTGCGCGCGACCTTCGCATCGGTCGCGGACCTCGCCGTGGTACCGCTGCAAGACGTGCTCTGCCTCGATGGTGGCAGCCGCATGAACACGCCGTCGATAGCGCAGGGCAACTGGGGCTGGCGCGTGCGCATGGCGGCGTTCAATCCGTCGCTCGCGCTGCGGGTGCGCGAGATCGCGACCCTGTATGGGCGCACGCCGCCGATCGCCCGATTACGCCCGTCGGTTTGAGCGCCGGACCCGTCGGTTTGAGCGGCGCGGTTCGAGCGCGCGAGGCCGGTCGCGTTCAAGAAGTCGGGAGTGGTCCGCGCCGTCGTGCGCTTGAAGCACCGTTTTGACTGGCGCCCGGCCAACCGTTCTGGAGATCGCCAAGCCCCACGGTTCGCGCTATGCGCGCAGCGCCGTGGTCACCCGAAGCTTCGAGAGGTTCGCCGTGCATTGCATGAAGGTCGTGCCGGTCGTGACCGCCATGCTGTCGCTTGCCACCTCAGCGTCTGGCCGGGCCGCAGACCCATTGCCCGAGCCCCTACCGACTGGGCTCTGGGAGCTCGCTGCGACCCTCAAGGCGCCGTTCGAGATGCGCACGCTCGAGCCGCTCGCGGGCGTGCTCGTGATGAGCGACCTCACCGGCTCGGTCGCGGCCATCCGACCCGACAGTGGCCTTGTCGCGTGGACCCGCAAAGTGCCCGCGATCGAGACGCTGAGCGGCGTGTGGCCGCTTGCGACCGCCGAGGGGGGCATCGTGCTGGCCGCCGGTGACAGCCTCCAGGCGTTTCGCGCGGACGTCGGCTCGCGCCTCTGGGAGCGCGACCTCGGCTGTCAGTTGAACGGTTGCCAGACGCGCGTCGTGCATGCATCGGTGCGTGAGGGCGGCAGGGACGCGATGTTGTTCCTGGCGGCCGGCGGTATCGTCCAGTCGGAGCTCGTGCGTCTCGATCCGACAAGCGGCGCTCCGCTCTGGCGGCGTGCGGCCACGGTTGCGCACCCAAAGCGGGTGCTCGCGTCGCGTGATCTCCTCGTGTCGGAGGACTCGCTCGAACCCTATCTCGTGCGCTTCTTCGATCCCGCCGACGGGCGTGTGCTCGGGACGTGGCAGCCGGGCCTGCCGGACGCGCCCAAGCCGGCGTCCGATCTGATGTTGCTGCCCGATGGGCGCACCATCGCGGTCGACCTGCGGCCGAGCGATGGGCTCGCGTTGGTGACGGTCATCTCATCGACCGGCAACGAGATCACCGAGCGTCAGCTGAAGCGACCCGCGCAGCTGATGAACGTGGCGGTCATGGCGGGCCGCGTCGACGATGGCCTCGCGATCTTCACGCCCGACCCGTCCAACGGCGTCGCCTATGTCACGACGATGCTGCTCGAAGAACCGTGGACGGCACGCACCGAGCAGGTCCGGAGCTTTGCCGAGCCGCTCCGGCTCGCCGGTCGCTGGGCCTTTGCGCCGAGCGTACGCGCCCCGGCTGCGACCTGGAGCACCACCGGCACCGGCCGCTGGGCGCGCGAGGTGGTCGGTATCGATGCGAGTCCGACGCGCACCCGCAGCTTTGCAGCCGGTGGTCGCCTGACTTTGGTCGATCTCGGCGACGCGAAGACGAAGACGCAGGCGCTCGCGACGCTCGATGCGAGCGGCATGCTGCATGGCTTTGGTGCGCCCGAGCTCGGGCCGGGCACGCTCGATCGGGCGCTGGCGATCGGCGACGAGCTGATCCTGACGCGCGGCAAGCAGCTCTTCCGGATGGTGCTCGTGCCCTGGGCCGACGCGGTCACGAAACTGCGTGCGGCGCGCGGGCAGGGGGCTGACGTTTCACCGTTCCTGCAGCGGCTCGCCCGCTTTGGAGCCCCGGCCAAGGCCTTGTCGGATGCGGTGCGGGGTAGCGGCGGCAATGTGACGCCAGCGCCCGAACCGCCGCCGAGTGACTCGTCCGGGCCCGTGCCGCTCACGCCCGAAGATGCGGCGCTCGTGACGGCGTTACGCGAGGCATGGCTCGCCAGTTCCGCGAATCCAACTGACACGTTGCAGGGCATGCTCGCGCTCGTCGAAGAGGCGCCCGAGCGCTCGGCGCGCCGGCACGCGCTGCTCGAGGCGTTCTCGACGTTGCTGCTCGATCTGGTGCTGGCCCCGGGAGTCGTTGCGCGTGGCGAAGAGATCGCGCCTACGCTCAGCGCCCTCGCCCGAACGTTCGAGTGGGAGGCGCAGACGCGTCCGCCGAGCCGTGCCGCAGTCGCGATCTATGCGGCCCTGATGGCGCTGATCGACGAGTCGCTGGCGGGTGCCGACGTGCTCTCGCGCGCCTCCGGGGATTCGCTCGTCAATGAAGCACGGCTCGAGCTGGCGCGCCGCGCGCTCTACACGTTGCATAAGAGCGCTGGCCCGCTCAAGACCGATACCTCGCGTTCGATGTTGGTGTCTGGGCTGCGCTTCTTCCGTCATCTGGAGCTGTTGGTCGGCAGCGACTTCGCCGCCGTCAACGAGCTACTCGACAAGGTTGCGGCCCAGGACGGCGACGCAACCCGGGCGCTGGAGGCGGTACTCGTGCAGGCCGAGGGACCGAACGCGAGCCGGAAAGGGGCTGGGCCGGCGCTGTGCCAGCTCGCCTGTGAAGCGACGTTGGCGGTGTGTGGCGAAGGTGTTGCCGGCGCCGTAGTCGGCTGCCAGGCGCGCTGCGAGAAGAGTGGCGCGGTGCGCTTCTCCGCCCTCGCCAGGGCGAGCATCGATCAGCGCTGGTTTTGTCACTGAGCTTTCAGTCGAATCCCCAATCGCGCCGAAAGGTGACCTTCAATCCCCGCTTGCGACGGTCAGATCAATCGGTCACCTTGCCGCGGTGAAGGTCCTCTTGCTGCTCGCGCTTTGTGTCTGCTCTGCCTGCTCGGTCGCCGAGATTCCGGGTGACGCCAACGATGTCGACGCGCGCGACGCGCGCTCCGAGACGAGCACTGACAGCTCCGATGGCGCGGTCGACGCGCCTGGCGAGGTCGCCCCGGAAGTCCTGGTCGACGTCGACGTGCGCGAGCCCGACGCCGCTCCAGAGACCGTCGCTGACGCGACCCGCGACGGTGCGTCCGCCGACGAAGACGGCGCCGCGGAGGCGGAGATCGATGGCGAGCTTGTGGCCGATGTCGCCGCCGAGGACCTCGGCGACGGCGACTTCGCAGACACCTTGGACAGCGCGGCGGACGCGGTGGACGAAGCCAGCAGCGACGTCTCTGACACGGCGGTAGGCGACACCTCCGAGTCGAACGACAGCAACGAGCCGCACGATATGGCCGGGCCGGGCGACACCCCTTCGCCAGATGCGAGCGACGTGACCTCGGCATGCAACACGGTCGTCTCTGCGTTCATCCCCGACCCATCGCCGCATGTGATGACCTGCAGCGAGGTGACGTACCCGACGAATCCTCCGACGTCAGGTCCGCACTATCCGATCTGGGCGGCCTTCAAGACCTACATGAACCCGGTGAACCCGGGCTTCCTCGTTCACAGCATGGAGCATGGAGCGGTCGTCATCCACTACCGCTGCACCGCCGCCACCCCGTGTGACGCCGAGCTCGCCGCGCTTGCGACGTTCCTGGCGGCACGCCCCGCCGACCCCCTGTGCCTCGAGCCCACGCATGCGCGCATCATCGTCACGCCGAGCGTCACGATCGACACGCGCTTCGCGGTCAGCGCCTGGGGCGCGTCACTGCGGTCGGATTGCTTCGACCTCGACGCGCTCGGCGCCTTCCTCGACCTGAACTATGCCAAGGGTCCCGAGAACTTCTGCTCCGACGGCGTCGACCTCGACACGATCGAGGTCGGTAGTGCCCTCTATTGTCCGCCGCCAGAGCCGTAACCTCATAGACCTCAGCGAAGAAACCAGTCGAATCAGTTAGTTGTTCTCGCGCGAATCGAACACCAGCGCGCCATCGCGCGCATCGAGCACCACGACGGTGCCGTCCGCGATGTCCCCTGACACGAGCTTCCGGCCGAGCGCTGTCTCGACGTGCCGCTGGATATAGCGCTTGAGGGGACGCGCCCCGTAGACCGGGTCGTAGCCAGCCTCGGCTATCACATCGAGCGCGGCCTCGGTCGGCTCGAAGCTGATCTGACGATCGGAGAGCCGCTTCTGGAGCCCCTTCAACTGGAGCGCCACGATGCGCTTGATCTCCGCCCGCGTGAGCGGCAGGAAGAGCGCTATCTCATCGATACGGTTCAGGAACTCAGGCCGGAATGCGCGCCTGAGCTCGCCCATCACCGCGTCACGCGTGCCCTCGTCGATGACCCCCTCGCTCGCCATGCCGTCGAGCAGCAGTGGCGAGCCGATGTTCGAGGTCATGATGATGACCGTGTTCTTGAAGCTCACGGTGCGACCCTGGCCGTCGGTCAGACGCCCATCGTCGAGCACCTGTAGGAGCACGTTGAACACGTCGGCATGGGCCTTCTCGATCTCGTCGAGCAGCACGACCGAGTAGGGCTTTCTGCGCACGGCCTCGGTCAGCTGACCGCCCTGGTCGTAGCCGACGTAGCCCGGCGGCGCACCGATGAGGCGCGAGACCGCGTGCTTTTCCATGTACTCGCTCATGTCGATGCGGATGATGTTGTCCTCCGAATCGAACATTGCCTCAGCCAGCGCACGCGCGAGCTCCGTCTTGCCGACACCGGTCGGTCCGAGGAACAGGAAGCTGCCTATCGGGCGCTTCGGATCCTTCAACCCGGAGCGTGCCCGCAAGACCGCGTCGCCGATCGCCTGGACCGCCTCGTCCTGGCCGATGACGCGCTTGTGCAGGAGCTCCGGCAGCGCCAGCAGCTTCTCGCGCTCACCTTCGAGGAGCCTGTTCACCGGGATCCCGGTCCAGCGCGACACGACCGCCGCGATGTCCTCCTCGTCGACCGCCTGCTTCAAGAGTCCGGTCGTACCCTGGTTCTTCTTGAGCGCCTCCTCGGCGGCCGTGATCTGCGCTTCCACCGCCGGGATGTCAGCGTATTTGAGCTTGGCCGCCTCGTTCAGGTTGTAGCTCCGCTGGGCCTCGTCGATCTTCACCTGGAGCTTCTGCAGATCCTCCTTCAGCGACGAGATCCGTTCGATGTGCGACTTCTCGTCCTCGTAGCGGGACTTCAGCGCGCGCGCCGTCTCGCGCACGTCCGCGAGCTCGCCCTGCAGCGTCTGGAGCCGCAGGCTCGACGCGGCGTCCTTCTCCTTCAGGAGCGACTGCTCCTCGATCTCGAGCTGCAGGATGCGACGCGTCGCCTGCTCGAGCTCGACTGGCATCGAGGTAATCTCGGCGTGGATGCCGGCCGCGGCCTCGTCGATGAGGTCGATCGCCTTGTCGGGCAGGAAGCGGTCGGCGATGTAGCGGTCGGACAGGACCGCCGCCGCGACCAGCGCGCGGTCGCGGATCTGCACCTTGTGGTGGACCTCGAAGAGCTCCTTGATGCCGCGCAGGATCGAGACCGTGTCCTCGACCGAGGCCGCCGACACCAGCACCGGCTGGAAGCGCCGCTCGAGCGCTTTGTCCTTCTCGATGTACTTGCGATACTCGTCGAGCGTTGTCGCACCGATGCAGTGGAGCTCACCGCGCGCGAGCATCGGCTTCAAAAGGTTGCTCGCGTCCATCGCGCCCTCGGCGGCGCCCGCACCGACGATCGTATGCAGCTCGTCGATGAACAGGATGACGCGCCCCTGGGCGTCGTGCACTTCCTTCAGGACGGCCTTCAAGCGTTCCTCGAACTCGCCGCGATACTTCGCGCCAGCGATCATCGAGCCCATGTCGAGCGCCACGAGCACTTTGTCCTTCAACGCGTCCGGCACGTCACCGCGCACGATGCGCTGCGCCAGGCCTTCGGCGATGGCGGTCTTGCCGACGCCGGGCTCGCCGATGAGCACTGGGTTGTTCTTCGTCTTGCGCGACAGGATGCGAACGACCCGGCGGATCTCCTCGTCGCGGCCGATGACTGGCGTGAGCTTGCCGTCCTTGGCCTCCTGCACGAGGTCGCGTCCGTACTTGAGGAGGGCCTCATAGGTCGCCTCGGGCGTGGCCGACGTGACCCGCTGCCCGCCGCGCACGGTCTTCACCGCCTGGCGCAGGCGATCCTGGGTGATGTTGAACGATTCTAAGAGCTTACGAGTCGGTGTGCGCTGTTGCCCAGTCAGGAACGCGACCAACACGTGCTCGATCGAGACATACTCGTCCTTCATCGCGTCAGCCTCATCGGCCGCGCGCACGAGCAGCTCGTTCAACTCGCGCGTCACCGCGATCTGACCTGGTGGCACGCCGGGCCCACGCACGCTCGGGATCGCCGCCAACAGCTTCTCGACCTCGGCAGCGAGCACGGCCGGCTCGAGGTTGAGCTTGGCAACGATGCGGGGCGCCAAACCGTTATCCTGCCCAAGCATAGCGAGCAGCAGATGCGGCTCGTCGGCGCTCTGATGACCGCGCTTGACCGCGATGACTTGAGCCTGGGACAGCGCCTCACGGGTCTTTTCGGTGGCTTTGTTCAGGTCCATCTCGTAGTTCCTCCGGCACCTTGCCCAGAGCGGGCGGGTGCGTTACGTATGCCGGTCTCACTCGCGGCGCGGGTCTCGGCCCCGCGACCTCGACAGGAAGTCCGTAGAGGGCGGCTAATTCGTGGCGTTGCTGCGGACCGGATGACGAACGCAGTAGAAGCACATGGTGCTTCGAGGCAAGCATGGCGACGAGGAAGGAATCAGGCGGTGCCAAGGCGGCGCCGGCAGCCAAGAAGAGCCCGGCTAAGCCGCGTGCGAAATCACGCTCGGCGACCGCCGGCGCCAACGCGGCTGCCGCAGCGAAGCCGACCGTTTCCCGTGCGACTGCCGTTGCTGGCGAGCCGGAGGACGAAGCGGAGCCCGTCGAAGTGCTGGTAGGAACTGCGGCCGACGAGGACGAAGCGTCCGAGGTGGAGGCCGAGCTCGACCCGGAGATCGACGCCGAGCTGGGTGACGAAGTCGACCTCGACCTCGAAGACATCCCGGAGCTCGCGCCAAAGAAGCGCAACCTGCCGGTGGCGGCGGCCGGCCTGCCCGAGTCGCTGTCGGCTCTCAACATCTATCTCGCACGCCTGAAGTCGGTCGAGATCCTGCCCATCGAAGAGCAGGCCCAGCTCGCGGCGGAGTATCAGCGTTCGGGCGACAAGGAGTCGGCGGCCCGGCTCGTCGCTTCGAACCTGCGCCTCGTCGTGAAGATCGCGTTCCAGTTCCGACGCCAGTGGGCGGACGTGATGGACCTCATCGCCGAGGGCAATCTCGGCCTCGCGGAAGCGATCCGGAAGTTCGATGCGACCCGCGGGATCCCATTTCCGAGCTACGCGCGCTTCTGGATTCGCGCCCGCATCCTGGCCTTCATCCAGGAGAACAAGCACCTCATCCATGCCGGCAGCCGAGCCGCGCGAAAGCTCTTCTGGCGGCTCGAGCGCGAGCGACGACAGCTCATCTCCGAAGGCTCGGAGCCGACCCCGCTGCTGCTCGCCGAGCGTGTCGGCGTGCGTGAGGAGGACATTCGCGAGCTGGCGCCGATCCTCGACCAGCGGCCCGTGTCAATGGACACGCCGGTGCACGGCGATGAAGACGGGCGCACGCGCGGTGAGACGATGTCCGACCCGATGGCGGGCGATCCCGAGTCCGACGTCGGCGGCGAGGAGATCCAGGACACCCTCAAGAAGGTATTCGCGGAGTATCGCGACACGCTCGACGTGCGCGAGCGTGCGATCTGGGACAGGCGCCTGCAGAGCGAAGACCCTGTCCGCCTGGAAGACCTCGGTGATCAGTTCGGCGTCAGCAAGGAGCGCGTGCGTCAGCTCGAGGTGCGGATCAAGTCGCGCCTCAAGGACTTCGTCCAAAAGCGCCTCGGCAACGATGTCATCATCGAGGCCCTTCATTAACTGCACTGTCGCGCTCGCCTGCTCGTTGGCCCTCGTCGTCAGCGGCGCGGGGCTCGGGTGCTCCGAGCCGGCGACCGATGTTGCAGCGGACGCCGTGTCCGAGGTCGTGGCGTGGACCGATGGGGTGAGCGAGGACAGCGCGTCGGACATAGCCGCCGACGGCGCGAGCGAGGTCGCCACTACGGACGCGGCTGAGGTCACGGCGCCGGAATCGGTCTGGGATCCCGAGCCTCAGCGCACGATGCAATGCGCTCCGGAGCGGGCCGCACCGTTGTTTGATGCGTTGCTCATGCAGGCCGGCCTGACGCGCGCAACCCTCACCTTCAGCCCCGAGGACTACGCCGGCTCGCGCTACTTCGCGGACGGTCTGCTCGACGACGCGTTCCGCTTGCCGAGCTTTCGCGCGATCCAGGGTGCGCCACTACAAGCAGGGTGCTTTGCCGATGAAGCGGCGGCGGCGCTCGACGATGTCGCGCGTGGGGGCCACCCAGTCGCAGCGATGATTCGTCGTTCGGCGCGTGATCTCGATCGGGCGCTCGACGGACCCCCGGTGCTCAGGCCCATCGCCGCGCCATCCGAAGAGAGCGCGCAGGCAGGGTTGGCACACGCGATCGGCGCGGCCTGCGAAGCCGCCGGACAGCCTTGGGACGCGCCGGTCGCCGCGCTGGCCGCGCTGCCTGACGCACTCGCACGCGATCTCACGCCGATCTTCGTCGCCATGGCGGACGCGCTCGCGGCCCATCGCGCGATGGTCGCCGACGCGCCGATCCTGACGCCGCGTGCGTGGGTCGAAGAAGGCGGCATGGGCATGGTGCCGATCGCTGGGCTCGCCTACTTGAGCAAGCCCAAGCTGCTTGAGCACCTCGAAGGCCGTGCGACGCTGCCAGCGTTGTTCCTCGGCGCGGCCCGTGTCGCCTATGCGATCGAGTCGGTCGACTGGTCCCGCTATCGTGGGCTCACCGGTGTCACGCTCGATCTCGCGACCCCGATCGGCCGCATCCTCATCCGCGACGCCGCTATCGACACCTATCCCGCGGCCGCGCCGGAGGCCCTGCCAACGGCAGCCGCAGGCGATACGGCGGGGGCGCCGACCTGGTTCCTGCTCGATACCGGTGGTAGCGACGTGCACTACGACGATGTCGGCGCGACCACCGTTCCCACGCTTGGCGTCAGCGTCGCAATCGACCTCGCGGGCGACGACAGCTACGGCTACGAGGCCAGCATCGACCCCGCGTCGGGGCTTGTGCAGGACGACGACGGCCGCCGCCCGGCCGGCGACCCAGCCAGCGAGGACGGCGCCATCACAAAGTCACGCCACGGCCGCCAGGGGGCAGGGCGCCACGGGGTCGGCATGCTGTTCGACCTCGGCGGCGGCAATGACCGCTACGACTCGTTGGCGGCCTCGCAGGGCTATGCGCACCTCGGGGTGGGCGTGCTGTTCGACGACGGCGGCAGCGACCACTACACGAGCGAGGTCGCCAGCCAGGGTGCGGCCATGTGCGGCATCGGGCTCCTCGTCGACCTCGGCTCCGCACCCGATACCTATCGCATGGTGCATCGCGGCCAGGGCTTCGCGGGAATCCGTGGCCTCGGCATCCTCTTCGACGCCGGCGGCGACGACGTATACGAGGCCGACCCCGGACCCATCGCCGCCGCCGATCCGAGCCTTGCCCCCCAGCCGCTCTATCTGAGCCAGCAGATGGCCGGCCAGGCCAATACCTCGATGGCCCAGGGCGCCTCGACCGGCCTGCGCTGGGACGCGGCCAACCTGTTCTTGTCGGGCGGCCGCGGCATCCTGCGCGACGTGAGCGGCGACGACGACTACCGCGCCGGCCTCTTCGCCCAGGGCGCGGGCTATTGGCAGGGCATCGGCCTCCTCTCGGACGGGGCCGGTCGCGACCACTACGATGCGCTCTACTATGTGCAGGGCGCGGGCGCGCACTACGCCGTCGGCCTCCTGATGGACGGCGGACCGGGTGGCGATTGGTTCAACCAGACGCTGGCGCCGCAGTATGTGCAGGTCGGCAGCGGCCACGACTTCACGCTCGGCATGCTCGTCAACGAGGCCGGTGACGACGTCTACAGCTATGCCGGGCTCGCGGCCGGGGCGTCGAACTGCAATGGTATCGGGATCTTCGTCGACAACGCCGGTGACGACAGCTACAGTACGACGACCGACTATTCGAGCGGCCTTGGCAATGTCAGCGACGAGTGCGCCGCTGCCCGCCCGCTCCCAAAGAGCGTCGGGCTGATGCTCGATGCGGGCGGGCGCGACGCGTACACCTACCCCGCGTCGACGTTCCCCGTGCCGAGCGATGGTGGCACCTGGGGCCACGTCACCCACGACCTGCCGAGCGAGTATGGTGCCGGGCGCGACGACGAAGGCGAGTCCGGCCTACACGCCCCTTGAGTGGCCGCTTTGCCTGGGCCGACGCGAGCTTCCCGAGCCGTCAGAAAGATCGTTGACGAAGCTGATTGAGCGAGGGCCGTGTCCCCCTCGAGACTCCGCCGGCATTCGCCAGGAAAGGATCGGTCCGCATGTCGATCATCCGCATCGCTGCAGTCGTCGCAGTGTCCGCATCTTTCTTCCCCATCGCTTACGCCGCCGACCCGACGCCACCGTCGTCGCCACCCAGCGCGCCCGAGCCCAAGCCCGGGACAGGTTTTCGCATCAAGTCCGACGATGGCGCCAACGAGCTCCGCATCGGAGGGCAGCTCCAGGTCGATGCCTGGGGTTTTCCGGAAGACGCGGCCAAGGCCTACATCGACGAGGTCCGGATCTGGGACGGCACGCCCGATGGGAGCACGGTCGAGCAGGACGGCGACGACGCGTTCGATTTCGCAGGCCGCGTCACGTTCCAGCCGTTCGTGAAGTCCGGCTTGCCCGCACTGGCCAACCTCCAGCTCGGTGTGTCCGGGAGCGTCGGCGAGGTCAAGGGCACGCAGACCGCGCCCGCGCTCGCGACCTCTCGAAGCTCGGGGCGGGCCACCTGGTTCCGTTACGTCTCCGGCACCGACCTCGCGACGACCGCAATCGCTGACGGCTCGCGCACGCGCATCGGTGGACACTTGCTCTGGCGTTTCGGGCCCGCGCACGTGTTCGGCGAGATCATCGGGTCGAGCCAGGACGTGACACTCGCCGAGCGCGCCGAGACCGTGACGAACCTCGCGTGGGCGGCCCAGGCCAGCGTCGTCCTCAGCGGCGAGGATGCCTCGTGGACGGGCCTCAAGCCAAAGCGCGATTTCGACCCCGCGAAGGGCTGCGCCGGTGCGTTCGAGCTCGCCGTCCGTTGGAGCGAGCTCGCGATCGACGACGCAGCCTTCGACGCCGGCTTCGCCGACACCGCTAAATCGGCGCGCGGGTCGCGTGCGCTCGCGGTCTCATTGAACGGGTATCTGAGCCGTGCCGTGAAAGTGCAGCTCGGCTATGAGCAGACCCACTTCGATGGCGGCTCCGGCAGCGACGACCGGGCGACCGAACACCTCGTCGGCGGACGGACCCAGCTGCTCTTCTGACGTGCCGAGCGCGGCCTGGAAGCTCCACCCGAGGGAGCGGTGCGCCCCGACGCTCGGGAGCGCACGCTCCTGAACTATGGCTGCCCTTGGTGACGTACAAAACGCCCGTGAAAACCGGGCGGAACGGCATGCGGTAGCACCGCCTTGGCGATAACGTCCAGGCTCTGCGCATCGAGACACACCAGCTCGCTCACGTTCGCCTCTGCTGCGTACGTGACCGCCAGGAGCCAACCGTCACCTTCCTCGGCATCGTCCGATCGCGCGACGAAGACTGGCTCACCCGGCAGATCAGGCGCCACGTATGCGTGCGTCAGGCGCCCGCTGTGTAGATCGATCTTCGCAATCGTTTCATGGAAAGGCGCACGGCTCCCGGCTTCGCGCGCAATGGCCCAGGCATATCGATGGGGCTTGCCCGTGAAGCGAAGGTCATGGGTGGGCAGCTCCATAGGGTCGTTCGAGAGCTGCTCTTCCTGAACCGATCGGCTCTTGAGCGACAGCGTGTAGCGCGTGAGAAGCGCATCGAGTGAAGACGCTTTCGTAAGCGAGGCCACGTCGCGCATGTCGATCTGCTCGCCTCGGAAGGTAGGCATGCGCGCGCCGTGGAGGACAATCTCGTGGTCGCTCGATTCGTAGCCATTTACGAAGTGAAAGACAAACCCCGGCTGCGTCTCGAGCCAGATGGGCGCGCTTCCATTCCGCGGCACCACCAGGATGCGCGTTCTTGCATCGGGGTCGCTGCCAATGGCTTCGATGGGACTCGCAAGGCCAAGGAGCGTCTTCGCCACGCCAAACTTTACAGGCGGAAGCACGAACACCAGGTGCTTCTGCGTAAGGACAAAATCATGCACGAAAGGCAAGCCTCCCGGCAACGGAATGAACCTTCGCTCCCGCATCACGCCGCGTGGATCGACACGATAGATGACGAGCTTGGGGTCGGCGCCGATCAAGGTGCCAAAGTTGTAGAGGTCGCCTGTGTCCGGACAGATGCGCGGGTGCGCCGAGAAGGGAAACTCGGGGGTAATCAAGCGGGTGAGTAGCGACCATCGGTGCGGACGCAGCTGGCCATCGAAATCGAAGCGCGAAAGTGTCGCTAGCGTTGTTGGCTCGATCGCATGCGGAAGCCCGCCTTCCCACAGCGCAAGCAGTCTCCCTCCATGCCAGACCACGCTCGTATTGGCTGCATTCTTGAACCGCATGCGCAGCAAGTTGTTACGAAATCCACCTGGCAATCGCGTGCCAAACGACCGATAGAGCATGCGACCTTCACGCAGCTCGGCTTTTCGTTCTCGGGTTTGTACGAACCGGTTCTTGTAGTGAACCTCTCCCGCATCAAACGAGAACCGCGAGATCATCCCGTCGCCATCGAAGGGATGCATGTACTTGTCGCGTCCCATTTCGAGGGAACCCGCGCCATTGCGATAAAGAACGCCGCGCAACTCATCGGGAAAAGCGCCGGTGCTCACGGGAAGCGCCACATCCAACTCTGCTGTCACCGGCGAATACGCGCGAGCAATAGAGGCGAGGCGCGCCTGCGTATCGTCTGCCTGCAGAGAATGCTCCCGGGCGCGAGGTCGGTCCGCTACATCGGCCCCTTCTTCGAGCCACTCCGCGTGATGAGGCGTTGCCACTGGAATCTCCCCTGCCACCGCCTCAACTAACACATCGACCGACGCGACCACCAAGTTCGAAAGCACCAACTTGCGATCCTGCACTTCATCGACCCTTGCCCACCCCGATTCCGGCAATTACTCCCGCCTCTCGTCGTGGTCGCCGACCCTTCACGAGGTTCACATGCTCCGCCCCCTCAGCCTGCTGCTGTTGACCCCCGTGTTGGCCTCATGCGCCGCGTCGCTCCCTCCTGACCCGGTCGAACGCGCGCTCTACATCGATACCCTCACGCTCATCCGCTCGCAGGCGCGCAGCGAGTGGACGGTCGACCGGCTGGCGCTGGACAACATCGGCCCGGGCCTCGCGTGGAGCGCCTGCCAGGTCTCGCCCGAGAGGCGCGCCGCGCTGCTCACCTGGGTCGATGGCGAGATCACCCAGGAGACGGCCCGCATCGGCGGCGACGCCGAGACCGTCTGGCGCAACAACGGCAAGGACCTCGGCGAGGCCGACGACCTCCTCGAGCTCAACCGCGTGCGTCTCGCCCTCGTCGGCCTGAACGAGCGCGCAGCGGCCGAGTGTCCCTTCTGGCTCGAGGCCGACCCCGGGTTCATCGGGATGCAGGGCGACGCCGGCCGCTTTGTCATGTTCATCGAGAGCCGCGGCCAGCTTGCCCTCAATCTCCGCGACGACAGCGCCCGGTTCGCGGGCGGCGGCGGCGGACGCATCCTCTTTGGCGGCGGCCTGTCGGATCGCGCGACCCTCATGGCCGGCGTCGAGCTCGGCGGCGGCGGACGCTTTGGCGACGACGGCGAGCTCTCCGGCGTCCTCTATGGCGCGCTGCCCATCCTGCTGCGACTGCCCGACGCGGGCAGCGCCTGGGACATCGAGCTCGCGGCCGTGACCTTCCTCGAAGGTTCGCGCGGCTGGCCTCCCGGCATCCGGGCCGCCATCGCCTATGGCTTCGTCACCCCTCGCGTTGGAGGTGCCTTTTCACCGCAGGCGATGTTCTGGCTCGGCTACGAGTACCACCCCCAGCGCGGCTCGGACGAACCCTTCCACGTCATCGGACTCGGGACGCGCATTGGCGTCGACATCGACCCCTGACGGCGGTCACGCTCCTCTTGGCGCTGGGCTTGACCCCCGTGGCCAACGCCAGGATCGAGATCTGGACCCTGCGCTGAGCTCAAGCGCGCTGATCACCAATTTTCGGTGCGCTGTACTTTGCCCAGCTTCCCTCGAGGTCCGAGCAGGTGACTTCGACTCGGAGCCCGAGTCAGGATGCCTCGGGCGGCCCATTCTGACGCGGTCGCCCGCGACGGCACGGCGCACGGACTCGCTGCGACCCATGGCACACAGCTTGCGAATGTGGCGGCGCGACCCGCATACAGCGCGTCGCTCACCATGGGAAACGCATCATGAACTTCGACACTATCAAGACCGAGGCCCTGCAGATTGGCACCCGCATGCTCGGGACCGGCGTGCTCGCCGCCAGCGAGCGTCTGTTCGAGGTGCTCGGCGTACAGCCGGGCAAGCACGGCTCGCATAGCGTGCAGTCCAGCCCGCTCGGGCCGAAGAAGTCGGGCGGCGCGCTGCGCACGCTGGCGGTCTTCGGGATCGGAGTCGGGGTCGGCGTGGGCAGCGCGATGTACCTCTCGTCGAAGTCCGGTCGCGAGCTGCGCACGGTCGTCATGGCGAGCATGAAGAAGCTGATGGCAGGGGCCAACTCCAAGACCAAGGAGGCCCTCGAGGAGAGCACTGCCGGCTCACCGTATGCGCAGGCCAAGGCCGCGGCGGACGACGAGGGCGATGCCACCCCGGGGACGCGCAGCGCGGGCAATCGGCAGCGCCCGGGTGTCTCGCCTCGCCTCAACGCCAAGGGCATGGACGGCAACACGGCCGAGCCGACCCAACCGCCCAAGCTCGACGGTCATCATCCCTGAGACCGTGTCTTCTGGTCGGCGGCGCTACGTCGCATGAGCCTGTTTGATGAAGGCCTGTGCGGTCCTTGCGGATCGTGCAGGCTGGTCGCTGCCCGAGGTGGTCGCTATCCTCGTGGCCTCGATTTCGCGGACGTGCTGGACCTCGCTCGCAGCAACCTGCGACAAGCTCATGACGTGTGACGACCGATCGTTCGCCCGTCGCGCGCCCTGCATGGGTGCAGAGGTCATCTGTGCGGCGGCCCCGGAGCATTGCGGTGCATCCTTCGATCGGGCAGGATGACCCGGTTTCTATCCGGGGATGCCTCACGTGAACCGTCGTTGTCTCGGCCTCGCTCTCGCGCTGCTCGTCGCGCTCTCGTCTGCTGCGGCGCCGCGTGCGCGGGCAGGGGCTTTCTACCTACCGGAGCGCGGGGCGCGTGCGCTGGCGCTCGGTGGGGCGTTCATCGCCGGGGCCGACGACCTGAACGCGCAGTGGCTCAACCCGGCGGCATTGACCCGGCTTTCGAACGGGCTCTCGCTCTACGTCGACCTCGGGCTCATCTTCTCGGACCAATCGTTCCTGCGCCAGGACGACCCCGAAGTGACGCGCAAGGACCCCGAGTACGCCAACGGGTTCCCGACCGTGCACGACCAGGGGCCGCCGTTCCCCGACCCCTCGCTCGCGGTAGCCTCCAACTTCGGGCTCGAAGATTTCGTATTCTGTCTCGGCGCTTACGGACCGTACGCGGGCACCAATGAATGGCCCGCGGACGGTCCGCAGCGCTACTCGCTCGTCAACCTCTCGGCGCTCGAGTTCTTCATCCAGTTCTCGGCCGCGTGGCGCCCATCGAAGTACCTCGCGGTCGGCATCGGGCTGCAATGGGTCGTCACCGCCATCAAGCAGCGGCTCGTCATCTCGGCCTATCCGGGCGTGTTCGGGTGGCCCGAGGAACGGTCCCTCGATACCCTGGCCGAGGTCGACGTGACGGACTCGTTCTCGCCGTCGGGCAACGTCGGCCTGCTCATCACGCCGCTGACCGGCTTCGATATCGGCCTGTCCGCGCAGCTCCCGGTGTCGGCCGCCGCGAAGGGCAAGCTCACCGTCAATAAGCCGAGCCACTACTACTTTTCGGACGTCGAGGTCGTAGGTGACCAGATCAATGTCGGGCTCGACTTCCCGCTCATCCTGCGGCTTGGCCTGCGGGTCTACGAGGACAAGCTCTGGTCTTTCGAGCTCGCCAGCGTCTACGAGATGTGGAGCGCGCTCGACGAGATCCCGGTGAGCCCTGGCGGTGACGGGATAGCCTTCGTCGGCGTACCGGGCATCGGCACCTATCGCGTCAAGGACTTCGCCATCGAGCAGAATTATGACGACGTGATCTCGTTGCGTGCCGGTGGCTGGTGGGCGCCGGGTGCTGGCGACGTCACGGTGCGGGCCGGGTTCTTCTACGAGTCGGGTGCGCCACCGGACCAAACCTTGACGGTGCTCGACATCGACGGCGACAAGATCGGCATCACGCTCGGCGGCACCGTGCGTCTTGGCAACTATCAGATCGACCTCACCGCCGCCTGGATCGACACGTTCCAGCGCGCAGTGCCCAACTCGGAGAAGACCCAGGTCAACCCGATCTACGACGCGAACGACACGCCGTATGCGGACACCGAGCCGAGCTACGTCGGCAATGGCACCTACTCGGCCACCAACCTCATCCTCGCCACCACCTTCAGCGCGGGGTTCTGACATGCTCGCACGTCACGGCATCTTCGCCGCTTCCAGTGTTCCTCTCGTCTTCGTGGTGGTCTCGACGCTGGGCGCGCTGCCCGCGTGCGACGAGCCGTTCCCCGACAAGCCCGTCTATCAGTACGGCGACTTCGGGACCGAGGTCTACGGCCTCTTGCACGACGAGTTCCTGTGGTCTGGCACCCAGGCCGAGGGCACGGCACGCGCCTCCGCCTTCAGCGCGCACGCGCCCGACATGGTCTGGGCGCTCAATACGCTGACGCAGGGCAAGGTCGAATACGGCATGCTGCCGCTGCTAGAAGAGTTCCTGCCGCTCTACGGCGACAAGCCCGACGGCAAGCCGGGGGCGCTGCCGACGATGACGCGTGACCTCGCCGGGATCCTGGACGACCTCGTCGCCGACGACGCCGCGCTCGAGGCGGTCGCGCGCCTCGGGACTGCGCCGGAGGCGAACCCCAACGCATTGACGCACCTGCTCGGCAGCGTCGCGCGCCATCCTATCCAGATGCTCGATCGCATGGTCACCATGACGCTCGACCTCGAGCCCGAGCTGACCGAGCTCTTTCGCTGGCTCTATCGAAAACTGCCGACCCTCGAAGAGGGCTATGTCGTGCGCAGCGACCAGAAGACGTTCCTGCAGCGTCTGCTCGGGGTCTCGGTCGACGTCACGACCGAGCCCATCGGACCCCCGGTCTACTCCGCGCGCATCGATGGGCGCGGCACCCCGGTCGTGAACCGGCTTCCCAGCGGCCAGTACCCAGCACCTTTCGTCGACAACAACGGCGATGGACAGGTCGACGTCGACGCCTACTCGCGCCCCCTCGACGCAAACGGCCAGGCGATCGACATGCCGACGTTCGCCTATCAGCCCACCGCGGGCGAGACGCGTGACCAGCTCGGCCGCGCCATCGTCGACACGACGCTCATCTACGACTACTTCGACCTGCGCCAGTCGCTCATCGCGTTCCTCATGCGCGATGGTCGCCAGCTCATCGCCGACGGCGTGCACTTCGACCTCTTCACGGCCTTCGACGCGCTCCTCGGTGGGCGCGTGAACCGCTCCGACCAGGACGGATTGTACCCGGGCTTCTACGTCGAGGACGCGCCGCTGCTCGACCTCGTGCATGTGCTCAATGAGCTGCGCCGGTACGACCACTTCGTGCCACTCATCCGCGCGCTCGAGCAGCTCGTCGTGCAGCGTGAGGGGCTGTTCCGGCAGATCTTCGTCGACATCGCGAAGGTGCGTTCCATCTTCCACGATGCGCCTTCGCTCGCGCCCGGCAACGCCTTCATGGAGGACATCCATCCGACGCTCGCCAGGATTGCCATGGCCGGTGGCCTGCGCGATCTCTTCCGCGCCTCGCGCGAGGCGGGCACCGACGGCATGTGGGACGCGATGGTGCGCATGATGGGTAACACCGGCATGAACTTCCCGTTCGACATGGCCCTCCTCCAGACGCCGGCCGACGTCGACATCCTGACGTTCAATACGACGACTCCGTGGGGCACGCCCGATACCGACGACACGCAGCGGAGCTGGCTACAGAAGGCGGCATATCTCCTCGCGGACACGAAGAACGTGGCCGTCAACATGAAGCTGTTCGACATCCTCGAGGTCGAGGAGATCTCGATTACTAAAGACATGGCGCACCTCTACATCACGTCGATCGCGGACCAGGCGGTGCTCGACCTGACGCCGGACTTCCTCGAAGAGGCGGCCATCCAGCTCGCGCCGGAGTTCGACGACGTGTACCTGCAGGCGGAGGAGCTCAACCTCTATATGAACCACAACCAGACGGCGACCGGGAACCCGATCGGTCGTCAGGGGATCCAGATCCGCCAGCTTTACGGGCCGGCGCTCTTGGCGCTGCAGGCCAGTGGCAATCTCGCCGCGCTGCGCCCGTGGGTGACGCGGCTCGTGAATCGCGGGCTGACCGATGACTTCGTCAACCTGTTCGACGTGCTCGCGCATCACTACAGCGAGACCCCATCCAACCAGAACGGCTTCGTGTCCGAGGGCACCGGCTTTCGCAAGCTGGAGCCGTACCTCATCCGCGTCTTCAAAGAGACCGACTTCGGCGAGCACTTCCTGACGATGGCGGCCTGGGCCGACCAGGCGACCTACCAGAGCGACGGCCAGACCTACAATGTCGCCGACGAGCTCGACCGTTTCCTCGCCTGGATGCTCGATCCCGAGGCAGGCGTCGCCAGGCGCAACGGCGAGCGCACGGTGCCAGCGCGCCGCGGTGGCGTCATCGAGAAGCCCTCGCGCATGCAGATCCTGATGGACGCGTTCGACCGCATCGACACGGCGCTCTCGGCCAACGCCGAAGCGAAGGCGGCCTGGGACAACGTGGACCTCCTCGGCATGTTCCTGGACCTCGATGACAACGGCCAGTTGAAGAGCCACCACGCGCTCGAGGTGATGGTGAAGCTTGTGCCGATCCTCGCCGACGAGGCGGCCCAGGCGGTCACCGAGCCGGATTGGAACGACAGCCTCGAGACGCTTGTGCCAGACCTGGCGGAGGCGATGGGCAGCCGTGGCTTCACGGCGTTGGTCGACATGATGCGCAAGATCAAGGACACGCCCGCCCACCGGGCCTTTGTCGACGAGCTGCTCAATGCGAATATGGCCGAGACGCCTCCTGCCGAAGACCAGGACCTCATGGGTGCCGGCCTGAAGGTGCTCGCGACGGTTGGACAGATCCGCCTGCCGATCGACGCCGGCACTCGCATCCTGCATTTCGTCGGGCGCCTGCTCGACCCGGCGAAGCGACGGGTCATCAACCAGATGGAGACGATGCGCGACATGCGCGCCTACGACGTGAACCGCGTGACGAGCGACCTCGCGATAAATCTCTTCGCCGAGCCCGAGGTCGGCCGCACGCCGATAGGCGCCATCCTCGACGCGATGAAGGCGGGCCTCAGACCCGTGCCGGGGGCGACGGCACCGTTCGAGGCAGCCGATCTGAAGGTCGTCTTCTCCAAGATGGCGAGCTGGCTACGCGATGACGAGAAAGGGATGGAGCAGCTCTACCAGGTGATCAAGACACGCTAGACTAGACTAGAGCGCCGAACAGGTTGGACTCGGGCGGAAATGCAGGGATCCACGTCGCATCGCTTCGTTGCTCGTCGGTCACATAGGCTCGATATGCTCCCTCCTCGCGCCTCGCGCTGCTCGCGTCTCCCTGCATTTCCTTGGTCGCCCAACCAGATCGGCGCTCTAGCGGCTTCGATCGGCCTGGATCCGCAGGCCAACCCGCTGCTTGAGTCGGACGCCGCCGAGGTGCTAGCGTCCGCCGTCTTTCTCCTGGAGCCCGCGTGAAGCCTTCGGTCCTTATCGCTCCCATCGGCGTCGTGCTTGGTGTTCTCGGTTGTTCGGATCCGGGCGGTGGTGGCAACGGCATCGTCGTCCCCGACGGCGTCGTCTTCGGCGATGCGGGCGACACGGGAAGCCCCAGCGACACGGGCGGGCCCGCCACGAGCGACGCGACCGCTCCGGTCGATGGGACTGTGAACCCGGGCGATTCGACTGCGACTTCGCAAGAGACACAGTTGCCGGACACGACGCCGGGCACCTGCGCGCCAGGTGACCTCGCCTGCGACGGCACCGCTGTCACGCGTTGTCGTGCGGATGGCAACGGCTACGAGCTCGACCGTGTGTGCGACGAAGGCCAGGTGTGTGCCGATGGCCAGTGCCTGGCGTGTTATCCGTCCCAACGTCGCTGCACCCCCGCGGGCGCGGCCCAGACGTGTAACAACCAGGGCGCCTGGACGGTCACCCAGGACTGCCAGAGCGAGGGGCTCGCCTGCGTCGCCGGCACCTGCCAGTCGCCGTGTGTGCGCGATCCCAAAGCGAACTCGAATTCGGGTTGCGACTACTGGGCCGTCGATATGGATAACCACGTGCTCGCTCAGAACGGGCCCTTCGCGATCATCGTGTCGAACCTGTCCGAGCGGGTCGCCAAGGTGAAGATCACCAGCAAGGACAGCGCCGCGGCGCAGGCGGTGGTCGTCGTGCAGCGCGATGTCGAGGCCGGCCAGCTCTCGATTTTCGATCTGCCCAACCGCAACATGGGCAGCGCCGGCATCTTCTGGACGGCCTACCGGGTCGAGTCGAACACGCCGATCGTCGCCTATCAGTTCAACCCGCTCGACAATGTCGACGTCTTCTCGAACGACGCGTCGCTGCTCATCCCGTCGAACACGTTCGGCAAAGAGTACTTCGTCGTGAGCCGCTTCGAGCTGCTAGGCCAGGGCGCCAGCAGCGGCCAGACGCTGCCTTATCGCGGCGAGATCAACGTCGTCGCGGCGGCGACCCAGACCAACGTCACCATCGTGCCGACGTGCACGACCCAGGCCGGCACCAACATGCCAACGATGACGGCCGGACAGAGCTACACCTACGCGCTCGAGCCCTATCAGGTGCTCAACGTGAAGAGCAATCAGGACGGTGGCGACCTCACCGGTACGCTCGTCACAGCCGACAAACCGGTCGCCGTCTTCAGCGGGCACGAGGCGGCCTTGTCGTCGACGACCTGTTGCGCCGACCACCTCGAGCACCAGATGTTCCCGGTCTCGACCTGGGGCAACAGCTACATCGCGACCAAGTCGAAGACCCGCCAGGCGGAGTCCGACTATTGGCGCATCATCGCGGCCCAGGACGGCACCACCGTGAGCTTCGCCCCCGCCGTGTCGCCGCCGCGCCAGCTGCGCCGCGGCGAGTGGTTCGAGTTCGCGACCACCCAGGACTTCGTCATCACCGCTGACAAGCCGATCTCGGTGGCACAGACGCTCGCGAGCTCGGGCGAGGTCGTGGTGCCGGCGGCATACTCGGATTGCACGCTCACCAATAGCTGCGCTGTCGGCTACACCTGTGAGACCTACGACTTCTTCACCGGCGATGCGGCCTGCTTCCCGCCGTCGTGCTTTCCGGGCGGCGCGGCCTGCCCCACGGGCCATGTCTGCACGACCTATGACGACGGCACCTCGGCCTGTACCGCGGTCGGCGATCCGACCCTCATCATGCTCCCGCCGATTAAGCAATTCCGTAAAGACTACGTGTTCTTGTCGCCCAACAAGTACGCCCAGGACTACATCAATATCATCGCGCCAAGCGATGCGTCGGTGACCCTCGACGGCACCCTCGTGCCCGCCGGCAACTTCACGGCGATCGCCGGATCGAACTGGAAGGTCGCGCGCGTCTCGGTCGCCGACGGCACCCACAAGGTCATCGCCAACCAGCCGATCAGCGTCATCGCTTACGGCTATGACCGCGATGTCTCTTATGGCTACGCGGCCGGCCTCAACCTCGTGGAAGAATGACATGCCGCGAGGCGCTTCACTCACCGCTGAAGCGGTCTGTTTTTTTCGCGCGGTCGAGACGGCGCGCCCTGAGGGCGATCGGCTCTTGAACGATCCCTACGCGGAGTTCTTCCTGCCGCGTGCGTGGCGGCCCTGGGTGACATCGCCGCTCGTGCAGCTCGGCCTGCGTGGCCGCTTGCCGCTCGGTCCCGGCGCGCTCCAGGCGTTCGTCGCGGCGCGCCATCGCTGGATTGACGACGCGCTCACGACGTTTTTGGACAACGGCGGGGAGCAGGTCGTGATCCTCGGGGCGGGCTACGACTCGCGCGCGCTTCGCTTCGCGGAGGCGCTGGCGGGTCGGCCGATTGTCGAGGTCGACTTCCCCGCGACCCAGCAGAAGAAGCAGGCGCTCATCGCGAGGCGTCTGCCCGAGGTGAAGAGCGCCGCGACCTACCTGCCGATCGACTTCGAGAAGCACACCCTGGAAGAGGGGCTGCTCGAAGGGTGTGAGCATCACCACTTCAGCCCCGGCAAGCGCACGTTCTACGTCTGGGAAGGCGTGACGATGTACCTGCATCCGGAGACGGTCGACCAGACGTTGGCGACCGTACGCCGCCTGTCGGCACCGGGCTCGGAGCTGGCCTGCGATCTGTGGTCGCAGCCGCGCGAGGCCACCTTCCAGGCGCGTATGCGGCGCGCGGGGGCACACATCCTCGGCACCATCGGCGAGCCGATCCGCTTTGCCCTGCATCCGGACGAGGCCGCCGGCTTCTTCGAACGCAGAGGCTATGAGGCGCGCGATGTGTGCGACTCGGTGGCGTTGGGCGAGCGTTATCACGTTGGCAAGCGACGTCTTTTTCCGGACAATTCTGTCCTGCGTGCAGCGGTCGTTTGAGCGCGGTAGTGTGGGATGGGATGAGCATTCGAGCGCGGGCCACAGGGCTCGCTTCACAAGGGATGTGAGATGGGTGATCTGCGCGACATGCTCTTGAAGGCCGGGTTGGTATCGGCCGAACAAGCGAAGAAGGTGGAAGAGGCAAAGCAGGTCGACCAGCGTCCTAAGGGCCCTCAGTCCAGGCCTCGCCCTCCTGCCGAAGGCCCACCGCGCCCGCCCCGACCCGAGCGCACCCAGGAGGGTCCGCGTGCCATGGCCACCTCGGCGCCGCTCTCGAAGGACGAGTCACAGCGTCTCCTGAAGCTCGCGCAGGGGGGCCGGGTCGAAGGGCGGACCCGCGGCCAGCGCCGCTTCTACTATGTCTCGCGCGCTGGATTCGTGCCGTGCCTCGAGCTGTCGGACGAGGTCGTGCGTGACCTCGAGCAGGGCGTTATCGCCATTGCGGAGAGCGAACGCGGTGACGCGTGGCTCGTCACAGGCGATTGCGCACGCGCGCTGGTCGAGGCCGACCCGGCCTGGATCCGCAGCCACTGATTCGATTCGACTGTCGGTCGGTCGCCGTCTGCGGAGTGCGGAATCGACTGAGCAAAGCCCGGGCGGCACCTGGGGCGTGAGCTTCGCGGCTTCGACCTCGACACAGCCGACGAGGTCACCGCGGCCGTCGCTGGTGCTCCCTTCCTGAAAGGCCTCGAGGCTACCCTCGAGACCGGGCGCGCGTGGACCCTCCAGGAGAGCCTGCGAGGACTATGGAGCTACAAGAGCTGACCCACGGAACCGAACAACTCGAACTCGAAGGTCTCTCGCCGACGTTTCAAGGCGACGAGATGGCCTGATCCGCTGGCCCATCGCGATGCCGCTACGCCATTGCGCATTGGCAAACCTATGTGTTGTTGTCGCACGCACCTATGTCCTGCGCGGCACCCCGAGGGGGAGCCGTCCCCTCAATTTCGATCACACCCCACCCGTGTGACCTGGTTGACAGCCGTCCGATCTGTGATGAGGATGTGCTCAACTTGGTAAGGGGTCATATGTCGAGCGGAAGGGAGCGACGACCTTTCGACCCTGCCGCCGACGTGGAGCGTATAGACATGCGCTGCTGGGTCGAGGTTGCCGTTGCCGACCTCGGTCTTGGTCCCCACGGGCGTGAGTTCGTCCGCTTCCCGGCGGGCGTCGTGTGGCGCTACGACGCCCACCTCGCCGGGGCCGCGGTGAGCGGTTCGGACTACGACGAGCTGGTTGCGTCGATGGAAGCGTTGTTGGTGATGTCGACACGCATGCGGGCGCCACTCGATGTCGTCTCAGACGTGAGACGGACGGTGCTCGCCATCGACAATGCCGCCGTGCTCATGGCCGCCCGCGATCATTTCGGACCCCTCGCGGCGGCCTATGCTCCGCTGCTCCGGCGGCAGGCGGGCCTCATTCCGAACAACTGGGCGTCGCCTTTCTGGACCGCGATCAACACGGGCTCGGGCGCGCCGTGGCAGGTCGAGACGTTCTTCGAGCCCGCGCCGCTGTGGTCATGGCTCGGCACCGATCCCGCCGTCGCGGCCGAGATCGATGCGCTGGTCGCCGAGGTCCTGGCGACGCCCGACCTGCTCGCCGCGCTGGTCACGCTCCTGCGTGCCGAGCCTGGCATCGACCTCACTCAGGCGGCGCGACGCCTAGGCCGGTCGACACGGTCGCTGCAGCGCGCGCTCGCGACGAGCGGTCAGACGTTCGCGACTTTGCGCAGTCGCATACGCCAGGAACGGGCGCAGTCGCTGCTCGCGAATCCGAAGCTGAAGGTCGAGGCGATAGCGAGTGTCATCGGCTTCGCCTCGTCGACCCCTTTCACCTCGTGGTTCCGGCGTGTGCACGGCGTGACGCCGTCGCAGTTCCGCGAAGGGGCGACCCGTCTATGACCGCGTCCGGGCAAACAGCTACCGAGCTGAGCGCGGGCAGGGTCTGGCGCGAGATCGCGGCCGAGGACTTCGGACGCCTCGACGCGCGCACGTACGTGCGCACCGCCGGTGGCATCTTCTGGTGTCACGAGGCCCGCCTCATCGGTATGATCGCAACCGCGACCCGTGGCGCGGACGTGGCGAGCCTCGTACCGCCGTTCCACTCGCTGCTCGCACACCAAACCGAGGCTGGCGAGCACGCGGGCACCCCTGATTGGGGCATCGATGTCGTCAGTGATGTGCGGTTGGCGCGCGTCACGCCAAGCGACGCCACGGTGCTCCATGCCGCCTACGAGCTGTTCATGCCGGTCGTACCCGTCCTCGCGCGCATCGTGCGACGGCAGGTCGGCATCCTGCGCAACGACTGGTCCGCGCCGTACTGGGCCGCCCTCAACACCGCAGGTCAGGCACCTTGGGACCTCGCAGTCTTCTTTGACCCGGCCGAGGCGTGGTCGTGGCTCGGCATCGCGCCCGCTATCGCGCGCGATCTCGAGGCGTTCACCGCGAGCGTGCCGAGCGTGCCGGACGAGGTCGCCGCGCTCACGACGCTCCTGAGTCGCGACCTCGGAATTCGTCTGTCGGAGGCCGCGCGCCAGCTCGGAATGTCGGTCCGCTCGCTGCAACGCGCGCTCGCGATGAGCGGCAGCACGTTCGTGGATCTCCGGCGCGACCTCCGCCTCGAGCGCGCGCTGGCGCTCCTGAGCCAGAGCGATACGAAGATCGACGCGATCGCCAGCGCGGTCGGCTTCACCTCGACGACCCACTTCACAACGTGGTTCCGCCGGCTTCAGGGCCGCCCGCCCTCCCAGCTGCGCGACCCCGACTGAGCATCAGTCGTCGTCGCGGATGATGTCGACCTCGCGTTGCTGCGCGCCAAGCGTCGCGCCGATCGGTGAGAGCAGGCTGACGTTGAAGGCCTCGTCGCCCTCGACGATGGCGTCGCTCTGACCGGCACGACGACGAGCGCCTCCGTCTGGCCGACCTCGAACGCTACGACGGTGGTTTGCGCGTTGAAGTCGGCAGGGCTCGTGGTCGCTGGCGTGAACGCCGCACAGATGACCCGCTTG
>Ga0105046_10002750_pt1 | contig 27808 bp, 22 predicted proteins | sample MAT03_FD_78385 | JGI IMG/M metagenome (GOLD analysis project Ga0105046, IMG submission 78385) | Freshwater microbial communities from Lake Fryxell liftoff mats and glacier meltwater in Antarctica - MAT-03 (megahit assembly) | ecosystem: Environmental > Aquatic > Freshwater > Ice > Liftoff... | reverse complement strand
CTTCCTTGAGGTTGCCGTGGGTGATCTCGTGGACCTCACTCTTTTCGATCATCTGGGTGAGCTTCCAGGTGCCGTCCCACGTCTGGACCCACTTCCATTCGGTGTAGCTCGGCGGCCACGGGTCGCTGTCCTCGATCTTTCCGCCCGAGACGTCCCAGCCGGCGGCGTTCGACTGATCATCCTGGCGGCCGAGGACGAGCAGCTTGTAGTTGCCGCGAACGATCTCGAGCTTGTCGCCCAACGTGGTCGACAGGCGATTTCCGTCACTATGGTCCTGCCAGCCACCCCGGGTGCGGAGCTTCGATGTCTCCGCTGCTCGCTCGGCCGCGGTCAGCTTGTGACCGGGAGCCCCCTTGGGGAATCCCGCGGGGTTGTTCCCACGGTCGCGCGCGTCGTCGACGAAGCCCTCGGCCTCCTCCAGGAGGCTCATGCCCTGCGCATTCGGATCGAACGTGCCCATCCGGAGGAACGTCGTCATCAGACGCTTCTCCCCCACCGCCTGAGAGGCGTGATTGGGGACTTCGAGGACGAGGTGCTTCTTTCCGGACTCGGACTGCTCCGAGGCGATCATTTCCTGCGTGCCGCTCATGTGTCTCCGTCTTGCGCGGCGCGAATGGCCGCATCAACCCTTGGTGCCATCGCTGAACTGAATCCGGATCCCTGAACGCGTCTGGATTCGCGACACCTCATCATCCTCACCCGGGCGAGGTGCGGTGACGGGCGACTGCTTCAACGGGTTGGGGACCGCGCCGACAATGACCGGGCGATCCGGGTCACCATCGAGGAATGCCACGATGACCTCGACCCCCGGACGCAAGGGGAAGTGCTGACCGTAGCCCTCGCCGACCGTGGGCTGGGCCATCCGGACGCGCGGAAGGGTTGCTGGCGTCTGGTCGAAGTGAAGCTTGACCAGGTACCTGCCCTGGCCGTCCAGGTTCTGTTGCCCACTGCTCGAATCGGCGGCGGCACCCTTGATGATTCCGGTGACGACCCCGTAGATGCGCGGCCGGGGCGTCGTTCGCTGCGGGCGGTAGTGGATCGCGCGACGATCGGGGCCTTGCTTGCGGGCTCGAACGAGGTCGAGCTCGACTTCGTAGACTGGTGGATCGGCCGGGCCCACAGAGGCGAACGGCGTCGCGCCGACGAAGCGGTGGACGGCGCCAACGACGAGCAACTCGTCCTCCGTCGAGACCTTGGGGTGATGCTCGAGGAAAAAGCGAACCCCGGGGTAGAGCCCAGGGCACGTCCCTGTCGCCGTGAAGCGCTCCCGCGTCCCTTCCTCCGCGTCGGCACGCACCCGGGCGAGCAAGGCAGCCTCCGCCATGGTCTTGGCGTTGGGCGCATACTCGAGGTGAGCGCCCGATGAGCTCGTATCGAGGGCGGCGTGCCCCCCGAGCACGTCGAAGACCATCTTCCCGTCGACCTCGAAGGTCAGTTGTGGCGTCCGGTAGCTGTAGTCGTAGACGAAGAAGTTGCTCGCGACGGCGGAGACGCGGCGCGTGAGCTTGAAGAGGCCGACTCCGTCGCGATCGCCGTCGAATGCGACGAGGCCGTCGTGCTCCTTGTAGCCGTCGGTATGATCAGTGAAAACCAGCGTCTCTTCGTCCCCATTGTCTTCGAAGAAGAAGCCCAGCCCGATGTGCTCTGCGAGGCGCGACACGAAGGCTAGATCGCTCTCACGGTATTGCACGACCATCCGACCTTGCGCCGCCGTCGCGTCAGGATTGCCGTCGTTCCAATCGTCTTCGCCGTAGATCGCCGGCTGCTGCAACCGCATGACCGGCTCGCAGCCTTGCAATGCGTGTTCGAGCTTGGTTCGCAACACCTGCGGGTAGCCGAGCCCGACATACACATCTTGCATCTCGAAGCGCGCGAGATCGGCGAGACGCGGCGTGACGACCAGCCGGTAGCGGCTGTAGTCCTTGCTGGCGACGTCGAGGCCCTCTTCGAAACACTGGACGACGCCGCGTATGGTTCGAGCAATGGCATTCTTGGCAAAAAGACGTATCGTTGCGGCCCGGCCGACGACCTCCTCGGATAGGTGCTCGTCAGCCCGCGTGAGGACCTCGACCACGAAGCGATAGGGCGCGCCGATCCGCTCGGCGCCCTGCAGTTTTACGACATGAAGACCGTGCGGAAAGGCATCCGACTCAGACCCAAGCTCAAGCTCGACCTTGAAGTTCACGGCGGTCACTTGCCCTTGCGGTACAACATGGCGATGGGGTTGGCGCGAGGCGCGAGCTTCGGCTTCGGCGGCGGTGCCACGGCGACCGCGTCCGGTTGCTTGGCCCAGATGTCGTCTCCCGTTCGCTTCGGAGGGGCGACGACGGGAGCGGCGGCCGCGGGCTTGTCGGGCGCAAGCGCGTCCGGCGCGGGCTCGTCGGGCCCGGGCTCGTCGGGCGCAGGCGTGTCTGGCGGATCAACGGGGTGCTGGGCGACCGGCAGCGGTGGTGGTGGCGCGGGCAGCACGGGGCGGAACGCCTTCGCTTGCTCAGGGTCGAGATCGATCGTCATCGTCCCCAGGCCGAGCGCGGCCGACGCTGCCGGTGCCGCTTTCGGACGGTCGGCGTCCGACTGGGCCCAGGGCGTCGCGCTCGCCGCCGGATTCTTGCGCGCCTGGGTCGGCCGCTCTTTGCGAGCGAATGGCATGGCCAGCGAGGGGGCGGGCGCTTCATCCTCGATGAGTAGGGTCCCCATCGTGTCGGGCGTCGAAGCGCGGCGCGGGGCGGGCGGGCCAGGCAAAGGTGCCCGGGGCGCCGACGCTGCGCCGTCAGCGAGGATCATCGTCCCGGTTCCGACCGCCGCCTTCGGCGGCTGGATGAGCATCGTGCCGCTCGCGACGGCCGCGGCTCCCGCCCCCATCCGTGGGACGGCGCTAGGGGTGCTCGGGGCGCGGCCCGCGACAACCGCGCGGTCGGAGGGTGAAGACGCGGGGGGCGCGGCCAGGTCGACACGCAACCGCGAGGCGGCGTTCATCACCGGCAGCGGAAGCAACGTGAGCCAGGTCATGGTGATGCGATCCCGGTCGGTGTCGATGAGGACTCGACGGCACCGGAACGGCGGGGTTGCGTGGTCTCCTCCGCCCGTGACTCGAGCCGTCGGAGGAGCGAGCGGCAGCGGCACGACGAGCTCCGCCGAAGTCCGGTGGAGGTTCACCAGCAGCACCCGGTCGCCGGCGAGCAGCTCGTCGCATTGCTGATCGGGCCTGGCCGCTTGCTCGAAGGCGAAATCGAAGGCGTCGGGGATCGCGTAGCAGCCTGCCGCGTCGAACGCCGGAGCCGCCCTACCTGCCAGCAGCGCGGTGCGCTCCGCCGAGGCGCGCGCGAGCGGGCCGAGCCCCGGTGAGTCGTCTGCGGCCTTCGCGAGCTTTCTTATGTCGATGACCGCTTTTTCTCCGCGAAAGAGCGCCAGGCGAGCCATCGTCACGCCTGCCGGTGCAAAGACGCTCCCCGCATGGAGCAGCTCTGCCCGAGGAAGCTGCGCCACCGCGTCGGAAGGGGTGCGCACGGGACGAGCCGAGTCGCCTCCGTAGTGGCGATCGAAGCCGTCGAGGGCCTCGGGCGCCATGGGCGCATGCGGTGCAGCGAGCCCATGCGAAGTCTTGGCGATGATCGTGAGGTACAGCGCGCCGCGGTAACGCCAGATCATCGTGACGCCAGCGATGAGGCCGTGAGCGTAGACGGCGACGGGTCCTTGTCGCGACATTGGCTGACGTTACCAGAGCCGAGCGAGCCTCGTGCCGGCGACGTTCACGAAGCGGAATGAGTGCGGCTCCTCTCCGGCGCGATTGGAACCGACAAGCAGGGTGCTTCAGAGTCCGATCGAGGTCGATGAACCCGGAAGAACGGTGCCCATGACTCCATCACCGCTGCCGCCCACCTGTGGTGTCAGCCGTGCCGTCAGCGGTGGTGTCAGCTGCGGTGTCAGCTGCGGTGTCAGCCGCCGGCGCCGCCTTCTCCGTCGGTCTCCGCGCCGCCCGCGCCGCCCTGCCCGCTCGAGGAGGAGGAGGAGCTCGACGTCGCGCCTGCCAGCTCGCACTTGGTCGTGCCGTCGGCGTGACCACAATGGATGTCGGGCGACTGCGCTGCATTGGCGAGGTGCCAGATGCGGCACTGGATGGAGTCGTCGTGATCGAGCTCCTCGGGGACCAATGGGTTCCATTCCGGATGATCGATGCTGCTGGCGCAGAATGCCAGACATGACTCGGTATCGGCTACCGCGGAGAGCCCGATGCACGACGGGACGAAGACGCTGCAGAAGTTCTGGCAACGGTCTCCGCAGCTCGCGCCGCCCGCCGGGCCCGCAATGGGACAGTGATCGCCGCGCTCGCCGGTGTCGGTGGCGAGCTGGACGTTGTGGAGGCGACAGCCCACGGTGTTGCCGGACGTGTCCGCCGCGGTGCCCAGCGGCAGGAGCGCGCAGGTCGAGAGGCAGACCTCGCGCGTCTGATACTGGGCGAACTCGCCCGTGCAGCCGGCCTGCACCGCGACGCAATAGCTCTCGCAGCTCAGCGGGTCGTCAGCCGGGGCGAGCGTCCGCTCGTCGATCCCGAGGATGCCATTGCAGCCGATCGACGCTGTCGCGACGTACGCGAGGCCGGCGGCAGCGATGGTTGCGACAGCGAGCGTGCGACGCCGCGCGAATTGTTCTCTGCTGCGCAAGTGGTTGCGGAGATCTCGAGGCGCCATCAGAATCGACCTCCTACCGAGAGCCCCGCGTCGGCGTTGGGCGCGGAAGGGCGCACCGCGACGTGGGAGACCCCACTCGACGCAGTCTCCTTGTCGTACGGCGCGCTGAGGAAGACGACGAGACCGATGGTGGTCAAGACGCCGCCCGCGATGAGCGCGCCGGTCGCGGCGTTGCCCATGCCGCGACCGGCGCTGCTCGCGTCGACGCCCTCTTGCGTGGCGCAAGTCGCGGAGCCCTCTCCGCACAGCTCGTCGGCGTCGCCGTTCTTTCCGACCGCCACGACGGCGAGCGCGCCCGCGACGCCGATGCCGACGACACCGACCGCGCCGATGCCGAGACCGACCCAGTGCTGGGTGCTCCAGGACGTCTCGCCTTCGCTCGGCGGGGGCGACGGCTCCTCCTTGGGGGGTGCCGCCGTCGCCGGAGCAGCGGCAAGCGCGGTCAGCGTCGGGATCGCGACCGTTTGTGTGCCCGCATCCGGAGGCACGGTCAGGGTCGACGACCACGGGGTCTTGCCGGGCGCCGACGCGGTGATGCGATAGGAGCCGGGATCGATGGGAAGCGCTACGCCCCACGTCGCGCGCGACATCGACTCGCGTCGACCGGATGCGACCTCGACCCGATCGACGGTGAGACCCTCGCTCTGATCTTCCACCTTGAGGGAGAGGCGATGAAGCTTGGTCTCCAAACCTTCGGCGCGACCGCGCGCGATTTGCTCGCGGTCGGCCTGGCCCGACGATCGCGCGAACGACGCCGCCTCGCGAAACGTCGCCCACGCGCTCGCAGTGCGCCCGGCGCGCTCGTAGCAATCAGCGAGGTAGAGCATCGACCCGAGACCCGCGTCGAGGCGCTGGCTTTCCTCGAACTTGGGGCAAGCTTCGGCGAATTTCCCTTCGTCGACGAGCTTCTTGCCCACGTCGAAGAGTGCCTCGGCCGCGGCCTTGTCGCCCGCCGACTGCGCGCTGGCGCTGCTGCTGGCGAGGAGGGCGCCCGCGACGAGCAACGGAGCGATCGCTCGGGCGACACGCGTCCGACCTTGGAGACTGGGGCGATGGATCATCTCGACCTCGGACAGCGGGCCGCTCACTTGCGATCGCCGAACCCGTTGGTACCCGAGTTGTTGGCTTTTGGAACAGTGCTCGGCGCCACCGGGGGTGCGGCGGGCGGTGCGGCGGGCGGCGCCGTCGGACGCGTGGGCAGCAGTCCACTGCGAGGTTCCGGGACCTTCGACGACGGAGCCGCCGATGCCGACGGCGGAGCGGACGATGCCGCTGCCGAATCGGCGAGCGGCGTCGGCACGACGGCGGGAGGTGGCTCGTCCACCTTGTCGGGCGCAGTGACGTCGGCGGGGGCCGTCACCGGAGAGGTCTGCGCCGCGGGGGTCGCGCTCGCGCTGGTGGCGGACGGCTTGAGCACGCCACTCATGGCCACGGCCACCGCAGCACCCACGACGACCGCGGCGGCAGCGCCAGCCAGGAAGGCTGGCAACCGCGGCTTGTCAGGAGCCACGGCAGCGGCCGGGCTCGAGCGCGACAGACCGGGGGCCGTGCCCTGAGGAACCGGCGGCGCGGCCAGCGCGGCAAGCGCGTTGCGGCTTTCATCCTGCGAGGTGCTGGCGGACGCGGCTCGCCGATCCCCCGAACCCGAGATGGAGCCCGACGCGGAGAGAGCAGGAATGGCCAGGGTCGCGCCGGCTGCGATCTCTGCAGCCGAGGGCTGGCGCCCGCGATCGCCGGTGTAGTGATCATTGGGCGGCGGCGTGACGACGATCGACATGGGCCGCGTGTGCGCGGGGCGCCGACCCGTCTCGGCGATGAGGCGCGGCCTCGAGATGCTGCGCGCGCTCGAGTCCACCCCGAGGATCATCGACGCATCGATCCGCAGGTCCGGCTTGCCTGTCGCCGGGTCGATGTCGAGCTGGCCGCAGATCTCGTCGAACATGTCGCCCGCGGTCTGGAAGCGCTCTGCGGCGTCGAGGGCGAGCGCGCGATGCACCGTGGCAGCCACCGACAGATCGACCCAGGGCGCGAAGTCCTGCACGCAGGGCGGAAGCTCGGAGCAGATCGCCAGGATGAGCTCACCGAGCGCGTCGATGTCGTGACAGGGCGTGCGCCCGGTGAGCAGCTGATAGGCGACGACGCCGAGCGACCACAGGTCGGCGCGGTGATCGATCGATTTGGTGCCGCGGGCTTGCTCCGGCGACATGTAGAGCGGCGAGCCGAGCACGCTGCCAGTACGGGTCAGCGAGCCTTCGAGCTGGCTGAGCTCGTCCTGCTTCAGCTTGGCGATCCCGAAATCGAGGATCTTCACGACGAGCTCGCCGTCGCGCTGGCGTGCCAGGTAGATGTTGGCCGGCTTGATGTCGCGGTGGACGACGCTCGCCTCGTGGGCCTTGCCGAGGCCGATCGCGGCCTGGGCGATGATGCGTAGGGCCACGTCCGGTCGGAGCGCGCCGACGCGGTTGAGCGCCTGCTGGAGGTCCTCGCCCTCGAGCAGCTCCATCACGAGGTAGGGTGTGTCGGTCGAAGGGTCGGTCCCGGCGTCGACGACCTGCAGGATGTTGGGGCTGGCGATGGCCCCCGCGGCGCGCGCCTCGCGCTGGAGACGAACGACGAGCGGCTTGTGCTTCGCGGCTTCGCCCGCGTCGATCACCTTGAGCGCGAGCCGGAGATTGGTGCCCGTGTGGAGCACCTCGTACACGGCGCCCATCCCGCCCTTGCCGAGCAGGCTTAGAACCTCATACTTGCCGTCGACGGTCGTGCCGATCAAAGGACCGCGGAGGGTAAACCCACACCGACGCGTTGACAAACCCGCTGCGAACGAGCCGAGCCGCCCGGATGTAGGGAGGGCGGCGCTGCGGCGCTACAACCCGGCCAGGACGCCCTCGATCTCGCCGAGCGCGTGGGTGTCGCCCTTGGCCTCGGCCTGTGCGACGCCTTGCGTGAGCCAGGTCCGGGCGCCTTCGGCGCGGCCCGCCGTCTTGAGCAGCACGCCGGCCTGGTAGTACATCGGCACGTAGGTCGGATCGAACGCTCGCAGCGCAACGAAGGCCTTTTCGGCGTCGCCGACCCGCTCGAGCGCAATGTATTCCATGGCGAGGCCGTACTTGGTGAAGGCGTCGGCGCGCTCGCTCGCCGCGAGCTTCTCGAGCGTCGCGAGACGCTTGCTCGTGCGGGGCGGGTCGGGCGCGGCCGATGCGTCGGGCACGGACGGCGCGTCGGGAGCCACAGGCTTGTCCGCGTCGCTCACGAGGTGCTCTCGACGACGCCGATCATCGGAAGGTTGCGGTACCGCTCGTTCCAGTCGAGGCCGTAGCCGATGACGAATTTGTCTTCGATGGTGAAGCCCAAGTAGTCGATCGGCACCTCGACCCGGGTGCGCGCCGGCTTGTGGAGCAGCGCGCAGACCTTGAGGCTCGCCGGCTTGCGCGTGCCGAGCAGCTCGAGCAAGTGCGCGATGGTGAGGCCGGTGTCGACGATGTCCTCGACGATCAGGACGTCCTCGCCCTCGATCGGCTTCGACAGATCCTGGGTGATCTGCACGACGCCGGTGGTGTTCGTGCCCTCGCCATAGCTGCGGACCCCGAGGAACTCGACGCGCAGTGTGGTGTTGTCGATGACCCGCGCGAGATCCGCCGTGAAGACGAAGCTGCCCTTGAGCACGCAGACCATGACGAGGCGCTTGCCCTCGTAGTCCTTGGTGATCTGCGCGCCGAGCTCTTGGATACGCGCCTGGATCTTCTGCGCGTCGATCATCGTGGCGATTCGTTCAGCCATGACCCAGCGAGCTATCACGGACGACGCGCCGCAGGGATCGCGGCGCGGAGGCGGAGCGTCGTTCTGCGACGCGTTGCCGGAGTCGAGGGAACGCGGTAGCTCGGCGCGATGCCCCTACGTTCCCGGACCGGCTCCCGAACCGAGCTGGTCACGGCGCCTCCCCAGCTCGTCTCTCGCCTCGAGATCCGCGTCCGCTTCTGCGAAACCGATCTCATGGGCATCGTCCACCACGCCAACTACCTGGCGTACTTCGAGGCGGGGCGGGTCGACTGGCTGCGCAAGCGCGGCGTGCTCTACGACGCGTGGGTCAAGGCCGACGTGCACCTTCCGGTGGTGGAGTCCCACCTGCGCTATCGCAAGAGCGCGCGCTTCGACGAGGTCCTCACGGTCGAGACCTCGCGCCTCGATCTGTCGCGGGTCACCGTTCGCTTCGGCTACCGCGTTCTGCGCGGCGAGGAGCTGCTGTGCGAGGGCGACACGTGGCTCGCCTGCGTGGGCGTCGCGATGGGCGCCAAGCGCATCCCGACGTTCGTCGACGACGTGATGAAGAGCGCCGAGATGACGTAGGGCGCACGGCGATCGCTCTAGTTCGCTACGTCCGCCTCGCTGCGCTTTCCGACGCGGACGTGCCCGGGGAGGATCACCGGCACTGCCGGCTCGATGTGGTCGCCGAGGAACGTGCGCCACTGCGCCATGTACGTCCCCAGGAGGGGCCCGACCAGGTAGCGCTCGGAGCGGGGCGGGACGGCCACGACCGGCACGCCGTCGAGCAGGAGAAACTGCAGCAGGTCGGTCTCGTTGTGCGCGAAGAAGCCTTCGCCAGGTGCGTCGCTGCTTGGCGTGACGGGCATGATCTTGGTGCGGAAGGCAGCCAGCTCCTCCTTCGTCAGAAAGACGCCCACCGGAACGTTCGGAAGATCGTCCGCCGTGTAGATCGCGTTCGGTGGCGGCACCGCCATGTCGGCCGGGGAGATGTCGAGCCTTCGGGTGTAGACCTTTGCTTCGACGTCGAAGCCTCCACCGCCCTTCCAGCCGAAGCTCGCGCGCAGCGGTACCTCGGTGGACCGGCAGATCGTGCTGGTCGGCTCCATCCCGCCGAGCTCGACGAAGATCCGGCAGAGCGGCGCGCCGGCCCGACCGGCCTCGGGTGCGGTCGCCAGCAACAAGGTGAGGCTCCCGAACGACGAGCCGAGCTGGACTTCGCGCGCGGCGAGCCCTTGCGGCAAGCCCTCGATCTTTGGCGACGCAGCCTTTTCATTGCGATCGATCTGCGCCGGGGACAGCGGCGAGACGTCGACCCGGCGCTCGCCGAACAAGGTACGCAGCGCGCCCGGCGCGATCGGCCGATAGCGATCGCCCTCGGGCCACAGAAGGACGCTGCCGAGACGATCGTCGCGCGCCCGGATCTCGGTGCGCGGAGGGAGGGGAAACGCGCGCGACGAAAGGACGACGCGGGCGCGCCCGTCCTCGCCGAGATCCACCACGAGCAGGAGGTGCGTCGCCGCCGCCGCCTTGGCGATGCCGTCGAGACCCACCTCCGGTCCCTTGGGCGGCGCAGGGACATCGCGCCACTTCAACGACATCTGCAGGGTGATGCCCGCGAGCTCCCCATGGGCCAGCGGGTCGAGCGGTAGCGGGCGGTCAGGGCGCAGAGCCGTCGGCGGCCCGGCATCGGGCGAGATCAGGCGCCCCGCCGAGTCGGCGAGCATGCCGCGCCGACCGGCATCGGGCGCGTCTTGCGGCGTCGCGGTCTGCGCCTGCCCGGGCGGGCCGGGGACGGGCGACTCGTCCGCGCGCGGCCCCGGCAAGATGCTCGCGTTGGGGCTGGCTTCTGCATCCTCGCCCGGCGCGGGCGCGCTGCCTTTCGGATCGCAAGCGGCCAGGACGAGCGCCACACCCGCCATTGCGCCGAATGACCGGGGCCCCGAGCGTCGGGAGCGAAGCGGGTCAGCCATCGATGATGAAGCTGTCGATCACGCTGACGCCCTGCTCGAGCGGCGGCGGATCGGGGGCGTGGTGCGAGTCGACGAGGATCGATCTGGCGTGGGGATGGAACTCGAGGAAGAGGTTGTTGTTGCCTGGCTCGTTGTCGAACGCGGCGATGACGCGGCCGATTTTGCCGAACGCCGGGGCCACGCTGCGCTTGAAGGTGACGTCGGGCGTGTCGAAGTCGGGCTTGAGCACGAGGCTGGTATTCACGACGCCGATCGGAAAACCGAGGTCGCGCAGGCTGGCGAAGGTGCCCAGCGCCATCGCCGGCAGATCCCGCCCGGTGAGGTAGACCAGCGAAGCGCCGGCCTCGTAGCAACCGCGCGCGAACGACACCGCGCCCGGCCACGCGACGTCGTAGCGGAGGTAATCGTCGTGGAAGAAGCGATCCTTCCAGAAGGTGAAGGCCTCGCCGTGGAGCGCTTCGTCGTCGAGGCCGAGATGCTTGAGGTTCTCTACCACGCCATAGGTGATGCCCTCGTCGGTGGCGGCGCGCGCCTTGGCGGCTGCCGCCGGCTGTGTGGCGGCCCAGGCGTCACCGAGCTCGTGGAGGATGCGGACCACCCGCGGACGGTTGTCCATCAGGGTCCCGTCGAGATCGAAGACCACGACGGGAGGACCCTCGGCGTGACTCGCCCGAGCGAGGCCCTGCACCTCGCGCAGGAGGGACGAGCGTTGGGAAGACGAAAGGCGGCGCGAAGCGAAGATGGATCCCACGACGCCGCGCATCCTTGTTCGGCCCGCGCCGCCGGACAAGCATCGCGAAGCGACATCAAGCGAAGCGCGTCCTACATTCGCCTACACTTTGTTGCACCTCGTCCGCTGGCCTCCATAGCATTCGATAAGCCCCTGAAATCCTGGCTGTTTCAGCCGGTGACCGCGTGGCAATTTCGCTCCTTCGCGCATTTGGTGGCGGAGGAGTGCGTCGTCCTATTTGGAGGTCTCGATGCTCTCTCGTCGCTCGACCGTGCTCTTCGTCGTCGCCATGGCCACCTCCGCGCTCGTCCCCGGCTGCGGGCGCGAGCCGCGGGAGCGTCTGCAGGGGAAATGGCGTGGCATCGGGATCGAAGGCCTGATGGGCGAGCAGGAGAGCAAGGCCGACGGATGGGCCAAGGGCACCCGCCTCGAGTTCACCGGCAACAAGGTCACCGTCACCATGCCGGCGGAGTCGCCGCGCAGCGGCACCTTCCGCGTGGCGCAGGCCGATGGCGAGAAGCTCAAGGTCCAGTTCAAGCGCCCCGAAGGCGGCGAGGACCTCGCCGACTTCAAGTTCGAAAAGGATGGCACGCTCCGCTGGATCGTCGGCAACGCGCAGGTGGTCATGACCAAAGCCGTCAACTAGGGGCGGATGGGTCGCTGGCACCGATCTCGGCGGCGATAGCTGCGTTGCCGCCTGCGGTGCGTGCTCACGTACAGGAAGTACGCTCCGCGCGCTCCTCGGCGGCGCCTTGCTCTCACCGCCGATATCGGCGCCATCGACCCATCCGCACGTCTTATCTTCTGACGACTTCGCGGCGTACGCGCATGTGGATGGTTCGGGTATCTCGTTTGAGCTCCAATAAAATGTCCTGACCCAGGGGGCCGCTCAGCATCTTGCGGGCGGCTTCCACGGTGCGGACGGGTTGGGCATCGATGGCGGTGAGGGCGTCGCCTGGCAGGACGCGGGCTGCCTCGGCTTCGCTTGCATTGGGGACGGCGACCACGACGACCCGGCCGCCCTCCTCGCCCAGGGTGAGCGCGAGGCTCCCCGCACCGGCCGGCGCCTTCTTGGGGCCAGCGCTCTGCAGGCGGATCTCCACGCGCGAGCGGGTGCGTTCAGCACGCACCGGGACGGCCTCCTCGGCACCACGCCCGTGGTCGACCTCGTAGGCCTCGATGCGCACGTCGCCTTCGGGCAAACCCGGCAGCACGAAGCGGCCATCTCGATCGCTGAGCACCATGCCGCGCGGGAGCGGGCCAAGCGGTAGCCACGTGGGGACGGCGCCTTCGCCGACGCGTGCGCCCGCCACCGGGTCGCCGTTTTCGTCGACGACCGTCCCTTCCACCGTTCCGGCGCGAGGCAGATCGACCGCGCCAAGCTCGATCGGGCGCCGTCCGTCGCCTTCGATCGTCGCGATGGCCTCGCAAGTCGACCACTCCGCGGCGAAAGCGACGATGCGCACCCGCCCCGGCGCGAGATCCTTCACCTCGAAGCTGCCGTCGTCACGCGACGTCGCACCGAGCACCTCGGTGTCGGTGAAGATCGTGATCGATGCACCCGCCACCCGGGCGCGCCCACCGTTGCCGGTGACCCTGCCGGTTGCGACCAGCCCCGGCCCGAGCTCGATCCGTTCCTCCCGACCCAACGCGTCGAGCTCGAGCATGAGCGGGGCACGACCGGGGGCGCGCGCGACGATCCGCACCGGCAGACCGCGCGCCGCCGGCACCGCCACGACGCCCTTGTCGTCGGTGAACACGGTGCGCCGATAGGGCGTGTCGACGTCGAGCGACTCGACCCGGACCTCCGCTCGCACACCGAAGCCCCGGTCGTCGACGACCCGCAAATCGACATCCTCGCGTCGTGGTGGCAGGACCAGATCGAGATCGGTGCGCCTTCGCTTCGGCACCTCCACCACCCGCTGCAGGACCAGATCCATGGGCGACTCGGGGCGTGACACCGAGACCAGCACTTCGGGCGGCACCGCGGCAAGCGAGAACGTGCCATCGGCTGCGGTGTACGTGCTTCGTTCGAACGAGCCGCGGGTCGAGGCGACCTGCACCCGCGCACCGGCGACGGGCATGCCGTCTTTTTCACGGACCCGACCCTCTAGCCGTCCGCCCGGCAACAGAACGATCTTCACGTCGGCGCGGCCCGCCGATCCGACGCGGACAAGCTCGCTCTCCCCGTCGACGTAATCGGGGTGACGCGCCAGGACGCGCAACCGGCCCGGTACCACCGGCGCTGCTTCGAACCTGCCATCCTGTCCGCTGACCCAGGGCGCTGCAGCGTTCTCGCCGATGTCGGCAAGCGCCGCGTTGGCGCTCGGGATGGGCGGGATCGGTCCGGGCATCACCCCGAGCTCGCCCCGCGGGATCAGAGGGAGCGCTCCGCCCACCGTGAAGTCGAAGAGATTGTTGCGCAGCGCGCTCCTCGCCGCAGTCATGGCGATCGGCATGCCGTCGAAATCGACGCCGACCACCTCGAGCGTCGCTCCCGGGATCGGGTAGCCGCGATCGTCCTCGACCCGTCCGACGATTGCTCCGCCGCGCGACAGCGCGACCACAGCGATCCCCGCCTCGAGCTCCTCGGGGCCGATGCCGATCGTGCGAGGCACGAAGCCGTCGGCCGTGACCGTGACCGTGGCGCGCCCTTCCGCGACCGGGCCGAGCACCACCTCGCCGTCGCTCCCGGTTCGCCCCTGGTGGGGGAAGGTCGAGACGCCATCCTCGGCGATGACCACCTCGGCGCCCTCGATCGGCGGCGCCATCCGCCCCCCCGCCAGCGCCTGAGCCAGCGCCTGGGTCGAGTCCGGTCCGTCGGTGACCCGGATGGCGATCTCGCGCCCCACGTCGAGGGTCAGCGTGAGCCGTGCCGTCTCGCCGCGATCGAGGCGGAGGCCCATCTCGGTGGGTGAGACCTGATCACCCAACCGCGCGCGCAGATCGTAGATGCCGCCGCGCAGGCCGGCGATGCGCACCGTACCCTCGTCGCCGGTGGTGGCGGCGCGCGAAGGCCATATCGTTGGACCTCCAATCGTCACGGTGGCGCCTTGCGCCGGCTCGCCGCCCGGATCGAGCACCACGACCTCGATCGCGCCCAGCTTCTCCAGCTGCAGGCGCAGCGCGCCCGGCCCGGGGAAGACGTCGCGCTTGGTCGCCGGGTCGTAGCCGGCCGCGGTTGCGGAGACGACCCAGGGCGCGGCGCCCAGTCGCTCGAAGACCGCCTCGCCCTTGTCGTCGGTCGCCACCACGTGGGGCAGCGCGTCCGCGTCGTCGACCAGGACGGGTGCCGACGCGACCGGCGCGTCGCTCTCATCTGTGACGACCACGCGCAAGGCCTGCGCAGCCGACAGGGTCAGCGTCACCTCGCCGGTCGCGCCGTGCGTCAGCGTGACGCCGGCGCTGGCCCACGCGCGTTGCGCCGCATACGCCAGGACCCAGGTCTCGCCCGCCGGGAGATCCGCCATGGTGGCGATCCCGGCCTCGTCGGTGCGGCGCTCAGCGGCCAGGTACACCGCCGAGCCGATCACCGAAAAGACGCGCACGACGGCGCGCCCGATCGGCCCGCCGCCCTCGCCCACGACCACGGCCCGCAGCGACGCATCGCGCGCCTCGCCTCGTTGCGCCACGGGCAGCGCTGGCGCATCGGGAAGCGCGTCGCCCTGCTGCGGCCGGTCCACCGGCACATCGAAGAGCGTGAAGACGAACAGCAGGCAGACGATCGCAGCGAGCCCGCGCTCCAGCGCGTGCCCCGTCGGAGCGCGCTTCACCACGCCCGGTTTCACCCCTAGCGGCTCACCTGGCCGACGACCGCCAGGACCTCTTCTTCCGAGAGGTTGTGCGAGGTCGTCTTGGCCTTGGCGAGGATGGCGTCGACGAGCTCCTTGCTCGGCTCGATCTTGCGCTCTCGCAGCCAGAAATTCACGTTCGAGGCGCCCGACATGTACCCGATGCAGATCTCCTGTTTGCGTCCGAACATGCCGGCGGGCACGCCGGAGTAGATGCGGTCGGCGAGCCAGGCGTCGCCCTTGGCCTGGGCCTTGATGATCGCAGCAGCGTGGACGCCGGTGGCGGTGCGGAAGGCGTCGGCGCCGACCAGAGGATAGTTGATCGGCACCTCCCAGCCGCAACCCTCGGCCGCCACCTGGCAGTACTCGAGCAGGTGGGTGAGGTCCTGATCCTCCAGCAAGCCGAGGAGCTTCAGATTGAGGAGGATCAACTCCATCGGCGCGTTGCCGACCCGCTCGCCGATGCCGAGCGCGGTGCCGTGCACGCGGTCGGCGCCCGACTCGAGGGCCCAGATCGCGTTCACCAGCGCGAGACCGCGATCGTTGTGGCCGTGCCAGTCGATCCCCACGCCCTTGGCGCCAGTGCTGGCGACGATCGCCTTGGCAAACTCGATGAGGTTGCGCACGCCGTCGGGCGTGGCGTGACCGACCGTGTCGCAAAGACAGAGGCGCGAAACGCCGTGGTCGATCGCCATCCTGAAGAGCGTCGCGAGCACGTCGGGACGCGAACGCGTCGTGTCTTCCGTGACGTAGACGACGGGGAGGCCTGCCTTGACTCCGACATCGATGGCCTCGCTGCTGCGCTTGAGGATCATCTCGAGATCCCAGTCCTCGGCGAGCTGCCGGATCGGGCTCGAGCCGATGAAGGCATAGATCTCGACGGGGATTCCCGCGCGTTGCGAGATCTCGATCATCGGCGTGATGTCGCTCACCACGGTCCGACCGGCGCAGGCGACCTTGAGCGGCAGCTTGTTGTCGGTGATCTCGCGACACATGCGAAGCACGTCGTCGAACGCGCGCTTGGAGCTGCCCGGCAAGCCGATGTCGGCCGCGTGGATGCCGAGCTTCGCCATCAGGTGGAGGAGGCGGAGCTTCTTGTCGATGTGCGGATCGGTGACGCTCGGGTTCTGCAGCCCGTCGCGCAGCGTCTCGTCGAAGAACTCGATCCCCTTGGGAATGATGCGTCCGCGGCGCGCGACCTCGTTCCAGTCGTAGATGAGCTCGCGCGTCTCGTCGTCCGTGGCTCGGGGCTCCGCGGGTGATGCAGCCATGTGGCTGATTCTAGCAGCGGTTGCAGCAGCGGCAGTCAGGCGTCGATCGACAATCCTGCCACGATCCCGTCTAGCGCAGCGGCCGCCAGCGATCCGATGCCGAAGAACCGGCGCGCCCGCTCCACGTCGACACTTCCCGAGCGGACCAGCGCCTCGACGTCGGCCATGTCGCGGCGCGAGGTCGAGATGAGCTTCATGAAGACCAGGTGCTCGGCAGTCACGACGGGCACCCCGTCGAGGTCGAGCGCACGATCCAGCGCTTCGTCGAGGATGGCGCGGAAGGGCGCGGGGGCGACGATGGAGTCGACCGCGACGTCGCCCACGGCGAGCGGCACGCCGGCGCGGAACGACACGACGAGGCCACGCGTCTCGAAGGCCTCGTGGCCCACGAGGAACGCGACGTCCGGCTCCTGTCGAGGCTGACCGTGAAAGACCATCGCGAGGTCGCCGATGAGGGCGTGTCGGGCGCCCAAGGACGCATAGGCGGCATGCGCCTCGCGTACCGCCCGCAGCACCAGCGGGGGCACTGAACCGAAGACCTCATCGAGCGACGATGCTCGCGCGTCGTTGCCGCTGTCGCTTGCCGGCTGCCATCGAGAAGCCACCCCGGACATTAGCACCGCGCGCGAAAACCGCTTCCTCGTCGCAGGATGGCGTCGACGCGGCGATCGGCGCGCAAAGAATGGGCGCTCGTGAGGAGGGACAGCCCCCGCGGCAAGTTGCCGCGCCATTGCGGGTGCGTGGCCCTCTTGGTGTGCGGCGCCTAAGCTGTCGGCTCCATGCTGTTTCAATCGCTGCCGGAGTTTGGCACCGCGGTCCTCTACGCGATCCTCGTCGCAGCCGCCTACACGATGGCCGTGGCCCTCGCGGCGGGTGGTCGCCGGCCTCGTCTGCTGCAGGCGGCGCGCTTCGGCGCCTACGGGACCGTGGCGCTGGTCGGCCTGGCCGTCCTCGTCCTGGCCTACGCCTTCGTCAGCCACGATTTTCGGCTCAGCTACGTCGCCCGCTACAGCGAGCGCGCGATGCCGACGCCGTTCCTCATCGCCGCGCTGTGGGGCGGCCAGGACGGCTCGCTGCTCTGGTGGCTCTTCCTCACCAGCTTCTTCAGCGGCATCTGCGTGCGGTGGCTGCGCCACCGATACTTGGAGCTCCAACCGTACGTCATTGCGACCTTGATGAGCATCCTCATCTTCTTCGCGATCCTCATGATCTTTGCCGCGAACCCGTTCACCACGGTCGTCGGCGGAGCGCCTCTCGACGGCGCCGGGCTCAACCAGCAGCTGCGCAACTTCTACATGATCATCCACCCGCCGAGCCTCTACATAGGCTTCACCAGCGCGGCGATTCCGTTCGCCTTTGCGATCGCGGCGCTCGCGACCGGGCGGCTCGACAACGAGTGGATCGTCGCGACCCGCAAGTGGATGCTGTTCTCCTGGCTCTTCCTCTCCATCGGCAACGCCCTCGGCATGTTGTGGGCCTACGAGGAGCTGGGGTGGGGCGGCTACTGGGCGTGGGACCCGGTGGAGAACGCCGCGTGCCTGCCGTGGTTCTGGGCGAGCGCCTACGTGCACTCGAGCATGATCCAGGAGCGCCGCGGGATGCTGAAGATGTGGAACATCATCCTCATCGCGATGACGTTCTGGCTCACGATCTTCGGGACGTTCCTCACTCGGAGCGGCCTCATCGCGAGCGTGCACAGCTTCGCGGCCTCGGACATCGGGATCTACTTCGTCTATTACATGGGCTTCATCGCAGCGACGGTCATCGCCCTCTTGGTGTGGCGCCTGCCGAAGCTCGCGACCGAGGGGCAGCTCGGCAGCGTGCTGTCGCGCGAGACGGCGTTCGTCCTCAACAACTGGGGCCTGGTCAGCATCTCGTGCTTCATCGCGGTCGCCACCATCTGGCCGCGCATCAGCGAGTGGCTGCTCGACCAGAAGTCGACCCTCGGCCCGACCTTCTACAACGCGTGGCTCCCGCCCTTCGCGCTGGTCGTGTTCTTCCTCATGGGTGCGGCGCCCCTGCTCGGCTGGCGCAAGACGAGCCCCGAGCTGTTCAAGAAGAGCTTCCGGTTCCCCGGGATCGTGATGGCGATCTTCGCTATCGGCCACCTCACGCTCGGCACGCGCCTCGGCTTCGCGCCGTTCGTCCACGTCGATCCGATCTACTCCGGCGCCATCGGCAGCATCCTCGCCGCCATCGGCTCGGTCCTGCCGTTCGTCACGTTCTGTCTGGTCGGCTTCAACATCGCGGTCGTCCTCCAGGAGTTCGCCCGCGGCATCTGGGCACGTCGCGCCGCCTCCGCCGCACGCAAGGAAAAGCCGGAGGACGTGTTGACCGCCCTGGTCAACCTGGTCTGGCGGTCGCGCCGTCGCTACGGCGGCTACGTCGTCCATGTCGGGATCGCCTTCATGTTCCTCGGGTTCTCCGGACGCGCCTGGGGCATCGACAAGGAGGTGAGCATGTCGCCCGGCGACAAGGTCTCCATCGCCGAGTACGAGGTCACCTACAAGGGCCCCCGGATGGAGGTCGATCCGGAGAAGCGCATGGTGTTCGCCGACCTCGAGGTCGTGCGCAACGGCGAGGCGGTCGGTGTCATCACGCCCGCCAAGTTCATCTACAAGTCGAACCCCGGTGCGCCCTCCACCGAGGTCGCCAAACACGTGACCCTGCGCAACGATCTCTACGTCATCGTCGGGATGGTGAGCCCCACGACCAAGGTGGGCGCCTTCCAGTTTCACGTGAACCCGCTGGTCTCCCTCATCTGGATCGGGGTCGGCATCCTCATCCTCGGCGCGCTCACGTCGCTCTTCCCCGACGCGAGCATGCAGGAGGTGACCGCCTTCTCCTACGTGAAGGCCGCCGCCTCCGTCGCGACGAGCGTGATGTTCGCGGTGTTCCTGGCGCTCGCTCCTTCTTACGCCTACGGCACTGCTCCTTCGGGCGGCAGTGGGCAGGCGAGCCCCGGCGACCCCGCCATGTTCCCCGCGCCCACGCCGCAGGTCGTCACACCGTGAACCGACGATCCCGTCTCTTCCTGGTCCGCGCGGCGCTCCTCGGCGGCGTCGTGATCGCCGCCGCGCCGGAGGCGCTCCTGCTGCAGGAGCCCGAGTTCGTCTCCGCTCAGCAACTGGGTGAAGGCATGCTGCGGTCCGGTTCGGTGGGCATCACCAACGACACCGAAAAGCGCCTCTTCAACAGCCTGATCTGCACCTGCGGCTGCCCGCGCGAGACGCTGGGCACTTGCACCTGCGGCACCGCTCACGCACGGCGCGACGAGCTGCGCACGCTGCTCGATTCGGGCAAGGGCATCGAGGAGATCCAGGATCTCTACGCGAAGCGCTACGGAATGCAGGGCCTCGCCGTGCCGCCGAACAAGGGAATCGGCCGCGCGGTGTGGGCGGTGCCCGTCGTCGCGATGGCCATCGGAGCGGGCGCCGTTCTCCTCGCGCTCCGCAAATGGAAAGCGCGAGGCGACGACGACAAGGGGCCGCCGCCGCCGGACGACCCGACGCCGGGCGGCGACGCGCGGCGTGAGGCGCTCGACGATCGGATCGATCGCGAGCTGGAGGAGCTGGGCCGTTGAGCTCCGAGCATCGCGAACCGGTCCCGGACGAAGAGGACGACCTCGCCGCACGCGTCGCGGCCGTGCTGAAGGTCGGCGCGCCCGTCGGCGTCGTCCTGTTGGCGATCGGCATGGGCGTCGCGCGCGGCGCACCGCTCGCAATCCTCGTGCTCGCGGCTGGCGCGCTCGCCGCGGTCATCGCCCTCTTCTGGCAGAGCGTCCGCACGCTGGTCGGCGAGACGCCGCTGTCGGGCGCGGACGCCTTTGCCATCGCCGCCCCGCGCGCCGAGGAGGAAAAGAAGCGCGCTGTCCTCCGTGCGCTCAAGGACCTGGAGTTCGAAAAGAGCGTCGGCAAGATCAGCGCGGCCGACTATGACGAGCTTGTCCTGTCGTACCGGGCGGAGGCTCGCTCGCTGTTGCAGCAGCTCGACGCAAGCGCCAAGCCCAAGCGCGATCGCGTCCTCGCAATGGTGGACGAGCGGCTCCGCCTGGCCGGTCTCCCCGGTGGTCTGGACGAGGCGCGCGCTCGCGAGGTCCCCGCGACCGAAGCAACCGCTCCGAGCGAGCCCGACCCGACCGGCGAGGACGACGAGGACGGCGAGGACGGCAAGGACGGCAACTTGGTGGCCACAGAGGACCGAGCTGTGGATGCCGAGGCCTCAGGTGCCGACGAGGACCCGACTGCGCGCGCGACGTGTGCTGCTTGTGCTGCCTCGAACGAGATCGACGCTGCGTTTTGCAAGAAGTGCGGCGCGAAGATGGCCTCAGACGAGGTGACCGCGGATGCGCCTTGATCGGATAGCGCGAGGCGCAGCGTGCGCGCTGCTGATCCTCGGCGGCGTGGCCCATGCGCAGACGGCGTCGCCACCGGTCCAAAGCGACGCACCGATGCCGCCGGGGCACCCGCCCACCGACGCGATGCCGCCTGGCCACGGCGCCGCCGGGATGGATCGCGATCCGACGCAACCTCCGGAGGACGACGTCCAGGACGCGCCGGAGCTGGCCGCAGGAACCATCGAGGTGGAGATCCGCGACGGCAACGATCGTCCCGTCCCCGGAGCGCCGGTTGGCCTCGGGATCCTGCACAACAGCGTCGCTACTGGCGAGCTGCGCGAGAAGCTCGCTGTGAGCACCGACGCGCGCGGCATCGCGCGCTTCGTCGACATGAAGATCGGCGCGGCCCACTCCTACAACGTCTCGAGTATGCGCGGCCCGTCGCGCTTCGAGGCCGACCCGTTCAACATGCCGGAGAAGGGCGGGCGTCGGGTCCTGCTCCACGTCTACGACACGGTGACGGATCTGGAGGAGGCGCAGATCGGCATCCGCGCGCTCGCGTTCCTGTCGTTGAAGGAGGACTCGATCCAGATCGAGAACATGCTCGAGGTATTCAACCTCGGACGCACCGCGTGGCAAGCCGACGTACCGGTCACGTTGCCGCGCGGCTTCAAGGCCTTCAACAAGGGCGAGGAGGGCGGCATCGCCAACGTCGACGCCTCGCCCGAGGGCTACGTGCTGCGCGGGACCTTCAAGCCTGGTCGCACGCCGATCGGGTTTCGCTACCAAGTCCCGCTGGAGAACGACGCCGCCCAGACGGTGAGCGTGACGCTGCCCCCCCGCGTCGCGCAGGCACGCATCATCACCGAGGCTTCCAAGCAGATGGAGCTCGCGGTCGAAGGTGCCCCGGCCGCGCGCCGCACGCGCAACCGCGACGGCCAGGCCGTCCTCGTGACCGAACGCGCAGCCAAGCAAGGCGAGCGCGGGCTCGGTGCCCTCGTGATCACCCTGCGCGGGCTGCCCACCAAGGGTCCCGGTCGCTTCGTCGCGCTCGGTCTGGCTGGCGCGTTGCTCGTGGCCGGCGCGGTGTACGTCGGAGGCAAACGAAACGGCCGGCTCGACGACGACGCTCGGGAGGATCTGATCGAGGCGCGCGAGGCCCTGCTCCGCGAGCTGGTCGCCCTCGAAAGAGCGCATCGTAAAGGCGAGGTCGGGCCCAAGACCTACCAGCACGTCCGAGGCGCCATGCTGGACGCGTTGGCGCACGTCGTGGTGCAGCTCGAGCAGGCGGGCATCCCGAGGTCGGGCGCGACCGGGCCCGCTCAGGCGGCGTCTCGCGCTGGGAAAGCGGCAGGGACGGTGGCCGCTGACGACTCGAAGGGCGCGGATGCCGAAGGCGGCGTGGTCCAGGCGACTCCTTCCATTTCGACCAAGGCCACTCGCAGAAAGCGGCGCGCGGTGGAGGCTGCGGCCCCGAAGGGCGCGGCTGGGAGCGAGCCGTCGTGATCATCCCCTCACGTCCTGCTGACTCGCGACGCTTCGCGCGCCTTCTGCTGTGGACCGGCGTCACCTCGTGGGCCGAGCTCGCGCGCGAGCGAGCGATCCTCCTGACGGCTGCACCGTGGGATCCGACCTCGCGCCCGACCGGCGACGAGATCGATCGCGTCGACGACAGCGGTCGCAGCTCGCGCACCCGCCCGCTCGCGCCGGTCGCTCCGCGCAAGATCCTCTGCGTGGGCCGCAACTACCGCGCGCACGCCAAGGAGCTCGGCAACGACGTCCCAGTCGAACCGATGATCTTCTACAAGCCGACGACGTCGCTCCTCGATCCAGGAGGCGACATCGAGCTGCCTGCCGCGTCGGTGAGCGCCAAGGTCGAGCACGAGGTCGAGCTCGGCGTCGTCATCGGCAAGCGCATGCGCCGCGCCACGCTGGAAGAAGCGCGGAGCGCGATCTTCGGCCTGACGCTGGTGGGCGACATCACCGCACGCGATCTTCAAAAAAAGGACGGCCAGTGGTGGCGTGCCAAGGGCATGGACACGTTCTGCCCGGTGGGGCCCGTCGTCGTCACCGGTCTCGACCCGCAGTCGCTCACCATCCTCGGTAAGGTGAACGGCGAGCTTCGCCAGTCGGGCCACACCCGCGACATGATCTTCCCCGTCGCCGAGGTCATCGCGTTCCTGAGCCAGGCCCTGACCCTCGAGCCCGGTGATCTCATCGCGACCGGCACGCCCGAAGGCGTGGGCCCCCTCGTCGCCGGCGATCGACTGGAGATCCAGATCGCCGAGATCGGCTCTCTCGGCGTGTCGGTCGTCGCGCCTCCCCAGACTTGAGCCTCGGCATTCGCAGCCGCCGCGTGGCCCGGTGGCTCGCCGGAGCCGCGATCTCCGCCGCCGCGATCGCATGGGTCGTCGTTGCGGCGCGCCGTGCAGCGAGCGAACCGGCGCGCTGTGCCGAGGGGATGGTGCTGCTCGGACCTCGCTGCTGCGGCGCAGGACAACACCTCGACGGCGATCGGTGCGCAGGCACCCCGACCTCCTGCGCGCGCGGTCTCGTCGCGACCGACGCGGGGTGCACGCCGAAGGCGCCTGCGGTGCGCATCGAGATCGAGGGCGGCATGCTCGCGGTTGCGCCCTCCGACTGGGAGGCGACGGGTCTCATCACGCCGCGACGCGAGCTCGTGACGACCTTCGCGCTCGATGCCTACGAAGTCGACGAGGCTCGCTACGCCGCCTGCAGCGCGCGCGGCGCCTGCGCCGCGCCGAGGACGCTGCGGGGTGAGCCGGGCCTGCCCGTCACCGACGTCACGGCAGCAGAAGCAGAAGCCTTCTGCCGTGATGCGGGTGGCCGGCTCCCCACGGAGACCGAGCTCGCCTACGCGGCGGCCGGTCCGGGCGGGCGACGATATCCATGGGGTACCACGGGTTTCGTCTGCCGGCGTGCAGCCTGGGGCCTGGTCGACGGCCCCTGCGCGGCGGGCGCGACCGGTCCCGAGATCGTGGGCGCGCACCCCGCTGGAGCCAGCCCCGAGGGCGCCCACGATCTCTCGGGCAACGTCGCCGAATGGACGCTCTCGGGCAACGTCGCCGAATGGACGCTTCCCGTCTCCGGACGCGCGTTCGTTCTCGGCGGCTCCTACCGCGACGTGGAGGCTGCAGCGCTGCGAACCTGGGGCCGCCGCGCCGAGCTGGTCGACCGCAGGAGCTCCGCCATCGGCTTCCGCTGCGCGTACGCGTCAGGCAACCGCAGTCCCTGATCTGCGTCGGGTTGCGAGCCGTGAAGAAGCGCCCAAGGGGCGTCAGACGCTTGCGGGGCGCCGGCGACCTTCAGTCCAGGTGGTTCAGGGTCTTGGCAAGGCCGACCGCCTCGTGAAGCGTCGCGAGCTCGGCCGCGCAGGCCTCGGCAGACGAGGGCTCGCCGGTGAGCGGCTCAAGCTTGGCGAAGAAGACCGCGACGTCGCTGGCGTTGGCGTCCTCGACCTCGACGATGCCGCGCCAGACCAGCTCCACCGTCAGCTCGTCGGCGTCGAACGTGATCGCGTCGAGTCGCACCGCGATCTCTTCCAGGCTGGCGGAGCCGCGCTTGACGAACGCGCGCACGCGCTCGCCAGGCAGCGTGCCCTCGATGCGCCGCATGTTCGGGTGGAAGCCCTCGACGATGTAACACTCGTCGCCGTCGACCGAGGTGATGCGCTGGTCGATCGGCGCGTGCTGGTACGCCTCGTCCTGCTTGCCACGCAGCGCGACGCGCGCCTGCCACCACGAAGGGATCGGCGCGAACGACGCGGGCTTCGGCTTGTCACGCGGCCCCATGATCGGGCGGTCCGCCCACTCCAGGTGGGGCAGGGCCTTGGGCGTCTCCTTCTTGCTGGCCGCGAAGCCGATCCCCGCCGGGTTCGCCTCGAAGCCGGGCCCTCCGTAGGCGTGCTCCCACGAGACCGGCATCGTCTCGAACGCGCTGGGCTGCCCCGGCAACAGCTCGCCGACGACGTCGCGCCAGACCCGCTCGCCGAAGACGCGGATCTTGCGGTCGAAGGCCTGCGGAGCGTCCGGGGCTGCCGTGCCGACCGCCGGGATCCGCGGGCTCGATCGGCTCGAAGGCACGATGGTCTTGCCGAAGGCGAAGCGGACTTCGCCGCGCCCGGTCATCGTGGAGCCTTCGGCGATGACGGCGCTGCCGACCAGGCACACGTCGGCTTTGGGCTTCACCGGGACGACGTCCATCGGGAAGCGAACGACCATTCGTTCGCCCTCTCCACGGGTCACGTCGGCCCGGCGCACCGTCGGAGCGTGGTCGCGAATCAGCGCGTCGCCGCCATGAACGAGGTCGGCCACGACCTTGAGGACCACCGTCCGGAAGGCGCCGGTATGGCCTTCCCATCGCCAGGCGATGCTGGTGGCGCCGATCGACTGGGGGGCGATGAGCGGGACCGCGCGCGCCTGATCGAGCGTCACCCGCTCGGTGCGGGGGGCCGCCGTCGACTTGGCGCGCGGGACCGTGCTGGGCTCGAGGCTCGGCGGCATGTCCTCGCGCGAGCCTGCGTCAGTGGTGGCCTCGTCGACGATCAGCATCGTGCTCGCCAGACTCAGCTGACGCTTCTCGCGATCCGACTGACCGTCGAGGACCAGCGTGTCGCCCGCGCCGGGAGTCTTGCGCTCGACGTGGGGCGCCGGCGTCAGGTGCCGCGTCGCCGTGCCCGCAAAAGCGCCGGCGTACGTGCTCGCCTCGTCATCCTCCCAGTCTGGCCACCAGGCCGACTCGGCGGCGCGCGACGACAGGAGTTGGATGCGTAGCGACTCGATGGCGTGCTCGCCCGAGACCGGGACCACGGCGCGCCACGTGAGGGTGGCTCGCTGATTCGCTCCATCGATGCACAGCGTGTCGGCGCGCATTGCGAGCGGATGGAAGACGCCATCATCGACCTGCGCGCCTGCGATGCGACCGAGGACCGAGATGCCGGGAAGCCTGGTCTCGAGGTGGGCGAGCGTCGGGTGCAGGCCGTCGAGGATCAGCGTCTCGTCGCCCCGCAGATACTCCAGCTGCTGATCCGGCGGGGACGCCTGGAAGTAGCTCCAGTCGAAGCGATCGGGGATCGAGAGGATGTCGCTGGCGGTCGGATCGATGAGGGCCGGGGCGAGCCCCGTCGGCAGATGAATCGCGCGCGCCGGGAACACGGGTGACAGCGGTGCGAAGCCCGCCGTCCGTTCGGGATGGGTCTTCGACGTGATGTTGGGCGGACGCTTGGAGGGGACATTGCCGGTGCCCAGAGGATTGTCCTCGGAGCCGATGCCGCCGAAGGCACGCTCGTAGGTGAGGGCCATCACCTCGAAGGGCTTCTGCTCGGAGGGGCCGAGCGCGTCACCCCTGACATGCAGCACTTTTTCGAGCAGCAGCTTCTGGTGGTGCTCGATTGCCAGACGCACATCCATCTCGGAGGTGGGACCGCGCGTGGCGTGCGCGAAGCCGCTGAAGAGGATGTCGGCACGCCGCAGGAACGGAACGAGATCGCTCGCCACGCGGATCGACAACGTCGCATCGTCGTGGTGATGAACGTCGGTCGCCACGATCGGGTCCGGCGGCCTCGCCGTCATGATGCCGCCCGGCACGAAGGAAAAGGTGCTCTTCGCGAGGATCGTGACGTGGAGCTGGCCACGCTGCCGCCAGAGCAGGTGCGCGCTCGCGAGCGGACCCACGGCCTGGACGCGAATACTGCTGCCGATCACGCCGGGGGACTTAACCGCGTGCAGCGGGCGACGACAACCCTTTGTCCCGATCGCCGCCCCGACTGGCCGATTGTCGCGGCCGCGTCGCAGCCGAGGCTCTAGCCTCCGACTCCTGCCCGAAGCCGGGCTCTGCGAGGATCATGACCGTTGCGCTGTTATCCATCGGGACCGAGCTCACGCGCGGCGAGATCGTGGACACCAACGCGGCCTGGCTCGCCGCCGAGCTGACCGAGGCAGGCTTCGAGGTCGCCATCGAGACGACGGTCGCCGACGAGATCGAGGCCATCGCAGAGGCGGTTCGCGACCTCACCCGGCGCCACCGGGTGGTCGTCTCGACCGGAGGTCTCGGTCCCACCAGCGACGACGTGACCGCACGCGCCGCAGCCCTCGCCGCTGGCGTTTCGCTCGCGCGCGACGAAAGCGCGTTGCTCGCCATCCGCCGGCGCCTCGAGGCACGCGGGCGCACGGTAACGCCAGCCCACGAAAAGCAGGCGGACGTGCCGACCGGAGCCGACATCCTTCCCAACGGCGACGGGACTGCACCGGGCTTCACGCTCGGCATCGGCGCGGGGCGCGCGTTCTTTCTTCCCGGCGTCCCCGCAGAGATGAAGCGGATGTTCCGCGAGCACGTGCTCCCACGTATCCGCCCGGAGGCCGACAGCGGCACGTGGACCGTACGCCTGCGCACGTTCGGCTACGGCGAGTCGATCGTGGCCCAGCACCTCGACGGCCTGGAGGAGGCGCACGAAGGCGTCCGACTCGGCTATCGCGTGCACGGCCCCGAGGTCGACGTGAAGGTGCATGCGCGAGCGACCGGGCAGGCGTCGGCGCGCGAGCTCGCCGCCAAGGTCGCGGGCCTCGTGAAGGAGCGCCTCGGTGACGTCGTCTTCGCCGAGGGCGACGAGTCCTTGCCCGAGGCGACGGGTCGCGCCGTGCGCGCACGCGGCTTCCGACTCGCGGTGGCCGAATCGTGCACTGGCGGCCTCGTTTCGCACCTCCTCACGTCGTTTCCTGGCGCCAGCGAGTTCCTCATCGGCTCCGCCGTCACCTACGCCAACAGCGCCAAGACGCGCTTGCTCGGCGTGAGCGAGGACACCTTGCGCGGGCATGGCGCGGTCAGCGCGGAGGTCGCAGCCGAGATGGCCGAGGGCGTGCGCCGCCTGTGCGAGGTCGACCTCGGCATCTCGATCACCGGCATCGCCGGTCCAGGCGGCGGAACGTCAGCCAAGCCGGTCGGCCTCGTGCACTGGGCGGTGGCCCACCCTGGCGGAACGATCGTCCGCGAGCGCGTCTTCCCGGGTTCGCGCGGGGACATCCAAATGCTGGCGGCCTTCACCGTCCTCGATCAGCTCCGCCGCCTGGTCGAGGGCTTGCCGGAGGATCCGCCGATCCCCCCGCCCCTGTCCCAAAGGCCACCCTCCCGCTAGGAGTGTGTCGGGGAAAAGAGCTACTGCGGCGAACGATGCACCCCCATCTACGCAGCGTGCTCCCTCCAGCCTCCTCAACGTGCAGAAAGTACGTGGTCGTCGGCTTCCGG
>Ga0105046_10002748_pt1 | contig 27832 bp, 26 predicted proteins | sample MAT03_FD_78385 | JGI IMG/M metagenome (GOLD analysis project Ga0105046, IMG submission 78385) | Freshwater microbial communities from Lake Fryxell liftoff mats and glacier meltwater in Antarctica - MAT-03 (megahit assembly) | ecosystem: Environmental > Aquatic > Freshwater > Ice > Liftoff... | reverse complement strand
CGCGGCCCGTGCGCTCTTAAAAAACACGCGCACAACGGACACGCTTCGCGGCCGGTGCGCTTTTGAGAAACACGCGCACAACGGACACGCTTCGCGGCCGGTGCGCTCTTGAGAAACACGCGCACAACGGACACGCTTCGCGGCCGGTGCGCTTTTGAGAAACACGCGCACAACGGACACGCTTCGGCACGGTGGGAGGGGCGAGTTACTCGCCCGTTGGCGACGCGCCTGAGCGTCCTGTGTGCTTTAAGAAAGGGCTCCTATGAATCTGAAAGATTACTACCGCGATGTAACGGCGCAAGAAGCCGCGATCGAGGAACCGTTTGTCCTGGTCATCAGCCTGCCGACGCCGAACGGCGGCCGGGCGGGGGTTGTATCCGAGGTAAACCGCCCGACGGCGGCAAGACTGATAGTCGATAAGCAAGCCCGGCTAGCGTCGGCGGAAGAAGTTGAGAAGCTGCGCTCCGAACGGGAAGAGAAGCAACGGATCGCGGACCTGGCCGCACTGCAGGAACGAGTCCGTATGACACGCCTGGCTGAAGACGAACTGCGCGCGTTGCGTAGCGGAATGCAGCCGAACCGGAAGGGCAGATAGGGAGACCGATATGGCGCTATTTGTGGATGGAAATCCTTCTCAAATCACCGACCTGGCGAACTACGAAAGCGCAATCGTGGAAGTGGCCGCCACTGAAGGCATCGATCTGACGGCGAAGTTAACCGTCGCGGCGCTGGAAGCCGGCCTGGACTTACAACGATTCCTGGTCCGGACACCTGGCGGGCAGCAGTACACACTCGGGAATGTCGCTCTCACGGATGGATTGAAGCAGTGGCACACGCTGCTGACGCTTTCCGCCACGTATCGGGACGCGCATTTTCAGCAACTCAACGATCGTCACAAGCATAAGTGGAAGGAGTACGAGCGGCTCGCCGCGGCCTCGGGACGGATGCTGGTGGAGACCGGTGTGGGGCTGGTATTCAGTCCGCTGCCAAAACCGGTTCAACCGATGCTGGGGCAGTTGGCGGGTGCGCAACCGGCTCGTACTTACTACGTCCGCGTGGAGTGGGTGGACGGAAACGGCGCGACCAGTTCGCCGAGCGAAACGGCGGGGATCACGACACAGGAAGGCTCGGCATTGACGGTGAGGGCGATTGGCGCTCCGCCGATGGCGAAGGGCTGGAACGTTTATGCCGGACTGATTGACGATCAGGCGCAGAAACAGAACAACTCGCCGTTGGCGTTGGGCGCAACTTGGACGCTTCCTTCGACAGGCTTGGCGGGGGGGCCGGCGCCGGGCAACGGACAGACGGCAGAACACTATCTGCGGCATACCAACATGCTGCAACGGGGGTAATTCCATGGCACAGATCGGAACGATAGCAGTTCAAAAAGCCGCGGGCCTCCTGCGCGCGCCCGCCGGCCTGCAGGCCGGTCTGGCGGCCATCGCGCAGGCCAACTCGGTGATTTTACCGGTCCTCGAATTGACGCAGATTATTGCGCAAAACGTGCCGGCGGACTTGATCGAGAAGAGCGCCGGAACCAAGTATCCGGCCTTTCACATTTATTGCGAGAAGCTGCAAAACACATTGCGAGAGAAGTTCCGGCAGTTCTCCGGAACGGCGACGCTCTGTGTGGATGTTCGCGTGTCGCACGACCGGTTGGAGGGACTTGACGAGCGGCTGCAATTGTATGTCGACGCGCTCACGGACGTGCTCGATTCCAATCGAGGCGACTGGAACAACGGACTTTTTTATACCGGCGGATACACCGTAACGTATCAACCCGTGAAACACGGCGGGAAGAATTTTCTCCAGACCGCGAAGGTAAGCTTCGACGTTCAGGTGAGCGTGTAGGCGGGCGCCCGGCGCCGGCATTTTCCAGAACAGGAAGGCAAAGATATGGCTTGTTACATTTCTTCCAATCAGAACCGCTTCTACGCGACGCTGGAGTCAAGCTTCGGCGCGGTGGTGGAGGCAACGGCGGACAATCGCATCCCGGCAATCCGCCTTGGCATACAACACGAAACCGTTCAAGGGCCGCGCCGCGACAAAACGGGCAGCCGCACGCGAAGCGGCATTCCGAGCGGAGCGCGCACCCGGACGCAGTACCAACTTGAAACCTATATGACGAACTGGGGCAACATCGGCGCCGAGCCGTCCTACGGTCCTTTGATACGGGGCGCGCTCGGCGCGGCGCCGTTGCTCGACACGGGTAAGAGTGTCTCGTCAGTGAGCGGAAGCACGCTGACGTTCGGAGCGGCGCACGGTTTCGCGCCGGGCCAAGCGGTGAGCTTTGGCGGGGAAATCCGATTCGTGGCCGCTGTAGTCAATGTAAATACGGTGGAACTCAACGCTCCGTTTTCACTGACCCCATCGGGCGGATCGCCGCTGAATCCGACGATCACTTACGGACCGGCAACGCAATTGCCAAGCGTCAGCATCTACGACTATTGGAGTCCGGGGACCGCGGTGCAGCGCGTTCTATCCGGTGCAGGTGTCGACCGGATGAAGATCAAGGTGAACGCCGACTATCACGAGTTCGAGTTCGCCGGCGACGCGAAGGACTTGATCGACAGTGCGAGCTTTGCGTCCGGATTGGCGGGTTTGAGCGCATTTCCGCCGGAACCCGTAATTGCGGGTGTGGACTACAACGTCATCCCGGGTCATATCGGCCAAGTTTGGATCGGCGCCGCTCCGTCGCAATTCTTCACGTTGACCGAGGCGGAGATCGAGATCAAAAATAACGTCGACATGCGTAAGCGGGAATTCGGCTATGGCGGTCCGACCTGTATCGCGGCGGGGGAGCGGGAGGTGGGGATCAAGTTCCGGCTCTACGAGAAAGACGACGCGGCGACGATCGGCCTTTACCAGGCCGCAAAGAACCGGACACCGATCAGTATCATGATCCAACTGGGACAGAGCGCCGGCCAATTGTGCGGCATTTACCTGCCGGGCGTGGTGCCGGAGGTACCCGAGTTCGACGATCGCCAGCCGAGACTGGAATGGAACTTCTCATTGAGTGCGGCACAGGGTTCAGCAGACGACGAGATCCAGATCGCCTTTGCGTAAGCCATGACGTACGAAAGCTTCACAATCGTTGAATCGCACGCCTGTCCGGGCGTGCGATTCCGGGTGCGACGCCTGTCGCTGGCCCGCCGTATGGAATTAATTAGACTGATCCGGGAAACCGGAGAAAAGCTGGCCTTTCACACGGCCGGCGAAAGCGTTGTGGACGCCGCGCATGCCGCCGAGATTCGCGCGCGCATGGATGCGCTCTACATTCGCTGGGGGCTTGCAGAGATAAGCGGCATCACGATCGATGGTGAGCCGGTCTCTCTCGACAACCTGCTTGACCGTGGGCCGGATGCACTGGCCCGGGAAATCGTGGACGCCGTCAAAGGTGAACTATTCCTTGACGAGGACGAACGAAAAAACTAACAGTCGCCTTCCAGTTTCAATTCGCGAACCAGGCCGCGTGGAAGTGCGACGAATGCCGGCAGAAGGGCCTGGAAAAACAGCGGCGTTGCGGCTTCCTGCCGGAAAACGAGCGGGGGGAAGAGCGCCCGGTTTGGGCGCGCGGACCGGTGCTGTTAACGGAGTGTCCGCAATCGTTGATCCGGCCAGAGAGCCTGACGTGGCTGGAAGAACATCACGTCTGGCGGCTGGGAGGGAGCGGCGATCTGCGGGAGTATCCGGCCAAGAGCGTGGAAGCGTTCACGGTGCTGGAGAGCGAACTATCGCGGGAGAAAAACCATGGCTAATAAAGAACTGATCGCATTATTGCAAAGCCTACAGGGGCCCGGCGCCGGAGGCGCTTTGAATCCCGGGCTGTTGGCCCAGTTGCCGGCGCTGATCAAAGAATCGGCAGCGTCGTCGCAGGCGGCAGGCCCGGCGAACACCAGCAACAAACTGTCGACAGGCGCCGCGTCGCTAGCGTCGGCGGCGCTACGAACGGCGGGCAGCGGGTTGACGCTGCTTCCAGTCGTAACGAACCTGTTGAAACTCTTTGGTGTTGGAAAACGGAAGGAAGCAGAACCGGCGTTCGAAAAATACGAATTGCCGGCACCGATACGGGCTGAGGCCGGACTGAGCCAATCGGGCGAAACGTTCCTGATCGATCGCGGAGCCGGCGACAGGATCCGTCAATTGCCATTGACGGCCGGCACACCGGTATTCGGCGGGACGCAACCACCCGCGATGCAGCCAAGGGCGGGCGCAGCCATAACGGTGAACGTGCAGGCAATGGATAGCCAATCCTTCCTGGACCGGCGCGAGGATATTGCGCGGGCGGTACGGGAAGCGATGCTGCAGTCGCACAGCTTAAACGATGTTGTGAGCGAACTCTAGGAGCACAACAATGCAAGAGTTTCCACGACTAAAGACAGGCGCGGTGGCGCAGTATCCGGCAATAAGAACCACGCGATTTTCGACGCAAGTTATGCAGTTTGTGGATGGCAGCGAACAGCGGTTCCGAGAATTCAGCGGACCGCTGCGCTTTTGGGAGATCCGGTTAATGAGGCTCGACGAAGAAGAACTGGATGCCATGGAGGCCTTTTTTCTGGCTGAACAAGGCGGCTTTGGAACATTCTCATTCATCGACCCTTTCGACGATGTCGAATATCCCAACTGCAGCCTGGAGAATCCGGATGTCTTCTTCGAGTACAGAGAATTTCACGACGCTCGCACCGGGCTTGTGGTGCGGCAGAACAGGTAAACAATGCGCTACTTCCCACAACTTGAAACGCGGACGGCGGGGCAGTTTCCGCTCCGCCGGGAGCGCCATGAACGCGTGGTGCGGCATGAGTCGCTGGATGGCCGACTGCGGTCCTATTGCGACGGAAACGCCGGAAGAGTCGGCTGGGTTTTGCAATACCAGGGATTGACCGACGCCGAGCGCGGAGCGATTGATTCGTTGTTTGCCGAATGCGAAGGACGCCTGCAGGATTTTGTATTTCTGGATCCAGCGGCCAACCTGCTGCGCTGGAGCGAAGACTACAGCCAGCCAGCCTGGACGGCCGACCCGCTGATAGGAATGCAACCGGCGTTCGACGATCCGTGGGGAATGACGCGGGCGACATTTCTTACCAACAACGGGGCGGCCCCGCAGCGAATCCGGCAGACGATTAACGCCTCCGGCACACAGCAGTACTGCTTTAGCGGATTCTTCGGCGGCAACGGGCCGTTCAAACTGCGAATCGATTCCGGCGGCGTAGTGGTTGAACGGGAATTTTCACCGCCCGGGTCCTGGAAGCGCTATGCGGTGGCGGCGCAGCCCGGATCGAATGCGGAAACGGTGACCTTCAGCGTGGTGCTGGATCCGCTGGTGACGGTGAAGCTGACTGGCCTGCAGGCGGATGCGCAAGTGGCTCCGGGCGGGTATCGAAGGACAAATTCGCGATGCGGACTTTATCTGAAAGCGCGATTCGCTGACGACGAACTGGCCTGGACACAACAGGCACCGAACAACAACGCGGCCGAGATTCGAATCGAAAGCCGTCCATCTTAACTAAGCGCCAAAGAGGCGAGGAACCCATGCCCACGATATTCGAAATGAAGGAACAGGAAGTTCTCGAAACCCCGATTCTGCTGTTCGATTGCGAACTTCGCAACGGACAGCATGAGTACTGGGCAACGCACCAAGTGACGTTTGCCGGGAACCTATATTTGGCAACGCTCGTAGACCATAGCCAGTTTGACTTGCGGGCGCAATCGGAGGACGGCATTGACGCGACAGCGAAGATTTCGCTGACACTCGCCAATACGGATTCGCGCTATTCGCAAATTGAAAGGTCGATTGGCTGGAAGGGCGCCAAGCTGACGGTACGCTTCCTGTTTTTCGACATGAAGAATGACGTGGCTGTGTCGGAGGACGCGGTGCTGTTTCGCGGCATCGCGAATGCGCCGGAAAACATGCGCGAGGCGACGCTGCGGTTATCTTTCAACAACCGGCTGAATTTTCAGCGCGTGCTGTTGCCGGAGATCCGCATTCAAAAGCGTTGCCCGTGGATGTTTCCCGGCGATGCGGCGCAGAGGCAGGAGGGAATGGACGGCGGTTCGCGCGGTTCTTACTCGCCCTTTTTCCGGTGCGGCTATTCGGCGGGCGAGACTGGCGGGGTCGGCAATCTGAACGGCTCGGCGCCGTACTCGTCCTGCGACTATACGCGGAGTTCGTGCGAAGAGCGAGGCATGTTTAAGATCGATGGCGCGAGCAACATTACGAGGCGGTTTGGCGGTGTGGAGTTTGTCCCTTCCAGCGTGCTGGTTCGAGGGTACGGAGAAAAGGGATCGCACGCCAGCGGACCGATAGAGAACGAGGCGAAGTACAACGACGTGGTACCGCTGATTTATGGCACGGCGTGGGTGCAGCCGCCGGTGACGCTCGCCCGCAATGACGGTAACTTGACGCGGATGGAAGTGTTGTTAGGCGCGGGCGAGATGCAGAGCGTAATGAAGATTGTCGTGAACGACATCGAGATTCCGCAGGGTGCGGCGGGACGCGACATGACGGCCACAGGGTGGTACAACATTGTCAGCCTGGGGAACCGGACCGGCGACTTCAATCTGGACTTCAGCGATGGCGCGGGAAATCCGGTGGGCGACCCGTATGGCAGCATGGCGGTGGTGTCAGTGGTGGCGCCAAACCGCATTCATGACGGGCGATCCCTGCCCCGCGTGAAGGCGTTGGTGGAGGGGATGAAGCTGCCGACATACGACGCCAGCGAGGCCTTCACCGGTTTGGTGTTTACGGCAAACCCGGCTTGGGTCTTGTTGGATGTTTTGCGACGCAGCGGCTGGCTGGAAGCGGAGTTGGACATGGCGAGCTTCGCGGAAACGGCGCTGTACTGCGACGATCCGATCAACACGCTCGACCTGCATGGTAATGCGATATCGATTCCACGGTTCCAGTGCAATCTGGCGTTGCGGCGGCGGCGGAGCGCGGCGGATGTGCTGCGCGGAATTCGGAACAGCGCGGGGCTGATGCTGAGTTTCGGTAACGGCGGGAAGCTGCAATGCCGGTTTGAATCGACGGTAGCGGTGCAGCACGCGGTGAAACCGGCGGGCAGTAACGCGACGGAGATGTTATTGAGCGGCTGGCCAGCCTATGAGTTCGGCGACGGGTCGACGGCGGCTGGAGGGTTGTTGCGGGGAGCAGGCGGCGAGCCGAAGATCCGATTCTTCAGCCGTAGTTCGGCCGACGCTCCGAACCGGTTCAGCGTGGAGTTTCAGGACGGCTTCAATGAGTTTCAACAGGACAGCCTTTCGCTGGTGGATGTTGACGATGTGTTGACGAGCGGGCAGGAGACGAGTGTGGCCCTGCCCGCGCTAGGCCTGGCGAACTTCGATCAGGCGACGCGAATGGTGAAGTTGCAGCTTTTGAAATCGGTGAAGGGGAATCTGTACGTAGAGTTCGAGTCCAGCGTGCGCGCCTTCGGCTTGCGGCCCGGTGACTTGATCACCCTGACCTATAACAAGGAAGGCTTCCTGCGGCAGGCGTTCCGAGTGCTGAAATTGGCGCCGGGTTTGAACCACCGGACCACGGTGATAACGGCGCAGTTGCACAACGACGACTGGTATGTACAGACCGCTGGGAATGGGGCGCAGTCAAGCGGGCGGCAACCGAACTATGAGTTGGGGCTGCCGAGGCCGTTGGGCGGGTCACTGATCGATGAAGATGGGATCGCGCAATTCGGAATTACCGAGAGCTACGACGACGGGACGGACGGGTCGGCGCAAACCAGGTTGACGGTTGCGTTCACGGCGCCGGCGAAACCTTCGGCCAGCCGGGCGGGAAGTCCGTTGGTTGGGTTTTCGGCGCTGTCGCAGGGGACCGGCGGGACACTGAAGGGCGACCAGATCCTTTACTACGCACTGACGGCGGTTGACGGCGGCGGGGCGGAAAGCGGGCTGTCATTCATCGTGCGCGCCGTTATTCCGCCGGGGACGAACACGAATCTGGTGATCTTGCAGGGTTTGAGTTTCAGCAATGAAACGCAGGCGTTTCATGTGTACCGGGGAACGAGTCCGCAACAGTTGCAGCGGATTGCGAACGGTGTCGCGCCGGGCATGACCTATACGGATTCGGGCGAGGCGGATGGCATCACGGGACCTCCGGACGAGAATTACTCGCATGCAAACTTCCATTGGAGGTGGGAGTTGCAGGGGCCCTACTCAGCGGACATCTCGACATGGAATTCCGTAGGAAACACGACGCTGACAATGCTTGGGAACGAGTATCGCGGGCAGATCGTTCGCATCGTTTCAGGGAAGGGTGCGGGGCAAGAGCGGCGGATCTTCGGCAATACGCCGACGTGGCTGACGCTGGAAGACAAGTGGGCCGTGATTCCGGATGCGACCAGCAAATTCGTCGTGGCGGAGCCGAGTTGGAACTTTGGCGCGACGTCTTCGACGAGTCCGGTGACCTTCGTGATTCCGAATCGGGAGGGGTTTACGCTGGAGGTTTCGGGACGGTCGGCAAATGCCAATAACAAGGAGTGCCCATTCGAGCTTTGTCCTTTGACACGCTGGCGAATTGTGGGTGCGGCGGGGATGCTGCTGGACCTGGATGTTCCGCCGAAGCCGGTCTTTGCGATGCAAGTCAAGGGAGATGGAACGATCGATCTCTTAGGCGTTGGCTTCCCGACGTTTGACAACACGCGGAGTATTGCCGCGGGGACGTTGACGCTACGTTATTGGGAGGAGTTGTTGAGTCCGTCGGGCCTTCTCTTGACGACCTCGGTGGATGACGTGGCGACGACGATTTCGGTCTCGGAGGCGAGCGTTGTGGCGGGACAGTATTTGCAGCTCGGCGAGGAGATCATGCGCGTGGACGGCGTAGCGGCGGGCGGAACGACGCTATTGGTGACGCGCGGCTCGTATGGATCGCCGGCAGCCGCGCACGCCGCCAATGAACTGGTTTATTCGCTACTGGAACGAACGGAAATAGTTCCGTACAGCCGGGACTTTTTCGGATCGCCGGCCAGCGGCAGTTACAACTACACCGTGAACCTATCGCATGCGCGGGTGGCGGCGGCGGACTTCTTCGTCACCAATCAACGGGGCGACAGTCCGGTGGATCAGCGGCATTTCACCGCGACCGCCGAACTGGGGCTGCGAACGATGCTGGGAGGACAACTCAATTTGCAGGTGGAGGGGCCATTGTCGATTGAAGACGACGCCACGCCGCCTTTGGTAATTCAGGATTTCCTGGCGATGCGGGAGATCTATGCCGTTTTGCAGGAAGCGCCCACCGAGGTACCGGTGGTCGTCCGTTTGCGACAGGACGGGGATGAAGTTTGCACGCTGACAATTCCTGTTGACGCCACGATTTCAAACATCGTGGATGGATTTGGGCGGCCGCCGCTGCGCGGTAGCTCACTGCTTCACCTGGACATCGTGTCGGTGGGCCAAACGGCCACCAGCACGCCGGGCGCTGACCTGACTGTGACGATTCGACTCTGAACTATATGCCAGAAACACTCGAAAAACTACGACCGGACCGCGATTTGCAGGTCTACTTCGAAAGGCCTTCGGCCATCGCCGCGATGAGTGACGCCACACCAGCCGGCTTCACCGCCAGCGGGACGTGGCGCCAGCAGTTCGATTGGTGCGTCATTGAATGGAATCGGGAAAACGTGTTTGAGCACCCGCGGTTCCGCAATCTGCCGGATGGCGATTTGAGCGGGCTGACGTTGAGTTATGAAGAGACGCGGGAGAACTGCATTCCGATGGACTCGGATTTGTATCCGACGGTCGATTGGCCCTACCTTCGCGTTTGGGCTGACAACAGCGGCGTTGAGACGTTCCACCAGGTGAAGTTGCGCGACTATGCGAGTCCTATTGAGGGCGCCTACGTGGACGCCACGGCGACCTTCGAGTTGAAGGGAACGATCACTCCCGGCGATATCGCGGGCTTGGCTTGGCTGAGTGAGAACCACAAGCATGACGTTGTTTCCGGGGACAGCCTGGAGACCGTGGCGGAGGCGATCAAAACGGCAATCAATGCGAACTCGACGAATACAATCGCGTCGCGATCCGGGGCTATTCTCACTTTGACGCATGCCGGCGGTGCGAATGGAAACAAGGTAGGCGCTTACGGCGCCGTGGCCGGCGCCAGCGAATATTGGGAGCCTGCGGCGGCGACGTTTAGCGGTGGCGAATCCCCGTCGAAGTGGCGGGTGGAGTTGCCGTTGGGCGCGCTGAACGACAAGGATGGCGTGGCCGTGCCGACGCAAAAAGTCCGGAAACTCCGGTGGACCTATGCGGCGGCGATGCAGGCCGGGGCGTACGCGCGCAGTGAGTTTGCGGCGGTCGTAAGCAATTGGACGGTGACCGGAACCAATCGCGCTTACCGCGTGGCGGGTCCCGGGAGCCGGCGGATTGAAGATAACCATAAGAAGGTCAGTTACTACGGAAGTAACTGGATCAAGGCGAAAGGGAATTTCTCCGGCGGTACCATCCGGCATACGGGAACGTACGGAGACAGCGTCACAATTCCCTACCGTTGCCCGCAAACGCATGAACTCTATTTGGGTACAAGGCTGCTTTCGGCGGGGGCGGATATTGCGTTGCGCGTCGATAACGAAACCCCGCGTGAGTTCTCATTACGGGCCAATGGCGAAGACGCCCTGATGCGTGTGCCCATTGGCGGGTACGGGCCGGGTGAGCACACAGTTCTAATTTCTCACAACGGCCCGAGCGGCAATGCGTTCTATTTTGATTTCCTCGAGGTAGCGATTCCGGCATCGACGGTGACGGATCAGCCGATTGAGGAAAAAATCACGCTGGCGACGGACTGGGATACCGATCACTCGCTGGCGGTTCCGGCCGAGCGCACCGCATGGATGATCCATTCGCTGGGTTTCCATGGAAGAGTGAATCACTATGTGGGCGCGTTGGTGTTTTATGAGCTCTATCGCAAGGGACACCAATACGCTTCGGCGACTGTGGACTTCGTTGGAACGCCGACGGTGAACGAGTACACGGACATAACGATTGGACGGGTAGGCGAACCGGAGTCAGAGATCATGGTCCGCCATCTGAACCTTTACGGGGATACGGCGGAGACGATTGCGAAAGCATTCGAACTCGAATTCAATCGCGGGTATACGGCGATCCGGGCGGAGGCGTCGGGAACGCAGTTGATCATCTATGCGCGGGCGATGGGCGATGCGGGCGAGTTGGTTAGCCTGGCTGTTTCGCCAGCGAGCGGCGCGTTTTCGTTGACCAAGTCGGCCGCGAATCTCACTGGCGGAGAAGACGGCAACTGGTACACCGATACGACGGCCAATCCACGGATCAACCGGGCATGCCGGGACTGGTCGCGTGGATTCTACGATGCCTGCAAAAGCTATGGGCTGGAAATGACGGCGGCATTTTCGCTGGAATTGCAGCACGGTGACCCTTCGGCGGCGGCGGGCATCGGGCAGCGCTATTCCAATGGCGAGGCCTGTCTGCTAAACACGCCCGCATTGCAGACGAACTTTTCGCCGGTAAGCCGGGCTTACTGGGAAAAGGTGCATGTGGAGATGGCTGACATTCTGGTGGCGTCGGGGTACGTTCCCTACATGCAGTTCGGCGAAGTGCAGTGGTGGTACTTCCCGAATATGGGGCCGTTCGATCCGCAAATCAGCCTGCCCTACTATGACCAGTACACGAAGGACCAGTTCGAGGCGGCGCACGGGTTTCCGTTGCGTTATATCGGCAATCGGGATGTCAACCCGGCGGATTTCCCGGAAGAGGCGGCGTTCCTGCCGTCGCTGATTGGGACATTTACCGATGAGATTCGGGCGTATGTACTGAACGCGCACCCGAACTGCCGGTTCGAAGTGCTGTATCCAACCGACGTTAACGACACGCCGTGGGGGCATCTGGTGAACTATCCGGACGCGGCGTGGACACCGGCGAAGTTGCAAAATCTGAAGACGGAGAGTTTTAGTTTTACCTTCGCCAGAGATCTGAACAAGTCAAAGTACTCGATCGGGTACGGGGCATCAAAGGGATTTGCGCGGACGTCGCGCAGTTTTCTGGTGGGACCGGGTGATTCATCGACGACTTGGCAAAAGGAGGCTCGGATCGCGAAAAAGCAGAATTTAGAGTCGATTGTGCTGTTTGCGCTCGATCAGTTCTGCTTAATCGGATACCCTGTGCCGTTTTGGAAGAGTCAGCGAAAGAGCAACCGATTCTAATCACAGTATTAATCGATTTAATGGCGAGCGAGAGTTGCATTTAGTTCGCTTTTAGCTTAACCTCAAAAGGTGAGCTGTGAACGCACCCAAAATCTCTCCTTGGCCAACCGCCGGGGGACCGTGCGCCAGCTTGTAGTCAACGGCATTATTCCCGTCGTAGTAGTAGCCATTATTGGGGTCACCGTAACGGTACCCGCCTGAGTGGCTCTGGACGATTCGAAATCGAGGCCACCAGCGGGACACAAACCCAGCCGGTGGCCTTTTTGCTGTTAGGACAGGAAACAGGGAGTTAAAACATGTCTCAACTGATGAGTGGCGCAAAAATCCTGCTCGAATGTCTTGCCCGAGAGGGCGTGGACACAATTTTCGGCTATCCCGGCGGCGTCACCCTGCCGCTATACGACGCTATGTACGATAATCCGATTCGTCATATCCTGGTTCGGCACGAGCAGAACGCGGCGTTTGCGGCGCAGGGCTACGCGCGCTCAACGGGTAAGGTTGGCGTATGTTGCGCGACTTCCGGCCCGGGTGCGACGAACCTGGTGACGGGACTTGTCGATGCGATGATGGATTCCATTCCGGTGGTTGCGCTGACTGGTCAGGTGACGGCGAAATTGATCGGCAGCGATGCGTTTCAAGAGGCCGATACCTTCGGCATTACGCGCTCCGCCACCAAGCACAACTACCTCGTCAAAAACATTAACGAACTCCCGCAAGTGATTCATGAGGCGTTCTATATCGCCGCCAGCGGCCGGCCCGGTCCGGTGTTGGTCGACATTACCAAAGACGTCTTTCAGGGGAACGCCCACTATACTCCGGTAACCTCCATTCATCTGCCTGGATACAAGGTTTATACCGAGGGCCATACGGGGCAAATCCGCCGTGCGGCACAGATGATGTTGGAAGCCGAGCGGCCGATGATTTACGCTGGCGGCGGAATTGTCCTTTCCAACGCTAGCGCCGAGTTGCGGGAACTGGTGGAGTTGGTTGACGCTCCGACGGTGTGCACACTGATGGGTCTGGGATCGCTGGGTTCCGAGCATCCGAACTTCATCAGCATGCCCGGCATGCACGGCAGCTACGCCGCGAACATGGGGATGTACAACACGGACCTGATCATCGCGTTGGGCGTACGTTTTGACGACCGCGTGACTGGGCGCCTGAATGCGTTCGCGCCGCATGCGCGCATTATCCATGTTGATATCGACCCGGCCGAGATCAGCAAAATTCGAAACGCGGATCTGCCGATTGTTGGCGATCTGAAACGCGTGCTGCCGAAGATCAACGCGGTGCTGAAGGAGCTGAAGCCGGAAGCGGGGGAACGAACGGGGCTCAAGGCGTGGTGGAAACAAGTACGCGAATGGAAAGAAGAGCACCCGCTGAAGCCCGTTGTTTCCGACACTGAGATCAAGCCGCAACATTTGATGCAGGAGATTGACCGGCTCACGAAGGGCAAGGCAATCGTTTGTAGCGACGTCGGTCAGCACCAGATGTGGGCCGCGCAGTTGATTCGATTCAACGAACCGCGGTTGTGGATCAACTCCGGCGGTTTGGGCTCCATGGGCTTTGGACTGCCATCCGCGCTCGGCGCGCAGGTGGCGAATCCGGACCAACTCGTCATCGCCATTTGCGGTGACGGCGGATTCCAGATGTCGATTCCGGAACTGGCTACGTTATTCAACTTCGGGCTGCCGGTAAAGGTGATCGTGATGAACAACGGCTACCTGGGCATGGTGCGCCAGTGGCAGGAATTGTTCTATGCAAACCGGCTTTCACAAGTTACGTTGGACGGGTTCCCCGACCCCGTGCAGTTGGCTGGCGCGTATGGCTTCAAGGGCCGAACGGTGGAACGGCCGTCCGAGTTGGCGGAAGCCCTGGAAACCGCGTTTGCCGATCCGGGCCCGTATCTGCTTAATGTCCGCGTCACACCCACTGAGAATGTTTTCCCGATGGTCCCCGCCGGAGGGGCAATCAATGAAATGGTGCTGGGACCGCCGCAACCGGTCGCAGCCGCATAAGTAGAAACGAGGAATCCTCCCATGTTGCAAGTCATTACACTCTTGATGGAGAACAAGACCGGTGCGCTGATGCGTGTCACCGGTCTACTCACCGCGCGCGGTTATAACATCGACAGCCTGACCGTAGCCCGGACGCTGGATCCCGAGCTTTCGCGAATGACCATTGCGGTAGCCATTGAACCGCACCAGCGCCGTCAATTGATCAAGCACATGAATAAGCTGATCAATGTTCTGCAGGCGACGGATCTGACGGACGCCCCGGCAGTAATTCGGGAACTGGTCCTGATGCGCGTACGTGCTCCGCAGGAATCGCGGACGGCGATTTTGAAGGAAGCCGAGATCTTCGGCGCCCGCGTCGTGGATTCGACCCTGGAAGGCTTTGCCCTGGAAGCCACCGGCGACATTGAAAAGCTCGACGAGTTCATTGATATTATGCGCAGCTATGGCGAGATTGAAGTAACTCGCGGCGGCGCTGTGGCAGTTTCACTGGAATCCAAGAAACTCCGCCTTTCGCCTCCCGTGCCACGCGGTACCGAGGAAGCGAAAGCGGAAGAGAAGAACGGAGTTATTTAATGCTGAATCGTTACTACGAAAAAGACGGCGATCCGAGCCTGTTGAAAGACCGCGTTTTCGCGATCATCGGCTACGGCAGCCAGGGCCACGCGCACGCACTCAACCTGCGCGATTCGGGCGCCGATGTCATTGTCGGTCTCTATCCGGGGTCAAAGAGCTGGGCCAAGGCGGAAGCCGCGGGCCTGCGTGTTATGACCGCCGGCGAAGCCACCAAGGCCGCCGACACGATCATGATCCTCGTTAGCGACCACATCCAGCCGGACCTGTATGTGAATGAGATCGCCCCGAACCTTTCGGCGGGCAAGACCCTTATGTTCGCGCATGGGTTTTCCATTCACTTTGGCTACGTGAAGCCTCCGGCCGATGTCGACATCAGCATGATTGCGCCGAAGTCGCCGGGCCACCGGGTTCGCGAACTATTCGTGGAAAACGTTGGTGTTCCGGGCCTGGTGGCGGTGCATCAGGACGCGTCGGGCAAGGCGTTGCAAAACGCACTGGCCTACGCGCTGGGCATTGGCTGTCTGCGGGCGGGCGTAATTGAAACCACGTTCAAGGAAGAAGCGGAGACCGATCTGTTCGGCGAGCAGACCGTGCTTTGCGGCGGAACGGCGGAGCTGATCAAGGCCGGTTTCGAAACGCTGGTGGAAGCCGGTTATGCGCCGGAAATGGCGTATTTCGAGTGCTTGCACGAGTTGAAGCTAATCGTCGACCTGATCTATGAGGGCGGCTTGAACTACATGCGTTACTCGGTGTCCGACACGGCCGAGTATGGCGACTACGTGACCGGACCGCGCATCATTACGCCGGAAACGAAGCTTGCGATGAAGCAGATCCTGAAGGAAATCCAGGAAGGCAAGTTCGCCGAGACCTGGATGAACGAAAACCGGAATGGCCGGAAGAGCTTCCTGGCTACTCGCGAAGCCAACCAAACCCACCAGATCGAAACGGTGGGCAAGGAACTCCGGGCTATGATGCCCTTCCTCAAGAAGAAAAAGGAAGCGGGCGTGCCGGAAGCCTAAAACGCCCGGGCCAGCCACCCTCCTGAAGGAGCCAAAACCATGCACATCTATACCTTCGACACTACTCTCCGCGATGGCACGCAAGGCGAAGCCGTTTCGTTCTCCGTCGAGGACAAGCTGATTATTAGTCAGAAACTGGATGATCTTGGAATTGACTACATTGAGGGCGGCTGGCCCGGATCCAACCCCAAAGACAAAGATTTCTTCGCGCGGGCGAAGCATGAACTGCGGCTGAAGCATTCCAAACTGACGGCGTTCGGCTCGACCCATTTTGCGCGCAACACCGTCGACACCGACCCGAACGTGCGGGAATTGTTAGGGGCGGAAACCCCAGTCATCAGCATCTTCGGCAAGTCCTGGGACTTTCACGTGACGCGCGCCCTGGGCATAACTCTTGAAGAGAACTTGAAGATTATCGCGAACACCGTCGGCTATTTGAAACAGCACGGCCGCGAAGTCGTATACGACGCGGAGCATTTCTTCGATGGTTACGCCGCCAACCCGGAATACGCGCTGCAAACTTTACAGGCGGCGCAAGATGCGGGCGCTGATGTTTTGTGCCTTTGCGATACGAACGGCGGGGCGATCACGTCGAAGTTGATCGAAGCGGTGAGCGTCGTCCGTTCCCGATTTGGCGGAGTGATCGGCATTCATCCGCACAACGACTCCGACGTGGCCGTGGCCAACGCGCTGGGCGCAATTGAGGCCGGTTGCACCCATGTCCAAGGATGCATGAACGGCTACGGCGAGAGGTGCGGCAACGCCAATCTGGCGTCGGTAATAGCGAATCTGGAATTGAAACTGGGGTACGAGACGATTGGCCGTGAGAAGCTCGCGGGCCTGACGTCCGTGGCGCGATTTATCGCCGAATTGGCGAACCTTCAGATCCCGAACGGCCAGCCCTATGTGGGCCAGAGCGCCTTTGCCCATAAGGGCGGCATTCATGTGAGCGCGGTGTTAAAGGACTCGGCCACCTATGAGCATGTGCGGCCCGAAACCGTCGGCAATCGGCAGCGCGTCCTGGTCAGCGATTTATCGGGACGCAGCAATATCTTTTACAAGCTGAAGGAACACGGGCTGGAAGAGAAGCTGAATGAAGAGTCGCGCAAGACGCTGCTGGAGAAGATCAAGCAGATGGAGTTCGAGGGCTACGAACTAGAAGCGGCCGAAGGTACATTTGAGCTGATGGTTCGGGAAGTATTGAACCCTGGCAAAGACTTCTTTCAACTTGTCAGTTTCGATGTCACGACAAAAATGGGACGCAGCGGCGGATCGTTGACAATGGCCACACTTTCTCTGCAGGCGGCCGACGGGCTTCATACTGAAACCGCTGTCGGTAACGGCCCGGTGAACGCGTTGGACCTCTGCCTGCGGGAATGTCTGGTTGGCAGGTATCCGGCGATACGCAACGTCAAATTGACGGACTACAAAGTGCGCGTGATTGACTCGAAAAAGGGCACTGCGGCCAAGGTTCGCGTGTTAATTGAGTGGAGCGATCAAAAGCGTTCCTGGGCCACGGTCGGCGTTTCGGACAACGTCATTGAAGCGAGTTGGAAGGCGCTGGTCGACGCGATCCGGCTGGAGTTAATGCGCCTTGCGGATAGCGACGAAGCCATTGAGAAGGCCGTGGAAGATTACTGCTGGGGCGTTTAAAGGCTCGCGCCATCCTCGCCGAGCAGGATCCGGCGAATCAACTTAATGGGAATTGCTCCCTGCCTGACAAAGTCGGCATGAAAGCGAGCGAGGTTGAACTCCGTGCCTTTTGCTTTCTTGTAGTCTTCGCGAAGTTTGTAGACTTGTAGTTTGCCAAGCGTGTAGTACAGATACGTGGGGTTGTACGCACCCCGGCGCGACTCTTCATAGGCATTCGCGGGTTCCTGGAATCCCTTTTCGACGAACACCTTGGCGCCATCCTCCACCGTCATGCCCTGCGTGTGCAGTTTGATGCCGACGACGTAACGGCAATCGCGCAGGAGCGCTTCCGATAGCTGTGCGAGCTTCAATTTCGGATCGCCATTTCCGAATCCCTCCTCCACCATCATCTGTTCCGCGTAGTGCGCCCAACCCTCGGCGTTGCTGCTGCTGGTGTAAAGTTTGCGCGTCCTGGTGGGAAACTGATTGGCGAAAATGAACTGCGTAAAGTGCCCGGGGAAGACTTCGTGAACGGTGATGATATCCATCACCGGCTTGTTGTAGAGCCGCAGATGTTCCTCCTTGTGTTTGGCATCCCACTCCTTTTCCGGCGGAGTAACGTAGTAAAAAGCTTCGGTCGCCTTCGTTTCATACGCGCCGGGTGTGTCCATGGAAGCGAAACTGCCGGAGCGCGCGTACGGGGGCGTCTCCTCAACTTTCGGGAAATTGGCATTGGGAAGATCGATGATTTTCTTGTCGACCAGAAACTGCCGGATCCCCGTGAGGGTGCGGCGCGTAGCGGGAATCAGATCCGCCTCCGAGGGATGATCATTTGAAATATCCGCCATCACCTGGGCGGGCGTTTTCTTCGGGTTGATCAGACGCGCAGTTTCTACGAAAACCTTATAGTCCTTTTCCAGATTTGCCTCGCCGATCTCCAACAGCCGGTCAAGCGGCGTGTCCACCATCTCTTCATACTTCAATTTCTTAGCGAACAACTCCGCGCCGATTGCGTAATTCCCCTTCGAGCGCGGCAGAAGATCCGCCTTCAGCCATTTCGCCGCATCCTCCATCGCGGCAATCGCCAAATTGTTCGACTTCGTGAACCAATCCATCAATCCTCTTTCGCCATCAGCGGCATCCTTCGCCCACATCGCCACTGATTCCTTGTAAAAGCCGACCGAACCCGAAGCCATCCGAATCGCCAGTTCCGTGAACTCCTTTGGCGGATTCGAAACATTGGCCTTCATCGACGCCATCATCTTCGGCACTTCAACCAGGCGGCTAATCACAGCCTCCAACCGCTTCTGCTTCGGCGCAAAATCGCGCTTCATCAACCCGTCAATCGCCCCCCCAGGCGTTCCCACATACATCATCGGATTGTGCTTCCACGACTGTACTTCCCGTGTCTCCAGGATCTCGGCCCGAATCGCCGCGCGAATGATTTCGCCATCAATCACTTCATCCGGCTTCAATCCCGTCATCCGCTGGAGACGATCCAACAACCGCGCCAACTCCGCCTCCCGCGTCTGAATCGCCGCAGCCGAGTAGTCCTCCATCATCGCGTCGTAGCTGTGAACACCAACTCCGGTCGCGATCGAAGGATTGGCTTGCAGCCATTTATCCCAGTACGTTTCTTCAAATCCGCGAAAGGAATCCGAGGGTCCACAGGATCCGGCGAACAGCAACAGTGCCAAAAGAGAAACAGGGCAACGCATTCCAACAGGATCGCATTTACAATATAAGGAGCGTGGGCGCGTAGCTCAGTTGGATAGAGCATCAGCCTTCTAAGCTGAGGGTCGCAGGTTCGATCCCTGCCGCGCCTACCACTATAATTCTGTGTCCGGCCCCTACCCCTATCCCCAAATTCCGGCCCTCCGAGTTCGTGTCGGTATCGCAAACGCTGCACCGCGCGACTACCGGTTCACGAATACCTTTCGCATTGGCCGCGTGGCCGACTGTGAGTTGTGCATTGAAGACCCGCACGTCAGCCGGCATCATGCCACGGTGGCCTTCGCCGATGGGCAATGGTGGATTCAGGATCAGAACAGTGCCAATGGCATCTGGCTGGACGGTCAGCGCGTGCAGACACTTTCCATCAGCCAAGCCGTCTCCTTCCGCCTGGGCGTGGAAGGGCCCCGATTGGTCATGCAGGCCGAGACGCCTACCACGGCACATCAGGCGCCGCCCGCCCCCGTGCAGGTACCCGCGCAGCAGCCCGTTCTCGGTGGCGAAACGCGCATGATCGCCAGCTACACAGAAAAATATTTGACCGGCACCTCCGACCATCCCGCGGGCGAGCGCACCATGATGATCCGTAAGGCCTTCACCAAGGTCCAGAAAAAGCAGAAGCGCAAGTACGGCTGGGTGGTGGCCGGGCTGGTCCTGCTGCTGTGCGGCGTGGGAGCGTTTGCCTGGTTGCGCGATCAACAAGTGCGCAAACAGACGGCGATGGCACAGGAGTTGTTCTACTCCATGAAGTCGCTCGACGTCGACATCGCCAATGTCGAGCGCATAGTTTCGGAGACCAGTGGTCCCCAAGGCGCGGAGCAGATCCGTAAATTCCGTGAGCGCCGGACCGCCATGGAGAATCAGTACAACAACTTCCTCTCCGGACTCAAACTCTACGATAAGGCTCTCAGCGAGGAAGACAAACTGATCCTCCGCATGGCGCGCGTTTTCGGCGAATGCGAACTGGCCGCGCCCCCGGAATTCATCACGGAAGTGAAGAGCTACATCGCGAAATGGCAGTCCTCCTCCCGTTACAAAACGGCGGTCGACCGGGCGATTGCGAATGGCTACCACGTTCGCATTGCCAAAGAGTTTCTTGACCGCGGATTGCCGCCGCAGTACTTCTATCTGGCAATGCAGGAAAGCAACTTTGAACCCCTTATCAGCGGTCCGATGACGTATATGGGCCACGCAAAAGGCATGTGGCAGTTCATCCCGCAAACAGGCGAGAAGTACGGACTTAAAACCGGCCCGCTGTTCGAACTTCCCCGCCCCGACCCTGGAGATGACCGCCACAACTGGGAGAAAGCCACCGTCGCCGCCTCCCGCTATATCAAGGACATCTACTCGACCGACGCTCAGGCCTCCGGGTTACTCGTAATGGCGTCGTACAACTGGGGCGAACACCGAATCATCAAGCTGCTCCAAACCATGCCCGCCAACCCCAAGGAACGCAACTTCTGGCAGGTTCTGGCAAAGTACAAAGACAAGTGGCCGGACGAGACATATAACTACGTCTATTACATTTTCGCCGCCGCCGTTATCGGCGAAAATCCTCGTCTCTTCGGATTCCCCTTCGATAATCCCTTGGCGCACCTGGAAAAGCGTTAACGAAGTTCGGAAACAGGCCCATCAACATCGCGGAGCCGCAAAACGATGTCTTTCCTTGCCGCCAGATCGCTTTCAGGGATCGAGAAACTTGCCGCCGTCATTCGGTCCACCGATTGCTTTGCGCCAATCTTTTCGCCAATCCCGATCGAGATCGCCCGTCTGTCGCCCAGCACCGGCAGCGCCGGGAAAAGCGAATTCGCATCAACACCCGGCACAAACTGGCCGATTTCCTTCTTGCCATTCGCCAGTGTGACTTCTACTTCCACCGTTTTTATAACAAATGAATAGTCCGACTGATTACTAGCCCGGAAGTCGAGAATAATGACGGAACGTTCCGGGCTCAGTGCGGCCAGCCGCGTCTTTCGCACACTGCCCGTCAATTCCAAACGAGTTCCGCGCGTGGCAAACAGCCCGCCGCCGATCATCCCGCCGATTACCAACAGTCCAATGCCCGCACAGATCAACAGCGTTTTGCTGGGCATAATGGCTCGATCAGGACTGGCGCTGTTCCGCCACCCGGATCATCTCCTGCATGCACTGGTGCGAGCGCTGGATCAACTGTTCCCCAAAAATATGGCACTCCAAACCGACCTGACCCGCATAGCCATCCTTCTCGAGCGCCGCATAAATAGCCGCCCAGTCCAGATAGTCCGCCGGGAACTCCTTCAGGATGCTCTTCCCCTTCACCTGTACATTCCAAAGCTTCTTTTTCGGAAGCAGCGCGTACCCACGGGGGAAAACTTCTTCCTTCATGTGATGCCCGTTGAGCGGATCCCAGTTGATGCCAAATGCTTTCGACGGAATCGCCTTCATCGCCGCGGCCACTTCATCGCATTTCGCGACGTTGCAGGCCACTTCGTTTTCCAGCAGCAGCTTGATGCCTTCCTTTTCCGCGACTTTCACCATCGGACCGATGCTGTCGTACACCCGCTGCATCACCTTTTCCGGCTCGGCTGTGCGCAGAAATGCAAAAATCCGCACCTTGTCGCAACCCAGTATCTGCGACGCCCGGATCGACCTCTGCAACGTCTCCATCCGTTTGTCGAAGCTCTGCTGGTCCCGCGCCACCCGTTTGGCTTTCACTTCAGGCGTCTCCGGACGCTGGCGGACATAATCGGTTCCGGGAAGCGCGAATTTACATTGTCCGGAGTTGAAGAAGGAGACCTTGACACCGTGATCGGCAAACTCCTTCGCGGCGGCCTTCAGATCGGCTTCCGGGAGGTCGGCGTAGTGGCCCCTGGCTCCGGGGACGGCGCGAACCTCAAGGTAGCGGAGGCCGAATTTCTTAGCAAATTCAAAGTTTTCCCCCGGAGTCTTGCCGCTTTCATCGGTCACGGTGGATAGACGCGTCCGGTCCAACTTCAACCGTTTTGCGAACAAGGATGTGGCTGACAGGCCAAGGCCTGAAACAAGCAATTGTCGTCGATCCATGAACCGCAGAGTATCACAACTTACGCGCTAATCCCCCATCAACCGGCCATACCCGCTCAGCCCCGGCACATGATCGCAGACGGCTTTGATTGAAGCCGTCAGCGGGATCGCCAGTACCAGTCCGATCCCGCCCCACAGAAAGCCCCAAAACATAAGTCCAACCGTCACCGCCAGCGGATTCAAATGGACGCGCGAGCCCACCAGCTTCGGATAGAGGAGATTCAGAGCGAGCAGATGGAAAAATGCGACGGTCGTCCCGATCACCAGGTAGTCCGCCACATTGTCATAGACCGTCAACGCGGCCAGAAAGGGTGGGATAATCGCCAGCGGCATCCCAATGTACGGCACCAGGCTGAGGAAGCCGCTCACCGGCCCGGCGATCAGCCAGTACGGAACTTTTACGATCCAGAAGAAGCCCATTGAGACCAGCGCCAACAGCAGGCCCAGAATAAAGTTGCCAACGACATAGGCACGCGCCATCCGCGCGATGCCATCGAGCGTCGCCGCGGCGATTCCCCTCGATTCCCCCTGAAACACCCGCAGGAAATTGTGAACAAAGTGGTCCCGCCAACTCAACATGAAATATACCAGGAACGGGACGAACGACGCCATCAAGAGGATGTCGTAGAACTGGTGCCAGTTTTCGTAGAGATACTCAACTACCGGCGACCGTTCCGCCTTGATGCGGACCTCCTGAACGGGCGGCGGGAGCAGCGGAGCCATCGGCGGATCGGTGGCCCGGCGCCGGCGCGTGACTTGCTGTTTTTGCGCTTCAGCCTGTTGCTGTGCATATCGCTCCTGGTCGCGAAACCGGCGCGGCGTCAACAGGTCGTTTACCGCCTTTTCCGCGCCTTCCACTTCCACCAGCACCTTCTCCGTAATTTGGCTGATTCGCTGGCTATAGGTGGGCAGTTCTTCCCAAATGCCGGCCGCCTGCGAATAGGCCAGCAGAGCGCCCGAATAAATCACGACCAGCGCCAGACTGCAAACCAGAAAGCTCGCGAACCCGCGAGGCAACCGCAGCCGCATGAATAGATTGACAATCGGCTCAAGGATAAAAGCGATGAAAATCGAGAGCAGCAGCGTGACAATGAACAGTCGGCCGAAATATAACAGCGCCGTCAGGACCCCGAAGGTGAACAATACACCGCCGGAGTTTCGAAGCTGTACGATGGAAGGGGTTGAAGTGTCCTGAACCGCCAAGCTGCCCCACTATTCCGTTACTTTAACATGGAGCTGCCAATGGGATTCTATAATCGGAAGGAATGCGGATTCTAGCCATCGATTATGGGCGAAAACGGATCGGACTTGCTATCAGCGATCCGCTCGGAATGATGGCGCATAGCCTGGAAACGCTCCATTGCCGCAGCCTCCGCAAAGATCTCGCCTACTTGCAGGGAATCATTCGCGTCCAGGATGTTCATCTGCTGGTAGTCGGCAACCCGATTCATTTGAACGGAACGGCGAGTGAAATGAGTGTGGAAGCCGAAGCATTCGCCGCGCGGCTCTCTGAACATGCCGGCGTGCCTTACCGCATGTGGGATGAACGGATGACATCGCAGGAGGCGGGTCACCTGTTGCGAGAGACCGGCCGGAAAGCCCAGCGCGACGGCGGCGTGGACCGCTTAGCGGCGCAGATCATTCTCGATAGCTACCTGTCGGCGCAGTCCCAGGACGCACAATGAAGCGAATTTTTCTCATAATTGCGATGCTCTTAACCGTCGCTGCCGGTTGGATCGGCCTCACCCTCAGCCGTCCGCACCAGAGCGGCGCCGGTCAGCAGTTCCTGGAGTTCCCAAAGGGTACGGGAACATTGGAAATGGCCAACCGCCTCGCCGCGGCCGGCATCATCCCATCGCGATGGCATCTGCTTGCCGCTCGAGCTCTCCGTCCCGGCCAACGTTGGCAGGCGGGCGAATACCGATTTCACAAACCCGCCACCGTCTGGGAAATCGCCGATCGATTACGCCGGGGAGATGTCTACCTCGTTGAACTGCGAATCCCCGAAGGCTTTAACCTGTACGACATTGCGTCAGCCGTTGAGCAGGCCGGATTCGCCGAGGCCGCGGCGTTCATCCGTGCCGCGAAAAATCCGGCATTGATCGGCGATCTCGCCCCCGGAGCTCCATCCCTGGAAGGATTCCTGTTCCCGTCCACTTATCATCTCCCACGGAAAACCACCGCGGAAGCTCTCTGCCGCGTGCTGACCGATCAGTTTCGGAAGGAATGGAAAGCGATCGGCGGCGGAGCAAATGCCCTCGCCACGACGACCCTGGCGTCGCTGGTCGAAAAGGAGACCGGCGTACCGGAGGAACGCGCCATCGTCGCTGCCGTGTACCAAAACCGTCTCAAGCAAGGAATGAAAATGGAGGCCGACCCCACCACGATCTATTCCGCCATGCTCGAAGGCGTCTGGCGGGGGACAATTTACAAATCCGATCTCCAACGCGCCCATCCCTACAACACCTACGCCGTAACCGGCCTGCCGCCGGGGCCCATCGCCAATCCGGGTCGCGCCGCACTCGCCGCCGCGTTGCATCCCGCCGCCTCTGACTTCCTATATTTCGTCGCCAAAGGCGATGGCACCGGCCGTCATAACTTTTCGAAAACTTACGCCGAACACTCCCGTGCCGTAGTGGCGTGGCGGCGCGGACGCCGTACGTGAAATGCCCTCGAAGCGGGTCAAACTCGAAGCCTGGCTGCGGGAAAGAGCCCCAACACGCCTCGAGTTGATGGACTTCGACGAACTGCTGAAACTGCTGGCGCCCATCGCTGAGTCCGATCTCCGCCACCGCCTTCGTGAATCCGGATTCCCGCTCCACCCGCTCGTCGCCGGAGTCAATCAGGACAACCTCGCGGCACTGAGCGATTCCCTCTTATCCTTCGCTGACTCGTACGAGCGCGGTTCCCCCGAAACACGCCGCCTTACCCGCCGGATCGTGATCACCGCCAAGGACCACGCTAAACTCGCCGCCGCGAATCACCGCGTCGCCCATGAAAAACGGCAGCTCAAGGCCGAAATGGTGACGTGGATGTTAACGTGGCTCGAAAATCCGTTACTCTTTCCCCTCTGGGTTTCCATTAGGCGGAAGGTACTTGGGTGAAAATCCTATTGATAGCGGGGCGCCCGCCCGTTTATACTCGTGGTTTCGTACCTGTTGTGCAACGCGCCGAATCCATACCACCGATTCCGTTCCTCAGTGCCAATCGGGACCTCTCCGATCCGCTGGCGCCCCGCCGTGAAGCCGCCATGTTCTACGGCCTATTCCTTCGCGGGCACAATGTGGAATCGCTCCGCCGGGATATCGATGTTCCCATGGAACTGCTGAAGAAGTGGCTCCATGGCCGCCAGTACGACGATCAGATCTTCCGCGACAGCCTGAAACAGCTCTACCATTACCGCAAACAGGTACTGGCGATCTTCGATCAATTGGTACTTAACGAACCGCATCGCGCCCGCGTACAGTAGTTAGGATGAGACTGCCCTTATATCAGGTCGACGCTTTTTCCAAGCGTCGATTCGCCGGCAATCCCGCCGCCATTTGTCCGCTGCCAAAATGGCTCCCGGACCAGACGCTCCTCGATATCGCCGCCGAGAATAATCTGGCGGAAACGGCATACTTCGTCGCCGAGCCCGATGGCTATCGTCTCCGCTGGTTCACGCCGGCGGTGGAAGTCGATCTTTGCGGCCATGCCACGCTCGCCGCAGCCGTAGTCCTGATGGATTGCCTGGGATTCGGCGGCGATCAAGTCACCTTTCACAGCCGCTCCGGGCCCCTGACCGTGGCCCGCTCCGGTGAAATTTACACACTCGACTTCCCTTCCCGTCCCGGCGTCTCGCAACCTGTCAGCACCGAACTTACCGAAGCAATCGGCGCCACGCCGCAGTTCGTTCTCGCCGCTCGTGACACCATGTGCGTCTTCGAATCCGCCGCCGCTGTTCACGCGTTGCGGCCCAACATGGCCGCGCTGAAAGCGCTCGAACCCTTCGGCTTCATCGCCACCGCTCCGGGCGACGATTGCGACTTCGTCTCCCGCTTTTTCGCGCCCAAACAGGGCATCGACGAAGATCCTGTTACCGGCTCCGCCCACTGCACCCTGACCCCGTATTGGGCCGCGCGGCTCGGCAAATCGAATCTCTTCGCCCGCCAGGTATCGTCCAGAGGCGGCGAGCTTTGGTGCGAAGATCGCGGCGGCCGCGTTCGCATCGGCGGACACGGCGCACTCTACCTAACCGGTTTCATCGAGATCGACTGACATCGATTTCCAGCGACAACCGGAACCACGGCCAGTGCGAACGCACCTTCGCCCGTGGTGAAAGCAGCCGCAACTCGGCCGGCTTAAACGCCGCGTTGACACTGATTACCCCATCGTGAACCGTCGTCGGATGCCAGCCGGCAAGGAATCGGGTGGCCGGCAAAAATCCGCTCGCCAGCGGGTGCCGGTGCAGGTCGACTGCGATCACCGCCTCTCGCGCCGCGTCCTCAAAATGGCTCAGAATACGCCGCACCCCCTCGTCGTCGAAGTGATGCAGAAACAAACTGCAAATCACGATATCGACGCTCCGCGGCCGCACCGGCCAGGCAAATACATCGGCCGCCACGCGATCGCCAGTACCCATTCGTAGCAACCGCTCGGCGCGGTCCAGCGCCACCAACCGCGCCTGCGGGTACCGCCCCGACAGCCACCGCACCGTCTCGCCATTCGCCGCGCCGGCATCCAGTATCAGCGCCCGCGGATTGCGTCGTAAGTGAGGATCCAACAGCCCCGCCATCGTACGATTCCCGCCCAGCCAGCGATTAATTCGCGACAGGTCGCGCAGATTCTCCACAACTTCCGCGTCCGGCGCGTCGTCCATCAGTTCGGGCTCCAGTGTGCGTGCCATGATAAAGGGTTATGGATATTGTGACAGGCAACATCGGCTGGAGCGCAGTCGTTTGTGGACCGATGTTCTCCGGCAAGAGCGAGGAACTTATTCGCCGCCTTCGCCGGGCCAAAATTGCCCGCAAACGCGTACAAGTCTTCAAGCCCGTTCTCGATGACCGCTATTCTGCCGAAGAAATTGTCTCCCACTCCGATACCCGCATGTCGTCCCAAGTCGTCAAGGACGCCCGCGAAGTGCTCACGCTCCTCGACTGGCGTACCCAGGTCATTGGCTTTGACGAAGCCAATTTCCTCGGCCCGCATCTCGTCGAAATCGCCCAGCAACTCGCCGATAGCGGCAAGCAAGTCCTCGTCGCCGGCTTGGATACCGACTACCTTGGCCGCCCGTTTCCGCCCATGCCCGAACTCCTCGCGCTCGCCGAATCCATCACCAAAACCCTCGCCATTTGCATGCGCTGCGGCAATCCGGCTAAGCACACGCAACGTCTATTCGAAAGTGAAGACCTCATCGTCGTCGGCGCTGCCGGTATGTATGAGGCCCGCTGCCGCCGTTGTTTTGAACCCGGCGTTCCGAAACAGGAATACCTCGAATTTGCCCGTCCCGTCCGCAACTTGTCATAGGAGGCTTTTGCAAAATCCGGTTTTGCGGCCCGTTCGGTAACCGCTCGCTCACGCTCACGGCTCGGAAAGTGAATCGAATCAACACAAGCCTTCAGAGCCGCGACCGTTAGGGAGCCGGTTACCGGAATTT
>Ga0105046_10002746_pt1 | contig 27840 bp, 21 predicted proteins | sample MAT03_FD_78385 | JGI IMG/M metagenome (GOLD analysis project Ga0105046, IMG submission 78385) | Freshwater microbial communities from Lake Fryxell liftoff mats and glacier meltwater in Antarctica - MAT-03 (megahit assembly) | ecosystem: Environmental > Aquatic > Freshwater > Ice > Liftoff... | reverse complement strand
CCTTTGAGATGAGCAGCAGGTCGCCTGACATCTTTTGCTGGAGTTCCTCACGCGGCCCGTGCAAGGTGCCAGTGAGCGGGTCGTGGATAGTGGCGGTGCCGTTTTCTTCGCCCAGATAAACGATGAAATGCCCCAGCGCCTGTTTCGGTAGTGGCTTGAGGTGGACGATGGCGGGTTCGGGCCAGGTGAGGGTGGCTCCGGCGGGGGGGTGGACGACGGCGGCGTGCAGGCCGCGGTGAGTGAAGGCGTCTTGCATTTGGCCGAGTGTGGTCCCCTGCTCGACGCCGCCGGTATGGAGTTCCCGCACGAGATCGATCAGCTCCACCTCGTGACCATAGCTGCGGAGCAATGCCTGGACGCAGCGGGGTCCGCAGACGGTGTCGCCCCGGGGCGTTGGCTCGGTGGTGAGCAGCGCGGTGAGGAACAGGAGTGGGAGGGAAGCGGACATGGGGACAAGGGACAAGGGACAAGGGACAAGGGACAAGGGACAAGGGACATTGAATATCGTGCGGCAGAAGTCTTGCGACTTCTGCTACGGGGTGACGAGGGAATCGACGGGGACGGGGATGCGGGAATCCTGGTAGACGATGGCGAACTCGCCGTGGACGAGTCCTTCCGTAGCGGTCGGTTTCAGAGTGAGGTTCAACCGGGCGGTGTTGGCCGATTGCTTCTCAATGGTCCAAGTCAGTTGATCTTGCAGCTCACTCTCGATCTGGATCGCAGACGGATCGAGTGACGAGTTTTCGAAGGAGCGGATCACGATTGTTATGGCTCCGCTCTGGCCGGGAGCGATCCGTCCGAAGAACGCGCGGCTGGGGATGGCGGCGATTGACTGGCGGATGTCGATGACGACCGCCACGGGAGAGTTCTTCGTTTCGGCCCCAGAGTCGAACGTGACCTGAGCCTCGTGATGCCCCAAAGCCAGTGTGTTTCCATCGAGATGGATGTCGTACCGGAACCGCTGCAGCGGATGCGACTGCATCCCATCGTCGACCGATTCCACCACCGGATTGTCTGCGGTGATCCACGGGACGCTCGATTGAAAAGCGGTGGGGCTGATCGGCTTCTCCCCGTAATTGGCGACGATGATGCTGCGCGTGACCGACGCCCCTTTTCCGACATCCACCAGGACGACCCGCGCGGGAGTGATATAGAGGACATCGCGGACCAGGGCCCTGACCGAGAGGCGGGCGGGGGCCGCTGAGGGTTCGCGGAAGTTGACCTCGACGGTGTGGGTGACCGGTTGGAACCGGATCGAGCTGCCGGTGCTCAGTTCGACCGTGACCGATTTCTGTTGCCCCGCCGGGATGACCTTCCAGTCCGGTGTCGCAATCGTGCAGGAACAATCGGTCTTGACTCCCGCGAGCGTCCAATCGCCCGAGGTATTGTTCTCGATCACGAAGTCATGCTTCAGCGTGATCGAAGGTTTCACCACCCCGAAATCATGCCTCTGAGCGAGCGACCCCGCCGCAGCTTCAATCGTCGAAACCTGAACCGGAGAGGGAGCCTGTGGGGTTGGTTCCGCGAGAAGCACACTCGCCGGCGGCTGACCATTACAGCCCCAGAGGACGGCGATCGAAAGTAAGAAAAGGTCCCGGCCCATCGACCAGCTCCTGTCGGGCCAGCTCCTGTTGAGCCAGCTCTTCAGAATGAAAATATTGCGGATCCATCCGAGATTCAAGACAATTTATCTCAAGTTTTCCGAATTTGTGAAACACCGACTCCAGACCCGCTTGATCGATTTGGCACAGACTGGATTACCGAACTTTCACATAGTGGCACACGGAACAGGACTCGCACTCACCCCCCGCAGGTGTGGCCGCCGCAGCTGTGGTCAGCTGTCGCGATGGCGGATTCTCCCTCGCATTCGGTCGGGGAGCAGACCTCATCGGACGACACATGGTCCCCGGTGACGATCTCGAAGCCGAGGTCGGCGACCATCTTGAAGTCTTCTTGCGGATCTTGGCCCTTCGTCGTCAGGTAGTCGCTGACGAACATCGAGTTCGCAGCGTACAGACCCATCGCCTGCAACCAGCGGAGGTTGATTTCGCGCCCGCCCGCGATGCGAATCTCGACCGTTGGATGAGCCAGCCGCAACAGGCACAGGACCTTTAAGCAGTAACGCGGGTTGAGTTCGTGGACCGCTTCGAGCGGCGTCCCCTCAATTGAATTCAGGAAGTTCACCGGGATCGAGTGGACCTTCAGCTGGCGGAACTCCTGGACCACATCGACCAGGTCCTGCTCCGTTTCGCCCATGCCCACGATCAGCCCGCTGCACAGCTCCATCCCCGCTTTGGCGACGACGTTCAGCGTCTGCACTCGGTCCTCATAGGTGTGGGTCGTGCAGATTTCCGCGTAGTAGCGGCGGCTGGTATTCAGATTGTGATTGATCCGGTCGACACCGGCAGCTGCGAGTTTTTCGGCTTGGTGCGGCTTGAGCAGTCCGAGGCAGGCACAGATGTGCAGGCCGAGTTCGTTCTTGATTTTCTGGACGGTGCTGCAGACGTGGTCGACTTCGCGGTCGGTCGGGCCGCGACCGCTGGCGACGATGCAGTAGGTCCGGGCGTTGAGAGCCTTGGCCTTGCGGGCTCCCTCCATCAGGACGCGCTCGTTGGCGATCGTGTACTTCTCGATCGGTGCGGTCGAGATGATCGACTGCGAGCAATACCCGCAGTCCTCGGGGCACAGCCCGCTCTTGGCGTTCTTCAAGTAATAGAAGTGGACCTTGAGGCCGAAATGTTCCCGCCGCACGCGGAATGTGGCCGCGAGCAGATCGGGAAGTTCCACATCGGGGCAGTTGAGCACCGCGTGACACTCTTCCCGAGTCAATGCATGCCCGCCCAGCACGCGCTGTCCCAGCAGATGCCACTGCATCCAGCCCCCGCTTTGCAAGGTGCCGGGGACGTTTGGTGATTCCACTGCCGCGCTGCTGACCATCTCGTTCGACCTTTTGTCGCCCGGCGACTTCAACTCGACACGGACAGCGTGGGAGCGATTGTCAATTGGGGCGAATGGCAGTGTAGTGGAGCCGGAAACCCAGAGCGAGCGGATGATTCTCGAAGAGAACCGAAGTTGGTGGGAGAGCCATGTCGGAGACGTGAATACACACGCACCGGTCACACAGTGATTTACTTGAGTTGCGTTTGCGAACCGGGGAGTTTTTGGAGGAAAGAAGTGGGAAAACGAATCTCCACTAATCGGGACTAGTCCAGAGGGGAAAGATTGCGGAGCGAATGGTCAATCGCGAACCTTCAACACCTCAATTCGATACTCCGGATGAGTATCGATTAGTGGAGATTCGTTTTCCATTTTTTCATCACCCGTCACGTTCTTGTGGTGGGTGATTTCAAGCTGCGGAACGTTGACCAGTCAGCCCGTGAACGAGGACATTCGGACCTTGGAGGTCGCTGGCTTGTCCGTTCCAGCGGTGAGTGCGGACGGACTTCAGGATGGCCTCAGCGAGCTCGACGGCTTTGAGGCCCGCGACGCCATCGACCAGCGGGGTCGTCTGGGTGCGGACGCTCTCGATGAAGCTGCGAAGTTCGAGGGTCAGAGCGTCGGCGGCTTCGATGGTGGGGGAGTCGGTTTGAATGAAACGGGTAAACATCTCGGACTTCAATTGATTGATGTCGGCTCCTGGTTCGCGGCCGAGTTCATAGGGGAGTTGCCCAGCCCGCAGGTCGGGCCCAGCTCCGAACGAGGTGAGCTTACGAGTATGCAGGTCAGCTGAGACGCACCCGGCGGCTGACCAGACTTGGATCGTGCGGGTCGCGGAGGGGGACACGCGATTGGCGGAGAGATCGGCGATGCAGCCGTTGGCAAAGCGGACGCGAGCCTGAACGGCATCTTCGTGCCCGCCGACCAGCGAGACGCCGAACGCCTCCACGGAGACGAACTCCGACTGGGCCAGCGATTGAGTCAGCTCGATGTCGTGGATCATCAGATCGTGGACAACGCCGATATCGGTTGAGCGAAAGGCGTAGTTGCTGTAGCGTTCCGCACGGATGTATTTGGGGGCACAGACGCGCGCTGCCAGAGCTTGGAATGCGGGGTTGAAGCGCTCGATGTGTCCGACTTGGAGCGGGACCGAATGAGCCCGGGCTGCGCCGACCATCTCGTGGGCGTCGGCGACAGTGCTGGCGAGAGGCTTCTCGACGAGGATCGGGACGCCGCGATTGAGGAACTCGACGGCGACTTTGCGATGCAGAAGCGTCGGGACCACAATTGAAGCGGCGTCGACCCGTCCGAGCAGCGATCGAAAGTCCGGCACCCACTCACAGCCACAGGCTTCTGCGACCGAACGGCCCTGGGCTTCATTCGGCTCAGCAACCGCCACGAGTTCTACATCGGAAAATGAGGCCAGAATGCGGGCATGATGTCGCCCGAGTGCTCCGACGCCGACGACTCCGAGTTTCAGTCGATCCATGGATGTTGACTCTCTTGCACGCTCACGTTCTGGCGAACGTGGCTACGACTCAGGCGGCTTTCGACTTGGGGAGAACGAGCTGGGAAGGCAACGCGCGAATCACCTCGCGGCCACGCCCCACCTTTCCCTGGCGCTGGTATTCCAAGAAGCCGAACAGCCCCGCCAGCTCGATCGGGATGGGTGACCCCAGCTCTGCGAACATGGTCGACTTCACTTCGTCGAGTGGCTTGTGCTCTCGGAACAGGAGCCTGTAGGACCGCTTGATCGCAGCAACGGCGGCATCGCTGATTCCAGATCGTTGCATGCCGAGGATGTTCAGTGTCTTCACACCGGCGTCATCGTTGCCATCGAAGATCATGTACGGCGGGACATCGACGACGACTTTGCTGCAACCGCCGACGAAGGCCAGCGTGCCGACCGAGCAGAACTGATGGACAGCTGAGTTGCCCGAGATGATGGCCTTGTCGTAAACGTGGACATGTCCGGCGAGAAGCACGCCGTTCACGATCATGGTGTCGGAATGGACATGGCAGTTGTGACCAACATGAGCGTTCGACAGCAGCACGTTGCGATGATCGATCCGTGTGATGCCGTCTTCCTTGAGGGCTCCGCGATTGACGGTGACCCCTTCTCGGAACTGATTGTCGTCGCCAATTTGAACCTGCGTAGGGATCTGTTCGTCGTACCCTTTATCCTGCGGCTCAGCTCCGATGACGCAGTTTTGCCAGAAACGATTTCGTTCACCGATGGTCGTATGACCGGTCAGTGTCACATGGCTTTCGAGGCGACATTGGGCTCCCAGCGTGACATCTGGACCGAGACTGCAGAACGGGCCAATGTAGACATCTTCACCCAAATGGGCGCGCGGATCCACGTAAGAGAGTGGAGAGATGAAGGTTGCCATCCAGACGTCCTTGTCTGAGGGGGCCGGATCGGATTGCACCAGCAGGGGCAGGTGCTGCCGATTTGGGAAGGGTGGAATATGTTAATTCATCGGTTACCGTCAACCCGTTCCCGAACCTGAACTTCGGTTTTCTCGGAACCGCGAGGTTTGCGTCGGGGAATTTTCGGAAGATTGATTCAAGTCCTCCGGGAGCGCGACGCTTTGTTCGTCTCTAAGCCGATTGGCGCTGGGCCTGTGCGGCGTGGAGCATCTGTTCGACCATGCAGTGGTTCTGGTGGTGGCCGGATTGAATCGCGTGGAAGTTCCCCACAGGGCTGCCGCCGCAGAGTGCCAGATCTCCGATGCAATCCAGGAGCTTGTGCCGCGCACATTCATCCGGGGCTCGGAGGCGGTTATCCACGATTCCATGCGGTCCGAAAACCAGCAGATTCTGCGAGGTCGCCCGCTGGCCAAAGCCGCGGGCTTTCAGCATCGACACTTCCGACTCCAAAACAAACGTCCGAGCGAAAGCAATCTCGCGTACGAACTCCTCGGGAGTGATCGTGGCTGTGAACGATTGCGGGCGAATCACTGTGTCGCCGTAGTCGAGATCGTAACGAATGGTCCAGTGGGTGCCGTGGCGAGCCTGCACACGACCGCGTTCACTTGTCGAGGACACCGACAGGTCGGCCAGAATCGGGATCTCTGGCTGGATCGCCCTCTGTTCCGCGATTCCGGCGTAAAGCAGGGCCTCGACGATTTCCAATGCCGATCCGTCCCCGACCGGGGGTTCGAGGGCATCCAGCTGGATGCGGCAGTTGTCGATCCACAGTCCTGCCAAAGCGGCGAGTACGTGTTCGACCATTTCGACCCGAGCAGTTCCGCGTTCCAGCACCGTTCGGCGGGGTTGCGTGACGAGGTATTCAATGCGGGCCGGGACGCGCGGGCGTCCGGGGAGGTCGACGCGCTCAAAGACCAAGCCGGTATTCGCCTCCGCAGGGAGGAGCGACATCCGGACATCGGCTCCGCCAAACAGACCAAACCCTTCGACCAAGACCGGTCGAGCGATGGTACGTTGCCGTCTTGCCGTCATGAGAATACTTTCTGAGTCGACCGATCGCGTGGCCATGGCCCAAGAGATGACAGGCGGGAAGCCGACCGCTTCGAAGAGTATTGAAATGCTTTGAGCGATTGAAACACTGAGTGGACCGGAGCAGCACCGTAGCGACGTTCGCCAGAACGTGGGCGAACGTCGGGTAGAGCTTCTCACGTCTTTGGGCTGATGCCCACCTTCTGGCGAACGTAGCTACGAAAGAATCGGAGCCGATCCCGCGGCCAGAAATAGAAAATGCACGGGCCAACGTCCCACAACGTTAACCCGTGCTGAGAGCCGCAACTGCAAAGAGTTACTGCTGCTTGGTCTGTGCTGGCTTCTTTGCTTCGCGAGCTGGTGCTGCTGCACCGCCGCTGGCCTTCTTGTACTCGTCGTTCAAGAAGTTCAGGATCGGGTCAGTCAGATCGTCCTGGTCGCGGTAGTAAACCACTTGGCGATTCATGCTGGTGATGATTTCCTGTGGGTTTTCAGCGGCGTCGACACTCTGGCGATTGAAGCGAATGATCAGCGTGTACTTGTAGTACTTGGCGTACTTCTGGACCGCTTCCTGCACTTCCATGTACACGGTCTTGTAGATTTCCGCTTCCTTGCGAAGGAACTCGCGCTGCTGAACCTTGCGGAACGATTCCAGCTTCGTCTGCAGGGTGAGAATCTGCGTCTCGTTCTTGATGTAGTCTTCCGAACCTTCTTGCAGGCTCTGCATCTTGGTCTGGACCTGCTTCATCTGCTCGACCATGGCTTCGGCGTCAGCTTGAGCCTTCTTGGCGTCGCCCTGCATGTCCTCGGTCATGCTCTTGAACTTGTCATAGTTCTTGAACACATGAGCCATGTCGATCAAACCGACCTGGTGCGTGCCAGCGGCAGCCGCTGCGGCCTTTTCTTGAGCTTGGGCGGGGGCCGTGGCGATACCGGCAGTTGCGGCGGCGACGGCAAAACAGACGAAGAGTTTCTTCACGGCGTATGCACTCCTTTGCTTGTGCCGATTGGGCCGGCGTTGGACGCCTGCCACGCGGAACGGTCCGATCGACGAATCACTGGCCGAAGGGGCCGTTGGGGTCTCATCCTTGAGAAGACTTCAACGAAACTCGCTGAGGTGGAGCGGAATGTTCCAGAAGTCACCGTTTCGGTCAAGATGACATTCTGAGAACACCGAGAAAGTGCGGCCATGCGGCAGAAAGTGCGAGAGAGAAGAAGTTGCCAGTGATCATTTTTCAGTCGTCAATTGCGTATCGCTGCGGCGCGAGGTTTGAGTGCGAGTCCCCCTTTGCAAAGTCGCCGGACTCTCCGAGTCCGGTGCATCGACCCTCGCACCACGACCGCACTCATGAGCACTGAGTCTCATATTTTCAATTAATTCCTCACTCGCCGCCGTAAACAGGGGGACGCGCGAGGACACCGGACTCGGAGAGTCCGGCGACAATCACAGAGTGCGTCTCGCACTCCGAAGGCTTTACGGAGCGGAGCGGTCTCCGGGCTCATCAACCGGTCGATTTCAGCACCCACCCGCCCCACGGAGCGGTGCTCGCTCGCTCGCGGTGGCGGGGATGGATGAAGATGCGGACCCGTTTCACGTAGTCGTCGAACTGAGTCAGGGCCAGCGCCTCGACGACCGGGGAGACCTCGCGCAGGGAGCGGTAGCTCTCCGTCTTGGGAAAATAGATGTCGACCGCAAACTCGACTTCTCGATTCGGCGGCGGTGCATCGACGAGGATCTCAGTCGGCAGAACTTCGATTCCCCAGGCTCTTGATGCCTGTTCCGCCAGCGATTCGGAGATCGTCACCAGCTCGCTAAACCGACGACCCGCCACGCGGCGATACACCTCAGCGGCGAGCGTAGGCGTAAACTCCGCAGCCCGCTTGTAGATCACCCGCCTGAGTCCGAAGACCCCCTCTAGCAGCGACTCGCACGCAGTACTCCGAGCGGCGACTCGCAACTGGGCGATCATCTCGGCGTCGCTCAGCGTGAAGAGTGCGGCGAGATCGAACTGCGGAGAGAGATGGTAAAATGCCCTCGCAAACATGTTCGTCGCCGCTCGCACTGCATGGTGCCAATAGACCTCACTGAACATCACATACCGGGCAAAGACCATTAACTCCGCAGCTGTCTTCCCCTTCGAAGTAATCGCCAGTCCGTCTCCAGCGGCATTCAATACCAGCGACTGCATCAGTCGCTGGCGATCAAAGTTCCGTCCATACGGAACGCCGCAGTGCAAGCTGTCGCGGTCGAGGTAGTCCATCTTGTCGATGTCGATTGGCCCCGAGAGAATCGACTGCAACACGCGTGTGGCCGGAGTCGCAGCTTGACCGGTCAGCAACCCCACGACCGCCTCGGGAGAGACATTCCATTCATCGCGCAGGACTCCTGCCAACTCGCCGTCGGGTTGCAGGAAGTGCGCTGCGTGAGCCTCATGCGGAGGCATCGCCGGGAGCCCCATGTCCTCGATCGGGTGGCAGAACGGCCAGTGCCCAATGTCGTGCAGCAGGGCTGTCACGATCAGCAACTCGGCATCGGCCACCGAGACTGTGGCCACGAATCGCGAGTCCTTCCGCAGCTGTTGCAGATAGCGGAGGGCGTTGTGATACACCCCGAGCGCGTGCTCGAAACGCGTGTGGGTAGCGCCGGGATAAACCTTACTGACCAGCCCCAGCTGGCTGATGTGCGTGAGCCGCTGGAACTCTGGCGTATCAACGAGGGACCGCACCCGGCGCGTAAACGGGACGTTCTGCTCCATCGGCACCCGAATCAGATTCCGCCCCGAGTCAAGGTCCGCGAGTTCCGGGATGTCGTCGTAGTGAGGAGCCATCAGCAGTCAGCCGTCAGCCAGAGGAAAGTCGTTTGCCATTGCTCGACGTGCGAAGCCGGAAGAGGGAGTCGTCACGTGTCAAATTGGATTACACGTGTTCGAACTTGGCCTTGCGGCTGAGGGGCTGTTCGTCAACGATCGGAATGACTTGTTTCAGAATGTACTCGCGTCTTTTTTGCCCAGAGAGCAACGTCACAGTGGTCAGTTCGATGATTGCGTCCGCAGGTTGGTCATTCAATTCAATGATTCTCTTTCGGTCATCGTCATCCAGTTGCTCATCGAGAAACCCGCTGATCGTGGCTCCATCGTCCTTCACGAAATCGAAATGACCTGATTTCATGGTCGCTCCGCGTGGCCTCCCTCGAACTTTCATCTCGTCGATTTCCACTCGCTGTTCCAACTTGGCGGATGCGTTGCGAATCGACTCTGCTGAAATTGTGGATGCGGCCTGATCCTGAAACGCAAAACGTATGGACAAATCGTTTGATGCCAAGACTTTGAAGAAGGCCACAATATGAGACAGCATTCCCCGAGGCAATCTATCGCCGATTGTCTCGGGGATTATCTCTGAATCTGCAATGAACGAGACTGCCGTGGCCACATTCTTGAGCGATTGCCCATGGAGAGCCAGCATGTCAACATCGGTGGCGATGGGCGAGAATTCAAACCCGAATGAGCCGCGAGGTGTTCCAGTCAACAGTAATGACGGTTCCTGAGTCCCCCTCTTTCTTCGGGCGTGACCATCGTCTTTTCTCGTGGTTCGTTCGTCGTGCAAAGCCTGTTCGCGGAACATCTTCTCGTATCGATTGAGAACTTCACCCGCCAGACCTGCACGAATGCCCGGCCCATTCATCGACTCGCCGAGGAGGAATACAGCAGCTCGTGGCAGTGTCGGCTCAACGCGAGGAAACATTTCGCCTGTTGGTGTTTCAGCCTGAAGCTCGCCCTTCAATCCTTTAATACGTGACCGAATCTGAATGCAAGAGATTTCACTGTCTGCAACTTCAGCGAGAAGCCCTTCAAGCTGATCGATTTCCCACTGAATTTGTGAAGCACGAGTCATGATCAACTCCTCAAGGAGAACAGGTCCTGATCACTCAATTGTAGAGGGATCTCCAGCATCCCCTTCCACAGAAAATCGTCTCTTCGATGTGAGAACAATCCATACCAATACGCAGTTGACCTGATGACAGTACGAAAGATGTCTCCCTGATAAATGAAATAGGAGTCCGTGTGAAAGGTTTGTTTGGACATTGGTGAGTTGAATCGTGGATCTTGGATGACCTTCATGACGGCCTCCAGTGAACAACCCGCATCAATGAATGTCACCACATCAATGTCACCGGGCGGCTTCCCTTTCTGAACCTCGCAGTTTTCCACAAAGCTACCGTCGAGCCACTGAAATCCCGTGATTCCCAATGATCGCAACTCGGCACGAAACATGCCGAACCCATCGAGGATTTCGAGTCTTTCGGCAGATAATCCCAATCTGCTTTCCACGTCCGCGAATAGGCAGCGATATGGTGATTTGTTTGAACTGGTGGGACTCTCCAAGAACGGCGGAAGGATGTTGGTGACGAGATCGAAGTCAGGAATCGGCATTGGCCCTATGCTCCACAATCCTCAATGAGGGACATCTGTTCATTGTCGGCGATCATTAGCGAAATGCACGCCCCTCTTTGGAGATTTCTCTGCGTTTTCGTCAATTTCCTGAATGCCTTTGGCAACAAGTAAGCTGCCGCGTACTCGTAGAAATGGCCAGCGTTACCCCTTCTTCGCCTCACCCTTCTTCGGCAAGAACCCCGTGCCCAAACAGATCAGCATCGAGCCCCAGAAGATCCAGAATTCGGGGCGGTTCATGTGGTGGAAGTCGATCACGTCGGCTTTCGGGCCGATGTTGATGCCCCAGCTGGTCAGCTGGGCGAGGTAGCCTTGGCCCCACGCCTGCGGGAACCAGTTCGGATCGTTGCCCCACCAGTCGACCAGCAGCTTCAAACCGATCACGGTGACCAGCAAGTACGCCGCTGTTTCGAAGCGTGGGAACTTCTCCAGGAGTTTAATGAACATTGTGGCTGCAACTCGCATCAGCAGCAGCCCGATGATCCCGCCAAGGACTACTACCCACAGCTTGGGGTGATACGTCTGATCGTTGGGCGCGCTGCCCACCAAGGCCAGCGCAGCCAGGATCGAGTCGACTGCGAAGGCGATGTCCGTCAGCTCGATGACGATGATCGCCTTCCAGAAAGTCCAACCGGCTTTGACGTTGGCTTCTTCGGGTAGCGGGACTGGAACGCGTCCCCGGATTTCTACCATTTCCTGCTCGGGGGACAGGGCAGCACCGGTCGCGGTCGTTCGCAGTTCGAGTTCGCCCTCGGCGTCGACCGAGATGGTCTCTTCGACCTCTTCCCGAGACTCAAAGAAGAGATGCTTGACGGCGATATAGACGAGGTAGCCGCCACCGATCAGCTTCACCACCATCCACTCCAGCAGCAGGCTGGCCATCAGAATCGCGAGGACTCGAAACACAAACGCTCCGACCAATCCGTAGGTCAGGGCCCGCTTTCGCAGCGGTTTCGGCACGCGCTTGGCCAACAACCCGAGAACCAGAGCGTTGTCGATCGACAACACCCCCTCCAGCAGCACCAGCAATCCGATCGTCACCATATCATGAGGGGCAAAAGTCTGCCCCATGAACCCCAAGGGGGTCCCAGCGACTGCGTCTTCCGCAAGCATCGGGAATGAAAACATCAGGCGAAATCCAAGAGTGTGATGTGGTGGTCGTGCGTCCCAAATCGTGGGAGCATCTCAGGGCAACGAGAGCGAATTTGGCGTGGATCACTGAAATCGGGGGAAGATTTCCATCGATTTCCACATTTCCTGACCAATGCCCGATTGTGCTTCCGAACGCACCAGACCGGGCCCACCAAGGCTCCCGATGTATGGTAGCAACCGTCCTTCCGAAGGCTACCCACCGACCGATTCTGGTCGCTATGGCGGATTGACTACCCAATCGAAGCGGCCCGTGTCACCATGCCTCTGAATTCCCCTGCTCCCAATGAGCAGCCCGTGATGATGATGGCTGGGAGACTTCTGATGCGATTGATGTCTGTGCTGTGCATTCTGACGAGTTTGCTACTGGCGAGTGGAACCCGCGCGACAGCTGCGGACGCTGTTCCACAAGGAGAAGTCCTCAATTTCACCTTCGACAAGAGCCAGGTCTTCCCCGGCACGGTTCGCGAATATTGGGTCTACATTCCGAAGCAGTACACCGCGGACAAGCCCGCGTGTGTCTACATCAATCAGGACGGCATTCAATATAACGCCCCTGCTGTCTTCGACCAGCTGATTGCCAAGGGGGAGATGCCGGTCACGATTGGCGTGTTCGTCATGCATGGCCGGGTGCCCGCACCGCATGGGGAAGCCCTTGACCGCTTCAATCGCAGCTATGAGTACGACGGGCTCGGCGATGCGTATGCTCGTTTCCTGCTGGAAGAACTGTTGCCCGACGTCGAGACCAAGACGGCCACCGACGGGCGGGCGATCAAGCTCTCGGCATCCGGGAACGACCGTTGCATCGGCGGAGCCAGTAGCGGGGCGATCTGTGCCTTTACGGCTGCGTGGGAACGTCCGGCGCAGTTCTCACGAGTCTTCAGTGTCGTGGGAACCTATGTGAGTCTGCGCGGCGGCAACGACTATATGAGCCTCGTCCGCAAGTACGAGCCCAAGCCGCTCCGGATTTACCTCGAAGATGGGAGCAACGACCTCAATATCTATGCTGGTGACTGGTGGATGGCGAACCAAGAGATGCAGCGTTCGCTCGCCTTTGCCGGGTATGAACACACCCACAATTGGGGCGACGGAGGCCACAACGGCAACCATGGAACTGAAGTGTTCCCCGAGGCCATGCGGTTCCTCTGGAAGGATTGGCCCGCTCCCGTGAAGGCGGGCCTCGGCTCACCCCAGCTGCAAGAGATTCTGATCCCCGGCGAGGAGTGGCAGCTGGTCGCTGAAGGTTACAAGTTCACCGAAGGGCCCGTGACCAACGCTGCGGGCGACGTGTTCTTTAACGAAGTCCCGAGCGGGACGACATTTCAGATTGGCCCCGACGGGAAGCCGGTGGTCTTCATCGCCGACTCGAATCAAGGGGACGGCCAACGCTTCGGAGCCGATGGGAAACTCTACGCGGTGGCTCGTAAGACCTCGCAGATTCTGGCCTACGAACCGAAAGCGTCAGCGCCCGGAGCCGCACCAAAGTCGACCGTCTTCGCCGATGGCTTTCTGGGCAACGACCTCGTCGTGCGGCATGACGGGCACGTCTACGTGACGCACCCCGGCTGGGATGGCAAGGAGCCGAGCAAGGTCTGGCACATCACGCCGAGTGGTGAGAAATCGGTTGTCGATACCGGGTTAAAGTTCTCGAATGGCATCTGCATGTCCCCCGACCAGACCCTGCTCTACGTCGCGGATTCCAGGTCGCACTGGATCTATAGCTACCAGTTTCAAGCCGATGGGTCGCTGGCACACAAGCAGAAGTATTTCCACCTGCATGTGCCCGACAACGCCGACGATAGCGGCGTCGACGGGCTGCGGACTGACAAGGACGGGCGACTGTGGGCAGCCACTCGAATGGGCCTCCAAGTCTGCGACCAAGCCGGCCGCGTGAACTGCATCATCCCCACTCCGAATGGAAAGGTCTCGAACCTGACCTTCGGCGGACCAAACTTCGACACGATCTACGCGACCTGCGGGGAACAGGTCTTCAAGCGCCAGGTGAAGGTCAGCGGTGCGCCTCTCACGGCCCTCAAACCGAGCGCGCCGAGACTGTAGTGCTGCAAGTCGGAAATCGACGACTCGTCGCAGCCTCTGGATCGCCTCACACTCTCGAACTGCATGTCACGTGTCCCTCGCACCTGCCTCAAAGCCCGAGCCGCGTTCCTCCCTCGCCTCCGAGGCGACGGTTGCTTCTCGCATCGCGACTTTTCTGTGGCTCGCGGGGTTGCTGGGGATCGCCACTGGCCTCCGGGTCTGGTGCAGTCGGGGCGAACTGTGGCTCGATGAGGTCTGGACCTGGGACATCTCGAAGAAGCTGACGTGGCCGGGCGGGTTGTTCTACCAACTTCAAGAGGAGAACAATCATTACCTGAATACGCTCGTCATCTGGCTCTTCCGCGACTCCTCGAAGTCGGCGGGATTCCCTTATCGACTCCCCGCGATTGTCTGCGGCATCGCAACTGTGGGCGTTGCCTGGCGGTTAGGGCGGACATCTCCCAAGTTCCGCGAGTCTGCCAGTTGGCTCGCCGGAGCCCTGACGGCGACCTCCTATTTGATGGTCCACTATTCCTCGGAAGCGCGGGGCTACGCGTACGCTGTGTTCTTCGCCGCCCTGGCGTTTGATCAGCTGTGGGTCTTGGAGTCGGTTCGTGTGAATCCTCCGGCCTCCGGTCCGGCCTCCCGACCGTGGCGAATTGCCAGCTGGCTCTTTCCGGTGGCTTGTTGCGGCGGGTTTCTGTCGCAGCCGATCTTTCTCACTTGCTTCGGGGCGATGGCCGTCTGGGTCTTTTTGCGATTAAAACGACAAGGCCCGAACGAACTGCCATGGCCGACGCTACGGCGATACTTCGTTCTGCCGGGACTCTTCTTTGTGGCGCTATATCTCATCGATCTGCGCCACGCCGTCAATGGAGGCGGAGATCGATTCCCGTTGTGGCGAGTCGTCCTGGAAACACTCTCACTGGCCGGGGGCGGTCCCTTCAGCGGGTGGGCCGCCGCCGTGGTGGCGGTTCTGGTGGCGGGGGCATTCGTTCACGGGCTGCGAGTGCTGGCCCGAGAGGGCGATGACCGCTGGGTATTCCACTTACTGGTCGTAGTCGTGATGCCGCTGGGATTGTTGGTCGTGCTGCGTCGGGCGGAAGTCTATCCGAGGTATTTTTTGATTGCCGTGTTTTTCTTGATCCAGGCTGGAGCGGTGGGATTGGCGGATCTGCTTCAGAAGGGGACAGCGGCGTGGGTCGTCGCTACCGTCAGTCTCGTCGGTGTGATGGGGGGGAACGGCCAGCACATCGCGGAGCTCGCGGAACGGGGACGAGGAAACTATCTCCCGATCCTTCGGTTCCTCTCGAATCAGGAACCGACGCCGGTCATTCACATTCGGTCCGATCATGACTTCCGGCATCTCCTGATGTTCAAATATTTCTTGCCACTCGCAGACATGCCGGGGAAGTCTCTGGACTACGTCGAACTTGGGCGAGTTCCGGCCGAGGGCACAGAGTGGCTGCTGACTCATAGCTTAGATTTCGATTGGCGACCGCCTGCCAGCCGAACTGTGAGAGGGGTCGAGTACGACCTGCGGCTGTTCCGACCCTATGCCGGTCTGTCTGGCTGGGGATTGGCGTTGTATCGCCGCCCAGAGGGAAGAGCCGTAGAAGGTGCAGGCCAATCCTCAAAATGAGGTTATTGACTCCTGAAGTGGGAACCGATCGTTGTTGATGCGTCTCATCGGTTTTCCTGCCGATCATCTGGCCTGAAGCCACTTTCACTGCTGTGACCACGCTGCACAGTGGCCATGACGCTTGATGTCAGGCCCCAAGAGCGGTAGTGTGGATGTCGGAGATTCACGAACAGGTAATGGCCGTCAGGGTGCGGGCAGCGTACCGTGGAATCCTGACTAAGGTTGAACTGGAGATAGAGATGTCGTCATTGCGTGCTGAAAGTGTGGCTGAGATTCTTTACGGACTGAAGAAAGAAAACCAGTACGCCACTCTCACATCGATCGCCCGGCGAGCGGGATTCAGTCCCGGTGCCCAGTGCCGCACCATTCTGGCGTGTATGAATACGATTCAGAAGGACTGGCCTCATCTGGAATACTGGAGAGGGATTCACGATGACGGAATCACGCCGAAGGCTTCCGCGCAGGCCGAAGCCCTGCAAAAACAAGGGGTCGAGCTGCGCGACGATGGCGAAAACTGGACCATCATCCTCGACGAGCGGATGCTGGTGGTTTGGGATAAGTCAATCGATGGCAAAGCAATCGCCGTGAAGCCCGCAGCCACCTGAGGCGGCTTGCTTCGCTGACAACCAAATGCAGAAAGGCACGTCGACTCGACGTGCCTTTTTTTTCAGGGTCGGTGGAGTCGCCTGAGCTGCCCACTCGCGGCGTCGAAGAGCCAGGGAGTGCGATCGGGGAAGAGTCCGATGGCCCGCTGAAGTTCGGCGTCAGAGGCCGGGGCGCGTGCCCGCAGGATCGCGGCGTCGAGTCGTGGCGTGTTATCGACGAAATCGATATGCCGGTCCGCAGGATCGGGGCGGATGAAGAGGATCGATCGGTCGGTGATCTGCTGATGGAGTTGCACGGCCACGCGGGCATACTTGTCGCGCGCGTAGCGGATCTCAGCCAGTCCCATCGGCAGACGGCCCGGCCACAACGGCGGAACAGTGAACCATGCCGTCGCGAATGAGGTGAGCAACACTCCACCCCACCACCAGCGAAGTCCCCCGTGGCCCGTCTCGCGGCACTGACGGGCCAAGTCGGTGGTGACCACTCCCAGAACGATCGCCCACAGTGGGGCGGATTCGAAGACGTAATGCCACCCCATGATGCCCTCAAACCAGTAAGGGAGGTGGACCAAATGCAGACTCACAATCGACGCTACGACCAGCTGGAGTTCCCCGCTCCACCGCCTCCAGTTCCAAACCACCCACACGACGACAAACACGAGAGGCACTAGCCCCAGAGTCCAGCGTCCGCTAGCCACGATACGAATCCCCATCTTGTTCAAGGCGAGCGGCAGCGTCAGGTTCTCTGCCCAGCGATCGTAATGGTCTAGCACCTTCGGGCCGAGATGCTGCTCCCCGCGTTCGACGTTGTGAAACCCGTACCCATGCCGAGGCGTGTAGAGATCGGTGTAGAGCTGGTAGGGAGAGAGGAGAGCATTCCCCGTGATCGACTGGTTGTAGGCCAGCTGGACGGCCACCCCAGCGAGGATCGGAAGACCCATGGAGAGGAGGAGGAGAAGGGAGGAGAGGGAGAGAGGGCGTAAAGCGGGGGTGGGCGGATCGGCAGCCTTCTTCTCCGGTCCTCGGCCCTGGCCCCTGGGCCCCAAGCCACACCTCCAGAACAACCACACGCCAAACGGCAGCCCGACTCCCGCAGCCGTCATTGGGCGACAGAGCATGGCGTAGGAGAGACCCAGACCGGCCATCCCTGATGAGAAGTACGCCTCTAATCGGTACCCACTGGCTGGCTCGATGCACGTCAGCTTCGCGGTCTTGCAGAGTCGATACAGCCGCAGCATGAAGACGAGAAATACCGACAGACCGACGAGCGTGGGCAGATGAGCCAGGTACAGCTGACTGAATAAGCACAGACCAGGACCGCAGGCGACCGCCAGACCGGCGATCACTCGCGCCCCACGCCCGGCGATCTCACCCGCCACGATCGAGGCCCCGACAGCGACGATCCCTTGGGCGATCCACACACCCCAGATCGAACCGATCGCGTGAAATGCTGCAAACCAAACCCCGGCACCCGGAAAGTACCGACTGGCGAACCGCCCCTCGTTCAAGACGTGCATCTGATCAAACAGCTGGGGCATAGCCTCGAAGCTGGGGTACGATGTCCGGCAGTCGAGAAATGTCAGGGCCTGAAACAGATAACTGTATTCATCGTGATAAGCCGGGGGCAGGTCGCGCATCTCCCACCCAGTCCAGGCCGCGACGCCGAGAGCCAGGGCTCCGAGCAGGAGCGATAGGAGACTATCGACAAAGCGTGAGGTGAATCGAGGAGGGTTGAGAGTTGAGGGTTGAGGGGCGGGAAAAGCAGATGGGCCGACCTGCTCCACGATGTTTTCTGTCGGATGGCTGTTGGCTGATGGCTGATGGCCAGAGCCTGCCGGCCCTCTACCCCTCGGCCCTAGGCCTTTCCCCCCCTTCCAGATCACCAATCCCAACAAGAAGATCGGAAGAAACGGTAGCCAGTCGGCATCGCGACCACAGAGCCAACCGGACAGTGCGTCGGCTCGCGATTCGGGATTCGCCCAGCGAACGGCCTCGAATCCCACGATCAGCAACATCGTCACCGACCATGCTGCCCAGAAGCTGGGAAAGCGGTTGGACTGGGAGGTTTGGGACATGCCGCACATTCAGATTGAGGCACTCAGGCCAGTTCGGATACCCTCCGCGTGATCGCTCGGGGTGGATTTCGCCGATCGCAGTGTCTGCGTTGGTCGATGTCTACTCAAGAGTGAAATCGTGTGCGATTGGCCCAGGGCCCGACATCCGCAGTCTTCCGAGACTTCGGATGCCTCTCGCGAGTGCCAGTGCGAGAGACACACGACCGGAAACACATGCTCGAACCGAGCTTTTGATTGAGAGCTTCCATGGACGGATGCATCCGCTGGGCGAGTGATCGCCGATGCCTGCTGGGGCTGTGCCTGTGGCTTATCGTTTCTACGGCACAAGCGGTTGAGCCCAGGACCTCGATGAGGTCCGAGCCGAAAGCGGGAGTGGCCCCGGCCCAGGCCCCGATACGAGTCGCAGCTCTCAGCTTCGTGGAACCAGATGGTTCCCGCCAGCCGGTTGTCGAGGTCTGGTCGAATGGCCTCGTGAAAGCCATCGAGATGCGAGGCACTCGTCAAAATCCGTCACTGGTGACGCTGACGGATCGCCTGTCTCAGACAGAATTGAGAGAGCTACACCAGCTGCTGATCGGCGAATGTCAACTGGCGATCCAGACCACCGAAAGCGTGCGTGAATCACTGCAGATTGCCAGCCAGCAACGCCAGTTGACAGCTGATATCGAGGGGGCAGCTGCCACCGAGATTGGTGTCTTGACCGGGCCGAAATGGCACACTGTGGCCTGTCCCGCCGTATCGATATTGAAGATGCGGTTTCCCGATGTGGCAGAAGTCCAAAACATTGCGATTGCTCAAATTCGACTTCAGAATATCGCGGCAATGGCTCTCGTGGGAGGGGGCAAAGCAGCCGACCTGCATGCCGCCACAGCGACTCATAAGTTACAAGAAACGCATCCTGATGCGGGCGAGATTACGCGCCACGATTTGATGATGGTGCGCCGTTTGCCTAACGGAAGCCAGTTTGTGCAGTTCCGCTATGCGGGGTTACCCGGTCGAGACGATGCGTGTCTGGTCTGCGTAACACACAGCCCTGAAGGGCCGACCCGAGTGAGCGTGATGGAATCACCGACCGTCGTGAGGTAGTGAACACCCAAATTCAGTCGACTCTCCGAGTCCGGTAAGTTGCCGACAGACCCGATTCTCTAAAACTCGTTTCTTTAAGTCATCGCCGGAATCCGAAACGACCCATCCGCGTTCCGCGTCGTCGGCACAATTCTCCCCACTGCGCTATAGTTCAACGGCCCATAGATGTGCGGGTAGAGGCTCCCCGCTGCGGGTTCCCAACGGAGTTCCGATATCAATAATTCGGTTTGCACACAGACGACGTGTACCTCCGTCTTCTCTCGATAGTGCTTATTGGCAACTCGTTCCAATTGAACTGCGGGAGAGGCATGAATGAACCCCTCGGTGGCGAATGACGCCGAGACCCATGTTCCCGTCTCTCGCGCGGATTCGATCTCCGCCGCAGTCATGAGCAGGTAGATGCAAGGATCGCTCGGAATCGAGGGGAGAGCGTTGGGCAGCTGGGAACCACGCGTGTCGTTCATCGGATTTATGTCTTCTTCGGCCCGCGCTGCTGATCACTCTCGGCGGGCGTGTCGTCGATCCGGATCAGAAAATTGTCTTTGCCAGAGTGTTTGACTTCATACATCGCTTCGTCGGCTTTGCGGAGCATCTCATCCACCGGTCGCGAGTGAGTAAAGACGACGATTCCCATGCTGAACGAAACGGGCCAATCGGCGTCTTTGACCATCGCTCGCAGTTGATCGTGGACTCGCTTGGCCACGATTTGTGTGCTTTCCGGAGAGATCTCCGGGAACATCACGGCGAACTCGTCTCCGCCCAAACGCGCCACACTGTCGTAACTGCGCACGCTTTGACGCAGCCGACGCGAGGCGGCGATCAACAATTCATCGCCCGCTAAATGGCCCCGCGTGTCATTGAACTTTTTAAAGTTGTCGCAGTCGATGAAACCAATGGCGATCAACCCCCCCATCCGCGCGCCACGATTCAATTCGTTGTTGATCCGCTCCGTGAATCCGCCACGATTCAATAACCCGGTCAATGAATCGGTCCCAGCTGCCAAATGAGCCATCTCAATCGTGGTATGCAGACCGTTGACCAACAGGCCAAAGGCGAGCCCGATCACTGTCCCCAAAATGGCCGAGTTGTGATCCACCATCTCCATCGGCAATCGCCCCAACAACGGGAGCGAGTACCAACCCAGAATGGAAACAAGCGACGAGAGAATGGCCCCTTTCATCCCCAGCATCCACGAAGCCGCCGCAATCTGGGGCAGCGTCAGGGCAATCGCCACAGCGGGCAGCTCTAACCGTGTTCCCAGCAAAGCAGAACAGAGGGGCAAAAGAAAAAACACCGTGTAAATCAACGGAGAGTCATCTCGGCGGGGAAGTTGTGGCGTAATCATCCCGCTCCTGTCACCCATTCACCGCTGAGCCGATCCTCCGCGAGCGAATTTCTGGAATCGTTGACGCAGGTCCTGAGTGAGCGGCCCAGGCACACCAGTTCCAATTTGACGACCGTCAATCCCCACCACCGCGATGACTTCCGCAGCTGTGCCTGTCAGGAAGCATTCATCCGCAGTGTAGACATCGTGACGCTGTAGGGTCACTTGTTGTACTGGAATGTTAGCTTGCTCGGCGAGTTGAATGACGCAATTTCTCGTGATTCCTTCTAAGATGCCGGAGTCGTTGGGTGGGGTTTTGAGGATTCCTCGTTTCACGATGAAGATGTTGTCGCCCGTACATTCGGCGATATCCCCCTTATGGTTCAACATCAGCGCTTCTTCGCATCCGGCATCGGTCCCCTCGATCTTGGCGAGAATGTTGTTCAGGTAGTTCAGGGACTTGATGCGGGGACTCAGCGCCCCCGGATGATTTCGCAAGGTGCTGGCCGTGATGATCTTCAACCCCTGCTGGTACAGCTCTTCGGAATAGAGCTTGATCGAGGCTGCGATCACGATCACTTGTGGATGACTGGTCTTGCGGATGTCGAGGCCCAGCGCGCCCGCTCCACGAGTCACGACCAGTCGCACATAGCCGTCAGCAATCCCATTGGCTGCGACCGTCTGCTCGACAGCTGCGGTCATTTGGGCGGGAGTCAGCGGAATTTCCAGGCGAATCGCGCGCGCACTTTCGTACAGGCGTTCGACGTGCTCAGCCAGCAGAAAGACCCGTTTGCTGTAGACTCGAATCCCTTCAAAAACGCCGTCGCCATACAGCAGTCCATGATCGAAGACGCTGACCATCGCCTGTTCTTGGGGAACGAGCCGGTCATTCAGGAAGACTTGCTGAGACATCGAGGCACCTTGTGAATCAACGGCCCGTGGGGTCAACACGAGACGACAAAGAATGGAGACCAGCACCCAAAACAAGACCGGCGTGCAAGTCGCGAAAGCCGCGCGGGCACGCCGGGAGTAAGACACCGAAATCAAGGCGAGGTTCAGGCAGCGTCTTCCAAGCCTTGGATCCGACCTTCGGTCAATCGCACGATCCGATTGGCCTGCCGGGCGATGGTTTCGTCGTGCGTGACCATGATGATAGTCAGCTGCTCTTCGTCGTTCAATCGGGTCATCATGTCCATGATTTCACGACCCGTGACGGCATCGAGATTGCCCGTTGGTTCGTCGGCCAGCAGCACATCCGGCTTGCCGATCAAGGCCCGGGCAATCGCGGCCCGCTGCATTTCCCCGCCCGACAGCTCAGAGGGTCTGTGCTTCAAACGGTGGCCCAGGCCCATCTTCTTGACGATCTCTTGCGCCTGGTCACGGAACTCGTGGCGGCGACGCCAGTATTCCCAGGCCGAGTGCCGAATCATCAGCGGAGCCAGCACATTCTCCAGCAGCGTCAGCTCGGGCAGCAGATGGTAGAACTGGAACACGAACCCAAAGATCCGGTTCCGCAGCTCGTCCCGCGTTGCAGCTGGCAAGTCATCGATCCGGCTCTGCTCCAGTCGGACCTCGCCCGAGTCGGGAGTGTCGAGCAAACCAAACAGATGCATCAAGGTGCTCTTGCCGCATCCTGATTTGCCGACGATCGAGACGAACTCCCCGCGACCCACGCAGAGATCGACCCCCCGCAGGACCGGCACTTTTGCTGGTCCTTTGGCATACGCCCGGCTGATCGCGACGGCCCGCAAGTATGAGACGCGGGTCTTCGGGGCGGGGATTTGCAGGATCGAGGGCATGGGCTGGTCTAGTGCTTGTGTCGACATGAGCCGTCGTCGCTTTCGGAGGTCGTGTCAGGGGCGTCTGGCCCCCGGTCATGAGTCTGGCCAACACGGGCTGGAGGCCCGTGCCATCGGGGTCTTTCGGGACATCTACTCGTAACGAAGAGCCTGCACCGGGTGCAGTGCTGCGGCTCTGCGGGCGGGAAGAATGCTCGCCAGAACAGCAATCAGGATAGCGCCACACGCCACCCAAATCACCGTGCCCGGATTCACCTTCGTGGGAACCTGATGGAAGTAGTAGATCGTTTCGTCGAAGACCTTGTGCCCGAGAATCCAAGAGATGCCCTGTTCGATCTTGTCAATGAAATGCACCACTGTCAGTCCCAGGATCACTCCGGCACCACTCCCCACCAGTCCCAGCGTTAAACCATAGAGCAGGAAGATCGACATGATTCCGCGCGAGCTGGCGCCCAGCGCCTTGAGGATGCCGATGTCGCGGGTCTTCTCGACGACGATCATGTAGAAGATCGCCAGAATGCCGAACCCAGCCACCGCGATTATGAGAAACAGCAGCACATTCAGGATGGCTGCCTCCACTGCCACTGCTTGCAGCAGCGGACCTTGTTGTTGTTCCCAAGTCTCCACCGAGACCCCCATCCCGGCCAGCTCTTCCCGGAGCCGTTGCACGACCAGGGGAGCTTTCGAGTAGTCCTTGAGCTTAATCTGGATGGCGGTCACGCTCCCTTGCTTCCAATCGAGGTTGTCGTTCGGGTGATCGGGGTCGGGCGGACTCAGCATCCCGCGAGCTTTCTGCATCTGCTCAAGGTTCACGAACACCAGATTCGAGTCATACTCGCTCATTCCACACTTAAACAGATCGACGACCGTCGCCTTAAAGCTGACCGGCTGGGGCGTTCCGGCCTTCAGAGTGGAGAGGGTGATGTCTTGGCCAGGATGCACGAGAACCCGGACATCGGTGTCACCGGTGTCCCGATTTTTTTCCGGATAGCTGACGAGACCCGCTCCGATGAAGACCCGACCAAATTGAGGGAGGCTCGGATCAACTGGGGCTTCGCTCGATTGGAACTGGTCCCCGCCCCAGGGATTCTCATACAGCGGGCCATCGCCGCTGTCGGCAGTCTGCGTGGGAGCTGTCTCACCCGCTGTCTGTGTCTTGGGCTCCGCCAGATCGCTTGGCTGCACGCCATCGGGCAGGGTCTCCGGACGGCGCAGCTGTTGATAATCCACGGTTTGCTGTCGCATGCTGACGGCACTGGGTGCAAGATCCCAGGACACGGGATCCCAGACATCGATTTCGGGACCATCGGGTTTAGTTTTGTTGGAGAGGTCTTTGGTTTGCCGACTGAGAAGGTACTGCGAGAGCGGGCTGACCCGATTCTTCCCCTCGGGGAGAATGCCGACAATCCGGACGGGGCGCTGCTCTTCTTGGCCCGCCACATGGAAGCTCATCATGCCCCACATCTCGACCGTCGGGGTCGTGGCCACCACTTCAGACCCGACGGAATCTGCGACGATTTTCAAAAGGCTCTCGGGGTCCTGGAACCCGTCTGAGTTGTGGGTGATGATGGCCACATCGGACAAAAGTCCACGCAAGCGGTCCTGCATCTCAGTGCTGAAACCCGCCATCACGCTGTTGACGACGATCATCGTCGCCACCCCCAGCGTCACGCTGATGATGCTGAGGAACGCAATCATGCTAGTTTTGAGGTACTTTGTGGCCAACACAAGCTTGTACATATGCCGCGCTCCCTCTCTTTCCCGCGTCAGCGAACTGCTCGCGCGGGTCGGATCCTTCCGAACCGGCAGTTTCCACCGATTCCATGGAAATGGTCAATAGGAAGTTGTCCCCATTTGCCGGGGCGGATTGCGAAGGACCATTTTTCACGTCGCCGGACTCGCCGATTCCGATACCTCGACGGACGCTCCCGAACCACAGAGTCCATTTTCGCCTTGTCGCCACATTCGCCATCAGGTGAGCATGGGCCAGCCAGCGCGGCTTTCTGCTCAACTTCTCAACTGAGCAGGCTCCGATCGGAAGGTCGTTCCCTAGTTCGAAGCCCATCTTCAGTCGCCCACGTTCTGGCAAACGTGGCTACAGCGGCTGGGCGACCCGCTCGGACATCCCATAAAATATTTCCAATGTTTATTTTCGATAAATTTGCGGCCGACCGAAAAGCACCAAAACCGCTCAGTGCCCCCCGAAACAGACCCCTACAATCGATACATTTCGCATATCAAAATCTTCCCAAACGGAAATGCCGCCCGACCTGTGAGCCCCATGAATACTTTTTACAAGAAATACCGACTGGGTAAAATGGGTAACGTTTGACTCAGCTCTGTCGTTACCGCATGATCATGAAAATGGTTCACTCCCTCTTTTCTGCATCACTTCACTCGGCCTTGCTCAACCCTTGAATCACTGCACCGCCATGATCGCGACCTTCCTCAGCCGGATGTTCCTGGGTTCCCAAGCTCGTCGCCGTGCGGTTTCGCGGCCACTGTGGAATCTGACTTCTGCTATGGAATCCCGCACGCTCCTCGCCGGCAACGTGACCGCAGCACTGGTCGGCGGCGATTTGCAGCTCAACGGTGACGCTGCGGGCAACGACATCAAAATTTCGAAAACAACAGCTGGGATCATTGTCCAGGGGCTGAACGGAACGACCATCAACGGGGCGACCACCGATTTCGTCGCTTATCCGATCGCAGCGACGAGCAACGGCTCGATCACGGCGACGCTGGGGGCTGGGAACGACAAGATTCAATTGGACGGGATCGATTTGGATGACGTGCTGTCGGTCGACGGCGGTACGGGAGACGACAGCCTGGGGCTCACATCGACAGCAATTCATGGTCGAGTGGTCTTCACGGGCGGAGCGGGCAAGGACACCTTCTTTGGAGAGACCTCCACGATCGACGGAAACTTGAACGCCAACATGGGCGGGGGCAATGACTTGCTGACGTTGAGGAACACTGAAGTGAAGGGAGATGTCACGTCGGATGGCGGCGACGGTGCGGACCGTTTGGCACTCGATGCCGTCACGATCGGTGGTTCATTGAGGGCCGGGATGGGCAAAGGAAACGATGACATCCGCATCGCCAACGGAACACAAATCCAGCGAGTCTTTATCACCGGCGGTCAGGGTGCCGATCTAGTCCAGATCAATGACTCCACGATCTCCCGATCCCTCAGTGCCAAGCTGGGACGGGGGAACGATTCATTGACCTTGGGCGGCACGACCTCCGTTCAGAATCGCATCAAAGTCCGCGGAGGTCGTGGCCGCGATGTCGTTGAGGTCGGCACTGCGACGCTTCCCGACCGCAAACGCTTCCGGAGTACCAAGAGCGGGACGGTCAGCGCCGCCTTGCTGACGGCACGAATCACCAGCCCCACCACGGGGCTCCTGGCCGCTGTCGAGACCACACGCAGCGGGTTTATCGCTCCCACTGGAACCATCACGTCGGCCATCGCCGGGACGGGAATCATCACCACCGCCACCGGCCTCGTGTCGAATAAAACTACCGTGAATGTCAGTATCACTGGCACCGCGGGCCAAATGGTCCAAATCGACAAGAACGGCGACGGGTTCAATGACGGCTCCGCCACTCTCGACAGCACAGGCCAAGCCACCATCGCCGTGGCCTTGGCGAACACCACAACTGTGGCGAATGCCGGCCTGAACTCGATCCGAGTGCAACAAGCGTTCAATGGGGCCGGAGTCGGTCCGATTCAGACTCTCGCAGTCCAGTACACCAACACACTGGTCGTACGCATGGCCACCTCGCTGGGGAACGTCGACATTGAACTATTCGCGGATGACACCCCCAAAACGGTCCAGAACTTTGTGAACTATCTGGCTCGCTACCAAGGCTCGATCATTCATCGATCCGCCCACGGAGCCGCGAACGCTCCGTTCATCGTCCAGGGCGGCGGCTTCGACCTCATCCCTCCGCTAACGGCCATCACCACCGATGCCGCGATCATTAACGAGTTCAAAGCCATTCACTCCAATGCGCGGGGCACGCTCTCGATGGCCCAACTCAGCGGCAATATCAACTCGGGAACCAGCCAATGGTTCTTCAATTCGGCCGATAACAATTCGAACGCTGCGGGAGTGGTCAATCTCGATAGCGTTCCACATACCGTCTTTGGTCGAGTGCAGGGCACTGGCATGACCGTTGTAGACGCCATCCATGCACTCACATCCTACAACCTCCAAGGTCCACTCACGAATAGTGCCCTCGGCGAAGTTCCACTCGATGCGACCTATGTCCCGTTCACGGGCACTGTAGCTGGCACTGTCAGTGTCACCACGGGCACGAGGACTGTGACCGGTGTCGGCACCACATTCTCCTCCGCTCTCCGTTCCGGTGCAGCTGTCCAGATCAATGGCACGAGCTATACCGTCGATTTGGTGACATCGAACACGCAGTTCACCATTTTGGAAAATGCCACCGCCACCGTCACCGATGGAGCTGCGACATTGAACACCACTCCGCTCGACTCCCAATACGTGCGAATCACCTCAGTCTCGGTGATTCCCCAGCTGGTCTAAGCCACCCCGGCCGTCCACTTTGGCTTCAAGGCCGGCGACATCCCGGTCCGCGACTTCGACGAAGCCAGCAGCAGCAGCTTCCATCACTGCATCAAGTACGGCCTGAGCACCCTGCAAGTCAGGGCCGAGTTCTGGCTCCACAAACTATACATCAAGAACTGCCCGTACTTTAAGAAGGCAGCGGCGAAGGCGTCGCAGAATTAAAGCGGTTGCCTCCCCCGTGCTAACACATTTCTGCGAGCCGCCGGGCGCTAGCCGCCGGTTCCTCAACACGCGGAAGAACCCGAGGCTAGCGCCTGGCGGCTCACAGACTGGGACGTTCGTCGTGTCAAGACCCGCTGAGGAACCGCTCTAGTCAGAATTCTGCCGTGCCCACCCACTAACATCGACACCAATTATCCGCCCGCGACTCCTCCCGGAATCGCGGGTGTTTTCGTGGAGGGAGCCATCGGAGGGTGGCACGACCCGAGGTTTTGCAAAGGTCGTGGCGAGGGAGACCACCGTACGTGCGGCACACCCTTGCCAAAGCGTCACCGCCTGCCACTCCACCGCGACGCACGACGCCTGCTCGTCTCGCATTCCGCGCCCCATCACCCGCGTAATCCAGCTGCTCGACAGCAAGCGCCGGACTCACCGGCTTTTTGTTCTAACAGACCGGGGTCACGGGTGGCTTGGGATTTCCCGGACCCCGGTGCGCAGCGGTGGCTGCGAGGCGGT
>Ga0105046_10002745_pt1 | contig 27844 bp, 24 predicted proteins | sample MAT03_FD_78385 | JGI IMG/M metagenome (GOLD analysis project Ga0105046, IMG submission 78385) | Freshwater microbial communities from Lake Fryxell liftoff mats and glacier meltwater in Antarctica - MAT-03 (megahit assembly) | ecosystem: Environmental > Aquatic > Freshwater > Ice > Liftoff... | reverse complement strand
GCGAATTTATGGTCACAAACGGACGCCCCGTTGGTCGTCCCTACACAGAGAATCGCGTTTTTGCGCGTTGGTCTGTTCAAAAATTAGAACAGCAGTCTAATATGACATTGGCGAAGTAGTTACCCCGATCTAACAAAAAAAAGGGGCGTCCCGATTGCGGCACGCCCCCCTTTCATCTCTACGCCACTCTACGTCACATCTTGAAACTAGGTATTCGGTTCGGCTGTGGCTTCCGGCGTCATTTCTGGCGTCATTTCTGGCGTCATTTCTGGCATGGGGATTTCAAAACGGAACTGACCATTCGGGCCCATCCGACCTTGCATTCCCGGCATGTTGAACTCGCTACCCATGACCTGCTCGCCCAACGTCACTTCAAGCGCTAGGGTTTCGCCCGCGCGCAACACGTCCAACGTCACCACATCGCCCGGTTCGTAAGCGATCAGGCGATCCCGCAAGGTGCGTTCGGCATCGACAAGTTCGCCATTGACGGCGGTCACGACATCATCGACTGCTAAGCCCGCCAACGCCGCCGGGGAATCCGCCACGACCTCAACGATCAGCGCGCCTTCGGTGACGGTCGCTTCACGTTCGGCGGCGACCTGCTCATCCAGCGTGACGAAAGTGACGCCCAAGCGCCCGTTGCCATAACCAAATTGCTGCATCATCATCGGCGGCATTTGCTCAAAGCGGAAACCGTCAGGCATATTGCCATCACCGCCGCGCCCATTGCCGGGCGTCATCCCATCAGGTGGTGTCATGCCTTCGGGAAGTTGCATTTCAAACAAGTCAGTGGGGCGTTCGCCCAATGTGACTTCAAGCGTCACCAGCTCGCCCGCACGGGTGAATTCCAACGTCAGAACATCGCCCACAGCGGCTTCACGAACGATATTGACAACCTCTTCAGCAGTCGTGACCGCCGTCTCATTAACCGAGACCAGCACATCATCGACCAGCACACCAGCCGCTTCCGCGCCCGTATCGGGCAACACTTCGGTCACCATGACCCCGTTTTCACCATCTGCTAAACGCACCCCTAAAAAGCCGGGTGCCGCTCCTTGCTGAGCCGCCGCCCATCCGACCGAAGCAGTGGTGAGGACGACCGTGCACGCTAAAACGAACAGAGTACGGATTGATTTCTGCATGTTAAATTTTCCTAGTCCACAATTTGCATCACACTGACAGCGAGCATCTGATGCGTACCCACTGTACCTTTACTGTAGCGAGTCGGCTTAAGGATCAAATTAGATATGTGTAAAATAAGTGCAAACTGTCTGTAAATTAAGCGGTAACACAAATTGAGAACATGGCTGAGGATTAAAAGATCGCCGGACGGGAATACTCCCGTCCTGTTGTTTTCTTCGCGCCCTCGCCAATTTTCGACCGCGCCTTCCTGTCGATTTTTCACTTTTCTTCGCTCTACCCCACCGCCAAAATCCCCTCAATCGTCGCCAGTTCCTCCGCTGACAGCATCACATTATCCAGCGTATCGACGACATCTTCGATTTGCTGCACACGACTGGCACCGATCAATACCGAGGTGATCTCCGGCAAGCGCAAAATCCATGCGACCGCCAGTTGTGCCATCGTTTGACCGCGCGCCTCGGCGAAGGCGTTCAGTTTGCGGACTTTTTCGACGATCTCCGGCGTCACCCGATCCTCAGTCAAGAATGGGGACGACTCTTTGGCAGCGCGCGAGTCGGTCGGGATGCCATCAAGGTAGCGACTGGTCAATAGCCCTTGCGCTAAAGGTGAAAACGGAATACAGCCGATACCCTCATCGCGCAAGACACCCACCAACTCCGGCTCGATCCAGCGATTGAGCATGTTGTAACGCGGCTGATGGATCACGCAGGGCGTCCCCAGTTGCTTCAGGATGCGCGCCGCTTCCAAGGTTTTCTCCGCCGAATAATTGCTGATGCCGACATAGAGTGCCCGTCCACTGCGCACCGCCGTATCGAGCGCTCCCATCGTTTCTTCGAGCGGGGTATCGGGATCAAAGCGGTGGCTATAGAACAGATCGACATAGGGCAGCCCCATGCGCTTTAGGCTTTGATCGAGGCTGGCAAGCATATACTTGCGCGATCCCCATTCGCCATACGGACCTTCCCACATGTGATACCCAGCTTTGGTGGAGATAATCAATTCATCACGGTGAGACTTAAAGTCTTGGGCGTATACCTTGCCGAAGTTTTCCTCTGCCGAGCCGGGCGGGGGACCATAATTGTTGGCAAGGTCGAAATGAGTGATACCCACATCAAAGGCGCGGCGTAGCATCCGGCGCATGTTGCCGATGTGATCGACATCCCCGAAGTTGTGCCACAACCCCAACGAGATCGCCGGCAGTTTGAGTCCACTGCGTCCGCCCCGGCGATATTGCATGTTTTCGTAGCGTTGTTTTGAAGCGATGTATTCCATCGGTCGGTTCCTTTGATTTTAATAATAAAATAGCGGGGACGCCGTGCGTCCCCGCTAGCGGGGCGGTTACAACCCTAACGACAGATATTTCACTTCCAGATATTCATCAATGCCGACCGAGCCGCCTTCGCGCCCCAACCCACTTTGTTTGACGCCGCCAAAGGGTGCTTGTGCCACCGAAGGCAGGGCGTCGTTAGCACCGATGATCCCAAATTCCAGCCGTTCGGCGACGCGCAACACCCGGCTGACATCACGGGTATAGAAATACGCCGCTAATCCAAAAGTGGTAGCGTTGGCGCTAGCGATCACCGACTCTTCATCTTCAAACGGGATCAAAGGGGCGACCGGGCCAAATGTCTCTTCTTGTGTGATCAACATGGCGTCGGTCACGTCGGATAGCACCGTGGGCGACCAAAAGGTGCCGACGGGGTTCAGTTCTGCCGCCAGCGCCGCCCCACCCACCAAAACCCGCGCTCCGTGCGCTTGGGCATCGGCGATATGCCGTTCCACTTTATCGCGGGCGGGCAGGTCGATCAGCGGACCGATCACGGTGTCGGGCAGCAAGCCGTTACTCACCTTCAAACGGGCGACTTCGGCGGAAAAAGCATCAGTGAAGCGGTCGTAAATGCCGCGCTGCACATAAATGCGATTGGCGCACACGCACGTTTGCCCGGCATTGCGGAACTTGGACGCAATGGCACCGCGCACCGCCGCCATCAGGTCGGCATCGTCAAAGACGATGAACGGGGCATTGCCACCCAGTTCCAACGACAGCCGCTTGACAGTCGCCGCCGAGTTCTGGATCAGGATTTTGCCGACTTCGGTCGAGCCTGTGAACGAGACTTTGCGCACGCGGTCGTCCGCAAAAATGACGTTCGAGAACGAGATCGGGTCACTGGTGGGCACGATATTGACCACGCCGGGGGGAAACCCTGCCTCGATGAAAATATTGCCCAGTTCTAGTGCCGAGAGGGGCGTTTGTTCAGCGGGTTTGCACACCACCGTGCAGCCCGCTGCCAATGCCGGACCGAGTTTGCGCGTCAGCATCGCCGCCGGAAAGTTCCACGGGGTGATCAGCGCGCAGACGCCGACCGCTTGGCGCAGCACAAACAGTCGTTTATTGGCGACCGAGGCGGGGATGATCTGCCCATAGACGCGCTCCGCTTCGCCCGCAAACCACGTCAAGAAGCTGGCGGCATAGACGATCTCGCCACGCGACTCGGTCAGGGGCTTGCCTTGTTCTAAGGTCATAATGGTGGCGAGATGCTCTTTGCGTTCGTTCATCAGCGCTGCCGCCCGCCGCAACAAGTCAGCCCGTTGTCCTGCGGGTAGCGCGCTCCATGCGGGCAATGCCGCCGCCGCCGCATCCACCGCCGCGCGAGTCTCATCGGCACCAGCGTCGGCGATGGTCATCAACGTCTCGCCAGTCGCCGGATTGGTCACATCAAAAGTTGCACCTGACGCGGCGGACTGCCACCCATTGTTGATAAAGACACCATAGTGTTTATCGGCAAAAGTATCATGCGCGATCTGCGCAAAATCGAGTGTTTGCATCATTCAAATTTCCTTTCGAAAATTGGCAACTACAACAGCTACCCCTCATCCCCTGACCCCTTCTCCCACAAGAGGAGAAGGGGAGAAACGCGGTAGAAAGTCCCTCGCCCCTTGTGGGAGAGGGATTTAGGGTGAGGGCTGAGTAGTTACGAAAATTGAAATAACTATCAAGCATGATAATTCATACGGTGCCATTTTCCCAACTGGCGGAACCATAAAAAAAGGGGGCACCGCCGCTTGGCGATGCCCCCTTCGTAAAACTTCAGATCACGGTGCTATTATTCGTACAACAGCGAGAAGATTTCTTCATCATCGATGTTGGTCGCGTCGTAATAGTGGAATCCGGTGTCGATGATGGTGGGCAGTTCTTCGCCCAAGATCGCCATGACAGCGGCTTCGACAGCACGATAGCCAATGCCGATGGGGTCTTGAGTGATCGCGCCGGCTTCGGCACCGCTACGGATGGCTTCCATCTGTTGCGCGCCAGAGTCGTAGCCAATGACCACGATGTCGGTGTTGCCCAATTCCATGACGGCATTCAAGACGCCGATGGCAGAACCTTCATTTGCGCCAAATATACCTTTAATGTTGGGGTTCGACAAGATGATGGCTTTGGCGATGTCGGTAGAACGCAGTTGGTCGCCGCCGCCGTACTGAATATCGACGATGGTGACATCGGGATAAGCTTCTTCGATACGGTTACGGAAACCGTCCACACGGTCAATACCCGTGCGGCTGGTTTGATCATGGGCGACAATCGCCACTTCACCCGAACCACCGATGAGTTCCACCATCTTGTCCGCTGCCAACGCCGCCGCCGCGATGTTATCGGTCGCGGCAGTCGTCACGGGGATGTCGCTATCCACGCCGGAGTCGAAACCCACGACCGGAATGCCTTCTTCTTGGGCGCGTTCCAACAAGGGGATCGCCGCTTGGCTGTCCAACGCTGCGAAGGCGATGGCTGCCGGACCGCGATCCAGCGCGGTCTGAAGCATTTCCATTTGCTTATCGACCATCGCTTCGGTTTCGGGACCTTCAAACGTAATTTCTACGCCACAATCTGCCGCTGCTTGTTCCGCGCCGAGGCGCACTGCCTGCCAGAATTGGTGCTGGAAGCCCTTCGAGATCAAGGGGATATACAGTCCCATTGCCGAAACTTCTGCTTGCACTTCGGGGGTGCAATAGCTTCGGCGGGAGTTTTCCATCATTTCGGCAGTGGCTTCAGGAGTAGCGTCTTGCGCGGATGCGGCGCTGGAGACCAACAGCATACCGCCCAACAGAATCCCAAACAGTTTTGTTGACTTCACTTTGAACTCCAATGGTTAAAATCTACAAGATACTCTAACGCTTATGTGCTTTGCATCAGCTCGCCAACATCGGAAACCGCGTTTTAAGACCCTCGGCTATCCTTTCGTTTGCTTACGATACCCCACCATTATCACTGATTTCTTTCGTTTCGGAAAGCGCTATTTGCGATCACTTTCCAGTTGAGATATCGCGCTCAGAGGGCACAATGGCTCCCCGTGCGCGTTATTTCCGACGACGGCGCAGGATGTCCAGATAGACGGCGAGGATCACAATCGCACCTGTGACCACCACTTGCCATTCCTGCGGCACGGACATGATGCGCAACCCGTTGGTCAGCACGCTCAGGACGAACGCCCCAATGACCGTGCCCAGCACAGTCCCCTCCCCGCCGCTCAGCGAGGTGCCGCCGATCACGACGGCGGCAATGGCGTCCAGTTCATACCCTTGTCCCAAGGCGGGTTGGGCGGAATTGAGGCGCGAGGCGATTACTACCCCCGCGACCCCCGCAAAGGTGCCACACACGGTGTAAACGGCGATCTTCCAGCGATCCACATTGACACCCGACAAACGGGTGGCTTCTTCATTGCTGCCGAGCGCGAAGGTATACCGACCCAACACCGTGCGCGCCAAGATCAAACCGGCGACGATTGCCGCGCCGAACATGATCACGACAGCGTTGGGGATGTTGAAACCGGGGATGATCCCCCCGATGAGGGAACCCGTCGCAATATCGCGAAAGCCGGGGGAGTCATTAAAATAGATCGGCTTTAAGCCGGAGATGATCAACGATAAACCTTTGGCGACATACATCATGCCCAGTGTGGCGATGAAGGGCGGGATTTTCATCTTGGCGATAATCACGCCGTTGATGAATCCTGCAAACGACCCCATGAGAATGCCGGCGAAGATGCCGAGCGGGACGGGCCACTGCCAATAGGTGACGAACACACCCGTCATCACGGCGGAAAAAGTCATGACCGTGCCGATAGACAGGTCAATGCCGCCGTTGATGATCACATAGGTGACGCCAATTGCCAAAATGCCGTTGACGGCGGTGGCAAGCAGGATGCCGACGATGTTGTTGAATTGCAAAAAGTTGGGTGATGCGACTGAGAAACCAATGAACAGAATAATGAGCGCCGCAAATGCCAAGACTTTTTGAGTGGCTTCTGCCGAAATAAGCGGGCGCGCAATTTTGGGCAGTTCGCCAGCGGGTGAAGCGATGTCAGTTCCCATAAAAACCCATTCTCACTGTTTGATAAAAACGGTTGCTAAAAATTAGAGATCGGGTGCGACCAGCGCATGACGCTGTGTCGCAAATTTCATAATGCCTTCTTGGGTGGCGTTTGCCATGCTCAGTTCGCCCGTGATGCGCCCCTCACACATGACGATCACGCGGTGACTCATGCGTAAAATTTCCGGCAGTTCGGACGAGATCATGATGATCGATTTTCCTTGTGCCGCCAATTCATTCAATAATTTGTAAATTTCGCTCTTCGCGCCGACATCAATACCGCGTGTTGGCTCATCGAAGATCAAAATTTCGGTGTCGGCGGTCAGCCATTTGGCGATGACCACTTTTTGTTGATTGCCCCCCGATAGATTTTTGACGCGCTGTTGTACGCTGGGGGTGCGAATATCGAGTTGTTTCACATAGTGTGTGGCGGTAGTGCGCATTTGGTTATCGTTGACGACCCCCAACATGCCTAAAAATTTATTGAAGGAGGCAAGAGCGACATTGGTCTGCACATCCATGCCGACATTTAGCCCATAACGCTTACGGTCTTCCGACAAATATCCGATGCCGTGCTTGACCGCATCACGCGGTTGGTGGATGTGTACCCGCTCCCCGTGAATATAAATTTCGCCGGAGTCGATAGGGTCAGCACCAAAGATGGCACGCGCCACTTCGGTACGTCCAGCACCCATCAAGCCTGCAAAGCCAAGAATTTCCCCTTTTTTCAGGTGAAAATTAATGTCTTTGAGGTCGCGCCCGCGATTCAAGTTGCGCACCTCCAGCACAATTTCGCCACTGGCGTTTTCGGGCAGTTCTTGCGCCGTCTGGTAGATGGTACGCCCCACCATCAAGCTGATGATCGTGTCGATCTTGGCTTCGGGAGTGTTCAACGTCTCGATATAACGCCCATCCCGCATGACGGTGATGCGATCCGAAATTTGCTTGAGTTCTTCGAGGCGGTGGCTGATGTAAACAATGCCGACGCCTTGCTCCCGCAAGTCACGAATCACGCGGAACAGCTCGTCGATCTCGGATTCGGTCAGCGCTGCCGTCGGCTCATCCATGATCAGCACTTGCGCATTGAGCGAAAGCGCTTTGGCGATTTCCACCATTTGCTGGCGCGCGACGGTGAGGTCCGTGACGCGCGTGCGGGGGTCAATCGTCAAGCGGAGCGACTCCAGCAAGGCTTTGCTTTGGGCGTTGATCGCTTGATCATCAAGTAGGAATGGTAGGGCGGCATTGCGCGGTTCGCGCCCAATGAAGATGTTTTGGGCGACGGTCAAATGGGGCATCAGGTTCAACTCTTGGTGGATCATGCTGATCCCCAAGTGTTGCGCAACGCGGGGGCTGGGAATATCGACTTCTTTACCGCGCAGCAAAATCTGTCCAGCATCTTTTTGGTAAACCCCCGCGATGATCTTCATCATTGTGGATTTACCAGCGCCGTTTTCGCCGACGAGGGCATGAACTTCACCCACGCGCAGTTCAAAATGACATTCGGATAGCGCATGAACACCGGGGAAAGACTTCTCCAACCCGGAGACGCTCAACAAGATATCGGGCATAAGTTTTTCTCGCCAAATAGAAATTAATTTTTCAGAAACCACATTCCCAGACCCATAGGCGGTTCATGGCAACGATACCATAACCCGCAATCCAAAGTCTGTCAACTTATTTTACTGGACAACGGTGGAAAAGGAAAGGAAAAATAAGGAAACGTAATCCTAAAAAGCGAATGATAGAAATACGGTAAATAATCCAATTATGCTAAAATAGCCTCATCCCTCGATGAACTACAAGCGAGATAATCCTATGGGCATTGATCTGACATCGCCTGCCATGCAGCAGGATCCGTATCCGAGCTATGCTGAAATGCGCCACCAACGCGAGTTCGCGCGGGTTAATCATCCGGTTTCTGGGAAAGATTTGCGTTTTATCACTCGCTATGATGATGTCTTGTTCGCCTTAAAAGACCCCCGTTTTGTGAACGACGGGCGCAAACTGCCGACATGGGATGATTGGACGAAGAAGTGGTATATCCCGACCGCGCTGAAAAGCTTTGTCGATAGCATGGCACTCGCTGATGAACCCGATCATACGCGCTTGCGTCGGTTGGTTCATAAAGCGTTTACGCCCACCATGATTCAGGCGTTGAGCGGGCGCATTGAACAACTGACGGATGAATTTTTGGACGCGGTAGCCCGTAAGCCGGTGGTCGATTTTGTCGACGAATTTAGCCTGCCCTTACCGCTGAATGTCATCGGCGACATGATGGGGGTCTCGCCGGAAGATCGCTGGAACTTCCGTAAATGGATGAGCAACACGATCACCGATGTTTCGCCCAAAGATATATTGGGGATCGTGCCTAAGATCCGCAATGCCATTGGCTTGGATGGCTTTTTGAAACGACTGGTCGCCGACCGCCGCGCCAACCCCAAAGACGATATGACGACCGCGTTGGTGCTGGCGGAAGACGCAGGGGAAACCTTGTCGGAATCCGAACTGATCTCCATGTTGTTCTTGCTCTTGTTTGCGGGGCACGAAACAACCGCCAATTTGTTGGCGGTGGGCACGCTGGCACTACTCCAAAACCCCGATCAACTGGCGCTCTTGAAGGCGAATCCGGCGTTGATCGACACCGCTATCGACGAGTTGCTGCGCTATACCAACCCGACTCAGCATATCGCTTTGCGCTACAACATCGAAGATATCGAAGTTGGCGGGCAGCCGATCCCCCAATACAGCACGCTGGTGCTGTGTATCGCAGCCGCCAATCGCGACGAAACCATCTTTGAGAACCCCGAAGTGTTAGACATCACCCGTACCCCCAATCGCCATATCGCTTTTGGGTTTGGCGTCCATTATTGTTTGGGCGCGCCGCTGGCACGACTGGAAGCGAAGATCGCCTTCACACGCTTGCTGGAACGTTTCCCGAACATGCAGCTTGCGACCCCAGTGGATCAACTGAAGTGGAAGGGTGCGCCGGCGTTGCGCGGGTTGAAGAAGTTGCCGCTGCGGATGAAGGGGTGAGACGTTACAACAAACACATATGGACAACCAAAATCGAAGGCGGCATCTGCTGGCTGAGTGATTATTATGCGGTTCAAGTTTATTATATAACAGGCATATCTTATGAAAATCATTGGTTTGATGTCCGGTACCTCAGCAGATGCCATTGACGCCGCCGTCTGCGAAATCAGCGGCGCGCCCCCGCTTTTGACCGCCGATATCGCCCATGCTATCACCTTTCCCTACCCAGAAGGGTTTCAACAGCGCATTCTCGATGCTTGTGCCGGGGGGCGGGTGGATGAATTATGCGCGATCAATTTTGGGTTAGGGGAATTGTTCGCCGCCGCCGCCTTGCGCGCCCTCGAAGAAGGCGGATTCACGCCCGCTCAGATCGATGTCATCGGCTCGCACGGGCAAACTTTTTGGCACGCCGTAGAACCCGATGGAAAGGTATCGGCGACGCTGCAACTGGCAGAACCCGCCGTGATCGCCGAGCGCACAGGCATCACGACGATCAGCAATTTCCGAACCCGCGATGTCGCCGTCGGCGGGCAAGGTGCCCCGCTGACGGGCTATGCCGATTGGCTGCTGCTGCGCCACCCTACCCACTGGCGGGCAGTGCAAAATATCGGCGGCATTGGCAATGTCACTTTTTTACCGCCCCTGTCCGATTCCAAGAGCTTACCGACTGCCTTCGATACCGGACCCGGCAACGCCTTGATGGACTCCGCCATGCTGCTGCTCACCCAAGGGCAACAGGCATATGATCGCGATGGCTTGTGGGCGCGGGAAGGTAGTTTGGATGAAGACTGGTTGCAAACGCTTTTGCTCCACCCATACTATGATATCAAGCCGCCCAAGACCACCGGACGAGAATTGTTCAGCGCACGCATGGCGGCGGAACTCGTCACCGAAGGGCGGGCGCGCGGACTCAATGACGCTGGCATTATCGCCACGCTCACCGCCCTGACTGCCCAATCTATCGCCGATGCCTATGAACGTTTTGCCCCCGCGCGGCTGGATGAGGTCATCCTCAGTGGCGGTGGACGCAGCAACCCCGTCCTCATGGAACTTCTGCAAGCGTTGATCCCCGCGCGCGTCTTGCCTAGTGATGCTATCGGCGTGGATGGGGACAATAAAGAAGCATTGGTATTCGCGTTGTTGGCGCACGAGACATGGCACGCCCGCGCGGGCAATCTGCCCTCTTTGACGGGAGCCAGTCGCGCGGTGATCCTTGGCGATATCACGCCGGGCGACAATTATGTGGACTTGATTCGGCGGACATGGGGCACCGGCTCCGAATGATCATTCGTCCGCTGACCCCAACCGTCGGGCTGCTCGGTTCGCTAGAATGGACGCCCTACCCGGCGCTCGAACAACACGTCCGAGATCAGGTGCAAGCGCCTAGTGCCGCTTATGTCATGGGGACGGATTTATTCGGACGCGATATCGCCAGTCGCATCATGGGCGGTGCTGCCAATTCGCTCCGGGTTGCGTTCTTGTCGGTAGCGCTAGCGACCAGCTTCGGCACGCTGTTGGGGACAATTGCCGGCTATATGGGCGGCACCATCGATACTGTGATGATGCGCGTGATGGATGTGTTTTTTGCCCTGCCCGCGTTGCTGCTGGCGTTGGTCGTCGTCAGCGTCTTGGGACCCGGCATCAACAACACCATCCTTGCCATCGCCATCGTGTATACACCGATCTTCGCGCGGGTCGCACGCGGTCCCGTGCTGGCGGTCAAACAACTGGAGTTTGTGTTGGCGGCGCGTGCCATCGGCGCTACCGATGGGCGTATCTTATATCGCCATGTGTTGCCCAATACGCTGGCACCGCTGATCGTACAGGTCAGTCTGGCATTGTCGTGGTCACTGCTCACCGAAGCCGGACTGAGCTTTTTGGGCTTGGGGACACAACCGCCCATGCCGTCGTGGGGCGTCATGCTTAGCGAGAGCCGAGGGATTGCCGAGATCGCCCCATGGCTGATGCTGTTCCCGGCGCTGGCAATTATGCTCGGCGTGTTGGGGTTCAATCTGCTTGGGGATGGTCTGCGCGATATCCTCGATCCACGTTTGCGCAATCTCCGTTAAAAACTTAGCACCGCTCGAACACTGCACGTTTCGCATCCATCGGCTATAATCAATTCCATGTGTGTTTATGGGTGATGAGTGCTGCTTGTGAAAAAGATTGATTTACTTTGGTTGCTCGCCCTTGTGGGGGTGATGGCTGGTTGTGGTGGCGACCCGAACGGTGCGCAAATTGCGACGCAAACCGCGCTGCAAGCCAACCCCAACCCGATTGTGGAAGCCACCCGTCCGCCTTTGACAACACTGGCACCCGCCGTGCCCACCCAAACGCCTCTGCCCGTTGATGCAGCGGGCGAACCCCTAGTCGCGCGGGTCAATGGCATGGATATTACGGTGACGGAGTTTCGGCGCGGTGTCGCGCGCTTGCAACTGGATCCATCAATGCGCGCCAACCCCGAAGCCATTCGGACGGCGGTCTTGCAAACATTGATCGAACAGGTCATCATTGAACAAGAAGCGGGCAAAGTGCAGATTGCGGTCTCGGACGCCGAAGTCGATGCCGAGATCAGCAAGCTGGAGACCGCCGCTGGCAGCCCGGATACATGGCGCAATTGGCTAGAACAAAACTTGTATACCGAGCAAGAATTCCGGCGTTCCTTATACTCATCCTTGCTGACCAACCGGATGCGTGACCATATCATCGGCACGACCGATCAACCGGTGCCCCAAGTCCACGCGCGGCATATCCTTGTCGCCACCCGTGATGAAGCCAACTCGTTGTTGGTATTGATGCGCAACGGGCAAGACTTTGCGGCGCTTGCTGCCAATATCTCGTTGGATGTGACCAGCCGACCCATTGGCGGGGATTTGGGGTGGTTCACACGCGGGGAACTGTTAGAAAATGAACTCACAGAGATCGCGTTTGAACTGGAACCGGGGCAAATCGCGGGACCGATTCAAACGGCATTGGGCTATCACATCATCCAAACCCTCGAAAAAGAGGTGCGCCCAATTCCCGAAGAGAAACAAGCGATGTTGTCGCAGACACGCTTTGAACAATGGCTGGCGGTACTCATCGAGAGTGCTGTGATCGAGCAATATATCTAACAGTACAAGTAGGGGATGATATGGGACAGGGAAGCGCGCGTTTATACAATCTGATTTCGATCCTCTTTTTGATCCTCACCGTTGTCGTGATTGTGGTGGTGGGGGGGCGTTTTGCCCAACCTGCGCCCCAAGTGACGGTCGAAGCGGTGATCCAGCCTACATTGAATGTTTTGCCGACCATAACCCTCACCTTTACGCCGAGCAACACCCCCCTAGCCACCGAGACCCCCACGCTGACCATCACCCCCAGCGTGACGATCACCGAGACCGGCACCCAACGCCCGATCCCCACTTCGACGGCATCGCTGACCAATACGCCCGAACCAACGGTCACGATCACGCCGATTGTGCCAACGACCATAGCGACGCAGACGCCGTCGATCACGCCCTCGCTGACGGTACAGGCATCGTTGACGATCACCAATACGCCACCCATCCCAGCGACCGTGCCACCTTCCCCCACGACACCACCGCCGACCAGCACCCCATTCACGCCACAACCGTTGGTGGATGTGCCGTCACCTTATCCGTTTACCTTGCGCGAAGGACAGCCGGTCTTCACTGCTAATTTCGCCAACGCCGCCGGGTGTTCGTGGCAAGGCATCGGCGGACAAGTATTTGATGTCAACGACCAACCCTTGCTCGGCATCAGCGTGCATGTCTTTGGTTCCGGCGTGGATGTCTCGGTCAGCAGTGGCAGCAACACCATTTATGGGATTGCCGGATGGGAAGTGCCGCTGGCGACCGCAGTGACAGCAAATTCTTATCTGGTGGAATTGCGTTCGTCCGCTGGGACGGCAATATCAGAACAAATCACGGTCACGTTCACCGCCGATTGCGCACGCAATTTGGTGCTGTTGAACTTCAAACAGAATCGCCCGTTCTGAACCGGCTAGAGACGATCCCCGCCGCATGAGCGCACAACGTCCGCCCCAACACCCCCCCCCCAACGAGGAGCGGTTTCCGCCGCTCCCTAGCGAAGCTGCCGCGCGCGCCAAAGACTCGGCGCGGCAGTCCGCAATGGGCAAGCGATCCCGCCCTGCCCGGCAGCCGCGTCCAGCACGAGATCGCAGTCGCGACCCGCTCTATAATCTGCTATCTGTGATTTTCGCCCTTGGGACGATCCTATTGTTGGGGATCGGCACCTTTTTGTGGACGAATTATAATTCGCCGCTCAATCCCTTGGCACCGCCGACACCCTTGCCCAATGTCGTCACCGCGACGTATACGTCCACCGTCACCCATACCCCCTCCCCGACACTGACGCCTAGCCACACCTATACGCCTTCACCGATCCCGTCGATCACCCCGTCGTTGACCTTCACACCAGTGTTTTTAGAGGGTTTTAGCACGCCCCAAGGGACGCCGCTTGCGCCCGATGCGCCGACCGCTTTCCGCTATAGTTTGCAGGGGGGCGTCATCTTGTACCTGACCAATCCCGATGCCCGCGGGGGATGCCGTTGGTCAAGCATCGCTGGTTCGGTAGCGGATGCGGCAGGAGTCGCCGTCAACGGTTACAGTGTGCGCATTGTCGGCGCTTCGGTCGATGAACGAGCGACGACGGGCAGCGCACCGGGCTTTGGTCCCGGTGGGTTCGAGGTGCAATTGGGGCGTATCGCGCAAGACGCCAGTTATGTCGCCCAGTTGTTTGATGCGACGGGCGCTCCTGTCAGCACGGTATTCACAGTGACGACGCGCGCCGAATGTACCTACACCATCGCGGCACTGCGCTTTATTGAGGTCGCGCCCTAATAGATAGCATTGTGAGGTCATTTCAGATTGAAAAGTTCTTCCTCTGGCATTCCTAATCGGCAAAAAGCAGCGCTTCTTGGCATCATTGGCGGGATCGCGGGTGTTTTAGCAATGCAGTGGTTTCAACGGCATTGGCTACCCGTTCTGTTTCCCGAATTCCAGCAAGCGCCACAAGGCAATGCGATGACCATCGCTGATCCCGTCGAAGCTTTGGCGGTGATTCCATCAGCGTCGCAACCGGGGGAACATGCCGCCCAAACCTTGGCGCGCCTCGTCTATGAAAAGCTGACGCCCGCGCCCGCAGCCACCCCGCAAAGACGCGCAGCCTTTGACTCGGCAATGGAATGGGTGATCGGCATCAGCGCTGGCATTGGCTATGGCGGTACCCGCACCACGACTCGGTGGCGTGATATCGCCGGCGCTTTCTTCATGGGCATACGCATGTGGATAGGCGAGATCATGGGCACACCTGTGTTTGGCTTGCGACTAGGACCGACCCGCTATAGCCCCAAACAGCTTCTCGCTTTGCAGATACGCTATTGGTCATTCACCTTCGTGATGACGACCGTCACCCGCATTTTATACCGGTTATTTTAAGAGGTTAGCGTCATCGGACGGGGCGGGTCTGGTCGCTTCTGAGGATAACCGGGACGCCCGCCCCACTAGCCACACTGTCGGTGCCAGCAAAAGCGCCGCCGTCGCCAGGGCTGCGCGTAAGCCCAAGCGTAATCCGACAAAGCCGACGAACGGACCCCCACCCAATTGACCAAGCGCGTCAAACTGGTGCAGCGAGGAGATCACAGTTGCCCGCACATGGGAGTCGATGTGTTGATTCTGCCAATTTGCCACAAACGGCGCGCTGATCGTGCGCAGAGTTTGCGCGACTAAATAGGCGATCACCGCCACGCCCAAGTTGAGCGCCCCGCTAAATGCGAACAGCGCCACCACCATCACGGCATAACTGCCCATGACGAATCGTGAGACCTGCCGCTGATTATTGGCATCTACCCGCCGTTGTGCGATCTCGGTGGCGAAAATCGACATCACCTGCGTGACCAGCACGATCCCGGTGAACCACACCACCGGTTGCAATCCGCCAATCACCGGAAAGGCGATATTTTCCGTCAGGTGTTCACGCCATAAGCGATCAAAGCCTTCGCTGTAGGCACCCATCACGACGGCAGTGATCAAGAAGATCGCCAAGATCGGACGCACCCGCACCGCCGCGAGCGCATCGCGGGTTGTGCGCGCCATAGTCGCAAATGTCACGCGCTCGGCTTGAGAAGCGGGTTGAAAATTGTTTTCGGGCATGAGCGCGATCATGAGGATCGTCAGCACGAGAAAAACCGCCGCGCCGATCAGGATCGGCAACGCCAGCGCAATGCTGCCCAAGACCCCACTGGCGATCACGCCGAAGATGCTCACCACCCGTTCGACCTGCCCACCCCGTACTAGTACCGCGCCCAAGTTTTCGACCCCCACTTCATCAGCGATCCATGCCTCCAGCGCGCCACTGGTGAACGTCACGCCGATCCCCCAAATCACTTGATTGAGCAAGATGGCACCCAAAAACGGGAATGCGCCTTCGATGAGGAAGCCGACGCCGACCATGCCCATGCCGATGATCACTGATAGGCGGCGGCTGAAAGAATCCGCCACCACGCCAGTGGGGATTTCAAATAAGAAGGCGACAAATTCGAGCGTGGTGCCCACCAAGACCAATTGCAGCGGGTTCAAGCCGACCACCTGCGCCTGATACAACAGGTTGACGGTGAAGATCAAGGCGAAACCGAGTGAGGACATGCCCCCGATCAGATAATAGATGGTGGTGGCAGATTGGGGACGTGGCATGATGGCTCCTGATAGGTAAAGCGCGCGGCATCATACCATAAGGCGTCAACGGGCGTCAACGGGTCACAATTATGACTTTCGTGTTTTGGGGATCGGGTGTACAAACAGGGGTAACAGGAATCGAGGTTACAATGACCCAATTGATGACGAAAAGATTGACCCTGATCGCTTGCCCACGCGCACTCGCCGAAGTATCCGGCAATGGACGCCACCACATTGAGGGCTTGCTGGGCGGGGGAATGACGATTGATGCCAAATGGCTCGAAGAAGATGGGCGCGGTTTGCTCAGTTATTATGCCTATCAATTGCGTGAAGACCCCGATATGGTCGGGTGGGGCATGTGGTTGATCGTGGTGACGGCAGAACAACTGGTGATCGGTTCAGCGGGCTATAAAGGCAGACCCGACAAGCGCGGCAGTATCGAGATCGGCTATGGCATTTCGCCGCATTACCGCCGACAAGGGTATACTTTTGAAGCAGTCACCGGCTTGATCCGCTGGGCATTTGAACAACCCCCTGTCAAGCGCGTGAATGCCGAATGTCTGCCCGAAAATCAAGGCTCCAAGCGTATTCTCGAAAAATTAGGCATGACCAACTTAGGAATGCAAGGGATGTATCTAAAATGGGCGCTCGAAAAACATGCAGACTCCCCTGCTTAATCTTCTATGACAACCGATGCCCTTCTTTTTGATCCGACTGACCTGTTGGCATGGTATGACCGCGCCAGCGTAGCGCTTCCATGGCGGGGGGAGCATGACCCTTACCGCGTGTGGTTGTCCGAAATTATGCTTCAGCAAACCCAAGTCGAGACGGTGAAGCCGTATTATGCCCGTTTTCTCGAAGCCTTCCCGACCGTGAACGATCTCGCCGCTGCGCCGCTTGATCATGTGCTGAAATTATGGGAAGGGCTGGGGTATTACAGCCGCGCCCGCAACCTGCACCGTGCCGCCCAAGCAGTCGCCGCTGGTGGGGGCACTTTTCCCCGCACGGTGGAGGGCTTGCTAGACCTGCCGGGTATTGGGCGCTATACGGCGGGTGCCATCGCCAGCATCGCGTATGGCTTGCCCGCCCCCGTCTTGGATGGCAATGTCATCCGCGTGTATGCGCGCTTGCTCGATTTACAAGAGGATGTCAGCGAAGCGGCGACCCAAGCTAGGTTATGGCGCACCGCCGAGTCGTGGCTGCCGGCAGATCGCCCGGGTGATTACAATCAAGCGGTGATGGATTTAGGGCGGCTGGTGTGCAAGCCGCGCACGCCGGTGTGCGGGGAGTGCCCGCTTCGTGCCCATTGTCGTGCCTATGCCCAGGGCACCCAAGAACAACGACCGGTCAAGCCCGCCCGTGCCCAAACGCCGCATTACGATGTCAGCGCTGGCATGATTTGGAATGATCGCGGCGAACTGTTGATCGCTCAGCGTCCGCTAGAAGGTTTGCTCGGTGGCTTATGGGAGTTCCCCGGCGGCAAACAAGAAGAAGGCGAGACCCTGCCCGAATGTTTACAGCGCGAACTGCGCGAAGAACTGGCGATTGAGGTTGAAGTGGGCGATTTATTCGTCAAGGTGCGCCATGCCTTCACCCATTTCAAGATTACCCTGCACGCCTTTGAATGCCGCTATGTGGGTGGCGAACCACAGACGCTGGGCGTCTTAGCATGGGCGTGGGTGGTGCCAGAGGCGTTGGATCGGTACAGCTTCGGCAAGGCGGATCGCCAAGTGATCGCGGCGTTGCGGGCGCGGCGGGGGATGCTGTTATAATTTCCAAAAATTGATCATAAAAGGCACCATAATGAATAATTTGACGGCAGCCGATCTTGTTCAAGAAATTGCACAGCTCGGTATCGGGCAAGAGTATAACTATGTGAGTGGGCGGGGGATGTTAAGAATTGTTCGCATTGTGGGCATAGAAGGTCCAATTCGCTTTGAACGATATAACCAGATCACCCAAACATGGGGCGTCGGCAGCGTTACTGTACAACAACTGACGCGCATCGCTTATATTTGCTCTAGTAAGCCGAATTATCCGATCCATATTGATCGAGTGTTTAGCGCTGGGGGCAATTCTCGATCTGCGCTGGAGACGATGCTGGCATATACCCCCAATTTTTTCACCTGTTATCCCCAACGAACGGACATCTATACGGGGGAGATACTGCAAAATTTGAAACACTTCATGTGGTGCCCTGAAGATAGCCATCCACGCGGACAAAGTGCAGTGAAAATCTTTGATGATGTGATCACGGAGATGGAATTAGGCGTAAACTATGGGGATATTCGCCTCACCAATGCTGAAGTACAAAATAGCGAATTCGACACGATTGATGTAAAACGAACCCACGTCCAAATGCAGATTGCTTTGATCGAAATCGGTAATGCTTTGGGTTTTCGAACATGGATTGCACGGAATGATCGCTCTATCCGCGTGGGAGCGACTACATTAGGCGCTATGCACGGCGTGATTCAGTCATTAGATGATATGCAAATTTTTTATAAGCGGGAAATCAAAGAAACAGCCGCGTTGATTGACTGCATTTGGTTTACGGCGGATGGGGACCGGATTCCCGCGATTATTGAGATTGAACACAGTACGGGCGTAACGTCGGGTCTCACTCGTATGGGTAAATTGCGCCGTGCGTTTCCATCAATTAAGACGGTTTTTACGGTGGTTGCTCCCAATGAATTGCGCAATAAGGTCATCACGGAAGCCAATCAAGATTTATTTCGCAATCTAGACGCTCGTTATATGCCCTATTCCACTGTGCGGGAATTGTATGGTCTGATTCAACGCTATGCGCTTCATGGGGTTGTTGACCATAATTTCATTTATCCATTTATGGAAAAGGTTGTCGATAGTTGAAAATGGTGAATGTGAGGAAATTCGTATTATGAGCGAAATTTATCTTCCAATCGATAGGATTCAGTGTGTTGATGCTTTGACATTTTTGAAATCTTTGCCAGACGAGAGCATTCAATCTATTGTTACATCGCCACCTTATTTTGGGCAGCGTGATTACGGCTCAGAAAGCCAAATCGGATTGGAAAGCCATCCAAATGATTATGTTCAATCGTTGGTAACGCTTTTTCGCGAGGCACGCCGTGTCCTTAAAAACAACGGCACTTTTTGGCTGAATATTGGTGATAACTATGTTGGCGCAACCAGCCAGCACAAAGAGGGCGGATCACAAGGTAAAAATTCTCGTTATAGTCGTAAACATATGAATGGGATTCCCCAAACAGGGCGTAAAGAACGGAACAAGACTTTCTATGAAATGGGTTTACCGATGAAGAGTTTAGTAGGGATGCCATGGCGGGTTGCTTTTGCACTACAAGATGATGGCTGGCTTTTGCGCTGTGATATTGTTTGGCACCGCCCGTCTAAGAGCGAAAGTGTCAAAGATCGACCCACCCATGCCCATGAATTTATCTTCATGTTTGCCAAGCAGCAAAAATATTATTATGACCGCACAGCGATGCAAACGCCGACGGGGGCAAATATTCAATCGGTCTGGCGCATCGGGGGTAGCCCTTTTACGGGGGCACATTTTGCTGTTTTTCCCTCTGAACTGATCGAACCACTGATCTTAGCATCGTGCCCAGCAGAAGGCGTGGTTCTCGATCCTTTTGGTGGTTCTGGCACTGTCGGTCTGGTTTGTCGTCAGCATAACCGCCATTTTTTGCTATGCGATATCAATGAAGAAAATGTTTTGCTTGCTCGCACACGCATCCAAGAGGGTATTACGACCGACGATAAACGACGACTCGACGAAATCAAGAAGCGTATTCATAAACAAGAATTACTCCCTCTCTAGCGCTGCGCTTTTCCAACAGAGCATCTTGACATGTGGTTGTTTTCCCACATCTCGCAAGGTGTCTGGTTGTTTCGACTCTGTTCACTAACCGTGCGTGAGAGTACACTTTATCGCCGGATGAGCAGGCATATCAGCACGGACGAGGCACAATGGAACGGATCACAACAGCGGGCACTATGATTATCGAACATGACGCGGAGCGCTGGCGTTTGCTCTCCAACGGGCAAACGGGCGACGCGGGCAATTTTCCCCTGTTTGAGGTCATCAACGGAGAACCCATACGCTACACCAGCGATTTTGCGGCACCGCGCAAACTGCCCATGCAAGGCACTGGGCTGCCCGGCACCCTTGACCCCCATCAAATCGCGCGGGTCGTTGTCGGTTGGGCGCAAAAAGACGCGGCATGGCATCTGGGCTTGATGCTAGACGCCGCCCTGACCGCCGAACGCGGCAGTCGTTGGTGCCCGCTGGCGTCTTGGCGGAACCCTAATCCCCTTGAGTTTCAAGAGGTTGCCACCCATGCCGGGCAATCGCTGGCGCAAAAACTAGGCTGTTCGTTCGCGGCGGTGCCCCCCAAACCAGTCACTTACGAGGGCATGACCGCGCCGGTCGATACGGCAGAAGTCCGCCAAGCCATCGCGCAACCCGACCTGCCGATCACGGTTGAACTATGGACGCTCGAACGTATTGACAGGAAACGCCTCGCTTTCGTGCTGTCGCCCTCGTGGGCACGGGCACGCTTACGCCGAGTCATGACGTATATTCCACTGACGGGGGCATTTTTTATCCTCACTGTCAGCACTTTCACCAGTGGGATCGCGCTGCCGCGTCCAGAAATTTTGTCATATCTGGGCATCGCCTCAACGATTGTGATGATCCTCGCCATTATCGTCACCCTGAGCAATGTGAGTCGTCAACCAAAGCGTGTCGTTTTTGACGGCACGGAACAAGTTGTGCTATGGATGCGGGGCGAAAGCGTCATCCGCGAAATTCGTTATGGGCATCTGGCGGAAGTGGTTGTCAGCAATGTCGTGAGCAAAGTGGGCAGACGAGCAGATCGCGAAACGCGACAGGTGAAATACAGCGAACTCAATCTGTTAGTGCGCCCAGATACCCAACGTGATCCCCTCTTCATCCGGCTGTTGAGCCAAGGGCGGGTCGAAGAGTCGATCCCTGTGACGGATGATCCGTTTGACCAAGAAACAGTCGTCCCGTTGACGGTGTTTAACGCCCGCACCAAGTTGCAAAGTATCGCGCTGGCAATTTCCGAAACAATGGGCGTGCCAGCCACCTATGACAAGCGCCTTTCCTGAAAATTGTGTCCGGCGTGATTTACGTTAAATCTTGGTTGAATTTCGTTAAGACTCGTGAATCGCCGTTTTCATCACCGGATGATGGTGATAGCATCGTAAGTCCTTATCGGCTGCATGAAGATGATTGCAAAATTTGATGACCGAACCTCGCCCGTTGATTCTATTTACCAATGATGATGGCATTGCCTCGCCCGGCTTATGGGCGGCGGTTGATGCGTTTTCCGATCTGGGGGATGTGCTGGTGTGTGCCCCGCGTGAACAGCAGAGCGGCACCGGTCGTAGTCTGCCGCTCAGCAGTTCGGGACGCATCCTCGAAGAAGATCGCTTGATCATGGGCGTGCTGCGGAAAGTGTATTCTGTCGAAGGCACCCCCGCGCAATCGGTACAGCACGGCGTCTTTGAAATCGCCGACCGTATCCCGTCGCTCGTCGTCAGCGGCATCAATTATGGGGAAAATGTTGGCAACGGTGTCACGATCTCCGGCACGGTCGGTGCTGCGCTCGAAGCCGCCAGCCTGAGCATCCCCGCGATTGCGATTTCGCAGCAGACACCCCATGACCTCCATTTGACCTATTCGGTCGCCATCGACTTCACCATCGCCGCATATTTCGCCCGCATGTTTGGCGCGTGGCTGATCCTGAATGATCGTCCCGATGATGTCGATGTCCTTAAACTGGATGTCCCCTTGAATGCCACCCGCGAGACCGCATGGAAGATGACGCGCGTGTCCCGCCGTCGGGTGTATTGGCCCTCGCGACCCGAACGTATCGCCTTATCCGATGTGGGACGGATGGGGTACAAATACAATTTCGATCCTTCCAAAGCAGAACCGGACTCCGATGTCTATGCGGTACTACATGAGGGCGTCGTCTCCGTGACGCCAATGAGCCTCGATATGACCTCGCGCACTGACCCCTATCGCTTGCGCCAACTCGTCACTGGGGAACTGGTCTATGGCGAAAAAGCCCGCCAGCATCCTTTTGAGCAAATGGCAGAATTGAACGCGGCGATCAACGGGGATCGGGCGATCAAAAACGATAGCAAGGCGTAATCCCCAGTGGGGAGTAGTGGGGTGGCGATAAGGCGGTTCGCGCTGGTGGCAATCAAGCTGATCAGGGCGATCAGCCTGATCGCGCTGTTGGGCTGGACTGTCGATACCGCCTACGCCCAAATGTTAGAATTCGATATTGCGGTCAGCGGACGCATTGATGATGAGACGCCCCGGACGATCTATACTTTTGATGGCTTGCGGGGCGAAGCGGTTAGTTTTGCGCTGACTGTCACCGAAGGCGATCTCGAACCACTGGTGATCGTCTATGGCGTTCAAACCGGGGTAGTGGCAGGGGGCGGTGCCTTGTCTGATGAAGCGCCCGGTGCCGATATCCGTTATTCGGGCGTGCGTTTACCCGCCTCTGATAGCTACAGTGTCGTTGTGACCCGCTTCGGCGACCGGCTAGGCACCACCGCTGGCGATTATAGCCTCACCGTTGCGCGGGTGGGTGCCAGTTCCGAATCCGGCAGCGTGCTGCGCTATGGCGATTCGATCTACAATGCCATTGATGATCAAGACCCCCAAATTTTTTACACCTTTGAAGCCGCGCGCGGTGACGTGATCAGCGTGCGGATGCAGCGCGCATCGGGCGACCTCGATGCGGCGGTGCAGATCGTCAACAGCCGCTCGGAAGTAGTGGCAGAAAATGATGATGAGGATGGCACGCTTGACGCAGCGATCAACGGCTATGTCGCCCGTGAAGATGGCGTTCATGCCATCGTGGCATCGCGCTTTGGGGGGGCGGCGGGCAAAAGTCGCGGTTCGTTCGTGCTGACGTTGCTGGCCGGGGCAGAAAGCGGCTTGGGGCGCAGCATCGAGTTCGCGTTGCCACTGGTGCCCGGCACCCCCACGCGCGGGCAGATCACCGCCAATCGCAGCGTGATCTTCTATCGCTTCGACGCGGCGCGCGGCGATGTCGTCACCGTGCGGATGGAGCGGTCGGGCGGGAGTGAACTTGACCCCTTGCTGCTGCTGACCGATACCAACGGGCGGGAACTCGGTCAAGACGATGATGGCGGTGGCGGGCAAAATGCCGCCCTGCGCGATATCCTGATCCCGACGACAGGCACCTATTTAGTACAGGCGACTCGGTTTGAAGGCGAAGCGGGCACGACCAGCGGTGCCTTCACCCTGACGCTAGAACTGGGCACCAGCGCCTTCTCCGAAGTGCCCGCCGATGCCGTCTCTATCGAATACAATGGCACCATGAACGGCACCATCACCAATGAGACGCCCAGCGTGCGCTATGCCTTTTTCGGTGAAGTGAATGATCTCGTGACGTTGCGCGCCTTGCGCGTAAATAGTGATCTGGACGCGACGTTGACACTGTTCAACCCTAGCGGGCAGGTGATCAGCCGTGATGATGATAGCGGCGGCGCGCAAAATCCGCTGATCGACCGCTTGGCGTTGCCCGAAACAGGCGTATATGTGATCGAGGTGGGGCGCTATAGTGGTACGACCGCCAGCACCACGACCACCGGCGTCTTCACGTTCAGCCTTGTGCTGCTGCCGTGAGCGCGCCGTTGTATGGGAATGCGCCTATGGATTTTGGATCGATAGGCGCGTTCCCAAATTCGAGCTTAGTCTTGGGCGTGGGCGGCACGGTTTTTGCGCATCCGCGCCAATTCCGGCAGCAGTAGCAGCACGATCAACCCGTTGAGGACGACGATCACCGTGCTGCCTTCGTGCGCCAAGACCCCCAGCGGTAGCGGCAAGTCGATGAAGAAAGCACCGAGGATCAAGACGACGATCACCGCCAACGAGAAGCTAATATTTTGCCACACGACACGGCGCGCTTTCTTGCTCAACCCAATGGCGTAGGGGATCAGTTCGAGACGGTCACCCATCAACACCAGATCGGCGGTCTCGAGCGCGACATCCGTCCCCGCAGCGCCCATAGCAATGCCGATAGTGGCGGTCGCCAGCGCTGGGGCGTCATTGACGCCATCCCCCACCATCGCGATTGCCCCTAGCTCTGCTTCCAACTGTTTGACGATCTTCACCTTGTCCTCTGGCATGAGGTCAGCATAGATGCGCTCAATGCCCACTTGCGACGCGATGTGATGCGCGACGCGGGTATTGTCGCCGGTGAGCATCGCCACCTGTACGCCCATCTTGTGCAGGGTCGCCACAATGTCGCGGGCTTCGGGGCGCAGTTGATCCGCCACGCCGACAATACCCAACCAGCGTAGGGCACCCGCTTCGTCGCGGATGATGCCGATCACGGTCTTGCCTTCGTTTTCGATACGCTCATAGGCGGTTTCGAGTTCATCCGGCAGGGGGCTGATCGTGCGCAAGTGATTGATGCTGCCCACATGCAGGGTGTGTCCGTCTACCCGCGCTTCGATACCGCGTCCGGGGAGCGCCTTAAAGTCTTCCACAGCGGCGACGGGCAGTTGGCGGCGCGCCCCTTCATTGACGATGGCTTTCGCGATGGGGTGTTCGGATCGTGCTTCGATGGCGGCGGCGGTCGTCAAGAAGTCATCTTCGCTGAGTCCATCGACGGTAATCACATCGGTGACGGTCGGTTTGCCTTGTGTGAGCGTGCCCGTTTTGTCGAAGGTGATGCCTTTGATCGTCGCCAAGCCTTCGAGATAGGCACCACCCTTGAAGAGGACACCACCACGCGCCGCCGACGCAATCGCTGAGATGAACGAGGCGGGAGTGCTGATCACCAGCGCGCACGGGGACGCCACCGTCATCAAGACCATCGCCCGATAAAAGTTGGTGGTGAAATCGACCCATCCGAGCGTAGGTGGGATCACGATGAATAGCCCGACGCTCACCAAGATCACGATAGCGTAAATCTGCTCAAAGTTTTCTAAGAAGCGTTCGGTAGGTGCCTTCGTGTCTTGCGCTTCTTCGACCATCTTGATGATGCGTGCCAAGACGGTATCGGCGGCGACACCGGTCGCTTCGACATCGAGCGCGCCTTGTTGGTTGAGCGTGCCCGCGAATACTTTATCACCGATAGTCTTTTCGACCGGCATCGACTCGCCCGTGATCGGCGCTTGATCGAGCGTCGAATGCCCCGCGCGGACGACACCATCGACGGGGATGCGTTCGCCCGGTTCGATCAGCATGATATCGCCGGTGTGAATGCCGCTGACGGGGATGACCTCCACCCCGCCCGCCCGCTTGACCTTTGCCTCGGCGGGGTACAGCTTCATCAGCCCCTTGATCGCTTGGCGGCTGCGCCCAATGGCGTAATCTTGCAAGACGTTGCTGAGCGAAAACAGAAATAACAGCAGCGCGCCTTCGCGCCATTGATCGATCAACGCCGCGCCGACCGCCGCCAAGATCATGAGCATATCGACATCGATCCGGCGTTTGAGCAAACTGGTGAGCGCGTTTTTGAGACCGAATAAACCACCCGCGACATAGGCGGTGATGTTAAAGATAAGGACTAACCACGCGGGCGCTCCGGCTTGTTCTGCGAACAAGCTAAGAAGGATGGCGGCGAGGGTGACGGCGACCAAACGTGCCTCCAACCGCGTTTGCTGCTCTTTAGTCTGATCAGATTGGGGCACGGGTGCCTTGTTGATTGCTGAACTGATAGGTTGTGTCAGTGTTGCCATAGTAGACCTTCTATTTGTGTTTATCAAAATGGCATAAACTACTTTAACTCAGGTTAAAACAAAGATCAACTGCCGTGTGTCCTGTTTTAACCGTGTGTTTGATCCTAATTTTCAGGATCGTAGAGACGCACAACGGCGAGTCGGGTGGCGTGTCTGCATTCCGAACGTGGAACGCCCCCCGAGACATCGTGTTATACTAGATTGTGGGTAGTCACAAAGTGGGTAAGGGTGTCATTTAATGGAACTTTTCGGTATTGGTGCGTGGGAACTGATCATCATCGTGGTGATTGCGCTCATCGTTTTGGGACCGAAACAACTTGTGCGCTGGTCATACAAGTTGGGGCAGTATGTGGCAATTCTACGGAAGATGTGGGGCGAAACCGCCCAGACTTTACAACGAGAATTTGATGACGCGGGGGTCGATATTAAGGTGCCGCGCGACATCCCCACGAAGCAAAATATTCAAAAAGAGATCACGCGGGCGATGACGCCGATCACCAAACCGCTGAAGGACTCGGTGAACGAACTGAGCAAAGATATCAATAATGTCAAAGAAGCGACCTCAATGGGCACATGGACGGCACCCACGATTGGCGGCAAGCCCATTAAGCCGATTGTACCCGTCGTCAAGCCGAAAGCGGATACGGTGATTGAGCCGCCGTCTCCCCCGCCCGCTACGCCTACGAACGGGACGGGGGAATTTGGCACATGGTCACAAGGGAGCGGGGACCGGCACTAGCTCCTGCGCTTGTTCGCGGGCACGTTCGCGTTCCACCATCGGCAGCAAGATGCGATCCACATCCGCCAGCGTGTCGATGTGGACAAGTTGCTCGCGCATGGCGGCAGAACCGGGCACCCCAAAGCTGTATTTGGTCAACTGACCGCGCAGTTCCAAAATCGCTTGACGTTCGGGTAGGCGCGTTGCTTCGAGCGTGAGGCGGGAGTGGTCAATGCACGCCTGAATCTTTTCCGACGGCAAGGGATCGGGGAGCGCTTCACCGGTGCGCAACTCATGGGCGATCTGCTTGAAGATCCATGGGCGACCGAGGGCAGCCCGCCCGATCATGACGGCATCACAACCGGTCTCGTCGAACATGCGGCGCGCGTCGGCGGCGTTCAGCACATCGCCATTGCCGATCACGGGGATACTGACCGCCTCTTTCACTTTGCGAATCCACGACCAATCCGGCTCGCCCGTGAAGCCCTGCACCGCAAAACGGGCATGGACGGCGATAGCTTTTACGCCCACGCCTTCGGCAGCGCGCGCGAACTCGACGGCGGTCGGGTTACTGGGATCCCATCCGGCGCGAATTTTGACGGTCACAGGGACATTGACGGCATCCACAACGGTTTTCACGACGCTGGTGGCGGTGCAAACATCGCGCATGAGCGCCGCGCCCGCGCCGGTCTTGGCGACTTTGGGCACCCAACAGCCCATATTGATATCGACAATGGCGGCACCATCGGCGACCACCATCCGGGCGGCTTCTGCCATCAGGTCGAGATCCGCACCGAACAACTGGACGGCGAACGGGCTTTCGCTCGGTTGCCAGTCAAACATGGCGTAGGATTGCGGGATTTTGCGGGTGAGCGCAAGGCTGCTGAGCAGTTCTGTACACACCAAGCCAACATCCCCGAAGCGGCGTGTCATCATGCGCATGGCGTGGTTGGTTTGTCCCGCCATCGGGGCGAGGTTGAGCGGCGTGGGGATCACCACATCGCCAATAGTGAGCGGTTTGAGATAATCAGTCATGGGTTTGTCTTTACGGTGACGATACGCTTATGATCGCAAATTTGGGGCGAAATGTCAAAAGTGGGGTGAAGGGCGGGTGCATTT
>Ga0105046_10002744_pt1 | contig 27849 bp, 25 predicted proteins | sample MAT03_FD_78385 | JGI IMG/M metagenome (GOLD analysis project Ga0105046, IMG submission 78385) | Freshwater microbial communities from Lake Fryxell liftoff mats and glacier meltwater in Antarctica - MAT-03 (megahit assembly) | ecosystem: Environmental > Aquatic > Freshwater > Ice > Liftoff... | reverse complement strand
TGACGGCGTGGTCGCGGCCGACAAGATCGGCTCCGTCGGAGCATCCTACGGCGGCACCAAGTCGATCGCCCTGGCCGCCCTGAAGAACCGGGTCATGCTGCCGGACGGCTCGCTGATCGCCTGGACCAGCCCCGACGGGACTCCGATGGAACTCGCCGCCTCGGCACCGATCGTGCCGCCGAGCGACTTCGCCGCGGCGCTCGTTCCGAACGGCCGCACCCTCGAGTACATGCTCGATGCGCCGTACGGCAACACCTTCGGCGTCATGAAGATCGGCATCATCAGCGCACTTATCGGCGGCGCCGACAACTTCTCCGGTGACAACGGGCCGGTTCAGCCGACCTGGGACATCAAGGGCTGGAAGACGATGATGGAGGCCGGAGAGCCCTACGCCGGCGGACCGCTGGCTCAGTTCATGGTCGACGAGATGACCACCCACCACTCGGCGTACTACATCGATGACTCGATCGAGCCTGCTCCGCTGCTGATCGCCGAAGGTCTGACCGACGACCTGTTCCCGATCAACGAGGCACTGCGTTACTACAACCGGACCAAGTCAACCTGGCCCGACGCCGACATGTCACTGCTGTTTGCCGACATCGGCCATCCGCGTGCGCCGCTGAGCGGTGAGTTCGAGCAGGGACGGCCGGCCGACAAGGAGCTCGGCTTCGAGCGGGTCGAGTCCTGGTTCGGGTACTACCTGAAGGGACAGGGCAGCAAGCCGGTCAACGGCGTTGAAACTCGCAGCCAGATGTGCCCGTACAGCGAGCCTTCAGGCGGACCGTTCACCGGACCGAACTGGGCGGCGATGTCACCTGGCGAGCTGCGTCTGACCGATCCGGCAGTCCGAACGATCGAGCCCGATGCCGGTATCAATCTGGTCGCCATCAATTTCTCGATCCTCAACAACGCCTGCACCCAGAAGCCGGTGACCCCGGAACCGGGCACGGTCACCTACTCCTTCGGCACGGTGCCGGCCGGCGGCTACACCCTGATGGGTGCTCCGACCGTGATCTCGAAGATGTCGGTCGCCAACGGCCCGGAGTCCCAGGTCGCGGCGCGGCTGTGGGAAATTTCCGGTGGCCAGCAGCGGCTGATCGCCCGTGGCGTTTACCGGCCGGACCCCTCCGGAGCGCAGGTTCTGCAGCTCAACGGCAACGTCTACAAGTTCGAGCCCGGCACCGAGATCCAGCTCCAGCTGCTGCCGAAGGACGGTGTCCGGCTGGCTCCGATCGCCTCCTCGTTCCGTCCTTCGAACGACCAGCAGGCGGTCCGGATCTCCGACGTCGAGCTCCGGCTGCCGCTGGCTGAGGCCCCGGGCTCCCGCCCGGGCGTGAAGAAGCCTCTGCCGAAGGTGTTGCCGGCCGGCGCGAAACTCGCGCTCGACTACCGCTCGACCGGCTCGACCACCGTTGCCCGGTGGGCAGGCCGAGTCTCGATCCGAGGCGGAGTGACGGCCAAGGGCCGCGCCCTGAGGCTCAAGGTGAAGTGCTCTGCCGGCGTGGCCTGCAACCCTGGCCGCGTGACGGTCAGGCAGGGCCGCACAGTGATCGCATCGGCCACGGTCGGCAAGATCAGGGCCGGCAAGAGCAGGAACCTCTCGGTCAGGATGACCGGCAAGGGTCGCAAGCAGCTTCGCGGCAAGGGTTCGAAGAAGTTCAGTGCCAGGTGGTCGGTCAGCGGCGGCGAGGCGCGTTCAGCCGGATCCACGAAGATCCGCCGGGTCGGCCAGATCAGATAGCTCAGCCGGCCCCGGGCAGCTGCCCGGGGCCGCGCTCTACTTGGCGCTGCGTTCGCGGGAGCGGCCGCGGGGTGAGGCGATGCCCAGGACCCGCATCGCCTTGATCCCGAGGCCGAGCCGCTCGCGACCTTCGGTCGCGGTGGCGTCATGGCCGGAGAGGTCCTTGACCCGCTCCAGCCGGTAACGGATCGTATGCCGATGGGTGAACATCTTGCCCGCCGTCGCCGGCACGTTGGCGTCGCTGTCGAGGTAGGTCTCGACCGTGGCGACCAGGTCGGTTTCGTACTGCTCGTCGTAAACGACCAGTGGCTCGACCGTTTCGGAGTAGAAGCTGCACAGTTCCTCGGTCGATGTGCCGAGCAGCAGGCGGTAGGCGCCGGTGTCCTCGAAGGCGATAGGCGAGCGGCCCTCGGCCTCGCCCACGTTGAGCGCCAGTCTGGCTTCGCGGGCGGCACGCTCAAACTCGTCCGGCGTGGCGGCGTGGCGGGAGCGGGCGATGGTCAGGCCCAGGCCGGGCAGCGACCGCGGCAGTTCGCGTTCGAGAGCTTGCTCAACCTTGATCAGCCGGTCCTCGTCCGCGGTCGGCACAACGACCCCGACGATCGGGCCCTGCTCGGACCCGCCGTCGGCCGCGATCGACCCCGGTGCGAGCGCTCGCACCGTGCGCACGGTCATGTCCAGTACTCGCGAGCGCCAGTCGCCCTCCTGGGCCGAACCGGCGTGAGCGCGCACCATCAGCATCCCGCCGCCCCGGCCCACGTCGCATCCGACCTCCGAAGCCCGCGAAGCAAGTTCTTCACCGTCGGTCAGGGTGCCGGCCATCAGATCGGAGACAAGCTCGGCGACCGCGCCCTCGTTGCCCCACTCGGCCGCGCGGGCCCGCTCGACCTCGAGCGCGGCGAAGGCGGCCATGACCTCGACCAGACCTTCTTCTGACGCCTCCCCGAGGAACCGGGCCTCGCCGATCACCTCGTCGCCGATCCCGAGCCCGATCACCGCGACACCGTCCCCCCCGGCAGCGATCCGTCCCTCCTGCTCGCGGGTCGCTCCGGCCGCCGCGAGCACGATCCCCGAACGGTCGAGAAAGGCCACCGGAACCCCGAGCACCTCGGCCGAAGCGCGGGCCAGGCCGGGCAGCCCGCGACCTGCGAGAACCGGCCCGGCAAGCCGGACTGCGCCGTCAGACAGCGCTTTCGACCGGGGCGGGCTCACCCGGTCGACCAGGGGAAGATGCCGGAAATGTCGTTCGAGAAGAAGACGTAAACCAGGCCGCCGACCACGCCGAAGGTGATCAGCGTGCCGAAGATGAACATCGAGAGGAAACCGGCGGCCATCTTCTCGTGCCAGCGGCCGTAGGAGCTCAGCGACGGAATCAGGATCAGCCAGACGAAAGCGGTCAGGCTGAGCACCATCGCGGCCACGAAATACCAGGTGTTCTCGGAGAGGTCGAAAGGCATTGGGTCAATTTTTGCGCAACTGGTAGACGATCAGGGCTCCGGTGGTGAAAAGAGCAATCCAGAACGCCCCGAAAGCCCAGCCGGCGGTGACGTCACTCAGATAGTGAACCTTGAGGTAAACACGGCTGAGGCCGACCAGTCCGGTCAGGACCAGTCCGGCGCCGATCAGCAATGCGCCCCGGGTCATGTCGGGCCGTATCCGGAGCGCGATCGTGACCGCAAGCCAGGTCCAGAAGACCGAGTAGGCGGCGTGGCCGCTCGGGAAGGAGAGCGTCGTGGTCGCGACCAGTCCGCCTTCGGGCCGCGGCCGGGCGATCGCCTCCTTGGCGAAGTCGACGCCGATCCCGATCGCCAGGGCCGAGAGCAGCAGCACGGTGAGGTCGTACCACCGCCGGCGCCGGGCGAGGATCACCGCGACCACCGTCGCCACGGGCAACAGAACCACCGAGGAGCCGAGCCAGGTGAACGCCTTGGCGAAGTCGGTCAGCATCGGGGTGCTGATCGCATCGACGATGTCGAAGGCGGTTCCGTCACCCGGGGTCGGGGCCCCGTTGCCGCTGAAAATCGAGGCAAAGGCGATGAAGACGAATGAGGAGACGGCCAGGATCGCAGACAGGGTGGTGAACTCGAGGCCGAAGGTTCCGCCCGGGGTCAGCCGTTCAACCAGGAACCGGTACTGAGGCTTCAGCCGCCGGCCGAGCTCTACCAGCGGTGCGGTCGCCCGGTGCCTGTCCATCCACTCGACGATCGCGACCCGGTTCCCGGGAACGCTGAGCTTTCGGTAGAGCACCACCACCGTGACCACGATGGCGATGCCGGTACCGAGCACGACCGCGAACAGTCCGGCGTAATCAGCCGCGACCGTGATGCTGCGGGCGAAGATGTAGCCGAGGATGATGTTGCTGGTCACCTGAAGCCCGGCGCCGAGGATGCTGTACGGCGCGAATGCGCGATAGCTCATGCCCGAGGTGCCGGCGACGAACGGGGCGAGCGCCCTGACTATTCCGACGAAGCGGCCGATCAGCACCGTCTTTCCACCGTGCTTCTCGAAGTACTCCTCGACCTGTTCGAAACGCTCTCGCGTGACCCTCACCTTCGGTCCGTGATTGAGAACGAAGTTCCGGCCCAGCTTGCGCCCGAGCATGAAGCTGAAGCTGTCGCCCAGAAATGCCATCGACCAGGCGATGGCGATAAGCAGATAGAGGTCGATTACTCCGAGGCCAGCCACGGCACCACCCAGGGTCATGGCGGTCTCCCCCGGGACCAGCAGCCCGACGAAGGCGCCGGTCTCGAGGAAGGCCAGCGCCCCGACGATCACGTAGGTCCAGCCACCGAGCAGGTTGGCGAAATCGTCGAGCAGCTGCTGCAGGTCGAACTCGGGGAAAAACTGCCGGTAGAGCAGGAAACCGGCGGCGCCGACCACGAGCGCCAGCGCCAGCGCTATAAGCCGCCCGCGCCTTGTCTTCGGGATCGTCACGCTCCCACCCCGCCCTGGCAGACGATCGCCTCCGGGCCGACTTCGGTGGCGACCAGCTCGGCCTCACCGCGGTTGACACAGAGGCCGAATACGGTCGGGCCGCTGCCGGTCATGCCGACGAAGCGCGCACCGGCGGCCTGCAACCGCTCTTTGGCAAGGCCGATCTCGGGCTTGAGCGAGATCGCCGAGCGCTCGAGGTCATTGACCAGCAGGCCCGGATAGGCCAGCGGCGAAACCGCGTTGCTGGCAACCGCCCACAGCCGGCCCGAGATCTCCCGGAGCTCGTCCAGCGAGCGGCCGGAGCCGAGCCGGTCGGCGTGGGCGAAGACGTCGGCGGTCGAGAGGCCCTCTTCGAAGGGCAGCAGCACGACCCAGTGCTCGGCCGGCTCCGGCAGCGAGGTCAGCTTCTGGCCGATCCCTTCGACCAGGCAGGCCATCGGGTCGATCTGGGAGGGCACGTCGGCCCCGATCATGGCGGCGAGCGCGGCGAGGTCTTCGACCTCACCGACTCCGAGCCGGAGCACCGCGGCCGCGTCGGCTGAGCCGCCGCCGAGTCCGGCGGCAACCGGGATCCGCTTCATGATCGAGATCCGCACCGGGTCCGCCGCCCAGCCCTCCGAGCGCAGCAGCCGCAGCGCGACCGTGGCCAGGTTCTCACCCCCGACTCCTTCGCAGACGACCTCGTCGGCGGCTGCCGGCTCGACGCTGACTGTGTCGTGCAGCGCGAGCGGCTCGAAGATCGAAGCCAGCTCGTGGTAGCCGTCCGCGTGGCGCGGGCCGAGGTACAGGCAGAGGTTGAGCTTTGCGGGTGCTGTGTGGGTATCCATTGTCTACTGCTCCGGCAGGCGGTCCCCGATGATCCCCGAAAGCGCGGCAAACTGCTCTGGAGACAGCGCTTCGGCGCGGCTGGCGGGATTGATGCCGAGTTGCTCCAGAGCGTCGCGGGTGGGCCCGAGCAGGCCCGGGATCGCAGTGTCGATCGAGCGCGGCAGCGCCTTTCGCCGGTGGCTGAAGGCGGCGCGGACCACCCGGCGGACCGTCTCGTCGGGTCCGGGACCGGAGCGCTCGATCGAGATGATCGCCGAGTCCACCCGCGGCGGCGGCCGGAAGACCGTCCGGCTGACCTTGCGGACCAGACGAACCGGCCCGGCCAGCTGGGCGAGCACCGACGGGGCGCCGTAGGTCTTTGAGCCGGGCGGGGCCCGCAGCCGGTCGGCGATCTCACGCTGGACCATGACCGACCACCTGGTGATCGAGGGCAGCTCGAAAATCGATCGCATGATCACCGGGGTCGCCACCGCATACGGCAGGTTGGCGACCATCGCGTCGGGCGGCGGGTCAAGCGTGGCGAGGTCGAAGCGGACCGCGTCGGCCCAGATCAGGTTGACGTTCTCCAGCGCCTGGACCCGGTCGAGCCACGGTTCGAGTCCACGGTCGATCTCGATCACATGGATCCGGGCCGCCACTGCGGCCAGGCGCTCGGTCAGAACACCCTCGCCGGCGCCGACCTCGAGCACGCAGTCATCGGCCCCGACACCCGAGTCCCTGACGATCGCATCGAGCAGGTTCGGATCCGCGAGGAAGTTCTGGCCGAGCCTCACCAGCCGAACAGACTGGCTGCGTTGTCGGTGACCGTCCGGTCGAGCTCCTCCGGCGTGACCCCGCGGAGTTCGGCCAGCAGGGCCGCGGTCTCGACCACGTTGGCCGGTTCGTTACCCTTGCGCCGCTTTGACTGCGGGGTCAGGTACGGGGAGTCGGTCTCGGCCAGGATCAGCCGGTCCGGCACCGCGGCGACCGCTTCGCGCAAGTCCCCGTTGGCGGGATAAGTGACGTTGCCGGCAAACGAGCAGTACCAGCCGCGCTCGACCGCCTCGGCCACCCGGTCCGGCACCGAGAAACAGTGGAGGATCACGGTCAGCGAGTCGCCGGCGGCGGCCAGCGTGGCGAAAGTCTCGGCCGCGGCTTCGTCGCTGCCCTGGCGGTCGCGCAGGTGGATCACGATCGGCAGGCCGGTTTCGGAAGCGACCGCGATCTGGGCCTTGAAGGCGCGCCGCTGGTTGTCCGGGTCCGCGTAGTCGCGGTAGAAGTCCAGCCCGGTTTCACCGATCGCCACGACCTTCCGGTGCGACGCCAGCTCGAGCAGGTCGGCTGCGGCCGCCTGGTCGAAGCCGTCGGCGTCGTTCGGATGGCGACCGACCGCGGCGTGGACCGGATCAAAGGCCTCAGCCAGCGCGATCTGCTCGCGGTTTGAAGCCTCGTCCAGGCCGACCGTCAGCAGCCTGGTCAGACCGGCTTGCGCCGCCCGTTCGAGCACCTTCTCGGGCGGGTCTTCACAGCGGCTCAGATGACAGTGCGTATCGACCATGGGCAGACCGGCTAACGCAGGCGGAAGCGAAAGACCGAGGTCTTGACGGTGCGCTTTGAGGTGGCGAGGTCGGTCGCCGTCACCCGAACCCGGAGCGAAGACTTCCGCCAGACGAGCGACAGGTAGTCGAAGCCGTACTCGCTGAGGGCGACCGTGTTGTTCCACGGCGTCCCGGCAGCCTGCCGGGAGACCCGGTTCAGTCGAAGCGCATTGGTCGGTGTCTTTAGGACGAGTTGTACTCTGGCCTCGCACCGCCTGGAGCAGGTTGCCCGGACGGTCATCTCGGGGGCGATCCTGACCGTCGGCTTGCGGTCGCTGGTCATCAGGCTGACCTTGAGAGCCGGCGGCAGCCTGACCGACGAGGTCACGGCCGCGCCGGCCGGCAGGGCAAACAGCAGGCCGGCAGCGACGGCGGCGATCGAAGCGAAGGCGGCTTTGACGACGACTCTCACCTGGCGATCCTAATCCCGGGCTTCAAGCTTGGGGAAAAGCGGCTCGATCCGCACGACATGGCCCCCACCCGGGCGCGAGCCGAAATCCTCGAGCGCCACCCCCTCGTGGCCGAGCGCGTCCAGCAGCGTCGCCGAAGCGTTCGGCAGGTAGGGGTGAAGCAGCAGGGTGATCACCCGCAGACCTTCGATCAGGCCGTAGAGGACCTGGTCCAGCCGGACCGCGTCGGCCGGGTCCTTGGCCAGCACCCAGGGCTGGGACTCCTCGACGTAGCGGTTCAGCCGCCGGACCAGGACCCAGACCTCCTCCAGCGCCTGGCCGATCTGGGCCTCGTCAAGCAGCGCGGACACACGCCCGACCAGGCCCTCGAAGTCAGCGCTAAGCGCGGCATCGGGCCCGGCCTCCGGCACCACCCCGTCGCGGTAGCGGCTGACCATCGCCAGCGTGCGCGAGGCGAGGTTGCCGAAATCGTTGGCCAGCTCGGACTCGTATCGACCCTCGAAACCGGCGGTTGAGATCGAGCCGTCCTGGCCGAAGCTGACCTCGCGGAAGCAGTAGTAGCGTAGGGCGTCGGCTCCGAAGCGCTCGATCACTTCGAACGGGTCGAGCACGTTGCCGAGCGACTTCGACATCTTCTTCTCGCCCATCAGCAGGTAGCCGTGGATGAACATGCGCTGCGGCGGCTCGAGCCCGGCGGCCATCAGGAAGGCCGGCCAGTAGACCGCGTGGAACTTGAGGATGTCCTTGGCCAGGATGTGCCACGAGGCCGGCCAGAACCTATCGGTAAGGTCCTCCCCTTCGCGGGCGTAGCCGAGCGCCGTGTAGTAGTTGAGCAGCGCGTCGAACCAGACGTACATCACCTGGTCGTCGTCCCAGGTCAGCGGCACGCCCCAGGTCAGCTTCGAGCGCGACAGCGAGACGTCCCGCAGCCCGCCCCGAATGAATGAAAGGGCCTCGTTGCGGCGGAAGTCGGGCTGGACCATCCCCGGGTTCTCCTCGTAAAGCTGCTCGAGCTTCTCCTCGAAGGCCGACAGCCGGAAGAACCAGTTCTCTTCCTCCTCGCGGGTCAGCGGAATCTCGTGGACCGGACAGGTGTCGCCGGGGCCGATCTCGGACTCGTTCTTGAAGTCCGCGCAGCGCGGGCAGTACCAGCCGATCCAGGTGCCCTTGTAGACGTGGCCGTTCTCCTTGACCTGCTCGACCACACGCTGGACCCGCTGGATGTGGCCGGGGTCGGTGGTCCGGATGAAGAAGTCGTTGGTCGCATCAACTTTCGCGACCATGTCCCGGAACTGGGCGGAGCTGCGATCGACCAGCTGTTGCGGCGTGATCCCCTCGCGCTCGGCCGCCTGGGCGATCGGCTCGCCGTGCTCGTCGGTGCCGGTCAGGAAGAAGACGTCATCGCCGCGCTGGCGGTGGTGGCGGGCGAGGATGTCGGCGGCCATGGTCGAGTAGGCATGGCCCAGGTGCGGCTCGCCGTTGCCGTAGAAGATCGGTGTGGTGACGTAGAAACTCAAGGGCCTTCCAGAATAGGGCGGCTCAGGACAGCTCGGCGATCACGGCGGCGGCGAACGCCTCCGCCCCGGGTGTTTCCAGCCCGGATGCGAGGCCCAGGTAGAGGCAGGGCTCGATCAGCTCGACCTCCATCAGGACCGGCTGCCCGGAGCCGGTGCGAACCATGTCGACCCGGGCAAACAGCGGCAGGCGGCCGAACCTGGCGGCGATCCAGGCGATCGTCTTCTCGGCCAGCTCGACCTCCTGCGGCAGGGCCTCAACCGGCCGGACCAGCTGGGCGTCCCGCGCTGCAGCTGCCGCTCCGGTCGGGTCCGGCGGGAGAACCTCGTCCGGCGCGAGAAAAGCGCCCTTGTTCAGCGCGTAGGCGAAGCGGCCACCGAACAGCACCGCGGCGGTCTCCCCGTTCAGTTCGATCTCGTCGAAGTACGGCTGGACCATCGCGATCTCATCCCGTGCCGCGAGTCGCTCCAGCAACGCCAGCGCAGCCGGGGCCGCCTCGGGTGTGAACCGCCCGGTGTCACGCGCGCCCGATCCGGTGATCGGCTTGATCACGATCTCCCCGGTCACCTCCGGCACCCGTCCCCCGGGGGCGACCAGCAGGGTCGGCGGAACCGGCATGCCACCGCCGTCGAGTTCGGCCAGGTAGCGCTTGTCGGAGTTCCAGCGCACGACTTCGGGCGTATTTCGAAGCCGCTGCTCACCGACCTTCTCGGTCCAGGCGAGGAACTCCTCGAGCCGGTCCCCGTAATCCCAGGCCGAGCGGATCACCACTCGCTCGTAGCTCTCCCAACCGGCGTCAGGGTTGTCCCAGGCAATGAAGTCGACCTCCACCCCGGCCTCGGCCAGGGCATCGGCCGCACGCTGGTCGTCCTCCCACATCGGCTGGCGCGGGGAGCAGGTCGCGAAGGCGATCCTGCTCATCTACGTGGTTCGCGCCCGGTCAACGCCTTGTAGAGGTCGTTGGCGCGGGTGCCGGTCAGAGCAGCGACCACGGTGGCTGCCGCCCGCGGCTTGGCCCCTTCCTTGACCAGTCGCTTCAGGGCCTCGACCGCAACCGCGGTGTCGTGGCCGTGGGCGCTCGACTCGGCCGGCCCGATCACCAGGACGATCTCCCCCTTGACCTCTCCCTTGTAGCGCAGCGCGAGTTCGGACAGCGTGCCTCGGGTGACTTCTTCGTGGAGCTTGGTCATCTCGCGGCAGACCGCGGCCTGGCGCTCGGGTGCGAGCGCCGCCAGGGCGGCCAGCGAGTTCGAGATCCGCCGGGGGGACTCAAAGGCGATCACGGTCTCGGTCGAGCTCAGAACCCGCTCCATCTCCCCCGAGCGCTTCGGCAGGAAACCCTCGAAACGCCAGCGGTCCGGCGGCAGTCCGGAGGCAACCAGGGCCACCGGCACCACCGACGGTCCCGGCAGGACGATGATCTCCAGTCCCCGGTCGATGCACGCCTGGATCAACCGGTAGCCGGGGTCGGAGATCGCCGGCATCCCGGCGTCGCTGACCAGCACGATCCGGTCGCCGCGCTCGATCCGCTTGGTCAGCTCGGCCGCACGCGAAACCTCGTTGCCTTCGTGGTTGGAGACCATCCGTGGCTTCGGGCTGATCTCCATCAGTTCCAGCAGCTTGCCGGTCCGCCGGGTGTCCTCGCAGGCGATGTAGTCGGCGGCGACCAGCGCCTCGCGCATCCGCTTGGTGACGTCATCCATGTTGCCGATCGGGGTCGGACAGACAGTCAGCGAACCCGGCATCAGCGACCCTTCTCCAGCTCGATGCGGGCCAGCGCGGCGGCACCGATCATGCCGGCCGCCGGACCGAGCTGCGCGGCAACGATCGGGGTTTCGTTCATCGGGCGAAGCGCCCGGGCGGCGACCTCGCGCCGGGTCGGCTCAAGCAGCAGCTCGCCGAGCGCCATCGCGCCGCCACCGAGCACGATCACCTCGGGTTCGAAGATGTTGGACAGGGAGACCAGCGCGGTGCCGAGGTAATGCCCGACCCGCTCGATCACCTCGATCGCGACCCGGTCGCCGGCGATCGCCGCCTCGTTGACCTGGCGCCCGCCGATCTTTGTGCCGCCGGCCGCGATCCGGCCGAGTGCCGATTCAGGGTCGCTTTCAGCCGCCTCCTGACCCATCCGCCCGATCCCGGTACCGGAACCGAAAACCTCGACGCAGCCGTGGCCGGGGCAGTTGCCCTGGCAGGGCGGCCCGTTGATGTCAACCACAATGTGACCGAGCTCGGCGCCGGCGCCGGTCGCGCCGCGGAATATGTCACCGTCGATCCAGACCCCGCCGCCGACCCCGGTGCCGAGGGTCAGCATCAGCGCGTGGCGGGCGCCCCTGGCCGCGCCGAACAGGGCTTCGGCCATCATCGCCAGATTGCCGTCGTTATCGACGTATGCCGGCAGGCCGGTGCGCTCGGTGATCAGGTCGCGGACCGGGAACTCCTCGAAGTCAAGGTTTACCGTGTCGATCGCGTGACCTCTGGCGAAGTCGATCCGCGCCGGTATGCCCATGCCGACCGCGGCCACCCCGGGGCAGGTTTCGCGGGCCCGCACGATCTCCTGTGCCAGAAGGTCAATGACCGCCTCCTGCGAATAACCGGCCGACGGCACTTCGTTCTTCCAGAGCGTTTCCGGCCCGTCGCCAACTACGCCGACGGCAAGTTTGGTCCCGCCGAGGTCGGCTCCGATCGTCTCAACAGCGCTCATCAGTCACCATTCTTAGACCTTTATGCCATCAGACGGCGACAAGCGACCCGACGACCAGCCCGAGTACAACGTGTACCGCTCGCGCAAGGGGCCCTTTTCCCGCTTTCGCAAGCCGGGTCTGGACTCACTGCGCGACAAAGCCCGGCGCAAGACTTCGCCCGGCGGCTCCGGCGATCGCCAGCGGCCCCCGGTCGACTATCCGGTCTACCGGGCCGAGGGCCCGCCCGACGACCGCCCTGACCCGCGGTCGCGAAAGCGCCGCCCCCGCCGCTGGCTGCGGTGGATCGTCTTCGCTGTGCTCGGCTGGTTCGCGCTCAGCGTGCTCGCCTTCGCCGTCTCGGCCCAGCTTCAGTCGATGAAGCTCGACGGGGACGCCAAATCGGCGCTCCAGGGCAACCCCTGGCTGCTGCCCCAGGCCCAGAACATCCTGGTGATCGGCACCGACAGCCGCTCGCCGGACACGCTCGAACCCGGCGCCGCCCAGGAGGAGCGCTGCTACGAGCAGCAGGCCCGGGGCGAGGCCCCGAACAACGGATGCGCCGGCGCCAGGGCGGACACTCTGATGGTGGTCCGGGCCGGCGGCGGCCAGTTTCGCAAGCTCTCGATCCCGCGCGACTCCTATGCCGAGATCCCGGGCAACGACACCCAGAAGATCAACGCCGCTTACGCCTTCGGTGGAGCCGAGCTCCAGCAGCAGACGGTCTCCGACTATCTCGGCATCCCGATCGACCACGTGGTGATCATGAATTTCGAGGGCTTCGCTGACTTCATCGACGCGATCGGCGGGGTCAAGGTGGAGCTCGACACCGCGCTCTGCGCCGACATCTCCGGTGGCACGGCCAATGGCGGCTGGACGATCCAGCTGACCCAGGGTTCGAACACACTCGACGGCCAGGACGCCCTGGCCTACGCCCGGACCCGCTCACCGGGCCCCTGCCCCGGCTCCGGGCCGAGCGCCTTCTCGGAGGGCTACGACGACCTCGATCGCGCCGCCGCCCAGCAGAACATCCTCAACGGGATCAAGGGCCGCCTGACCTCCCCGCTGCGGCTGCCCTACAACTTCATCAAGGGTCCGATCATCGGCTGGACCGCCCCGAAAGCTTTCGTCTCCGACATGGGCTTCATCGCGATGCCCCAGCTCGCCCTCTCGACCGTCTTCGCCGGCTCGGCCGAGCCCGATGTGCTGATCCCCTCCGGCCCCGGCCCGGGCGGATCACTCGAAATCCCGGTCGAAGAACGCCAGCGCGCCGCCGGCAAACTCGAAGGCGGCTAGGCCCGGCGGAGCAGTTCTTTGAGCTCGTCTCGCATCGCTTCGATCAACAGGTCGAAGTTGGGGGCGAGTTCGCGGTCGCCGACGACGCCGATGTCGAGCCGGTCGAGGTAGCTCAGCACGGTGATGTTCAGGCCGACCCCGTCCATGATCACCGAGGCGGGGTAATGGGACTCAAGCTGCGCCCCGGCCAGGTAGAGCGGCACCGGCGGGCCGGGCACGTTCGAGACGATCACGTTGAAGTGCGGGCTGAAGTGCGAGCTCGCGCCGAGTTCGGCGACCATGCGCGCTGCGCGCGAAAACAGCACCGGCGGGACCATTTCGGTCGCGTCGGCGATGAAATGTGGCGGCTGGGTCGCGTGGTGGAGCTTGGCCACGGCCATCTCGGCGTGGACGCAGTTGAGGCGCTCGACCGGATCAGGCACATCGGTCGGCAGCGCCGCCATCATCGCCGAGACCTGGTTGCCGAAGGTGCCGATCGAGTCCTCGTCGCGGACCGAAATCGGGACCATCGCGATCAGCGGCTCGTCGGGCATCTCGTCGTTGGCGAGCAGAAAGCTGCGAAGCGCCCCCGCCGAAAGCGACATGACCACGTCGTTGACCTTTACCCCGTAGGCGTCCTTGACCGCCTTGACCTCGGGCAGGGAAAGCGTGCCGAAGGAGAAGTGGCGGTGGGCGGAGATCCGGTCGTTCAGAAGGGTGCGCGGCGCGGTCAGGCCGGGCCGTTCGGGCTCACCGTCGCCGCGGCCGAGCAGACGCTTCAGCCGGCCGGTCGCCTCGCCCATCGCGTGTACGCCGGGGATCCCCCGGATCGGCGGGACGTCAGCCACGTTCATCACCGTTGACGGCACGTTCTTCGCGGTTCGGATCGCCCGGCCTGGCAGGCTGACCGCGCCACGGGCCAGCAACCCGAGTGAGCCGGGATGGGGCGAGGTCTCGATCGGAAACGGGTCCTCCGGCAGCACCCGGCCACCCGGTTCGAGGTCGAACAGAACCGAGAGGATCTCGGCCCCGGAAACGCCATCGACCACCGCGTGGTGGATCTTGGTGAGCACCGCGGCGCGGTCGCCGTGAACGCCCTGGATCAGGTAGAGCTCCCACAGTGGCCGGGCCCGGTCGAGCGGTCGGGAGATGATGCGCTCAACCTGGGCGGCGAGCTGGCGATCGCTGCCCGGTGCGGGCAGAGCAAGTTCGCGCACGTGGTAGGAGATGTCGAAGTCCGGATCCTCGATCCACCACGGGTGGTCGAGGCCGAAAGGAACCTCCTCCAGCCGCCACCGGAACGGCGGCAGCAGGTGGATCCGCTCCAGTACAAGTTCCCGAACGTCGGCCAGGGTCAGCACTCCGCCCGGCGCATCGGCCGGATTCAGCACGGCCAGCCCGGAGACATGGGCGAAGTTGCGATCGTCCTCGATCGCCAGGAACTCCGAATCCAGCCCGCTCAGCTGCCTGACGACCCGTCCCGAACCGGTCTCCACCCCTTCATCGGCCATGTCCGAAACCTACATGCGGATCACTGGCCGGGTGGCGCCAGTAAATCCAGACCGACTTCTCGCGCCGCTGAAGCCATTCGAGCATCGAAGGTGATGACCCGGCAGTCAACGGGCATCAAACGAAACGCCGACAGGTGAATCGCGTCGAGTGCCCTCAGCCCGTACGCCCTGCCTAGCTCAATCGCTCCGGTGAGACACTCTGAATCGACCGGCCACATGTCGAAGAATTCGAGATCACGACTGATCCGTGCGTCGTACTTCGCCAGATCGTCGGCTGCTCTGATTGCCCGCGCCACGGCAATCGCAGTCTCGGCGGCAAGAAGCGTCGAGCCGCACCATGCTTCGTCCTCCGACATCTGGCCCCGCACCCATTCCGAGTGCTCCTCGCGCTGGTACCGCTTGATCAGTGCTGAGCTGTCCAGGGCCAGCATCAGATTCGTTCAGCGCGGATTTCGTCAAGGATCTCGCTACTCGAGCGCGTCCCTTCGAACATCGGGGGTGGGTCAGGGGGCGTTTGACCCCGACGCCGGGCGGGGATCACCCTGCCGGCAGCGATCAGTTCTTCCATGGTCTGTCGGCGCGGGAGGGCCTCGATCGGCACCAGCTTGGCCCTGGGCTCGCCGTCGACTGTGACGACGATCGTCTCGCCGGCGGCGGCCCTCCTAATCTGGCTGCTCAGGTCCTTGCGCAGGTCCCTGATCCCGATTTCGTTCATGCTGTGAGTGTACACCGGGGTACACACGCTGTCGAGGCGCGTTCGCGCCGCGGTTCAGTCGGAAGAAGAGGCACTCCTGGACGGCTTCGAGTCGCTCTTCTTACCGCCGGAATCGCCGCCGGATGAGCCCGGGGAGCCCGACGAATCGCCCGAGGACGATGAGCCGGAATCGGAAGAGGAACCTGAGGAGGAACCGGAGTCGCCACCGGAACCGGACTCCTTCGAGGCTGCGGCGGCGGCCTGCTTGGCCTTGTTGCCAGAGCGGGTGCCGTAGTCGGTGTTGTGAAAACCGGAGCCCTTGAAGTGGATCGCCGGCGAGTGCAGTACCCGCCTGGTCGGGGCACCGCAGTCGGGGCACTCGGTCAGAGAGTCCTCGCTCATCGGCTGCATGACCTCGACCTCGTGGCCGTTGTCGCATCGGTATTCGTAGATCGGCATGGACCCATGATTATCGCAGCGCGCCGCCCGATGCGTCCCCTATACCTTTCGGCCCCATGGCAGACCAACCCGCAGCGGAGAAAAATACGGAAGTCACGATGGACGAAATCGTCGCCCTGGCCAAGCGCCGGGGGTTCGTCTTTCCCTCTTCCGAGATCTACGGCGGGCTCGGCTCGACCTACGACTACGGCCATTACGGCGTGCTGCTGAAGAACAACGTCAAGAACGAGTGGTGGAAGGCGATGCTGACCGAGCGCGACGACATCGTGGCGCTGGATTCGGCGATCCTGCAGCACCCGAAGGTCTGGGAGGCATCCGGCCACCTGAGCGGCTTCAGCGACCCGATGGTCGACTGCCGCACCTGCGGCAAGCGGTTCCGCGCCGACGACCTCGAGAACGCGACCTGCCCGCAGAAGCCGTCGAAGAACCCCGGCGACGGCCCCGCCTGCGAGCTGACCGAGGCCCGCGAGTTCAACCTGATGTTCGAGACCAACGTCGGCCCGATGAAGGACTCGAGTTCGGTCGCCTACCTGCGGCCAGAGACCGCCCAGGGCATCTTCATCAACTTCAAGAACGTGCTCAACTTCGCCCGCAAGAGCCCGCCGTTCGGGATCGCCCAGATCGGCAAATCCTTCCGCAACGAAATCACCCCCGGCAACTTCATCTTTCGCACCCGCGAGTTCGAGCAGATGGAGATGGAGTTCTTCGTACCGCCGGACGAAGCGGATGAGTGGTACCGCAAGTGGATCGAGATCCGCCGCGACTGGTACCTGGGTCTCGGCATCCGGCCGGACTACCTGGCGGTCCGCCCGCATGAGTCCGACGAGCTTTCCCACTACTCATCCGGCACCAGCGACATCGAATACCTGTTCCCGATCGGCTGGTCCGAGCTTGAAGGCGTCGCCAACCGCGGCAACTTCGACCTGACCCAGCATCAGGAGCACTCCGGTGAAAAGCTCGAGTTCTTCGACCAGCAGTCCGGCGAGCGCTACCTGCCGCATGTGATCGAGCCGGCCGCCGGCGCCGACCGCGCCGCCCTCGCCTTCCTGGTCGATGCCTACGACACCGACGAGATCGAAGGCCGCGAGCGCACCGTGCTCAAGCTGCACCCCCGCCTGGCGCCGGTCAAGGTCGCCGTGCTTCCGCTGTTCAACAAGGAAGGCATGCCGGAACAGGCCAAGGAGATCAACCAGGCCCTTCGCACCGCCGGTATCCAGACCGAATACGACGCCGGCGGATCGATCGGCAAGCGCTACCGCCGCCAGGACGAAATCGGCACCCCGTGGGGCATCACCGTCGACTTCGATACCAAGGATGACGGCAAAGTCACCCTGCGGGACCGGGATTCCCTGACCCAGGAGCGGGTCCCGATCGAAGGCCTGCCCGCACTGATCAGCGGCAAGCTGAGCGAGCCCTGGAAGTCCCCCAAGCAGGGCTGATCTACCCCTGTCGTGTCTCTAACGTTTTCAGGGTGAAACGTTAGGGTCATACCGCGACTGTAACGGCGGCGTGAGGGTCGAAAGGGCCGCCCGCCTGTCAGATCGCCCGGGCCTGACGTGACGCTCGGGGCATGATCAGGCGAACGGTCCTGCCCTTGATGGCCCACCTGCTGCTGACCCTGGCGGTCGCGGTCTGGTTCGGGATCTGGTTCCTCGGTCCGGTTGTCCTGATCATGATTGGCGTCGAGGACCCGCGCAACATTTTCGGAGAACCGTTCACCCTGGTCGGCTGCGGCGTGCTGGTACTCGGCTGGTTCTACTTCGTGATCACCTTCGCCCTCTGCGGCCACCTGCCCGACTAGGCAAGCCACGCCAGGTGACTTCACCTTCCGAACCTGCGAGTCCGCCCTGACGTCGTGAGCCACTGGCACCTGGCCCAAACCGAACCGACGGGCTTCGATCGCTTCGAATACCGTCGCCAACCATGAGTCCGACAAAGCAGCAGGTGGCGATGGGGTTGATTTTTTACCCGCGAGGGGGCTCGGCGCAGGTGGTCCGCTACCTCTCCCTTGCACTCGAGAGCGCCGGCTGGCAGGTTGATCTGGCCAGCGGTTCACTCGGCGCTGCCGGAGAAGAGGCGAATGCAGGGACCTTCTTCGCCGGCCTTTCCGTCGCGGCGGCCGACTACGGTCCGGCGCTGAGCGCTTATGCCGCCGGGCAGGACCCACTCGAGGCCGAGGTTCCGCTGCACCCCTCGTTCGAGGACGGCGACAACACCCCGGACCGGGTCTTCGGGGCGGTCTCACCCCAAGTCGGCGAACACCTGATCGAAGCCTGGGCGCGTTTCCTAGGAGAGGCGTGGCCGGATCCGAACCTGTTTCACCTTCAACACCTCACGCCGCTTCAGGCCGCGGTTGAGAGGCGCTGGCCGGAGCGACCGGTCATTACCCACCTTCACGGCACCGAACTGAAGATGATCGACCGGATCGACCGGCTCACCGACATCTCACAGGCGCTCGGAACAGACCTGGCCGGCATGGCCGACCGGGCCGAGGCAGAGGCGATGCCGGACCCTGGCGGCCTCTCCCCCGAGCAGCGCCTGCTTTTTGCGGACACCAACTGGACCCGCTGGCGTTTCGGCGCTCACTGGGCGGAGTTGCTGCCGGCGCTCGCGAGAAAGTCGGACCGGATCATTGCGATCTCCCCGCACGACCGCGACGAGGCGCTCCGGCTGCTGGGTGTCGAGGAGGACCGGATCGAGATCTTTCCGAACGGGGTCGACACCGAACGCTTCGACCGAAGTCCGGTCAGCAGGGACGAGCGGCTCTCACGCTGGCGCCGCTGGCTGGTTGAAGACCCGCAGGGCTGGGACGAGTCGGGTCAGCCCGGGAGCATCCGCTACGCAGAGCAGGATCTGGATTCGTTCACCGACCCCGAGACCGGCGAGCCGTCCCCCGTGCTGCTTTACGTCGGCCGCTTCCTGGACTTCAAGCGGGTGCCGCTGCTGGTTCGTGCCTACGGTCGTGCCCGCCCGCGCTTCAACAAGCCCGCTCCGCTGGTGATCTGGGGCGGCTCGCCGGGTGAGTGGGGTCAGGAGCACCCCTGCACCGTGGCTCGCCGCGAGGGCGCGGAGGACATCTTCTTCCTCGGCTGGAGGGGCCATGACGAGCTCCCGGACGGCCTGGCCTGTTCGGATGCCCTGGTCGTCCCGTCGGTGAACGAGCCCTTCGGACTTGTACTGCTGGAGGCGATGTCTTCCGGGCTGCCAGTGATCGCCACCCGCAGCGGTGGTCCGCTCACCTTCGTCAACACGGAACCGGGACGCCCGAACGGCTGGATGATCGAGCCCGACGACATCGACGCGCTCGCCGACGCACTGGTAGAGACCGTCAACAACACCGACCAGAGGACCGAGCGGGGCGACAACGCATACGAGCAGATCCGCAGCGCCTACTCCTGGAACGTGCTCGCCCAGCGCTTCATCAAAACGTACGAGTCGCTGGAACGCTGAACCCGGCCATATCTACCGCCGGCAGTGACATAGTTGGGTGGTGTCCCCGACCGGTAACCATGAGCTGAATACGCGACGGGCGAGGGTTCGGCGGACCGTGGATAAGCGGATCGCGGCGCTTCGTTTCGCCTGGTGGCGGATCCTGCAGGTGAGCCTTGCCGCCGGGCTGGCCTGGCTGGTGGCGACCCGGGTCTTTGGCCACGAGCAGCCTTTCTTCGCGCCGATAGCGGTCGTGCTGGTCCTGGGGCTGGCGATCGAGCGTCGTGGCAGGCGGGCCTACGAGGTCGCCTTCGGCGTCGCGCTCGGGATCACGATCGCCGATCTGATCATTCTGGTGACCGGCACCGGAAGCTGGCAGCTGGTGCTGGTGATCGGCCTGGCGATGGCGGCGGCGGTGCTGTCCGGAGGTGGGGTGATGCTGGTCAACCAGGCTGCCGTATCGGCGGTACTCGTCGCGACCCTGGCCACGCCGGATATTTCGGACACCCTGACCCGCTTCGTTGACGCGCTGATCGGCGGCTCGATCGCCCTGGCCGCCAACGCGCTGACCCCGGTGGACCCGGTGCGGCTGGTCCGCCGCCACCTCGAACCGCTGCTCTCGCGGCTGTCAGGCACCCTGGTCGACATCGCCGACGCGCTCGAGCACTCCAGCCACGAGGAGATCACCGCTGCGCTAGAGCGGGCCCGCTCGCTGGACCCGGCGGTGCGGGAGATGATGATCGCGGTCGAAGCCGGTCGGGAGACGATCTCGCTCTCGCCGATCCGGCGCCGGGCACGCGGTCGGGTGGACCAGCTCGCCACTGCCGCCGAGCCGGTCGACCTGATGATCCGCAACACCCGCGTGCTGGCCCGGGCCGCGGTGCGGGCGATCGACCTCGACGAGCACATCCCCCAGGCCGCCATCGACTCGATCCGCGACCTCTCCGCAGCGGTCAGCTCGCTCGACCGGCACCTCGGCGGCGCGCCGCGCCACTCGGCCACACGCGACGCGGCGCTCCGGGCCGCGGCTACCGCGACGGCTGCCCTTGACGTCACCTCCAACATTGCGGTCAGCGTGATCATCTCCCAGGTCCGCGCCACCGCGAGCGACCTGCTGATCGGCCTCGGCATGAGTCGCGAAGAAGCGGTCGAGGCAGTCCGGAACGCCCGCGAGCGCATGGACGACTGAGCGCTGAACCAGCGTGTCGCCCAGAACCCGGACCTCAGCATCCGCACCGACTGGGCCGAGTGGATCTCGATCGCGATAGATCGCCAGAACCCGCTGCGCTCGATCACCGCCCGCCGGCTCACCCCGTGGGGCCCGCCGCGTGCCCTGAACGCCTTTCGCAAGGTGTTCGGCAAAGCGGAGTAGATCGAAGCGATAAATAATTTCCTGTCGCACCGCAACCCTTCCCGCTGAGGACGGTTTCATAGACAGTCCAACTTGCCAGGGAGGGATGCACGGCAGAGCGGAACAAAGCGGGGAGCGGGAGACGGGGCGCAGGGCCTCGTCAACCGTTCCCTGTCCGCGTTGCGCTCCGGTGCCTCTGGCAGGGCCTCAGCGCGCCGCGTGAGCCGGTCGGATCGCTCTAGCGCGAAAGGTTCTTGATCTTGCGGGCGGCTTTGGCTCGCTCGGTGCCGTCGAGCACCGTCTTGCGCATCCGCAGCGACTTCGGGGTGATCTCCACCGACTCGTCGGAGCGCAGGAACTCGATCGCTGACTCGAGGGTCAGCTCCTTCGGCGGAGTCAACCGGACCAGCACGTCGGAACTCGAAGCGCGCATGTTGGTCAGCTGCTTCTCCTTGACCGCGTTTACGTCGAGGTCGTTGGCACGGGTGTGCTCGCCGACGATCATGCCTTCGTAGACGTCCTCGCCCGGACCGACGAACATGGCGCCCCGGTCCTGAAGTCCGAACAGCGCGAAGCTCGCGGTGGCTCCCTTGCGGTCGGCAACCAGCGATCCGGTTGAGCGGGTCGTGATGTCCCCGGCCCAGGGCTCCCAGGCGTGGAAGACGTGGTTCATGATTCCGGTGCCGCGGGTCTCGGTCAGGAACTCGGTCCTGAAGCCGACCAGGCCGCGTGCCGGGATCACGTAGTCGAGCCGGTTGCGGCTGTCGGACTGGCTGACCATGTTCTCCATGCGGCCCTTGCGAGCGGCCAGAAGCTGGGTGACCGGCCCGACGAACTCCTCGGGAACGTCGATCTGAAGCGCCTCCATCGGCTCGTGAATCTTGCCGTCGATCTCTCGGGTGACCACGCGCGGCTGGCCGGCGGTCAGCTCGAAGCCCTCGCGCCGCATGATCTCCAGCAGCACGACCAGCTGAAGCTCGCCTCGACCCTGGACTTCCCAGGCATCGGGCCGCTCGGTCGGCAGTACCCGGATCGAAACGTTGCCGAGCAGTTCCTGATCGAGCCGGTTCTGGATCTGGCGGGCGGTGACCTTGCTGCCTTCGCGCCCGGCCAGCGGTGAAGTGTTGATCCCGACCTCGATCGAGAGCGAAGGCTCATCGACCTGGATCACCGGCAGCGGCCGCGGATCCTCGAGGTCGGCCAGGGTCTCACCGATGGTCACGTCCGGCAACCCGGCGATCGCGATGATCTCACCCGGTCCGGCCTCGTCGGCCGGTACCCGGTCCAGCGCCTCGGTCACGAACAGCTCGGAAATGGTCGCCTTTTCGATCTCGCCGTTGGCGCGACACCAGGCAACCGGTGCGCCCGAGCGGATCGTGCCGTGCATGACCCGGCAAAGCGCGAGGCGGCCGAGGTACGGCGAAGCGTCGAGGTTGGTCACGTAGGCCTGGGCCGGGTGCTCGGGGTCGTACTCGGGAGCGGGGATGTGCTCGATCATCAAGTCCATCAGCGGACCGAGGTCGGTGCCCTCTTCGCCTTCGGCCAGTGAAGCCCAGCCGGCTTTGGCGTTGGTGTAGACGATCGGGAACTCGATCTGGTCGCCTTCTGCGCCGAGGTCCATGAACAGCTCATAAACCTCGTCGACCACTTCGGCGATCCGGGCGTCGGGACGATCGACCTTGTTGACCACGAGGATCACCGGCAGGCTGGCCGCGAGCGCCTTGGCGAGTACGAAACGGGTCTGGGGCAGCGGTCCTTCGGAGGAGTCGACCAGCAGAACAACGCCGTCGACCATGGTCAGACCGCGCTCGACCTCGCCGCCGAAATCAGCGTGTCCGGGAGTGTCGATGATGTTCAGCTTGACGCCGTTGTAGCGGACCGCGGTGTTCTTGGCGAGGATCGTGATGCCCTTCTCGCGCTCGAGATCCATCGAGTCCATGACCCGGTCTTCGACGTTCTGACCCTCGCGAAAAGCGCCCGACTGCCACAGCATGGCGTCGACCAGGGTCGTTTTGCCGTGGTCCACGTGGGCCACGATCGCAATGTTTCGTATGTCTTCCCGGCGCTCCATAAGGACGCGGGATACTAGGGAAGCGGGGCCGTCGGCCCCGCTTCGCCACAACCGCGAGTCAGCCTGGTCCTACTCGGCGACCGGCGTGCCGTTGGTCTGCGGGGCACCCGCGGGCGAGGTCGTCGAGGTATAGACGAACTCCTCTTCGGCCCCGAAAACGGCGTCAAGCGCGGTCTTGCGGGCCGACTCACTGAAGATCAGCACCAGTCCGCCGGTAAGCAGGGCGAGGCCGAGCAGGTTGCGGATCGGGTGGCGCTTCTTCTTCGTTTTGGTCAATCGCTCCGAAGCTTCACGAATCGACTCGACCGCCTGCTCGAGCTCCTTCTTGACCTTGCGGTCGCCGGCGGCTTCGATCGGAGAGCCGGTGTCACGGGCGCGGCCGTATGCGCTGCGCGCGGCCACGAAGGCCGAGACGATGCTGTCGCGAAGGTCGTCGTCTTCGATCAGACGGTTCACGTACTGGTTCTCGCGCGCGATCGAATACGCGTTCTGAGCCTTGTCTGAAATGTCTTTCATTCTGTCTGCGCCTCGCTTCGTCTGGTCAGGGTTGTTCGAGAATAGTGGTTATCGGATCATCCGGGTTCAAGTGCGATCGCCAGCGCGTCGCCGACCTTGTCGGCGTACCGGAACTGGACAACGGTGCGTTCATGCTCGGGGATCTCCCGCACGTCGCCTTCGTTGCGGCTCGGCAGGATCACCGTCTTGATGCCCGCACGCTGGGCCGCCAGTGACTTTTCCTTGACTCCGCCGATCGGCAGAACCTGCCCGGTCAGAGTGATCTCGCCGGTCATCGCGACGTCGTTTCGGACCGGTCGGCCGGTAATCAGGGAGACCAGCGCCACGGTCATCGCGACCCCGGCTGAAGGACCGTCCTTGGGCACCGCGCCGGCCGGCACGTGGATGTGGATGTCATGGGTCGCAAACCATTTGACGTCGGCGTCAGGCGCGACCTTTCGGGCGTTCGCTCTCACGTAAGAGAGCGCCGCCTGGGCCGACTCGCGCATGACGTCTCCGAGCTGGCCGGTGATCACGAGCTTGCCCGTGCCCGGCATTGCGGTCGCCTCGATGAACAGCACGTCGCCCCCGGTCGGCGTCCAGGCCAGGCCGGTCGAGACCCCGGGGATCCTGGTCCGGCGTCTGGTCTCCGAAAAGACCCGGCGGCGTCCGAGCAGCTCGCGGACCTTCTTGCCCGAGACCTTGACCCGTTTGCTTTTGCCGTCATTCTCGGCAAATACCCGAGCCACCTTTCGGCAAACCGTGCCGATCTCGCGCTCGAGGTTTCTAACCCCGGCCTCGCGGGTGTACTCCTCGATGATCGCCTTCAGGGCCGGATCCGTGAACTCGATCTGCTTCGGCCTCAGTCCGTTGGACCTGATCTGCCTCGGCACCAGGTAGCGGCGGGCGATGTGGCGCTTTTCATCGGCGGTGTAGCCGGCCAGCTGGATCGTTTCCATGCGGTCGCGGAGCGGCCCGGGAATCGTGTCGAGCACGTTCGCGGTGGCGATGAACATGACGTCGGAGAGGTCGAACGGTACGTCCAGATAGTGGTCGCGGAAGGAGTCGTTCTGGGCCGGGTCGAGCACCTCGAGCATGGCCGAGGAAGGATCCCCGCGAAAGTCGGATCCCATCTTGTCGATCTCGTCGATCATGAAGACCGGGTTGTTGGAACCGGCGTCCCGCAGGGCGCGCACGATCGTGCCGGGCATCGCGCCGATGTAGGTACGGCGGTGTCCGCGGATCTCGGCCTCGTCGCGAACCCCTCCGACCGAGATGCGCTCGAACTCGCGCCCGAGCGCCCGGGCGATCGATTTGCCGAGGCTGGTCTTGCCGACGCCGGGCGGCCCGACGAAGCAGAGGATCGGCCCGGGTGAGTCCGGGTTCAGCTTGCGAACGGCGAGGTACTCGAGGATCCGGTCCTTGATCTTCTCCATGTCGTAATGGTCTTCGTTCAGCACCGCGTGGGCGTGCTCGATGTCGAGGTTGTCTTCGGTCCGGGCATCCCACGGCAGGTCGACCATCCACTCGAGGTAGGTCCGGATCACCCCGTGCTCGGCCGCGGCCGGCGGCAGCTTCTCCAGCCGTGAGAGCTCACGGTCGGCGGCCTGGCGGGCATGTTCGGGCAGGCCGGCCTCTTCGATCCGCTCACGCAGCTCGTTGGCCTCGGCGACCTGCTCGTCCTCTTCGCCGAGCTCGGCCTGGATCGCCTTGAGCTGCTCGCGCAGAAAGTACTCGCGCTGGCCCTTGTCGATCGAAGACTGAACCTCGGACTGGATCTGCGAGCCGAGCTGGATCACTTCGAGCTCGCGGGCGAGGATGCCCGAGAGCATGCGCAGCCGCTTGCCGACGTCGACCTCCTCAAGCAGCGACTGCTTCTCCCCGGTCGGGATCCTGAGCGCACCGGCGATCAGGTGGGAAAGTGCTGAAGGGTCGTCGACGTTGGTCACCGCCATCTGCAGCTCCTCGGGCAGGTACGGGATCTGCTCGATGATGTCGGAGAAAGTGCGCTGGACGTTGCGGGTCAGGGCCTCAAGTTCGGGCGTGTCCTCGACCTCGTCGGGCAGCTCGGTGATCCGCGCGACCAGGTAAGGCTGCTCGGCGACGTACGGGCCGAGCTTGACCCTCTGGCTGCCCTGAACGAGCACCCGGATCGTGCCGTCGGGGACCTTGAGCATCCGGGTGACGATGCCGATCACACCGACGTCGTGGAGCTGGTCCGGCCCGGGCGTGTCCTCCTCGGGCTCGGTCGAGGCAACCATGACCAGCATGCGGTTGCCGGCCAGCACGTCGTCGACGAGCTTGATCGAGCGCTCCTGGCCGACTCCGAGCGGGGCCAGTGTGTCCGGGTAGGCGACGGTGTCGCGCAGCGGCAGCACCGGCATCGCGTCGGGCAAGGGCTCGCTGGCCCGGATCGCTTCCTCCTCCTGGCCGCTCTCAACCACCTCGAGCACCGGCACCGATTCCGAGGCCTGCTGGTCGGTTGCCTTCACGGACTTGACCCCGTCACCGTCTCGCTCAGCCATCGCTGTCGCCCGGTCCCTTGCGGTGGTCGACCGGCACCCGCCGGGTCAGGTTGGCATCGTCGCGCAGCGGCAGGTTGATCCTGAGAATGCCGTCCTCGTAGCTGGCCTCGGCCCGGTCGGGATCGACGTCCACCTGGAGTTCGACGATGTAGCGAAACGGCCCGGACGGGATCTCAACCTGCTGGTAGACCCGGCCTTCGGTCTCCTGGACGGGGCGCTGGCCGATCACGGTCAGCTGGCGGCCACCAACCTCGATCCCGACGGTCGCCGGATCGATTCCGGCCAGGTCGCATTTGACCACAGCCCGTTGCGGGTCACCGCAGTAGTACACGTCGACGTTCGGGGAGAAGCCGCTGGCCCGGCGGCTGATGTAGGTCGTGCGCGCCCAGCCGCCGCCGAGCATCTCGTCCATCTCGCGGCGCATCCGGGCGAAGTTTGAGAACAGGTCACGTTCAGGCATTACCTGGATCCTAAAGGTCGATCTCCATCCCCTCGAAAGCGACCTCCGCGGGGCCGTCGAAGACCTGCTCGGCCTCCGTGACAGCCCAGACCGGGTCGAGTTCGTCGGAGATGTGGGTGAGGACGAGTCGGTCGGCGTTGGCCGCGGCGGCGTGTTCGGCCGCTTCCCGGGGCGTCATGTGGCCGCGGTCGCCGTCGCGTTCCGGGCATGGCAGGGTCGCCTCGGCGATCAGCAGGTTGGTATCCCTGGCGAACTCGACCAGCTCGTCGTTCGGCCGGCAGTCAGCGCCGTAGGTGATCCGGCCCTCGCCGCTTCCGGTCGCTTCGATCGCCCAGGTCTCGATGAAGTGCGGGACCTCGGCGAACCTGAACTTGAGGTCCCCGACCTTGACCGCCTCGGCCGGGTCGTACTCGCGGAACTCGAAGGCATCCTCGATCAGCGAGCACATTCCCCAGATGCCGCAGACGGCGCTGAAGGCCTCACGGGCGCCGGGAGGTCCGTAGAGCACCGGGCGGGCGGGGGAGTCGGTCCCCGGCCACGGGTCGATCGGCACCGGCTGCTGCCGCGGCGCGAAGGTCAGGCCGAAAGCGAAAGGGACCAGATCGAGGAAATGATCGGCGTGGAGATGCGAGATGAAGATCGCGTCGACGTCGACGTAGTCCGCGTACTCACGCAGCTTGCCGAACACGCCGTTGCCGCAGTCGAGCAGGACGGTGGTGTCGCCTTCAGTCACCAGATAACCGCTGCAGGCGCCGCCAGAATCCTGCCAGGCGGGTGACTTTCCCAGGACCGTGAGCTTCATGGCGAAACACCTTATGCCCCGCGGCCCACGGGCCGTCTCCACCCGCCTCTGACCGGAGGCTCGCTCAGCGCTGCTCGGCGGCCCAGCGCGGCGGCCTCATCAGCAGTCGGGGCTGCCTCGGAGGCACCAGACCCTCCGGCCGATCGGCCCTGAAGGTCGAGCAGGGCTCTTCGAGATCGAGGGCGCAGAGCATCTTCTTGCGGAAGTAGCAGTCCTCACATCGGGGAGCGTCTTTTTTGCGTCCGGCCACGGGGATCATCCAAGCAGGATCGCCCCCGTCCGATCGCCCCGGATTCCGCAAATCGCAGCAATCGAAATTTCACACCGCCGCAACAACCCCGCATTTTGGGACCTGGCACCCCAACCCAGGGGGGAGAAACCAGAACGCCCACGAATTAACCGCCGCCGACCGGGTGAACGACCGCTGCGCCCCCGTCGACCAGGGTCCGCCACCAGCCGAGCCAGTCGGAGGTCAACTCGAAAAAGTCAGCGTCGGACAGCCCCCACAGGTCGAAAGCGTCAGCGTCGCCTTGTCATGACCTCTGGACTCAAGCGGGGCTCTCGTGAACAGCGCGCCGAGGCCCGGCCCGAAGTCACCGGTGCCGTACACCCTCGTGTACCCACCTGAGAACCAGACCGGACCAGGCAGGCGCCGATCAACCGCCGCCGTAACGTCGGCCGCGACAGCTGCGCCGGTCAAGTCGCAACCCAAGCAGGCAACCTTCCGGGTGCGATTCTCATCCATATAGCCGGAGGATCTCACCCAGAACCCCAGCACCCACCCCAAAGTCAGCGAGACGCGCCCGTAGCGTCAACAAAGGCCCGAGCAGGCCCCCGCCGAAGGCGGCCGGCGAGCGTCCCGCAACCAGTCAGCGAGCCTCGGCGCAGCAGCCACCCAAACCCGAGCAGGCCCCCGCCGAAGGCGGCCGGCGAGCGTCAACCCCGAGCGCAGCGAGACTCGGCCGTCCCACCACGCGGGTGGTGCACGGGGCTCTCCTGCGCGCGGCTGGCGAGGACTGGAGCGAGGCGGCGAAGCGATTTGCCTTTTGGCAATGAGCGAGCCGACGGAGCGACTGACGAAGCCAGGCGTG
>Ga0105046_10002741_pt1 | contig 27854 bp, 21 predicted proteins | sample MAT03_FD_78385 | JGI IMG/M metagenome (GOLD analysis project Ga0105046, IMG submission 78385) | Freshwater microbial communities from Lake Fryxell liftoff mats and glacier meltwater in Antarctica - MAT-03 (megahit assembly) | ecosystem: Environmental > Aquatic > Freshwater > Ice > Liftoff... | reverse complement strand
TAAAAACCAATGAATTGGAGAACAAACTGGAAGCGCTGCAATTGTCGCCTAATCCGACAAACGGCGATTTGTTTGTTCAATTTAAACTGAATACGCCCGAAAATCTACGGTATGCGGTGCGCGACCTTACGGGCCGTATGGTGATGGAAGGTGATTTTGGGGCAGTTCAAACGGGTATGTTTAATGCCCGCCTGGACGTAGGCAATCTTTCGACGGGTATGTATCAACTGGACATTCGCTCGGATGCAGGCGTAAAAACCAATAAGTTCGTCGTAAGCGAATAAGTATAAAAATACGTTGCAAAATTAATCCATGGGGTTGTCTTGTGGGAGCTTGTGATGAACAAAACTAAGGCGTTCATTTTCAGGTTCTTGCAAGGCAACTTTTTTGTTTTTTATGGGGATTTTTCGTTTTGGAAACAGGCTATCCGGCTTGGCAATAGCTGGGACGAGGCAACCATGCTGGAGCCCTGGAATGACAAAATCCGGAAGTCCATGGCTATTGTGGACCGTTATTTCCAACCGCAGTTGGACTTTAGCGAATAGAACGGCCCTAAGTTTTAAAACAACACGCTTAAACAATTTTCGACCATGTAAATCTCGGCGTGTTTTTGAGATGTCACCCGCTCCAGCGTCGCGGATGACACCTCAAAAAGGGTGCATTGCAAACTTTCGCATTGGTCTCACCTTAAAGTTGCTGTCTCACAAGTCGTCATTTGCCGGTAGCGCGGCGTTTACGCCGCCGGTACAAGGCCATTTATGGCCGTATTTATCGATATAAATGGCCATAAATGGCCTCATACCGGCGGCGTAAATGCCACGCTACCATTACACGCTCTTCAGGGAATAAAGCGAAGATTTGCAATGCACCCCCTCAAAAACGGTAATGCCACTGCAAACCGGGAATTGCTGATCCGCTGATGGCCGCAATGCTATTTTCATCGAAGCGAAAAAATGCAAAAATCGTCTAAATTTGTGACCTGCTTTTCACGCGCTCAATGCCAACTGTATGCCAACCCGGATCCTTACCCTTTCAAGCCTGCTCTGTTTTACCTTCCTGCTCTTCTGCTGTAAAAAAGACTCAGAAGCCGAAAAAGAAAGCCCTTTTTTCGAATTTTTTAAGGAATCTTCCATCATCATCGACACCGTTGAACAGGCCGTAGATTCCTGGGAATACGGCTTCACCTTCACCCCCCTCAAAGACGGGAAAATCACCCAATTAGGCATCAAACTGCCCGCTACCGGCAATTTTACGGCAACCCTTTGGGACCTTTCCGGACCCACTCCGGCGCCATTGCGGTCGAAAACGGTACAGTCTGCCACACCGCACCAAAACGCTTTCATCGATATACCGGAAATTGCCGTGCAAAAAGGCGTCCAATACGGCTTAACCGTTTTGGCCGACGCTTTTTACCGCCTCACCAAATCGGACAACAGCCAGTTTATCTTTCCCAAAACAGTCGGGAATATCAGCATAGAATCGTTCAACGAATCCATCAACAACAGCAGTTTGGGCACATTTCCGCCCACCCCCAACACCACCAGAGTTGCCCCCTGTGTAAATGTCATTTTTATCGCCGATTAATCAGGACATGCGACGTTTAGGGCGTGTCTTCCTGTTCATTTTTGCCGCATGGAACGTGCAGGCACAACAACCGTCGCTGGATTCCTTGCTGGGCGTGGAAAAAACGTATCTCCGGGAAGACAGCATCCGGGCAAAACTGCTCAACGACATCGCCCGGCGCTATTACGCCATTGACCCAAGCGTAGGGATCCGGTACGCCGAAAAAGGAATACAACTCGGAGAAAAACTCCCGGATAAAAAATTCCTCGCCGGCGCATTCAGTGCCATGGGCGCCAACACCCTCACGCTGGCAGATTACCCGGCCGCGCTCGAAAATTACCAGAAGGCCCTGGACATTAATCAGCGCATCGGCAATTTGCAGGGCATGGGCAATAATTACAACAACATCGGCCTGGTCTATTATTCTATTTTCGACTACCCGCGCGCACTGGAATATTATCAAAAAACGCTCGGCATCAACGAACGAACGGGCAATAAAACCAGCATCGCCAATAGCCTGGGGAATATCGGCAACATCTACAACGTACTGCGCGACTTTCCCAAAGCCATTGAATATTATGAAAAAGCGCTGACCATCAGCGAAAGCACGGGCAACCGGCAAAACGTGGCCGGCAATCTGGTCAACCTCGGCAATGCTTATACCCAACTAAAAGACTATCCAAAAGCGCTGGAATACAAACAACGGGCCCTGAAGATCTACGAACAATTGGGTAACCAGGCCAGCATCGCCCTCAACCTCGGCAATATCGGCAATGTTTACAGCCAGTTGGCCGACTACCCCTCGGCCATCCAATACCATGAACGCGCGCTGGCTATTTCAGAAAAAATCAAGGATAAAAAAGGCGTTGCTGCCGGTTATGCCAGTATCGGGAACGTCCATCTACTGCAAAAAGACTACGAGCAGGCCTCGCGGTATGAGATGAAAGCCTTGGATTTGGCCAATCAGTCCGGCTTGCTCCATACGGCCCGTGAAGCGCTGCTGGACCTGTCCCAAATTTACGAGGCGACCGAAAAGTTCGACAGCGCTTATATCGCCTACCAGGGTTATATTGTGCTGAGAGACAGCATCAACGACATAGAGAAAAAAACAGAATTGACCAAAAAGACCCTACAGTTTGAATTCAGTAAAAAAGAAGACTCCCTGCGGCAACGCCAAATTATGACCGACGCCAAACTGGAGCAACAGATACTGATCGCTGCCAGGCAACAACAAGAACTCGAATTCAAAGAGATCGCCATCAATCTGGCCGACAAGGAAAAGGAGCTGCAACACCTGGCCTATTTAAAATCGCAGGCTGACCTACAGTTTGAGCAAAGCGTTTCGCGGGAAAAAGAAAAACAATTGAACCTGTCGGAAAATGAAAAACAACTGCAAGCCACGCAGGTAAACCTGCAACAAACCCAGCTGGAGCTCAAAGACAAAGAACTGCAAACCCGTAAAACGCAAGGCCTGTTTTATGTGGGCGGTATCCTGATGTTGTCGCTCCTGTCCTTCTTCATTTTCCGGAACTTTCTCAACCAGCAAAAGTCAAACAGGATCATTCAATCGGAAAAACAAAAATCAGACGACTTGCTGCGCAACATCCTGCCGGCGGAAGTCGCCGACGAATTAAAAGAAAACGGACAGGCCATGGCCCGGCAATTTGATGCCGTAACCGTCTTGTTCACTGATTTTGTTGATTTTACCAAGATATCAGAGCGGCTTTCGCCGCAAGCGCTGGTCGGCGAGCTGCACCTGAACTTTAAGGCATTCGACGAGATCATCGAACGGCACGGCCTGGAAAAAATAAAGACCATCGGCGACGCCTATATGGCCGCCGCAGGGTTGCCGGCGCCGAATCCGCAACACGCGCACATGGCCGCACAGGCCGCGCTCGACATCCAGGCATTCATCCGGCAGCGACAAACGGCCCTTGGGCATAGTTTCCAAATCCGCATCGGGCTGCACAGCGGCCCGGTGGTGGCGGGTATAGTGGGCGTTAAAAAATTCGCCTACGATATCTGGGGCGACACCGTCAATACCGCTGCGCGGATGGAAAGCGGCAGCGTACCGGGCAGGATCAACGTAAGCGGCGCCACGTATGGCCTGCTTAAAGATGAATTTGAGTTCGAATACCGGGGGGCGGTGATGGCGAAGAACAAAGGGGAAGTGGATATGTATTTTATGGAGGGGGTGATAGTATTGCCTCCAAACCCATAAATGAACGGGTTCGTTTCCGGCCTGCAGCCGCCCGGCGCCGGCAACACGGAACCCAAAAAAGCCGACCGTCAATTTATAGCCGCCGATGCCTTTCAAGTCACCACAAAGGACACAGAGTCACACAAAGTTTACCCTAAAACAACACACTTTGCGCGGTCCCTTTCAAGGTGTAGGTTTTGTAGGTCTGCACCTGGCCTTTGACTAAATTCGGCCCGGCGATGCTGGTCCGGATGGTCGTTTCTATGGCTTTGATGCTGACCTGGACTTGTGATTGACCGGTCGGGATATTGACCTGGGGCAGCAACAGGCTCAGGACGATGCTGTGCAGATCGGGTACGTTTTTCAGCGTAACGGATATCAAAGCGCCGATTTCCGTGGATTTCTGCCGCAGCTGGTTGCCGTGAAAATTCATGGTGGTGGCGCCTTTTTGGTAACTTAGCTGAGGCTGGCCGTTCAGGCTGCTGCTGGAATAGCTGATTTTAAGGGTGGCATTGTGCAGGTCGAAAAGATTTGTTTGTTGCATGAGGATCGGTGTTTGAATGTTTTCGTTGGTGGTAGAATGAACAAATGTACAAATGAGGCGAAGAACTGACCGCTTTTGTTGTAGCAACTATTTATTGAATAGACAGCGGAGATTTGTTACTTTTCCTCTTCCGCGTTTTGAAGATAGAACCATGCGCCTTCGATGCTTTCTGACTTATTAAAAATCAAAATATTATGCCCCCACGGAATTTGTCCAACAGCCTGTTGGACAAATTCAGGCGCATGGCGGTAGAAGGTGTAAAACTGCCGCATATAAAAGAAATTGCAGGGTATTGGTCGGGCAGGGTTGATTTGCTCATGTTGCGGTGGTTTTACATTAGTACTCATCAAATTCTAACAGCCACTCCGTCAATTTTCGTTGTAGCAACTGTTTATTGGGCAGGTAAAGGCTATATTCAGAAGCGTAGACATTAGCATTTTCGGGGAGCGTCAATTCAACGAGGGCTTGGTTCCTTTTTTTGCAAAGCAACATGCCAATGGTGGGTTTCTCAAAATCTACTTTGACGTGACGGTCGTAGTAGTTGACATACATTTGCATTTGTCCCAAATCTCCGTGATCGAGCTCATCTGTTTTCAAGTCAATCAAAACGTAACATTGAAGGAGCCGGTTGTAAAAAACCAAATCCACGAAGTAGTGCCTTTCGACGAAAGTGAACCGTTTTTGGCGGGCTTCAAAGAGAAAACCCTTGCCCAGTTCGAGTAGAAAATGCTGGATTTTTGAAATAATGGCGTTTTCAAGGTCGGATTCTGAATAAGCCGTTTGTTCTTCCAGGCCAAGAAATTCGAGCGTCAGCGGACTTTTCAGGAGATCTTCCGGTTTTTCAAGTTTTTGACCATGTTTTGTCAGCCGCATGACTTCCTCCTTGTTTCGGCTCAAGGCCAAACGTTCATACAGGCTGCTGTGATACTGTCGTTTGAGTTGGCGAAGGCTCCAATTATTGGCTGCCGTCTCTATTTCGTAAAAACCGCGCTCGTTGGCATCTGCGATGCGCATCAGCACCAAATAATGCGACCAACTGAGCGCAAATTTCCGAGACGGTGTCTCGGAAATTGAATAGGCCAGGAAAAACAGCCGCATATTTTCAAGGTTATCCACAGAAAACCCCTTCCCAAATTTTTCAGTCAACTGTCCGGATAAGTTTTTCAACACCCGTTTTCCGTACCCGGCTTTTTTGCTGCCATGCTGCTCCTGCTCGACAATCATCCGTCCGATTTCAAAATAAGTATGCACCATTGTAACTGCTCCAAATGCCGCTTCGCCAGCGCTTTCAATTCTGCCCCATCATACCAAGCTTCCAAAAATAACGTCAGGTACTTAGCCCGCCGTTTCTGATCCGGATTCCCCTGCGTAACGATCAACCACATATTAAAAAAGCGCTCGCTAATCCGATAGAGGTGGTTTTTTTTACCGGTCGGCCGGGTCTCGACGATGCCGTACTGCTCTAATTGCCGAAGAAAAGAGGCAATGAGTTTGCTCTCCATGTGGCATTTTTCCACCAGCGTTTTAGTCGGAGCTGCCTCCCACCAGAAAGCCATTTCCTGCACGATCTTGCGCTGCGGGGCGGTCAGGCTGTTCAACCGCTCCTGGTAAAGCGGCGTGGCGCGGTCCATCAACTTGCGCAGGTAGTCGAAACCGTATGAATCGGAGTCGTGCAGCAAAACCTGGATAAAAAACTGCAAAGCCCGCGGCAGACCGTCAGTAAGAATACGGATGGCTTCGATACGGCCCCGAAAGCGTTGGGCGTAACCCTTCAGCACCGGCAGGTTCATTTCCTCGCTCCAATGATCGAGCAGGCGCTCGATTTCCTCAAAACGCACGCCTTCGAGCCGGTGACGCCGGAAAAACTCGTAGAACGGCTGGTCGTAGCGCCAGAAATGCTCATCCATACGCGTGCTGCCGCCGATGATCTACAGCTCGTTGTGGTTGAGCAGGATCTCGCGCAGCAGGAGGCCGTCGTCGTCGAAGTTTTGCAGGATGCGGTCTAAGTTGTCTAAGAGCAGCACGGCCTTTTTTCCGCTTGCTTGCAGCAGTTCGTGGATTTCTGCGTGCAGGTAGCGGGCGTAGGCTTGGTTGTCCTCGAAATCGTCGAAATCGCGCAGACTTTTCCGCTCTTTAAAGCGGACCATCAGTTCTTGTAGCACCTCGAACCACAGATCCGACAAGCGGTAAATGGCCGCCTGCTCTTCGGCTAAATTGATGGCGATGTACCGTTCGGACAGTTCGGCATCCTCGTCTATCTCGATCTGAATACGCCGCAACAGGGTGGATTTGCCGCTGCCGCGCCGGCCCAAGATCAGTTCGTGCTGCACCGGATCGCCGGGCTTTTTGCGGCGCAGCTCGGACACGATGAGCTCGAACTCGGCGATGCGGATCAAAAAATTGCGCTTGATCGCCTCCGGGGTGCTTTTGGCGGCCTGGTATAGCGTCAGTCGGTCAAGAAACCAGGTGGGATTGTCGGGTGTATTATTCATGGTCGTAAACCGGGTTGTCGCGTTTCCAAAATGCCTGTAAAAACGGGGACATAAAAACAAAATGCTCGCCCTGTTCGGTGATGTAGCCGTCGTGTTCCAGGCCCCGTATCAATTCCATATACGTGTCTTTTTTGCCGTGTTTCAGGGCCATATCGTACAACTGGTGGTGGTTGATGGCATTCCGGTGCGCGATGTAAATCAGGGCCTCATTCAGAAAACCGGCTTCCTGGGCTGCGAAATAATCGAACAAGCGGTTTTTCCATTCTTTGAAGTGATCGTTGTTTTTGACGATGGTATCGAAAGCCGCATCGATCAACTGCGGAGAAATAACGGGACTGTCGACTTTTCGGGCGGCTTTGTTGATCTCATCCAGCATCAGGTTGATGAAGTAAGGGATGAAATAATTGATCTTGGAGAGCAGGTGATCGAGAAAGACTTGGTCGTATTGCACGGCGGCATCTTTGGTGGCCCATGTCACATAATCGTCGGCTTCGCTGCGGGTCAGCGCCTCGAAAGCCACAATGCCGAAGTCGTTGATGTCGGCAGTGCGCCCCTCGATGGCCTTGACAATGTGGTGAATGCCGACCGAGCCGGCCAGCACTAAGCTGAAATGTTGGCGGAAAAAAAGGCGCGGCGGCGGAAATTGCGGGCGGCAAGGAGGAAATAGTGGAGCAGCATGATTTTTCTTTTACAGACAAAAGATTCGATCCCGACCACACAAGCCGGTCTGACGGAAGTACGCCAAAACGCGTGCTTTAAATTCAACTATTTGGTTTTCAATTGTTTGTAATTAAATATTTATCGTTTTTTGTCCGAAAACGAACACCCGGCGTTCGGTGGCGGACGGGAATCCAGCGAATTTAGCCGAACGCGCTGCCGTATCGCAGGTATGACTTCCATCAGACGGATTTTGCACCCTGTTTTATCTCCTCCACCACCTCCGGGTTCAACAAAGTAGAAATATCCCCCAAATTCCCCGTTTCCCCTTCCGCAATTTTCCGCAATATCCGCCGCATGATCTTCCCCGAACGGGTTTTGGGCAAACCCGGCACAATCTGGATTTTATCGGGCTTGGCAATCGGGCCGATCTCTTTGGCAACCACCTCCAGCACTTCTTTGCGGAAAGCCGCGATATCCGTAATCTTTTCAGTTACAATCACATACGCGTAAATGCCCTGCCCCTTGATGTCGTGCGGGTACCCGACCACGGCGCTTTCCACGATGCCGGCGTGTTTGTTTATGGCGTCCTCTACTTCGGCGGTACCCATGCGGTGGCCCGATACGTTGATCACGTCGTCCACCCTGCCGATGATTCGGTAATACCCGTCGTGGTCGCGGCGCACGCCGTCGCCGGTGAAATAGAGGTCTTTGAAGGTGGCAAAGTAGTTCTGCCGGCAGCGTTCGTGGTCGCCCCAGGTGGTGCGCAGGATGCTGGGCCAGGGGAATTTGATGCAAAGCAGGCCTTCCACGTCGTTCCCCGTGATCTCCGTGCCGTTGGCATCCACCAAGACGAGTTGTATACCCGGCAGCGGCAGGGTGGCGTAACAGGGCTTGGTTTTCGTGATGCCCGCGATGGGGGTGATCATCATGCCGCCCGTTTCTGTTTGCCACCAGGTATCCACAATGGGGCAGCGTTTTTTACCGATTTTTTCATTGTACCAGTTCCAGGCCTCTTCGTTGATGGGCTCGCCGACGGTGCCCAAGACGCGTAAAGCCGGCAAACGCCGGTTTTTTACCCAGGCGTCGCCGGCCGCCATGAGGGCGCGGATGGCGGTGGGGGCGGTGTAGAAAATGTTGACTTTGTGGCGTTTGATAACGTCCCAGAAACGCCCCGCGTCGGGATAGGTCGGCACGCCTTCGAACATCAGGCTCGTGGCCCCGGCCAGCAGCGGCCCGTACACGATGTAGGAGTGCCCCGTGATCCAGCCCACGTCGGCCGTACACCAGAAGATTTCACCCTCCCGGTACTGGAACACGTTTCGGAAGGTATATTCCGTGTACACCATGTAGCCGCCATGGGTATGTACCACCCCCTTGGGTTTGCCGGTAGATCCGGACGTGTACAGGATGAACAGCGGATCCTCGGAATCCATGGCCTGTGCCTTGCAGCTTTTTCTTTTGCCGGCGATGGCATCGTGCCACCAGAGGTCGCGGCCCTCCGTCCAGTTGACTTGTTCGCCGGTGTTTCGGTGGACAATAACCGTTCGCACGGAATCACAACCGAGCATAAGGGCTTCATCCACAACGGCTTTTACCGGAATGTTCTTCGCGCCCCGCTTATTGTAATCGGAAGTGATCACCGCGCAGCACTGTGCATCTATCACCCGGTCGGCGATGGAAACGGCCGAAAAACCGGCAAATACCACCGAGTGTATGGCGCCGATGCGCGCGCAGGCCAGCACGGCCACGGCCAGTTCGGGCGTCATGGGCATGTAGATGCACACGCGATCGCCTTTTTTGATGCCCTGGTCTTTCAACGCGTTGGCAAACTGGCAAACCTGCTGGTAGAGTTGTTTGTACGTGATCTTGCGCGCTTTGGCTTTTGGGTCGTTTGGTTCCCACAGGATAGCCGTCTGTTTGCCCCGCGTATCTAAATGGCGGTCGAGTACGTTCTCCGTGATGTTCAGTTTGCCGCCGACAAACCACTGGACATCGGGTTCGCGGAAGTTCCATTTCAGGACCTTTTTCCAGGGCTTTTTCCAGTGAAACGTAGCGGCCTGTTCCGCCCAGAACCCTTCGGGGTCGGACACGGAGCGGGCGTAGGTTTCCTGATATTCGGCAAAGGAGGAGATTTGCGTGGTCATAGTTTTGCGCTTTATGGAAGGCCCGTCGCAGGAACAATTTTTAATCAGGCCGTAAGGTCTACTGCTTTTATGAGTTGGACAATAGTTAAGCCTCCGCGCGGTCATATTCTCCTTTAAAACAATAATAACCAAACAAGGCCAGCCCAACCATAATCGGTGTAAAAACCGGGATGATGGTGTACCAGAAAATCTTGGTATCCAAGGCAGGGTTTTTTCCAAATTCCACTCCCGCCTGATGAATAATAAGGTAGACAGCAAATACAGCCAATGCCATCCAGACCAGGCCTGCGAATCGTTTTATTGTATTCATTTTTTCTTGCGTTTGCTTGTGTGTTACATCCATCCGAGGGGTAAGTAGCGCAGTCTCGCCCATGCGACATATTTTCGTCATCCGATGGATTGTAAATAAGGTTACTTCGCTTGTTTTTAGTTGGTTGATATTAGGTTGATCGTGGTGTCCTTACCCGTCGGACGGCGAAAAAAGCCGTCGGACGGTACACCCTGCGCTATCTACTCATCGGACGGGGCCGTTTTATCAGGCAAATACAAAAAACCGATCACAAAGCACACCGCCGAGATCACGATCGGGTACCAAAGCCCCACAAACGGGTCGCCTGCAGGATTATCGACTGTTTTGGAAACATCGAACAAACGTGTGGCGATTAAAGGCGTTAGGCCGCCGAAAATGCCGTTTCCAATGTGGTACGGCAGCGACATGGACGTATAGCGGATACGGGTAGGGAACAGCTCCACCAGAAATGCGGCAATCGGTCCGTACACCATGGTCACATACAGAATCTGAAGCAGCACCAGCAGCACCATAGCCTGGAAATTAGCGGACGAAAGCCAGGTGGTTTTGGTTTTTAACTCCTTTGGTTTCGCCGCCCGGTCTTTCCCAAAAGTCACTTTGCTCACTTCTTTGAAGACATTTCCGTCGGTAAAGGCCTTCACAACGGTTTTTGTCACGGTGGAATCGCCGGTCGCCGCGTCAAACGCGATGGCCTCGCTGCTGTAGCCTTTTTCGGCAATTTCGGTCTTGCCTTTAATGGCCGCGATGCCGTACATCGTTTTATAAATGGGCCGGTACGTCAGTATCGCCAGCAACATTCCCGCGAGCATGATCCATTTCCGGCCGATTTTATCGGATAACCAACCCCAAAACACAAAAAAGCCAGCGCCCAGGGCAATTGCTGCGAGGATGATGTAGCGGGTTTGTACGAACTCCACCGAGCAGGTACGTTCAATAAACGTTTGGGCGTAAAACTGGCCGGTGTACCAAATGACGCCCTGGCCCATTACTGCGCCGAAAAGCGCCAGTAAGACCAGTTTGAGGTTCGGTTTTTTCGTAAAAGACTCTTTCAAAGGGTTTTTAGAAATCCGTCCTTCCAGTTTGATCTTCGAAAACAAGGGAGATTCCGCCATTTTCAAACGAATATACACCGAAACGATGATCATGATGATGGAAGCCCAAAATGGTACGCGCCAGCCCCAGTCGTTAAAAGCGACATCGCCCAAAGTGGATTTGGTGATCAAAATCACGCCCAGCGAAAGGAACAGGCCAAGGGTGGCGGTGGTCTGAATAAAAGACGTGTAATACCCGCGTTTTTCCACCGGCGAGTGTTCCGCCACGTAGGTAGCCGCACCGCCGTACTCGCCCCCGAGCGCAAGCCCCTGGATAAAACGCAGCGCCAGAATGATAAAGGGCGCCGCCGCGCCGATTTCCTGATAGCCGGGTACAAAACCAATGGCGAAGGTGGAAAGCCCCATCAGCAGGAGCGTGAGCAGGAAGGTGTATTTTCGACCCACAATATCGCCCAGCCGCCCGAATACGAGCGCGCCGAATGGGCGTACCACAAAACCGGCGGCAAAAGTGGCCAACGCGGCCAGAAACGCGGCCGTCGGGTTTTCAGAAGGAAAAAATTTGGCGGCGATAATCGGCGATAAAGCGCCGTAAATGTAAAAATCGTACCACTCTATCAAGGTGCCGAGCGAACTGGCGAAGATCACTTTCGTCAATGCCCAGCCCGTTTTTTGCGCAGGTGTATCCATTATTTCCTTAGTTTCCTTTTTAACAACGGTTTTTTATCTCCGGAATCAAACCGGCATTGAATGTCCACCGACAGCTCGTCCTGATCGAACCGGCACACAAAGGTTTCCGTATGCGGGCTTTCGATATACCGCAGGGTAAGTTCCAAAGTATGTTCGTCTTTCCAATGTGGAGCTGAAACTTTTGCTGGTGGAATACAGCGTGTTTTTCAGGTCTGGGCGGTATGGGTTCCAACATCCTTCTGCGACGACCTTGCCGTGGCGCAGCATCATAAAACTGTGGAACTCGTGTTTGCTTTTTCCTGCGGCTTCTAAAAAGCAGAGGATACCGGCCGACGAAACCCCTTCATCTTCCGGAATACTTCGGGGAAGGGCGTCTGTTTGTGGCTGGGCTTTGGCTGTTAAGAAAAACAGGCAGAAGAGGAGCGAATACGGGATGTTTTTCATGTTGACGTGCAGGTCGAATGCTTTTGCATTTGTAAAAAAGACCTTGGTGTGCGTCAAATGTATAATGCGAAGTCGATAGAGGGCATATAGCGCGCACAGGTTTTTGATTTTTTCAGAGTACGGTGGGTGTATGAGTACGCTGAATCTATATGTTTTATATGCCCAATGTGGTTAAAAACATGAAGGCTATGTGTTGGGAGCGATAGTTGCCTGTGGGGTGCGTAATGAAAAATACAACCATTCGTGGGTATTTCATCCGATTAGCTTTCCTTTGATTTTGATTTTGCAACCCTATGAGCGTAAAAAACAAACCGGTGGCACAAGCCGCCAAACAGAATCCGGATCATTGGTTTTGGGTCATTTTGGGCATTACCCTGGCCCTCGTACTGTTTTCCCGCTGGTCGCTGCTCGGCATTCCGCTGGAGCGCGACGAAGGCGGTTACGCCTATATCGGCGAGCGTTTGTTCGGTCCGCAACTGTTGTATTCCGACATGCTGGATATCAAGTTGCCGGGACTATATTTTATGTATTGGGTATTCAATCAGCTTCCTGGCGGTCACGAAAAGAGTATCCATTTGGGTTTGTTGCTGGTACACGCCGGGGCGCTGGCGCTGTTTTTCGCCTTGGCGCGCAAGGCATTCAACTTGCCTGTTGCTGCGGTCGCGACGGCGCTGTTTGCCGTTTCGGCGCTGATGCCGGGGGTATTCGGTTTTGCGGCCCATGCCACGCAGTTGATCCAGCTCCCCGTAATGGGCGCGCTGCTCTTGCTTTGGAATTACGACCGGAACAAAGAAAACCGCAGCGTATTGACCCTTGTATGGATCGGGCTGCTGCTCGGTTTTGCCTTTACGGTGAAACAACCCGCCGTCGTGTTCATCGTTTTTGCCATCGGCGTTTTGATGCTGGGGGATGGGTCTTTTTTGCAAAAAACGGGCCGGTCCTTCGTGTTGGGACTGGCTTCCCTGGTACCGTTTTCGGCCATAGCGGGCTACTTTTTTATGCAGGGCCGCTTCGACGATTTTTGGCTCTGGACCTTCATCATGCCCACGGCGCAGACGGTCAGCGCGGCCGATTCCTGGTTTTATCTCAACAAACTGGTTCCGCGTATGATCGGCAACCACGGGTTGTTTTGGGGATTGGGTGTCTTGTCGCTGCTACTGGTGCCCTTCAGCGGTTTTTCTCGGCAGAGCAAGTCCTGGGCGGTGAGTCTGCTGCTGCTTACCATACTTTCGGCCGCTATTGGCTTAGGTTTTATGCCGCACTATTTCATCCCGGCAATTCCCTGGGCGGCGCTGGGCATCGCAGCCTTTCTGTTTTGGCTTTTTGAAAAATTTGCGTCCGGCAACCAGGCCGGGTATGCAACGTTGGCCGCGATCCTGATCGCCCTGCCGGTCCTGATGAATGCCGACTATTTTTTCAGGCCCGATTACGCCCGGATCATGGAAAAATGTTACCCCTGGAACGGTTTTGCAGAAGCGAAGGCGGTATCCAAGGAGTTGAAGAAACGCCTGAAACCCGGCGAACGCATTGCCATCCTCGGCTCGGAACCGCAGATCAATTACTACACCGATACCGAACACTGCTCGCCGCAATTGTACATGTATCCGGTGATCCGCGAGCATAAACGGAAACAGCAATTCCAGCAACAATTCCTGCGAAACCTGGCCGAGTGCGACGCCGAATATGTGGTGCTCACAGCCAGCGAGGCCTCCTGGATGCCTGGGTTTGCCGAAACGCCTTTTTTCAAACGCGATATTTTCCCGCGTATCACCGAACGCTATGACCTGATCGGACGGGCCAATATCGGTCAGGTGCCGATGAACATCGTGTGGGACGAGGCGCTGAAAACGCATAATCCGCCGAAGTGCCCGCCGATGTTTGTGTTTCGGAAGAAGGGGTGATGGGAGGTGTAGATGGGAAGGGTAGATTGTGCTGTCCTTTTGACACAACCCGGGCGGAAACCGCCAGGAAATTCAACCAGAAGACCCGCCTTGCGTCTGGAGAAAACGCCAGGCGTAGCGGTAAAAACAAAACACATGAACATAAAAATCAGCCTGCTACGCATAAGCGCCACCCTCGTACCCTGCGGGTTAAAAAACCAACACGAAGCGCCAAAACGGACACCCGTGCTGCTGTCCGACAAAACCCCCTTGGATACGGACCTTAAAACAGGAACTAAATCGGTTGATTATTTAAAAATTTACCGGGACGGCATTATAAGGAACGTGCTGAATTCCAAAGTCGCTTTATTTTTTATCGCCTTTTTACCTCAATTCATTGATCCGGCTTTAAAAAAACACCGTCCTGCCGTTCCTTGCGCTTGGAATAACTTTTATTACAACGGGGACTATTTGGTGTTTGATCTTGGCAACTTTTGCTTCCACGATTTACGACAAACTAAAAGACAACAACAAAGCCTCCACGTACCTGAATAAAATTTGCGGAATGGCCTTAATCGGACTTGGGATAAAAGTAGCCCTGACCGGCCGAAAATAGCTACGACATTAGAGGAAGGCTGTATATTGCCGCGAAGATTATTGCACAAATTTCATTTTTCACCTTTAACCTATTTCGTATGAAGATGTTTTTCTACAATTTCCTGCTGTTGGGATGCCTGCTGGTATCCTCGACCATGTATGCCCAGGAAGGCACGATTGCCGGTATGGTGACCGACGTGGCCGGGATGCCCATTATCGGCGCTACACTTAAGATCGCCTCTTTGAGCACCGGCGCCAGATCTGATGCGAACGGGCAGTATCGGTTCAATGCGCCTGCCGGGTCGTACACGCTGCAAGTATCTTACACCGGTTCAGGGACTTAAACCCGACTTGTCGACGTGAGCGCCGGCCAAACGACTATCGCCGACTTCACGATCTCCATCAGTGATGTATCCCTGGGCGAAGTGATGATTTCCACCGGTAGCCGCAACACCCAACGTACGCTGACGGACACGCCGCTCCCGATCGATATACTTTCGGCTGGCGATATTAAAAGCACCGGCCAGCCCTCTTTTGACCGCGCGCTGACTTACCGCGTACCCTCGTTCAACTCCGTACAAACCCCGGTGAACGACGCTACCTCGCTGCTCGATCCTTACGAAATCCGCAATATGGGCCCGAGCCGTAGCTTGGTGCTGATCAACGGCAAACGCAAAAATGTCAGCTCGCTGGTCTATATCCAGACCTCCCCCGGACGGGGCGAAGGCGGCGCCGACCTTTCGGCTATCCCCACCGAAGCCATCAAGCGCGTGGAGATACTCCGCGACGGCGCCTCCGCCCAATACGGTTCCGATGCCATCGCCGGCGTTATGAACGTGATCTTGAAAGATCGCTACGAATATGGCTCCGTTACCCTCAACACGGGCATCACCACGGAAGGCGACGGCGAAATGATCGGCCTCACGCTCAACAATGGCGCAAACTATGGTGATAAAGGCTTTTTGAACTATACGGTCGCATTTTCGCACCAAAACGTGTCCAACCGCCCCGGCACGGTGGACGCTGCGGCAGAGGCCGACGCGAACATCGGTTTTGACGCGCCGCTTAACGACGTGCAGGCCTTCCTGCGCAAATACCCCGATGCGCGCAACGTCAACGGCGACCCGGAAAAGGCTGCCGCCCGCTTCCTCATCAACGCGGGTATCCCGGTCGGCGAGAATTCGGAAGTGTACGGCAACGCCGCGTATGTGTACAAAAGGGTGAACAGTTTTGCCAACTTCCGCACGCCTTACTGGCGCCTCCCGGCCAACAACCCTTATGCTGTTCTGGCCGCCAATGAAGGTAAACCGTACGAAGGCTACGGCCCCACTTTTGAAGGCGACCTGAGCGACTACAACGGCACGGTAGGCATTCGTTCGCAGAAAAACGGCTGGAACTCGGATGTAAGTTTCACTGTGGGCGGCAACCAACAACTCTATACGGTATCCAACTCCCGCAACCGGGATTTGGGGGTCAACAGTCCGCTTCGTTTCAAGCCGGGCGGCTACTCCTTCAAGCATAACGTCGGCAATATCGACATCTCGAAGATGCTGGTGGACAACCTCAATTTCTCCATCGGCACCGAGTTTCGCCAGGAAACTTTTGAGGTGTTTGAAGGCGACACTGCCTCTTATGTGCGCGGCGGGGCCGACTCCTTCCCCGGCACCCGGAGCAACAACGCCAGCAAAAATACGCGCTACAACTACGGCGGCTACGTGGGCCTTTCCTACGACCTCACCAAGGATTTTTTGGTTGACGCCACCATGCGGGCAGAAAAGTATAGCGACTTCGGCAACGCCTTCGTGTACAAATTCAGCTCGCGCTACAAACTGCTCAACGACAAATTAACTATCCGCGCCTCGTATTCCACGGGCTTCCGCGCGCCGATGTTGCACCAGATTTACCTCCAAATCGCGCAACAAAGCTTTGTACCGGGCGAGGGCATTCAGACGAAAGGCATTTTCAACAACAACAGTACCCAGGCCAAATTGCTCGGCGTACCGCAGCTGGAGGCGGAAGAGTCCACCAACATCACCTTCGGCTTGGGCTTCAAACCTACCGCCAACCTCAGCTTCACGCTCGACTACTACGACATCAAAGTGGACAAACGCATCGTTCTCGGCTCGGAAATCGCCTTAACTGATGCCGATACCTTCCCGCAACACGTGGCCTTGAGGCAAGTGCTGGATGCCAACGGCATCGTTGCCGCCAGTTTCTGGACCAATGGTATCAACACCCGCACCACGGGCATCGACTTTGTAGCCAGTTACCGTAATGCAATGCTCGGAAGCGGCAAATTGGGCTTCTACCTCGCAGCCAACTATGTCATCTTCAACGGCCTAGAAGGTGCGAAAAGCGTCAGCGACTACGAAGCGGGCGACGTGAGCAAGCCCAACGGCGATGTCATCAACCCGCCGCTTATCGGCAACGCAGGGAAAAGCGTGTTCGACTACATACAAGACGCACTGCTCTTCTCTTCCCGCCCGAAATACAAAGCCATCCTCGGCATCGACTATGGTAGGAACAAGTTCACGGTCAACCTGAACAACACCCTCTTTGGGCCCACCACTTTCCGTCAAACCGGCTTAAATGTCAACCTGAAAACAGTGTTCAAACCGGCCGTAGTGACTGACCTGGGCATCAATATCGAGCTTTCGAAGACGGTCGGCTTCGGCCTGAACGTCAACAACATCCTCAATATGCTTCCAAAGTGGGAATACAAAGCCCTCAATGCCGCTGGAGAGGCGGTCCTGGCCGACCCCGCTCAGGTTGCGATAAACACCAACCTCATCACCTTCAACGGTCGCTACTCTATCACCACCTACGACGGCTCGCAGTTCAGCCAGCTGGGCACCACGTTGGCGGCCAACCTGACGGTGAAGTTTTGACAGGATGAGATATTAGGGTTTTGTTAGAAAAAATGAATGACGAATGAAGATTAGCGAATGTTGATTTTTGAAGTGGCGGCCCGCGTTGAGGATCTTGCTAAAGGAAATAAACTGATTTTGAAGGCCAAGGGGTCTGAAAATTCCCCACCCGCCGACATATAGTATACCGCTCCTTCAAAAATCGACATTTGTTGATCGACATTCTTCATTCATTTTTGTCTCAACCCTGCACCCGAAATGATGCTAGTTATGACCACCATCCAGCTCCTCTCCAAGGATGAAGAAATCCGGGGCATTCTCGCCTTGCAACTGGCCAACCGGCCTGAAAACCTGAGCGAAATACAAATACAGCGCCAGGGATTCGTCACGGTCGTTCATACCTTTGATGTGCTCAAGCAAATGAATGAGACCGCTCCCAGCGTCATCGCCAAAGACGGGAACGATATTGCCGGTTATTGCATCGTGATGACGCCGGCTGCCAGCGGAGATATACCTGAATTAGCGCCGATGTTCGATGTTTTTAAGCGGATGGCGTATAAAGGCAAAACCATCCCGGAGTACGACTACGTGCTGACCGGTCAGGTATGCGTAGCCGAAGCTTACCGGGGCCGGCAAGTGTTCGACAGAATGTACCAAAAATACCGGGAAGCCTATTCCGATCGCTATGAATTGCTTATCACCGAGATCGCTACGAGAAATACGCGCTCGCTGCGGGCGCATGAGCGGGTCGGTTTTGACGTTGCGCTGCAATACGAGGCGCCAGACGGCGAATCGTGGGAAGTCGTGGTGTGGGATTGGCGGCAATAAAAGTGCTCGTAAACAACATTTCCAACCCATTTCCAATCCATTTCCAAGACCTGAGCTTTTGGTGCCTACATATTTACAGCGTTATTCCAATCCATTTTGTAACGCGCATAAATATGCTCCAAATGAACAAGAACGTTTACTCCTTGCTACTTTCACCCTCGCGTTTGGATTTTTTGCCCAAAATACCTTCGGCCAGGCCAGCGGCATCAAGCCCGAACTGATCATGTACCGCCACAAGAGATCGGCGGGTCTCTCGCCCGGCGTAACAACATTCACGAATAACCTCCACCAAATAAAAACCGAATAAGATGAAAATTAAAATACTCGCCCCGCTGGCCTTGTTTTGCTGCGTATCCATGTTTGCGTGGGGGCAGAAACAGACGCTGGCTGCCGGGCCTTGGAAAGATATCCAGGAGATCGCTTTGCCGAAACCGGGCAAAGTGGAGCCGCGGCTTCCAGAAAAATTTCGCCTCCTGGAACTCGACATGGAACAATTCTCCGCAACACTATCCGCAATCCCGTCCAATTTTTCGAAAAAAGCCGATAAGCCTACCCTGGAAATCGAACTTCCGCTCCCCGAAGGCGGCAGCAAAAAATTCCTGGTGTACAACGACCCCATTATGCATCCCGATTTGGCCCGGCGATACCCCGAAATCCAAACCTTCGCAGGCCGCGCCGTCGACGACCCTTCGGTCACGATCCGAATGGACTTTTCGCCGCATGGATTCAACGCCCAGATTCTGTCGGACCATAAAGGGAGCATTTACATTGCTCCGGTGGCTGTAGGCGACAAACGCCACCATATCAGTTATTTCAAAAAAGACTCGAAGCGCTCCGAGGGTTGGAAATGCCTCACCGACGCGCAGGACCTTCTCTCCGAACTACCGCTTACCGCTGCCAAAGAACTCGCGGGCGATTGCGGCATCCGCCATGAATACCGTCTGGCGCTGGCCTGTTCGGGCGAATACGCAGCCTTTCACGGCGGCACTAAAGCACTCGCGCTTGCCGCCATGAACACCACCATGAACCGGGTCAATGGCGTGTACGAACGGGAATTCTCCATCCGGATGAACCTTGTTGCCAATAACGACGACATCATTTACCTCGATGGCGCGACGGACCCGTTTACGGATCAATTTGACGCCGCCACCACGATAAACGATAACCAAACCAATACAGATACTGAAATTGGAAGCGGCGACTACGACATCGGGCATGTTTTTACCAGGGCCGCAGCAGGCAATCCAAACGGATTGGCGCAAACGCCTGCGACTTGTATCGGCGGGAAGGCGCGGGCTATGACCGGCGCAGACAGTCCGGTAGGCGATGATTTTGACATCGATTTTGTGGCCCACGAAATGGGGCACCAATTTAGCGCCAAACATACCCAGTACAACGGTTGCAACCGAAACGATGCCACCGCTGTCGAGCCTGGAAGCGGCTCCACCATTATGGGCTACGCCGGCATCTGCGCGCCGGATGTTCAGCCACACAGCGACGACTATTTTCAAACAGTGAGTGTTATTCAAATCCGCAATTACGTATCGACGGGTTCCGGAAATACTTGCGATAATGCCGTTGCTATAGCCAACAGCGCTCCGAACGTGGCTGCCGTGGCCAGTTACTCTATTCCGGTCTCTACGCCATTCGTTCTCACGGCGTCGGGTGGCGACCCGGACGGGAACCCCATCACATACTGCTGGGAGCAAATTGACGCATTCTCGGCCCCTGCGCAACCGATGCCGCCGGCTGCTGCCAATGCCACAGGGCCTATGTTCCGTTCGTTCGATCCGACGGCTTCTCCGCGCCGTTATTTCCCGGCTTTGGCCGATATATTGAGCAATACCAATCCGGATTGGGAAGAACTGCCTTCCATCGGCAGGGTCATGAATTTCCGTGTGACGGTGCGGGATAATGCAACCGGCGGCGGCTGTACCGCAGAAACGGACAATACGGTGACGACAATTGGCGCCGCCGGCCCATTTTCCATCAGCAGCATCGGCGACGACGGCTCCTGCCTTTTTGCGGGAGACAACACCACCATTCTTTGGAACGTGGCCGGTACCACCGCCGCGCCGATCAACTGCGCTAATGTCGATATTTTGCTGTCCTTAGATGGCGGCGCGAACTTTAGCATTTTATTGGCCAATGATACGCCCAACGACGGTTCGCAACAAGTAGCCATTCCCGCCAGCGCGATCACCGCGCAAGGCAGGATCATGGTGATGGCCTCCGACAACATCTTCTTCGACGTCAACGACAACAACTTCCGGATTGATTGCCCAATGAACAGAACGGTGACCGACAATCCCGCCAGTGGTACTTACAAAGTCAGGGAGCATTTGGAGACCATGGGTAATGTGCAGGTGCTTCCACTTACCTCAGCCAAATTTTTTGCCGGAAAAGACATCGTCCTGAAGCCCGGCTTCTGGGCGCAGGCAGGCAGCAATTTTTTAGCGCGGATCCAACCCTGCGATCCTTGTGTGGCCAACAGACCGGAAGCGCCGGTGGCCGACAAAGAAAACCCGAAGGTGTATTTCTACGAAATCCCCCCGGAAGATCGCGCAACAGCCGCAGCCGCTTCGGTATTGAAAGCCTTCGCGTACCCCAATCCGTTTGATCAAAACTTCATGCTGCAATTTGATCTGCCGGAAGCTGGCCAGGTGGATATCCAACTGTTTGATTTCACGGGGCGTTTGGTGCAAACCGTTTACCAAAACAATTTTTTGGAAGCAGGTACGCAGCAGATACCGGTCTCTGCCCGGCAATTGGAAAGCGGGGTGTACGGGTGCCGTATCAGTGGGAATGGGTATCAGGTACAGGTTAAGTTGGTGAAAATCAATTAAATGTGCCCCGTGGCATTAATAGGAACGCGGATGAACACGCGCGACTCAGATTTACCTCGTGTTAAGGTATGACATCCGAGCTACCTCGGAATCAAAAAATCTGCCTCGTCTGTGTCATCCGCGTCCCATTGATGTCAAGTGCGCGTACCGGCAGGTACATCAGAAAATGCCGCTCTACGCATCAAAATTAACCTGAAAACAAGGCCCCGCCATCGTACCGTCGTCAAAACCCGAGGGCGTTTGCATCAGTTTTTTTGCCAGCAGGTCGAGCGAATACATCACGCCGATCGCTTCGCGCAGGTAGTTCGGATCTCCGTTAAAAGTTTTGTTCAGGGCATTCAGGAGCGCCTGGTAGGTTTGGGCAAACTGTTCGGACAGCAGTCGCGCCCGGGAGCCAGGAGCGTACAAAAACAAGTCCGGATCGTCCATCATGGGCCAAACGCCCGCCGGATCGAACGGAATTACCGGTCCGGTGTACGAAAAGCCTTTGGGCGTACGCACCAATTGCCGGCCCTCCACGATTTCCGCGTATTTATAGTAGTGGGCCAGTTCTTTATCTCCATCGCCCGGATTGAGCGGCGCGGCGCCTTCGCCCTGTTCCACGATTTCGTCGATGGCATCCAGCGCATCTTGTAGGTTCTTCACAACGTACAACTTACCCATGCCGCTCCACTGGCTCACCTGGAGTTTTTCGTGTCCGAATTTGAGTTTCCCGGCTGTATTCAGGTTAACAAGCGCTTCCTTGATCTGTCTGTAAAACCAGGCGATCGTATACGACGAGGCTTCTTCCCGTACGTTCGTGGTGTCCTTTGATTCGCTAAACCTGGCGGATCGATGGTCGATAACCGGGGCCCGTTGTTTTAGTCTTTCAATCAATATTTCTTCCGGTTCTTCAATCGACATAAAACAGTCGCGGATTTGTTCGATGGAGCAGCGCCGAAGCCGCACGGTCAGTCCGTTGCGCAAGCCGCCGGGAAGCGAACCGGGGTAGCGGGGCACGAATTTGGGATGTCCGATTCGGGGCTTTCCGCCAAGTGAAATCAAAATATTGCACACTAAGGCCATGTGCAGCATTTCTTCGATGACCACGCTGTTGATCAGCGCCGAAACTTCGGAGTTCATGCCCGGTTTGATGCTGTACAAACCGCACAGGTACGGCGGTATGGTGGAATGTTCCAGTTCAATGGCCGTTTGCAGGGCGGTAAAAAGGTCCTCCACCGAATCGAGATCCATGTAGAGCGGGTTTTTGATCCATTTCCGGATCATCTGGAGCTTGGGCAGCGACAAATCGCGGGTAACCGGCATGTAGTTGGAACTCGATTCCGAGGTATTGAATACGTTGCCCAGTATGTTGAGGTGCTGGATGACGTTGCCGTAGCTGGACAGGTCGACAATGGACTTCATAACGGGGTACAGGTCGGCGTATTGCTGGAAAATCGGCTGCACGTGTTCCACCCAGTTCGGACGTTCGGGAATCTCATAGCCGGAAAAAACCAGGGCGCTGATAATCTGGCACGGGTTCTGCACGCTGCCGATGGGTGGAGGCGTAGTGCCCAGTTGATAGGCGATCCCGTACAACTGGCCGTCGATGTATTCGCGCGGATTACCGGGATTTTCTGCCTTCATGACGAGTTCGGCAACGCCTTTGCTATTGGTCGTGATCGAAGCGGGGAACAAAAATTTGTCCACCGGCACGCCCACGTGTGCGGGTCCGGGCAAGGGCCCTTGCTTCACTTGTCCCAGCATCTGGCTGGGATCCTGTACCAGGCTAATTTGCTGTTTGGCAAGTGGTTTTCCGTAACTGCTTGCGTAAAAGTTAGCGCTTAATTTTTGCGGTGGATTGAAACGGAATACGAACTGATCGGCGCGGACGAACTGCCCGCCGGGCGTTTCACTCAATAGTGGATTGTATTGGCCGGGTGCAGTAGTCTGTACGACGGCGATGGGATTATTGCCTGCCAATTTCAGCTGATCCGAGCTTAATTTAAAAGCGACGATGCCTGCCGAGGCTTCATACCATCCGGGATTGGCATATTCGATTTCCCCGATCACTACGGTCGGGCTGCTTGCCGGCATGATCGCGGCATACAGACTTCCGATATTCACCGGACCTGCTCCCGGCGCAGTGGTTTGCAGGCTGTTTCCGAGGTCGAGGAGCAGGTTGTCGCCCTCAATGAGGCCATAGGCCGTATTCAAAGCAGGCGAAGCGCCCGGAACCCCCAACAATACGCGGCCCGGCACAAAATGTTTCGGCTCGCCGGGATCGTACGCGCCGATTGAGCCGACCACTCTGCCGAAGGTAAAATCCGTCGTCGTGCTGTCGTCGTTGAACCCGTCGACCATCATTTTAATGCTCAACGCTTTTTCCTTCTGGCCGGCAGGGAAAGCCGCATTCAATTCCGTTAGAAAACGGGAATTCTTGAAACCAAAGAACATATTGAGCGGTATAATGCTCTGATAAAAAGCGCTGAAAAAGGAATCCGGCTGTCCTTGTGGATAGCGGACCCAGATATCGGCAAAAGCAGCCACGTCGAAATCGCCGCCGAACCCCATGCCTGCTTTTTCGCCCCCGAGCTTCAACTGGAAACCCCATATCTCGGACACCATTTGTTGTTCCGTGTCGAGGTCCACTAATTTCCCTTCCGCCCGTTCCTCATTGCTGTTGATCATCATTCCCACGATAGGGTCTATGTTCGGATCGTCGCAGGATGTTCCATCCCGGTAATAAACCTTTTGAACCGCACACCCGTAAAACCGCCATGCGCCCGAACCCGATGGATTCCACCAGCCGTTTGTAGCGCCCGGTCCGGGCTGTTGATAATTGCGCTGAAACTTATTGGAGTCAAAATGTTCCGGGTCGTTGTTGACCGTTGACACATCTGCCTGGAACTGACCGGCAAATTGAAGTCGGGGGAAGCTTAGGTAGCTCATAAGGTGTAAGAAATAGAGGTGAAAAGAAAATTCTTTGTAGTCGGTTTGGAAAAGTTTAGTCGGTTTGGAAAGGTTTAGAGGGTTTGGAAAAGTTTAGAAAAAATATTCAATCCGTTGAAAGTCAATGATTTGGGAATAGCGCTCTAAACTCTCTAAACCCATCTATAGTACTTTGATCAACAAACTGCATTACTTCCTGAGTTTGGGTTTTATCGGTAGCGCGGCGTTTACGCCGCCGGTAAAAGGCCATTTATGGCCGTTTTTATGGGATTATCGGCTATAAATGGCCGCCTACCGGCGGCCTAAACGCCGCGCTACCCGCACTAGATTGGCGGGTATTAACGCAATTTGTTGATCAAAGCACTCTAAACCCTCTAAACCAACTCATGAGCCAAACTCTACAAATCGACATGCGTCGCAGTAGTAGTCGCCCCGCTTTTCATTGACCGTTTTCCGGTCAACCACGTCACGCCGGACAGCGCGATCACCGCCAAAAAAGAAATTAAACCGCCCTCGAGATCGAGTGAATAAGCCCCCGCAATGGCGTACAGCAGCGCTGCGGGCAATAACCCGAGCGCGGAAGCAAACAATAATTTCCCCGGCTTCATACCCGCCATACCGGCTGCGATACTGACCGCCTCCGCCATGATCGGAACCGGCCGGCTTACGATTACCGCCAGCAGGCCCCAGCGCGAGAAAAAATCGTTCGCCCAGGCCATGGACGCCGCGCCGGTAAAACGGTGCCCCGCGTTTTGTCCTTTAAGTCCGAGCCAGTAGCCGCAGTAGGCGGCGCCCAGTCCGCCCAGCAGGGATAAGGCGGCGCCCGCGACGCTGCCGAACAGGATTCCGTTGGCAAACATGACCAGGCTGGATGGAACCGGCGCCACCACGTCCAGAATCAGCAACGCGATGCCAGTGAGGGCTGCGAGCCATTTCTTTTGCTGCATCATAAAACCGGCGTCTTGCAAAAAAGCAGGTTGGAACGCCTGAATGACGAAGAATATGAACAGCATCGCCAGTGCGAGAAAGAAAAAAAGCAGTAGAAATCGTTTCATGTAGTTGGTTTAGAGGGGTTTAGAAGGTTTAGAAGATTTAGAAGGGTTTAGAAGGGTTTAGAAGGTTTGAGGGGTTTAGAGGGTTTAGAATACTTGATGGTCAAGATATTATAACCCTGGCTGCATTTTAAACTACTTTGTGTTGGTTATAAAAATTGGTTAAATTTCAGGGTGTTGTGGCCAGGCGGTACAATTGAGGCGGAATATCTTTCAAAGGCAAGCCGCTGGCGTCAATGATCTGCTGAAGCAGGCTTTGCAGGCCGTAGCGCTGAATCTCCATGCCCGCCCAGATCACCGGTAATTTCGCCTTGAGAATACTCGCCCAAGCCGAATTTACAGCCGCTTTCAGGCTATCGCTATCGCTTACTTTCGGCAAAGCTTTCAACTCGCCCACGGGCTTGGCGCATGCCGCGCCGAATATATCTTGCAAAACCTCTATGTACACCGGCCTGCTATGGGTAAGCATGGCCGTAAGCGCATGGTCGATTTGCGCCGGCGCAGAGGCCGCGTCGCGCACGATCTCAGCGGCCACGGTCACGTTTTCCATCACTAATTTGTCGGCCTGTAAATTGCCCGTACTGTGGTGATACAGAATGCCTTCAGTGCGTGTCAGTTGGCGGTCTTTGGTGCTGGGACTGGGTAAGATCAGGACCATCGGCACGCGCTCCACGTACCCGCCTACAAAGCCGTTGAGCACGCAAAACGTGCCCACGCTGTACTGCACACTGCACGCGGCAATGCCTTTGAAGCGCCCGTACCCGTCGGCCGCGTACCCGACCCCCAGTTCATTGATATTGGGGATGCGGGTAATGCCTTCGTAATTGTCGAGAGTGAGCAAAAAAGTGGAGGCATAATCGCCCGGAACGGCAAAAAAGTGCTCCAGGCCGAGCGACTTTAGTCGGTCCAGAATATAGTTCGAGACTGTGTAGGCAGCGCTTGTTATGGTCATGGCTTAGCCTTCCTGGATTTGTTGTAAACAATTGGGTGTCATGGAGTCGAGCGTGGCGCCCATTTCGGTGGCGGGAATGCAGCCTTCGGTTGAGCCACAGCCGCCTTTCGGCACCGGCATAAGCGCGTAATTTGGGTCGAGCCATTTGGGTCTGGGAAGATTGAAATATTCCTCCAGCATCGTCTCGGCCGTGTCTAAGGCGCCTTCCACCCAGCCCTGCCCGATGGAATACGCTTCACCTACGATGAAAATATCGTCGCCATCCACCGGTTTGAGCATTTTCCACATGATTTCGTCGAGGCGGTAATTGGCCTTCCACTCGTGCCAGCCGCCTCCATACGGATCGCCGCTCCAGTCGTGGTACACGGCGGAATATGGTTGCGGAATTTCCTGCTGGGCGTGTACCTCGGCCAATTGTTTGTTGGCAACGAGCACCATCTCCTCTGTGGAGGGGAACTCCATGGGCAGCACTACCTGCTTAATCTCCGGCTCCATGCAGGATGGCCGGTAGCCTTTGAAGAGATCGCCCTTTTCCAGGCCTTTCCAGAACGGCACCGAGCTGATATCGTTGTAGGCAGCCATCAGTAGCGAATTGAGCCAGGGTTTGCCGCCATCCTGTTCGCTTTCCGTGCCGAAATAATACGCCTGGCGGATAGGTAGATCCGTAACCGAGCGACCTGCCACAAGCCCCAGGGTGCGCCACCAGGGCCGTTCGTACGCCAGGAAAAGTTTGAAAGCCGATTGGATCAGCACCGATTTCATATTGGCTTTGAGCCAGGCGTCTTCAAAAAACGCGCCTTTGATCAGCTCCAGGGATCTGCGGGGCATGGCTAAGATGATTTTCCGGGCATAGACCGTGATCTTGGTGGCGTTCGGGTCTTTTTTGGTTTTTCCGTCAACGGTGCTCGTCGGCTCAAAGATGAGTTTGTAGCGGTATGTTTTGTCGTCGGAGGGTAAAATCTCGGCTAAGCAATGGTTCATGTACACGCGCCGGCCGTTGGGTACCACACCCGTGAAAAGATTGTTGAATTCTTCGACCATCTGAATGGGCAATTTATCGTAGCCGTCTTTCAGCGTCAGGAATTTAGTGGAATCCGAATATTCGGTGGCGGGCAACTGTGTGACGGCGTTGGCGTTGGCCACATTGGCGTCGTACCCGCCGGCGTCTTTCATGAACTGGTACGCTTCGTTGCTCAATACCCGGAACATCAGGTCCCAAAAACCGTATTTCCAGAGTTCTTTGCCGAATATTTTGATCTTCATCAGGTCGCAGAGGCTCAGGTTCTGCATGTTTGGGAAGATGTAGTTCATGGCCTGCACCTGCAGGTTGGTGGGTCCGAGTCCACGTTCCGACCAGGCGAGGTTGTAGGGTACCTTGTCGGGATCGGCCAGTTCATGCAGGCGTAGGTGTTTGCCGCGCAGGTAGAAGAGGTTGCAGTTGGAGCCCACCGGTTCGGGAGCGCCCATGGGGAAGTCCTTGGTTTCCAGGCCCAGATGGGTCACCAGATTAGCCACCATCTTGTGCGAAGTGGGGATGTAGCGCATCCCGCCAACCTCCGCCTTTACGTTGGGTAAACCAGGCATGGTAACGGTGTACAGCCGCCCACCGATGCGGTTGCTGTATTCGAACAGGGCAATTTTTTCGGTTTTTCCGAATGCTTGCTGTAAGCGCCATGCACTGTACGCGCCCGATACGCCGCCGCCGATGACGGCCGTGTCAAGTTTCAAATTTTCCGTAGGCATTGTTAATAAGGTTTTATCTATTTAATGATGAATTATGAATGATGAATGATGAATAATTTGAT
>Ga0105046_10002739_pt1 | contig 27857 bp, 24 predicted proteins | sample MAT03_FD_78385 | JGI IMG/M metagenome (GOLD analysis project Ga0105046, IMG submission 78385) | Freshwater microbial communities from Lake Fryxell liftoff mats and glacier meltwater in Antarctica - MAT-03 (megahit assembly) | ecosystem: Environmental > Aquatic > Freshwater > Ice > Liftoff... | reverse complement strand
TCAGCGTGCCGGAACGGCTGATGACGCCGACGCCGCCGGGCTTGTGGATGTAGCCTGGCATGATGCCGATTTTACACTGGCCGGGCGTGATGATGCCGGGACAGTTGGGTCCGATAAGCCGGCTGCCCGGTTTGTCCTTCAGGAAACGCATCACGCGCGACATGTCGAGGACGGGGATCCCCTCGGTAATGGCGACGATGACGCCGATGCCAGCATCAGCGGCTTCCATGATCGCGTCGGCGGCGCCGCCGGCGGGAACGAAGATCACGCTAGCGTTCGCTCCCGTCTTATTCACCGCTTCTTGAACGGTGTTGAACAAAGGGAAGCCGTCCTGCACCGTGCCGCCCTTGCCGGGCTTCACGCCGCCGACGATCTGCGTGCCGTACTCACGGCACTGGATCGCATGAAAGGTCCCGGATTTGCCGAGGCCCTGGATCAGAAGCTTGGTGTTCTTGTTGACGAGGATGCTCATGAAGTCTCTTTCTGGTCCTATTAGTTGCCCGAATCTATTTCGATCACATCGACTAGCGACAGCCGGATGTAATCGCGAAAATCATCGCGAGGGCTATTTTCAAAACGCGGGACGCCGATGATCACGCTCCGCTCTGTTACCATTGCCTGTTCGGCGTGAAGGATCACATGGATGACGCCATCGGCCAGGCGGAAGCAGAACGGCTGGAACGGCCTTTCGCGCATCCGTCTCGGAAGTTCAGTCTGTCCGATCATGCGAACGCTCCGGAAAACATTACTTCGCCGCCGCCACGACCATCTTGGCTGCTTCCGTCAATCCGGGGGCGTACTGGATCATCGGCAGCTCCTTCTTTACCCCGTTCAGGATGTCGCGGGCCTTTTCGACGTTCGTTCCTTCGAGGCGGACGATGACGGGGACCTTGAAGCCGACTTCTCGGCCGGCCTTCACCAGAGCGTCCGCGATCAGGTCGCACTTGGCGATGCCGCCGAAGATGTTGACGAGGATCCCCTTCACCTTCGGATCCGAGAGAATGATGCGGAACGCCTCGATCGCGCCTTCCGGGGTGACGCCGCCGCCGACGTCGAGGAAGTTGGCCGGATCGCCGCCGTGGTACTTGATGATGTCCATCGTGCCCATCGCCAGCCCAGCGCCGTTGACCAGGCAGCCGATGTTGCCATCGAGCTGAATGAAGTTGAGATTCGCCTTCCCGGCACGCACTTCAGCGGGGTTTTCCTCGGAAAGGTCACGCAGGGCGGCAATGTCAGGATGCCGGAAGAGAGCGTTGTCGTCAAAGTCGATCTTGGCATCGAGTGCGACGACGTCGCCCTTTTTCGTGATGGCGAGCGGATTGATTTCCGCCAGGCTCGCGTCCTTGGCCAGGAAGACGCTCGAAAGCGCCAACATGATCTTCTCGGCCTTCACCACCTGCTCGCCGGTCATTCCGAGTTCGAAGGCTAGCCGTCGGGCCTGATGCGGTTGCAGACCGGTTTCCGGCGACACGGCCGCCTTGAGAATCTTTTCGGGAGTCTTGTGAGCGACCTCCTCAATGTCCATGCCGCCCTCGGAACATGCCATCATGACGGGCACGCCCGTGACGCGATCCAGAACCATGCCGAGATAATATTCTGTTACGGGTTCCGCGTCGGCTTGAACCATGAGCTTCGTAACCTTTTGCCCCTCCGGCCCCGTCTGCTTGGTTTTGAGCGGGTAGGCGAGCATCGCTTGAGCGAGCGCCTTGATCTTCTCCTTGCTGGAGACAAACTTCACCCCGCCCAGCTTTTCGGGGTAGCCCAGCAACTGACCCGCACCGCGACCGCCGGCATGCACTTGCGCCTTGAGGACCACGCCGCCGCCGTTGCTCAACTTGTCGAAGGCCTTTTCGGCTTCTTCGGGAGAACTGACGATGATGTGCTGCGGAATGGCCGCGCCCGCCGCCGCGAGGAGTTCTTTGGCCTGGTATTCGTGAATTTTCATGCGTTTTCACTCATGGTTGATGAATCAAAGCTTTTATAGGAGTCCACGTCCCGGATGACAGGCTTCCTGTCGGGGCGAAAGAGAGAAGAATGTTCGTTAGATTTTTTTATGATTCTGATTGCGTCCGAGTTCGGTCAATGGTACTTTGTCGAATATCCCTTCATCACATCTTCGTGACTCGTAAGGGGGGTTAATCGAATGTCCTCTTTCATTCGGCTGCGTCGGGGCTTCACGCTCATTGAGTTGCTTGTGGTGATCGCCATCATCGCCGTCTTGATCGGCCTGCTCTTGCCGGCCGTGCAGAAGGTGCGCTCGGCGGCGGACAAGGCAAGTTGCCAAAGCAACATGCAGCAAATCGGTCGCGCCACGGCCGCGTTCGTGACCGAATACGGCACGCTCCCAGCTTACTACGGCATCCACACTTCGCAGTACGCCAATGCGAGCGATCCAACTGCTCCTTCTCGAATCCCTTCGATGCCGCATGGGAGTTGGTTCCTGCATCTTTCACCGTTTCTCGAATACGGCAACATGTACGATATCGTTCTGGACGATACGACGACCTCGGGTCGGAACACCAATTTTTGGGACGTCAACCCTGTCAACACAAGTGTTCCGAACGGCACTACTACTACTCAATATAACGGGCACGACTACGTTCAGAACGCCAGCACAACCACCCCGGTATCGGCCGGGCAGGGCTATAATACACGTGGGATCTGGTTGCCTGAAGTCAAGGGCGCCAAGTATCGGGTATTGCGTTGCAAAGTCGATCCCACTGTCCCGGCCAATGGTCTGGTGCAAACGTCTTGGGGTCACACGAACTACCTGGCTAATTTCAACGCATTCTCGACGTCGAAGACCCCGACTGCGTACCCAGCTCCCGTCAATCCGGATTCGTTCCAAGATGGCCGGACGAACACCGTTCTGTATGGTGAAGGTTTTGCCGTCTGCGATCGCATCAGTCGAATTGCCCTTTACTCGTGGTACTATCACAACTTCGGTCTCGACTGGTACAAGAACACCAACACCAATATGTTCCAGTACGACATCAAGGCATCTCAATGCGACAACTGGCGAACCCAGTCGGCCCATCTGGGCGGCATGAACGTCTGCATGGGCGATGGCAGCGTCCGCTTCGTGCATGGCACTATCTCGCCGGCCACTTGGACCAACGTTCTGTTACCCAGCGACGGCAACGTACTTGATAACGATTGGTGACATTACCCCATGACCGCAGTTGAATTGCTACGCGATCTGGTCCGCCTGCCGTCGTTGAACCCGATGGGGCGGACTTGGGCCTCGACCGAGTTTCTTTTTGAACACCGCGTCACGGCTTATCTTCAGCGTTTTTTCGAATCGCTGAGCCTCCCCTGGGAGCGTCAGCCCGTCTCCCCCCAGCGTGAGAACATCTTCACGCGATTTGATTCTCCCGGCGCCACGCGCACCATTCTCTTCGAAGTTCATCAAGACACGGTCCCTGTCGAAGCGATGATCGTCGATCCCTTTGGCGGGGAGATTCGCGACGGCAAAGTCTTCGGCCGAGGCTCCTGTGACGTGAAGGGGAGCATGGCGGTCATGCTCACCGTGCTGGCCCGGCTCGTTCACGAGCGGCCCAAAGGCGCCAGCAATTTGATCGTCGCCTGCTCCGTCGACGAGGAACATACGTTCCTCGGCGTGCAGGAATTGGTCAAGAAGGTGAAGGCCGACTTCGCCATCGTCGCCGAACCGACCCAACTGAAGATCGTCGACGCTCACAAAGGCGTCGTGCGCTGGAAGGTGCGAACCCCGGGCCGGGCTTGCCATAGCTCCCGGCCGGATCAGGGCATTAACGCCATCTATCGCATGGGCCGTTTGCTGGGCGTGATCGAGAATTACGCGCAAGAGCTCCAACGGTCCAGAAGCGATGCCCGGCTAGGGCCGCCGACAATCAGCGTTGGCCGGATCGACGGCGGAGTCAGCGTCAACACCGTGCCGGATGACTGCGTCATCGAGATCGATCGACGCGTGTTGCCAGGCGAAGTTCCGCTCGACACGCCGTGTGATTTTGAAGCGTATCTGCGGAAGAACACCGAAATTCCCTTCACGCTCGAGCCAGTCTGGGTGAACTGCCCGCCGCTGGGGAATACCCATTCCGCCGGAGTGACGGCCGCCCTGGGCGCGGCGATCGACACCGTTCTGGGTTCGCACGAAGTGATTTGTGTCCCTTTCGGGACGGATGGGTCGACGATCGCCGAAGCCGGTGTCCCCTCGGTCGTATTCGGCCCAGGCGACATCGCCCAGGCCCACACCTGCGACGAGTGGATCGCCATTGAACAGATGGAAAAAGCCGAACAGATCTTGTGGCGGTTAGTGACAACCCCGCATTAACTTGAAGAGGCGGAGCGCTAGGGCGTCCTATGCGCTCCGCTTCGAAGACTTCGCGTTGCGGCTAACCAATTACACCTTATCCGGAACTTCGAAACCCTTGCGGTATTCGCGGAAGAGCATCGCGTTCGCCGCGGCATTGTTGCCGGTGAAGCGTTCGGTCTTCGGGTCGATCGCCAGCGTCGGCCCGACGCGGCCGATGGCCTTGCCGAGGTCGACGTTGTTATCCTTCAGGTGAGCGACCATGCGCACAAAGGCCTCTTGAACATCTTTATTGTCCGAGATCTTCGCGGCTTCGCCGATCGGCTTCTCGGCGCCGAGCCGGTAGCTGATGTTGCCGAGATGGCACAGAGCGCTCGAGAGATGGCCTTCCTCGATGTCGGCATGGAGGAGCCTGTGGTCGTTGGCCTTCACGGCCTTGACGAAGTTGCCGAAGTGGCTGTCCTCGCCGCCGCCGCTGAACTTGGTGACGACGTTGAGGTCCTTGTCGAGCACGATGCCGCTGGCGTAGTTCGGGCAGATCATGATGCCCTTTTCGCCATAAAAGATGTTGCCGACGAAGTTCGAGCCCTTCTTGCCTTCAATGGCTTTGCCCGGGTAGGGGCTGATGCTCTCGAGGCCGCGGACTTCGAAGATCAGTTCCGCGTCGCCGTAATCGAACACGCAGAGTTGGGTGTTCGCGGTCTCGCCGTCGTCGACGTAGCCGAAGCGGCCGCCGACGCTCATGACGGAATTCGGAAGTCCCACCTTGTTCAGGCCCCAGCGGGCCTTGTCCATTTCATGAATGCCTTGGTTGCCGAGATCGCCGTTGCCGTAGGCCCACGTCCAGTGCCAGTCGTAGTGCAGTTTGGTTCGCATCAGCGGATGCTTGGGGGCCGGCCCGCACCAGAGATCGTAATCGAGCGTGCCGGGGATCGGCTGTTCGGCGGTCACCTTGCCGATGCTGTTGCGACGCTTGTAGCAGGTGCCGTAGGAGAGGTTGACCTTGCCGAGCTTGCCGTCATGCAGGTAGGCCATGGAATCGCGGATGCCCTGCGTGCTGCGGCTCTGCGTGCCGGTCTGGCAGATCTTCTTGGTGCGGCGGGCGGTCTCGACCATGATGCGGCCTTCGCGCACGTTATGGCTGACCGGTTTTTCGACGTAGACGTTCTTGCCGGCCTCCATCGCCCAGATGGCGGCCAAGGCGTGCCAGTGGTTCGGCGTGGCGATGGAAATGACGTCGACTTCTTTGTCTTCGAGGACCTTGCGGATGTCCTTCTCGTACTTCGGGGCCTTGCCGCGTTTGCCTTCGATCGCCTTCATGGCGGCGCCGGTGGACGCGCTGTCGACGTCGCAGACGGTGACGATTTCGCAGCCATTGGAGTTATTAAAGCCGCCGACGTGGGCCATGCCGCGGCCCTTGACGCCGACGACGGCCACGCGGAGCACATCGTTCGGCCCCGGGGCGCGGGCGGCCGTGGTGGCGGGCGCCGCGAACAGGTAGTCGCTCGGCGTCAGAGCGGCGAGCGCGGCGGAGATGGCCGCGGATTGTTGGAGAAATTCTCTCCGGTGGAACGGACCCATAATATCCTCGTGAATAGAGAAGGAAGGAGAATGCGGTTGGTGGGACAACTGACGATAGTCTAACGACGGATTGACGTCCGGGTCAACCATCCGATTCGGATTTTCTTGCAGAGATTCCGACCAATGCCGGAATGGACATCCCGGAACGGTGTTTCTTGACATCCCTCGCGCCATCCCCTAAACATGAATTTGGTACTGAAAATTCGAACCGATTACCATTTGGGAGTTCCTCGGATGCAGCGATTGATTGCCTTGACCGTGGGCGGAGTCCTGTTGAGCGTCGTCCTGTTCTCAAGCTCGACGCAGATGACCGCCGCTGATAAAGATGTGCCGAATATCGAAGACATCATGAAAATCGTCAACAAGCCGAAGGGTCTGCACAAGACCGTTGGCAAGGCCCTCGAAGAAGCGACCGTCAACTGGGACGACGTGACGAAGATGACCAAGCAATACTCGGAACTGGCCGACGCCCTTCCCAAGAACAAATGCCCGAAAGGCGATGCCAAGTCCTGGGATAAGCTCTGCAAGTCGTACGCGGACGACGCCAAGGCGTTGAATGCTGCCGCGGGCAAGAAAGATAAGGAAGCCGCCAAAGTCGCGTTCGGCAAGTTGAACAAGTCGTGCCAGGGTTGCCACGACGAACATCGGTAGTCTCGAAGACCGGCTAAAGCCGGGACTCCAACGAAGAATGAAGACCGTCTAAATGCGGAACTCCGGATTTTGTTGGAGTCCCGCCTTTAGGCGGTCTTCGTGCTTCATCCCGCGAATGGCTTGAGAGCGTCCGCAAAAGCTCGCACGTCGCGGTGGCGGGCATTCGGTTCACGCGACAGAGCCACGTGAATCGCATCCTCCAGGCCGGCGGGAAGATCGGTGCGGCGTGCCCGCAACGGGACCGGTTCCGATTCCAGAATCTGCTTGAACAACTCCGTAATCGACTTCGCTTTCGGGTAAATGTTCTGCCCCGTCAAGAACCAGTACAGCGAGGCCGCCGCGGCGTACTGATCGGCACTCGGCTTCACGGCCCGCATGTCATAGACCTGTTCCGGCGGCATGAAGGCCGGCGTGCCGCCTTGGCAATCAGCAAGTTGGCGGGTTTCACATCGCGATGCACGAATCCCTGACGATGAGCGTAGTCGAGAGCATCGAGCAATTACAGCGTCCAATTCACGGCTCGTTTGATGTCGAGAGGCCCCTGGCTGGTCGACATCCGCTGAGCGTCCGCCCCGTCGACGTACTCCATGGCAAACCACACCAAGCCGTTGGCCGTGCCGCTATCGCGAAACTGGATGATTCCCGGGTGATCCAGCCGGCGAACGATGTCGGCCTCACGCAAGAACTTGGAGACTATCGATGCCGCGGGAGAAACGGCGGGCCGGATCGTCTTGACCGCGATCACGGCCCCGGTCTTGAGATGCAATCCGCGGTACACGCTCCCCATTCCACCCTGACCGATCAGTTCGTGGATCTCGCAACCGGGGATAGTCGGGATGTCCGCATTCTTCGTCCGCGCCGATGGTGCATCGAGAGTCACCGTCGTCATCGGCGATTGCGGCGTACTGCCCGTGAGGGGCGGCGCGGCGGGGAGATCGAGCGTTCCGGGGGAACTGTCATCCTTGCTCTCGATCAGACGGACGGACATGGTCGTTGTGCCAATGCCGATGCTGTCGCCATGCTTCAGGTCGGCTTCGGGAGTCTTGATGCCGTTGACGAGCGTGCCGTTACGGCTGCCCATGTCCTTCAACCGTCAGAGCGGTGGATTCACTTCGACGAGAAAATGCGTGCGTGAGACGTACGGATCTTTGTCAGGCATGGCGAAGTGAACGCGTGAAGACCTTCCGACAAGAAAGGTAGCGTGTTCTCTGAACTGAAACGTGCGGCCGACGTGCGGACCGGCTGTGACGGCGAGTTCGATCAACATGGACGGGGCACCAAGGACGAGGGAAACTCTCCTGGCATTTTATGAGTTTGCTGAACCCAGGGACGGCCGTCCCCGGGCTTTTTGCCTATTGCGGCTTCGCCGCCCGGAACGTCGTGAGATCGTGCCGGCGGATGATGATGCCGCCGCCACCATCAGGAGCGGGTCCCATCGTGTAGACGCCGAATTTCCCGGAAGTCACTTCCGCCACATAGAGAGCCGCCTGGCCCTGGGCGATCGTGCCGGTCGTCATCATGAAATGAACGTCGGTTTTGGGCGGGATGTTGAACTCGGTGACGAGATCGACCTCGGACCAGCCGGCGATTTTGCCGACCGTGCGATCGATGACGGTGCCCTGCAATTTGCCGGAGCGATAGTCGAGCATCCAGACGCCATCCGTCGGAGCACGGGGGTTCACGGCCACAGCCCCGGTGCACATGATGTAGTCTTGATACCGGTCGTTGGACGCCGAGGCGTGCAACGCATCCGGCAACGGATTCGCAAACATCAAGGTGCCGACAACGCCGAGCAACATGCCGGACGAGGCGATCAAAATGCAAACTGCGTACCGCATCGCGCACTCCTTAAAGGCTCGGGCCAGATCGCCCAGTTCGCGGGGGAATATAACAACGTCCCCCACAGAATCTAGCCCAAATTTGCGTGGCCGTCGTTCTCACCGAAGTTCGCCAAGTAGCCGACATGAAGATCGGGTTGTCGACGAGGTTGTTACTTGGGCCCGAACTTCCCCGAAAAATCGCCTATCGCGTAACTGAAATCGATGTTCGCGGTTTGCCCGCGTTTCACTTCGATCTCGGCAATCTTCTCGACCGGCTTTTCGTACCAGAGCCGGGCCACGAAGCCGTTCTCCGGATCGCGTTCGAAGCGCTCGACACGCCAATTCGGCATCCAGGCGACGAGTTCGTAACGGCCTTCCGGAACCTGTTCGAGGGTGAAGGCCCCATCGTCGTCCGTGTGCACCCAGTAGGGATGAGCGACAACGAAAAGCCAAACTCGCGATTGATAGTTCCCGGCTGCACTGCTGAATTCAACGACGCCAGGTTGGGTGAACGAACGCCGCGACGGTTTGGTCAGATCGGGGAACGCCTGGGTGAAGAAGGCCGCCCCGCGAGCCCGCAGCATCTCGAATTTCGGTCCGGCGGAAACCATCTCCATCGTCGAACCCACCGGGATAAACCCGGCCCGGTGCCGGCCCTGCGCTTGTTGAATACTCAGGCCGCTGTCGCGCATCTCCAGGCTCGCCGTCGACAAATCCCAGGCCTTCGAGCGCTCGGGATCGACTGAGCGAAGGAAAACGACGACATCGCCGATCCCCTGCTGGTCGGGCGCGATTCGTGGGAACAACGGATTGTTTCGATCCGTGGCGTCGGCCAGACTGCCGAAGACGATCTTGGCTTCGCGATAGCTATTGGAAACCGGAAGCGGGCCGTTCCAGGCCACGCGGCCGCGGATCGAGCCCGTGGCCGCGGGCTCGAACTGCGCACCGAGGGCAGGCGGTTCAACGTGCGGAATTTCTTTCGGCGTCGAATTGCCGGTCGATTGATTACAGCCGATCGCCCCGATAAGCAACAAGCCGGAGAGATAGGCGGATCGCCAGGACGGCCGAACCATTTTCGTGTATCCTTCCCTGAAGTCCCGAACGCTTCCATTTTTCATGTCGAGGCTGCCATGCCGACTCTCACCGGATCCGGTTACGTTGTTCGCCATGTCTCGGAGGCCCCGACCGTTCCCTGCCCGTGTGGCGACAGCACCCGTCCGCTCACTTCGGCCGATACGCCGACGTGCAGCCTGCATGTGACGTCGATCAAGGATTCGATCCTTCATTACCATCGAGAGACGACCGAGGTGTATTACATCCTCGAAGGCGAGGGCCGCATGCAACTCAACGACGATGTCGTCGATGTGATTCCCGGCCTGGTCATCCTCATCGAACCCGGCACGCGTCACCGCGTGATCAGCACTGCCGGGATTCGAACAATCGTCTTCAGCATCCCCGCCTTCCACGCCGAGGATGAGTTCTTTGATTGAGGCTCTTGGCTCAACGCGCTCCCCTCCCGAAATCCTACGGGTCGCGGCTAACTGGGCACTCAATGAATCAAATACGGCCCCGGCGTTCGGCCGGTTGCTTGTAAGGGCGTCATGCGCACTTCGGCCGAAGTCTTCGGCAGATTCGGATGCAGTTCCAGCACGTAGAGCGTGTACGGGTTGCTCGCGTGATTGAGGGCGCGCATCGCTCGGCTATGCACAACTTCTTGGGTCGTGCCATATTCCGCCAGGGCCGGCAGATCGCTGGGCCGGGCGATGAGATGCACCTGACGATCGTGGATCTTTTCATCGCGCAGGTAAGTAATGTTGTGAAGAAGCTTCACGCGGTCTCCCGCGTAAAAGAGCATCCACGACGACCAGAGCGGGTGCAACTCATTGAGCACATAGACCGGTCGATCGGCCGGCGCCGCCACCAGGACGTCCCGGACAAATTCTTTATCGCACTCGTAGTGATTCATGTACTCGGAGCGATAGGCACGCACGGCCACGTTGGCGAGGCAGAATAACAGGCAGATGCCCACGAAGGCAGTTTGGCCGTTCTTCCGCAGCGCCATCCACCAAACCGCGAAGGCGTACATCGGCCATGCAACCGCGAAGAACCAGGGCGCCCAGGTCGTCTCCGGGAGTTTGTTCCGCAACAGGATGACAGCAATGGCCCCGGGTAGACCAATGAGCGGCAAGGCGAGCAGCGGCCAATTCAGCCACGACGGCTTGGCATGTAGGCTCCTCCAGAATGCCTGGGCGCCGATGGCGGCCAGCACTGCCGCCGGCGCCATGCAACTGAGCATGTAGTGATGATGTTTGCCCTTGAACAACGAGAAAAACAGGACAGGCAAGATCGCCCAGCACCAGGTCAGGCGGAGCATGGAATCGCCCTGCCGCACCCGACTGAACGTCACGATCAGGCCAATAAATGTCGAGATGGCCCAGGGGAACAGATTCCACGGTTGCTGCGCGAAGTAATACCAGAACGGTTCGCCAAGATAGCCCTTCTGCCAGCGGACACCATAATCGATCGCCCACAAGTCGAGAATATCCGGGAATTGCAAGTACGCATAAACCGGCCAGGCGGCGCCAATCACCAGTGTCGCCAGCCAACCCCAGATCCAGACGAGCGGTTTGAGTTCCTGATACTTCCGGTTCCAAAGAGCCCACCCGGAGATCGCCAGGCCGATAAAGATCATGCCGAAGAGGGGGCCTTTCATGGCATTCATCGCGCCGAGTAAGCAGAAGAAAATGATCGTCGAGCCGGAGCGTTTACCCCAGAAAGATAGATGCTTCTCGCGTGCCTCGGGAGCGAAGAGAAGCCGTAGCAGCAAGGCCCCCGCCATCGTTACCGTACACGCGAGGAATATGTCAGCCTCCGGGCCGCTGGCGTAGGCCGCGAATTCGCGCATGGTGCCCAGGATGACGGCGCTCATTAACCCCAGAGTTCGGCCGAGACAACTCGCCACGGCCCAGCCGAAGACCAGGAGCGCCAACGTGGAAAATAAGATCGATCCGATGCGGTAAGACCGTTCAGGATCGCTATGGCCATAGACCGCGACGCCTGCGGCGGTCAACCAGTGCGGCACGGGAGGTCGTTCCAGCCAGGGCCGGCCGCCGTATTGCGGTATTAGCCATTCGCCGGTCGCAAACATCTCGCGAACGTTTTCACAATGGGCGGTTTCGTGAGTGCTGAGGATGTGCACGAACACCAGGCTGGACCCGGAGAAGAGGAGGCTGAACAGAGCGAGGATCAGGAAATCCTTCCCGCGAAGGGAATAAGGCTCAGTGTTGGCCGCTGCTTCCATGCGTGCACTCAATACGGGTACGGGTGCGCGAACCGTTTCGACTGATTCACGTCAGCCTCCGTCAATATCGCAAGTTGCCGCCGCCGACAAGGGGAGTTCTGGGGAGGGGACTTAGTCAATCGCACGACAGGGTTTGTAGAAAAGGCAAGGGAACCACGAATCAAACGAATCAAACGAATGAAGAAAAAAATCGAAGCCCAGCCTTCAATTTCGTGGGATTCGTTTGATTCGTGGTTCCTTTCTTAACAAACCATGTCATGCACCCACTTGGTCGATGGCACGAAGCAACTATGATGACGATCTGGCGGCGAACATGAAGATCACGGTCGGCATTGATCCCAGATGTGTCGTTGATCTTCAGCCGCTTACTATCGAAAAACGTGCTTTGGTGAAACAATACCTGAATGCACTTCGCGAATCACTTGGCGAGAACGGTGGCATCTTACCGGGATCCAAGCAAATTTCGGAAGGGCCGCCTCGATTGATGGTTTGGGAAGACAATCACTGGCGAGTCGGCTATACGATTCAGGACTCGAGAAATGTTTTTCTGATTCGGAAGAGAATTGTAATGATCCGGCTGATCGAATTGAGCACGAACGAGCGTCGCTGACGCTGATCAAGATTGATCGAGAACCGCGACAAATTCGTCCACATTCAGAAATCGGTCTGGTGGATTGGCGATGCGATCTCTAAGCAGGCGAACGAAGTCCTCATCCGATTTCAGTTTAGCGTTCGAAACGAGAGACTCAGGCACCAGGTATCCAATAACAGCATTCGCCTCATCGCGAAGGAGAAGCGATGACGGTGTCGGACCTTGATTCGCCATCGCGCGTTTTGCCAATTTAGCGAGCAGGACCAAGACGTCTGAATCAGGTGATTCGATCAACAGGCGATCGAGATTTTGGGAGGACGCGTTCATGAAATTCCGTGTCGAAAAGTTGGGCTCACGATCTTCCGTCATCTTAACAAAGTCGCCCGATGGGGAAAAGCATCAAATGATCGCGCCAATGAATAGTTGATGCCGGCAACCGAAAATCCCACATTTCGATCGCTTCACTCAGTTGCCCTCTTCGAGCGCTTTTAGCCCGCCGCCGTCCCGCTTGTTCAGCGGCCCGTGACGGTAATACACCTCGAGTGTCAACGCGGCCAGGGCCGTGGTGCCGACTTTGCCGCACGACGAGCCGATGTGGGCAGTATCCTTCGGCCAGCTTCCAATGTCGCTTACCTACGCGCCCGTTAAACCACCGATCAACGCGCGTATCGAGAACATGGCGAATTCTCCGATGTCGAGGAATGGGTGCGAGGCAGAAGTGGGGGCATTCTAAACGAACCGGCCGGCGGATCGCAACCCGCCGGCCGGAATTTTTTCGACTACTTGATCATGTCGATCAGTTGCCCTGTTCCAGGGCGCCGAGGCCGCCGGCATCCCGCTTGTTGAGCGGCAGATGGCGGTAGTAAACTTCGAGCGTCAGGCAGCAAAGGCACGTCGTGCCTAGCTTGCCGCAGGCGCTGCCGATGCTGCCGTTATCCCTCGGCCAGCTTCCGACATCAGCCGGCTTGGCGCCGTTCTTTTCGGTCATCTGCTTGCCGAGAAGCATGGACTGCATCTTCGGATTCCAGTCGCGATGCCAGACCTGTCCTTCGAAGAAGTGCACGACCTGCGTCGCATAGTAGTAATAGTACATTTCGAAATCGTTTTCGCGGGGCGGGAACTTGGTCCAGAGGATCTCGACGCCGCGAGCCAGAATGCCGTTCCGGTTGGTCCAGCCGCTGATGTACTGGCGGCAGAGCAGCCCGACTGCGGACAGCGTGTGAGAAGCACCTTTGGTGCGGTAGCCGTACGTCGCGCCCGAATCGCCGGAGACGGCATCAAGGAAGACGATCGCTTTGTCAAGGCACTGCTGCGGCACGGCGATGTCAGCCAGCTTGGCGCTCTTGAGAGCTTGAAGCTGCCAACCGACGATCGACGTGTCGCCTTCCGACTTGGCCGAGTAGCCCCAGCTACCGTCGCTGCCTTGAGCATCGACGATGAACTTGACGGCCATGCGAGCGGCTTGCTTCATCTTCTCATCGCGGGTCATGCCGGCGGCTTCGCAGAGGGCGACCGCGGCGATCGCATGGGAGTACATGCCGGCCCCGCGGAACTGCCCGCTGGGTTGGATTTGCGACTTCAGATATTCCAAACCCTTGAGCACGGTGGCCTGATACTTCTTGCCCTTCATGTGCGTCTCGCCGGCGGCGAGGAACGGCAGGATCGCCATGCCCGTGGCGGCGATGCGGTCGCTCTTGTGCGATCCGTCATATTCCCAGTAGCCGCCGCTGGTGTTCTGCTGTTTGGCAAGCCAGATGAGAGCCCGGGCGACGGCCGCCTCGGTCTCGCTGTTGCCGCCGCCGGACTTGAGGAGCAATTCCTTTGTCGCGCCGGAACGGCCGTTGAGGCCGGGCATGGCCAGAGCGCCGCCGCTGCCCATCGCGCCGACGCCGACGATGCCATCCATCGCCGGGTTGGCGCTGCCCGGATCGGCAAGATTGTTCGTCAGCTGGCCCAGGTTCGCCGTTTGGGCGGCGAATTCCATCTTGTGGTCGGGCAGGCCGGTCGCTTCGCTCTTGTCGACGGGGCCTTCGACGTTGACTTCAGCAACGCGATCGACTTCGACGGCTGCGGGAACCTCGGCATCAAGGCCGAGATCCGGGATCGTCAGGGCGACTTCCTTTTCCTTCTTCTCGTCCACCACCGTACTGGTGGGTGGTTCCCGCTTTGGGGTGGCAGCGGCATCCTTGTGCGTCATCTTGTCGAAGATGATGAACGCGGCAATGAGAACGACGTGGATCAAACCGCTGATGAGCCAGGCGGGAACCTGCCGCCTCATCAAACGCGTTTTGCTGTCTTCCTCGGCGACCACAAGCCGGCGGATAACGGGAGCAGCCGCGCCTTTGTTGAGGCGGCCGTTTTCAAAAGGCCTGGATGATTCAGATCGGGATGCCACGGGTAACACTCCTTCTTCCGAGAATGACGGAATGAAGATATCGTCTGCCGATGATCCTCAAATCCTACTCGATCTATTCGAACTTGTCACGTATATCTCATCAATTCGGGGGCGGAATATTGATCCGGTTCCAACCCGCCCCTGGTTCAACAGCTGACGGATCGACTTCTGGGTCCACCGCCGGCTTGAACGGATTGCTTCGTGTCATCGCGTCATGGGCATTCGCCTTCACCCGGCGATCGCCCCGACGCAGCCAGATCGCAATAATCACGACCCCAACCACCACAATGGCGATCACACCCATGATGGCGGGAACGATCTCCTGCGTATTCTTCCAGACGGACTCCTCGGACGGCAGAATCTCAATTGTGTGGCCGATCAGGAGCGGCGCCCGTCGATAGGTCTTCTCGCCCGCCTTGTTCGATTCCGCCTCGTACTTGGTGAGTTTGAAGTAGTAGCCGTCAAACCCCACCCGCACGTTCATCTTTTCCGCCGGAACCAGCCCATTGGGCAACTCAGTGAAGGCGATGTTGATCAGCTTCGGATCGGGATTGTTGCCGATCGGCAGCTCGATCCAGCCATCGTAAATCTTCTTGATCGAAATCGCCACCTTCAGACGATCGATCGCCTCACGTTCGCGCAGCCGGATCAAGGTCCCTTCGACATGGATGAGCTCCCGCAAGAACTCTTCCCGGTTATCGCCCAGAAGATCCGCGAACACGGCATCCTTCCGGGAATACTTGTTCAAGGTCTCCTGGGGAAACTTGAACGCATGCTGCATCACCACGTCGTAGAGGCCGAACTCATCCGGGTTGTCGTCCCGCTTCTTCACCAGCGGCGTTTCGTCCACCACGGAAAGCCAAAGCGGATCTTTCCGATTGAGCCGCACCCGCGACTCTTCCGACTCTCCCGGTAAGGTGATGGTTGGCTCAAGCTCCTCGAGTACCTTAATCGTGCGGGCCAGAATCAAGGGAGCGTAATGCTTCTCCTTCACGATCACCCCGACGTCCTTCTCGACCTCGTACTCCATCAACTTGAAGTAATAGCCGACTGCCTCAATCCGGTAGTTGAGATTGATGCCCTGCCGCACACCTTTCGGCAAATCCGTGAAATATAAGAAGATAGGCTGATCGGGAATGCCATCGATCAGAAACCATCCCGTATACAGAAACTCAGCACCCGACGCCTTTAACTTGGTCGGGATATTGGGCGTCGAGAACAGCCGGGTCAGTTTGCCTTTCAGATGCAAGAGATCGCGAAGAAAATGTTGCCGTTCCTTCTCATCGATCAAACTGCTGTAGGAAACACTGAGCCGGGCGTACTTGTTTTGAACCTCGCTGGAGAAGGCTCGGGTTTGCAGCATCACCCGTTCGTAAGCTTTGAACTCCTCGGGATTTTCGAGCGGTTCGGGGATCGGCTTCTTGTCCGCGATTTCCTTGAACGCCGGATCGTCTTTTACCAGTTCGACCTTCTGGCGTTCTTCGGGATCGACTGCCGCGGGAATCGCTTCTTTCGCCGGGACATCTTTCGCAATTGGCGCTACCGGTTGCTTCGGAGCCGGTTCCGGCTGAGCAGCGACCACGCCAAACGCGCTAAAGCAGAATGCCAGGACGAAGAACGAACGTACCGACGCGTATTTTCGACGCCCGGCCGCCGGTTCCGCCATCAAAGAGCAGAAACGCCCGTTACACATGATTTGTACCTGTAGCCGTCCCCTACTCCGACGCACGGGGAAAGATGAAAGTTCCCTGAGAAATGAAATTTCTCCGGAGAAGCGGAGAATCCTTCGCTGTCATTCTAGCGGGGTTCAATCGAGAGGGGAAAGGCAATTCAGCGAAACGCCAGTCTCGCCCCTGCAAAGTCGTGACTTGGAGGCTTGCCGGAGGTAGCCGTTATCACCTGTTACCGTAGGCCTCACGCTCCGCGTGAGGAACCATCACGCGGAGCGTGATGGCTACGATGCAATTAGCGGCGCAGTTACCAGTAGCTTAATGGGCTTTTCGCACTTTCATGATATCCGAACTTGGATGTCCATGCGATTCTGGACCGGGTTCAATCCCGCCTCACCGCGCCTTCGGCGTCAGCGCCCCGAGCAACTCCCCCAGCAAATTGTTTTGCGGATAGCTGTGCCCCAGATGTTGCCGGAAGCCTTCGGCATAGGCGACACCGCTGGCCTTGCCCTGAGTGGCGGACCAGTCCATCATCGAGATGAGATAGTCGTCGAGCCCGTGGTGCTTCATCAGCCAGTTTCGCTGGCTGGTGTGGGCGGCGAGGGCGTCGCGCTTCAGATCGATCTGCTTGGTGATGTCGATGCAGAAGCCAGGCGGGATCGGCTTACCGAAGACGTCCTTGCCGTCGAGCGGGTCGCAGTAGTAGAGGTGCGGGATGTTTTCCAGCGGCGGGTTCTTCCAGCGGCCATGCAGGAAGTTCGGGATCGGCGCCGCGAACGTCGCGGCCCGGACGACCCGGCTCGTCATTTCATGATCGAGATGATAATCGTCCGGGCTATGGGTGATGACGATGCTGGGGCGAACTTCAGCCATCAAGTGGACGACGCGCTCCATCGTCGCTTCGTTGAAATTGACGCGCAGGTCGCGTTCTTCCACGCAATGATAGAAGCCGCCCACCATCTTGGCGGCCGCTGCCCCCTCGGCCCGGCGCAGGCGGCCGATCTCCTCCGGCGAATACTCGACCGAACCGCAATCGCCCGGCGTCATTGAGGCAAGATGGATCTCCCAGCCCAGTTCCTGATGCAGGCGGATCAACGTGCCGGCACACAGAAACTCAGCATCGTCGGGATGGGCAATCAACGCGAGCGCGACATTCTTCATGGTGAATCATCTCTCCGTAGCCGTGTTCGCCAGAACGCGGGCAGGCCTAAACGATTGATAGACGTTTAGGATATAAGTTCGCCCACCCCGCGTTCTGGCGAACGCGGCTACGTGAATGAATCACGGCTACTTCGTCGGATCTGCTGCCATCGGCTGAGCCTTCGGCTTCAGGATTCCCAAATTCATCCGGACCTTTTCCTTCACATGCTCGGGCACCCAGAGGTTGCCTTCCGGGTCGACGCCGTCAAACGGGCCGGGGGGCCAGAACGGCTCCACGTTTTGCAGGCCGGGGAAAATTCGACTTTCGAGAAGTGAGTCGCTGAGGCCGGCATAGAGCGGCGTCGCCTGGATGGCCGGGCTGCTCAGCCGCATCAGGTCGAATAGCGCGAGATTGACCCGGCGCATCGTCATCTCGTTCCAGTCGCGGTAGAAGCGGAGATAGTTCATCTGCTGTTCGTAGGTTTCGGTCGCCATCGTGTCGCGAGCGTTGCGGTAACGGCTGAAGCGGAGGAGCACCTGGCCCCAGGGGCCGATCTGGTCCTGCGTGCCGAGCACGGCCCGGTACATATCGAAACAAGCGGGATTGCGAAGTTTGCGTTCGCGGTCGGCCAGGAACAGTTCCTTCCGCGCCTTGACCATCTGTTCGTCCATTTCCGCTTCTGCCTGGTTCGAGAAGAACTCGTAGTTCGTGTTCATCAGATTCAGATGGTAGATGCGCAGCCGGCGATTCGCTTCAATCGAATCGCGGATGATCGGGTCGGCCGCCTCATCGGATCGCGGCGGAGGAATGTTCCCCTCATCGACCGGGATGCCGCGTAGGCGAGCGTAGATTTCCGCCCGGCGGCGATATTCGTCGAGTTTGGTCTGGTCAAGTTTCAGGCCGTTGGCCCGTCCGCGTTCTGACCACATTTGGTATGCTCGCTCCCACTCCTCCTGGGAGTTGCCGGTCGGCCGAATCGCGACGTCGGCCGTGAACCAGCGCTCGGAGAAATCGCGAAAGCGGTCAACGACCCAAAAATCGCGATCAAGCCAGCCATCCTTGGCGAGTTGGTCGGCAATAAAGGTCTGAGCCCGCTGCGGCCCTTGCCGGAAGATGATCAGCGTCGGTTGGCGCGGCAACTTCCGGATGCGCTCCGGGTCCACGTAGTTGAGATTCGGCTCGGACGGTTCCGCATTCTCGGGAGGGATCACTTCGTTGGCGTAGAGGAACCACGCCCGCGCCACCTTCACGGCCGACGCATCGCCATCGCCGATCGGCTTGGTCGGCTTCAGTTCGACTTCCGCCTGGTTGGGCCAAGGCGGCGGCAGCACCGGGAACTGCTTGAGACGATCCGGCTCGAGCGTCCGCGGGTCGTCCTCGCGGAAGCGGTTGGGCACGCTTTCGTTGTCTCTCAAGAAATTGACCAACTCTTCACGCGTCTTCACCAGGTAGAACAACGGCAGGTCTTCGCCCTTCGAATCCTTGCCGATACGGATGGCCGTCTCGCGCAGCCGGCGGACGAATTGCGGGTTCTTCTCGCAGAATTTCAGGAACGCCTCTTCGTCAATGACGCCGCCTTTGAGCAACGACCGGTAATCACGCTCCGCCTTCGGCATGCACGAAAGTTCAAACAGGCTCCGCATCGTCGTGACTTTATCATGCACGGTGAACTTGTTTTGCAGGTAGAAGCCGACCGTGTACCGCATGTCCGGATTGTTGCGGTTGATCGATTCCCCCTCGGCCAGCAGGCTGATGCCCTTGGCGATGTAGAAGTACATATCGTTCAGCCGGTCCATTTCGACCGAGACGTTGTAGGCGACGTTCCAGCTCTGGAACAACCACGGGGTGATGAAGTGCGGCTGAAGCTTGGTGATCGATTTCACCGTCAGGTCGAGTTCGTTCCATTCATGCCGCATCTGCTTTTCGGAAGCGGACATCCAGAGCATCGAGATCGCCAACCCGCGGGAACCGGTCAGCATCAAGCGGATGGCCGAGCCGGTCAGTTCCACCTCGCCCTGGCTCATCTCGCTCAGTTCAAGTTGCTCGGCCTGATTCTGAATCGTCATTCGTTCAACAGATTTGGGCAACGCCCGGCTCGGCAGGGCGATCACGCCTCGCGCAAAGACCGAGATCACCAGCAGGCAGGCGATGACGCCGAAGTAAATGAGCTTGCGCCGGCGCGAATCGCGCGGTAACGAACTCGACATGGCTCATTCCTCCCTCTTCAGACATGAATCCACAAGCACCCGCGCTCCGCTCCGAAGACTGCGCGTTGCGGCTACACGCGCGGGCGGTCACGCCGCGATTTCGCGGGAACGCATCAGGTAATAGGCCATCAGCATCCACGGCGCCAAGTAGGCCGCCAGGAACAATACGTTCAGAAGCATGAAATCGATCGGAATATTGAACCCTTGGGCGAGATATTTCGACCAGGTGAAACGTTCGGGATCGGGGATGACATCGAGCAGCCGGCGCAACAACCAGCGGAAAAGGTCGTCGCCGAACAGGGCGGCCTGGACCGACGGCGTCTTGTCGAGTTCCGCCGCCACCACCGATCCCTTGACCAGGCGCGTCAGCGATTCGAGCGGCCCGCCGCCGACATTTGTTCCGTCCGCCAGCGATTGCAAGAATTCCTGGAAATAACCGCCCAGGAAGAGAACGCCTGCCAGGAGGAAACTCACCACCCCCGCCAGATACGTGCTGACCGCGACGGCCAGACCGATCACAATGCACAGCCGGCAGAGCAGGCCCAGCGAACTCTTGACGAAGTTCCACCAGAAGACGCCTTCCGAATCAAGGAAGTAAAGATCGAGCGGCGCCACACCGATGTACTGGCTCGGCGACTCGCACTTCACTTTGATCTGTAACCGCACCGGGCCGCGGTCGGTCCGGATCGGATAGTTCTTCCCCGGATCGCCTTCTAGGGCGTTGCGGATCAGGCCCGGCGGAATCATCAACTGGTAGGTATGGTAGTCGTATACTTCGAGACCGCGAAACTCGAAGCGGCCGTACTTCTGGGCAATCTCGCCGATCTTCCGCCACGATTCCTTGAGCCGTTCGGCCGTGTTCGGCTCGTTGCGGTAGCGAATGTTCGCGGGGTAGGAGCCGAACGCCGCCCGAACTTCGTTCTGGTATTCTTCCTCGCGGGCCAGATCCCAGCGCCAGGTCACCAGATCAAAGGAACATTTGACGCCGATGTTCTCTTCGCCCTTGGTCATGCGGAAACAGTCGAAGGCGAATTCGAGCGGCACGGCCTCTCGGTCGGCAAAACTCTTCAATTCACCCGGTTCGACGAAGTTCCAGACGGCTCGCTGCGAGGCGCTCCCGCCCGCGATGTAGCGGCGGTAGGCATATTCCCGGCCGACGTCGATGCCCGCGAACGAACGGGTCAACAACTGCCGGTTCTCCACTTTTTCTTGAACGAGGTCGAGCCGGCCGTAGACCGGCGCGCGAGCCTTCATGCTCTCCGCCCGCGCGGCTTCGTCGATGTTGCTCGTCATGATCAGCACCAGGCTGACGCTTGTTAGCACGAACGTCGCCAGGGTCATCAGGCCCGCGTAGCCGAGGAAACGACCTGCCACGATCTCGAACCGTTCGACCGGCTTGGTCACAATGGTGTGGATCGTCAGATTCTTGATATCCGAGGGGATGCTGAACGCGGACAGGAGCCCCGCCATCAGGCAGAGCAGGAACGTCATGGCGTAGGAAATGACGTCGATATTGGTTTTGAGGACGTCCTCCGGCTTTACTTTCTTGAAGTAAAACCAGGTGGCCGGGAAGAGGAACACGATCGCGAAGAGGAACAGGACCCAGAGAACGCGCCGGCGGACGGCTTCCTTGAAACTCAGACGGGCGATCGCCCAGATGCGCCGCCGGCTCAGGCCGCCGAGATCGAGCACGAACGGCTGCGCGAACGCGAGCAGGGCCAACAAGCCGCCGACCGTCATGGCGTAGGCGTGGTATTGATCGATATTAGTGGTGGGGCGCGCCGGTACCTGAGCCTGCGGGTTGGCTGACCGAAGAGCCGCGAATTGCTCGGCCCATTTTTGATCGTCGGCCCGCACGATGAATCCCAGGCCGATGGCGATGAGATAAAGTATGAGGGCGAGCGATCCGGTAACCGCCATGAAGCCCGAAATCAGCCGACGCCGGCGGCCGGCGATGGCCGGCGCCGGGGCGAACAGAACATACAGAACCCAGAGCAACAGACCCACCGCCGCAAAGCCGCCGGCGTCCTGAACCCAGACAATGGTTAAATTGCCCAGGTCGCTCCAGGAGTAATTGTTGCCGCTGAGCTCCATGACGCCGAGCAATGATGGGAACGTCGCCAGCACGATGCGGAATCCTCTGGGTATGCGGATGTCGAATGAATTAGGGTTTCGCCACAACGCCCGGCGGCAGGTAGCGCCGGCCGGGACGGGCCTTGCTCTCTTCGACGACGCGTTTGAAGAGATCTTCCAGGGTCGTAGTCGGGTGGCCGACCGATTCGAGCTTGCCGCCATGCTTGGCGATCACGGTTTCCAGATCGCGTGTTAGTTCATCGGTCAGTGGCAGATTCGTGGCCCGTACTTCGACACGCTTGGCGTCTTCGACCAGCTTTTTGACTTCGCCAAACTCTTGCAAGTCGCCGTTGTACAAGATGGCGATGCGGTCGCAGACGTCCTGCACGTCGTCGAGACGGTGGCTGCACATCAGGACGGTCTTGCCTTGATCACGCAGGCGGATGATCAGTTCTTTCATCCAGATCGTGCCAAGCGGATCGAGGCCTGACGTCGGCTCATCCAGAATGACGAGATCGGGGTCGTTGATCAGAGCTTGCGCGAGGCCGATGCGTTGGCGCATGCCCTTCGAGTATTCGCGGAGCGTTCGTTTCTTGTCGTTTTCGAGGCCGACCAAGCGGATGAGCTCGGCAGCCCGTTCCTCGCGAACGCGGGTGGGCATGCTGAAAAGCCGGCCGTAGAAATCGAGCGTCTCTTCCGCGTTCAAGAAGCGGTAGAGATAAGACTCCTCGGGCAGGTAGCCGATTTTTTCGTTCTTGCGGACATCGACGGCCGGCTGGCCAAAGACGAATGCCTCGCCGGAAGTCGGAAAGAGCAGGCCCAGCAAGAGCTTGATGGTGGTCGTCTTGCCGGAGCCGTTGGGGCCGAGGAGGCCGAAGATCTCGCCTCGGCGAATCTGCAAATCGAGCGCGTTGAGCGCGGTCTTCTTCTTCCGGCCCCAGAAATCGCGGTAGATCTTCGTCAAGCTGCGAATATCAACGACAACGTCTTCAGCCATACCCAGGGCCTCTCCAGGTTCCCGCAAGTTGACGGGAGAGATGCGATCGGTGAACGAGAATCCAGGTCTACGAGCACTACGCCGGTCGCGTTCCGCGTGTTCGCGCGAGACGGCAGTTTTATGTTACGGCTCGTTCGCGGCGTGGGTATGGGAAATTAGGCACGAAAGGGAATCCACTCGCCTTGCGGGCTCAGCACCTCGTTCGGGGTGAAGTTCGCTTTGTATTCGAGGGAGCGACAACCTTCGACAAAATACCCCAGGTAAAGCTGCGGGATGCGCCGCCGGGCCGCGTGCGCGATCTGGCAGAGGACGTTGAAGGTGCCGAGCGACCGCTGGCGTTCTTCGGGATCGTGAAAAAAGTAGATGGCCGACATGGCATGGGGCAGAAAGTCGACATAGCCGACGCCGACGAGCTTGTCGCCTACGGTGAACGTCCATTCCTGCGTGGCGAATGGGTTATCGACGAACGATTCGCGATAGCTCCCCTCTTCCTTCGGCAAATGGACCGACCAGCCCTTGTCGTCGGCCTGGAAGAAGTGAAAGCGATCGTAAAGATCGAGTTTCTCGTCGGTGACCTCGGGCTTGCCGATGGCGACCTTCACGTCGGCATTGGCCTTCCAGGCCCGCTTCTGGCTCCGGTTCGGCCGAAACGTCTTCACTGGCACCCGGATCGAGAGACACTTGGAACATTCGGGACAGCGCGGTCGGAACAGAGCATGGCCGAACCGACGCCACCCTCCCGCCAGCCGTTGCTCGTACTCGGCAGGCGAAAGCTCCGCGACAATCTCGTAGCCAAGCCGCGACGTCTCCTCCGGCAGATAACTGCACGAGCCGGGCGTACTTTGGAAGGTGAATAACGAGTGCATCCCATGTCACTCCACAAAATCCACCGCGACCGGTTCGGGGATCACGCCGGCCCGGTGTCCTTCGTGGAGCAATCGCCGCACGGCTTCGCGGCCGCGTTCTCCGTAATCGAGCGTCCAGTCGTTCACGTACATGCCGACGAACTTGTCCGCCAGGCTCATGTCCATATCACGCGCGTACTTGAGCGCGTATTGCAACGCTTCTTGTCGATGATCGAGCGCGTAGCGTATGCTCTTTTTGATCAACACGCTGATACGGTGGATTGTCGGCAATCCCAAGTCACGGCGGACGACGTTGCCGCCCAGGGGCAGCGGCAACCCGGTCTTTTCCTGCCACCAGACGCCGAGGTCTACGATTAACTTCAGGCCCTGGTTCTGGAAGGTGAGCTGCCCTTCGTGAATGATCAACCCGGCGTCGAATTTGCCGGAGGCGACCGCGTCGATAATCTGGTCGAACGGCACCACCTCATGGCCGAACCCGCCGGGGAGTAGCAGCCGCAACGCCAGGTAGGCCGTCGTCATCGTGCCGGGCACGGCAATCTTGAGCTTGCCGAGATCGCTGATCTGCAGAGCTTCGCGGGCGATGACCATCGGCCCATAGCGATCGCCCATGCTGCAACCGGTGGGCAGCAGCGCGTACTTGTCAAGCAGGTACGAGTAGGCATGAATGCTGATGGCGGTCACTTCAAGCTCGCCCTTCAACGCCCGGCGATTGAGCGTCTCGATGTCCTGCAATTCGTGGATGAATTCCAGGTCGCCGGTATCGATCTTACCGTTGGCGAGAGCGTGAAACATGAAGGCATCATCCGGATCGGGGCTGTGACCGACGCGGATGATTTGGCGGGTGTTGGCGGACATTAACATGTACTCCATTTTCTTCGTTCGTAGTGACCCGCCGTAGTGACCCGCTTTAGCGGGTTCGTTTGACCCGCTAAAGCGGGTCTCTACGAACGGTTTGACCTGCTAAAGCGGGCCACTACGAACGATTCATGCAGTGCGTCGCAGAAACTCTCGGGTCACTTCGTGTTGCGGTTCGGCGAACACGCGTTCCGGCGGGCCGCTTTCGACGATCTGGCCGGCGCTCATCACGTGCATGGTGCCGGCCACCTGCCGGGCGAATCTCATGGCATGCGTCACGACCATCATCGTCTGCCCCGCTTTCGCGAGGTCAATGATCACGCCGAGCACCTCGTCGGCCATCCGGGGATCGAGGGCACTCGTCGGTTCGTCGAACAGGATGGCCGAGGGATTAACCGCAAGAGCGCGGGCGATCGCAACACGTTGTTGCTCGCCGCCGGAAAGTTGATCCGGCCGGCGGTGTGCTTTATCGCCAAGCCCCACACGAACAAGCAGTTCCCGCGATCTCTGTTCGGCCTGCTCATTTGATTGGCCGAGAGCGTAACGCGGGCCGGCCATCACATTTCCCAGGGCCGTCATGTGTGGGAAGAGATTGAACTGCTGGAAGACCATGCCGACACGCTGCCGCAGTTGCCGCAAGATCTGCTCGCTCGGCTTCGTCGGCCCCTCGGCTTCGAGTTGCAGGTCATCGACCTGAACCGAGCCCGCCTGGAATGTTTCAAGGGCGTTGATGCAACGCAAAAGCGTGCTCTTGCCGCCGCCGGAAGGGCCGACGACGGCCGCCACTTCGCCCTTGGGAAGGGTGAGCGAGACGTTGTCGAGCACCCGCGCCTTGCCACGTTCCTTGACGAGATTGGTGACCGTGATCATGCGTCGCTCCTTTCGCGTCGCAACCTTCGTTCGATCAATCGAGCCAACAGTGACAGGGGATAACTCATCATCAGGTAGAGGGCCGCGGTCATGATCGCGAAGACGATGATGAACTCGCGGTGATTGTTGTAGAGCACATTGTACTGCCGGGTCAGTTCCGTGATGAGGATGGCCGAGCAGATGGAGGTATCCTTGAACAGGGCGATAAAGTCGTTGGTGATCGGCGGGATGACGATGCGAAACGCCTGTGGCACAATGACGCGGCGAACGGCCGTCATCGGCGTCATGCCGAGAGCGAGGGCGGCTTCCATCTGGCCGCGCGGGATCGCCTGCAACCCCGCCCGGAAGATTTCCGCTTCGTAAGCGGCATAGTTGATCGCGAGGCCAATGATGCCGGCGTAGAGGGGATCGAGCTTGAAGACAGGCGAGATCCGTGGCAGCAAGTAATAGATGACGAATAGCTGCAGGAGCAAGGGCGTTCCGCGAATGACTTCGACATAAATGATGCACGGGATGCGAACCCAGCCGGGGCCATACATGCGGGCAACGCCAATGAGCATCCCTAGCAAGACTGCGAAGGGGAACGAGAAGACCGCGAGTTGAAGCGTCTTCAGGGCGGCCGCTCCGAGGAGCCGCGTCACTTCGGACCAATCGACGGGACGTTCCTGGGCCGCTTCCGGAATGGCAACGTCCGCGCCGGGAGGCCAGGGTTGTTCCGCCCAGTACCACAGGCGTTCCTGGTCGTCATTCCACAAATTGTATTTGCGATAGATCTTCTCGAGCGTGCCGTCCCGAATCGCCTTGCGCAGCGCTTCATCGATCTTCGCCCGCAACTCCTTGTCCTTGACCCGGGTCAGGATGACGTAGAAATTCGGCATCAAACCTTCGCCCACCTGCTTCAGCCGGGCCTCGTCTTTTTTGACGTAATAGATCGCAGCCGGGTTGTCTTGCACTGTGGCGTCGATCTGTTTGTTGGCCAAGAGATCGAACGTATTGCTGACGTCGTCCGAGGTATCGAAATCGATGTCGTCCTTGAAAACCTTCTTCATGTAACGCTCGGCGGCTGAGCCGGTCAGGGCGATGACCTTACGTTTCGAACCGTCGGGCTTGCGTTTGCGCAGGTCGTCCCACGAGTGAATTTCGTTGTCGTCCTTGTTCACCGAGAGCGCCAGCCGATAGATGTAGTAGGGGACGCTCGCTTGCTCGCGGAAGTTGACGGCGTATTCGTACCCGTTGAGGACGATGTCGAAATCGCCGCGATCGAGCGATTCCGGAAGGGCCTTCCAATCGCCCGTGATGGGTTCGCTGGTGCGGCCGAGCTCTTTGGCCAGATACGCGGCCAGCTCGATCTCGAACCCTTTCGTGCGTGAGTCGTAGATGTAGGGAGCGCCGCCGGTCTCATCCATGCCCCATTTCAACAGCGGCGCTTCCGGTCTTGCTGGTGCGATGGCTGTGAGCATCAGCACGAGAGCGCCGCTTAGTCGGATGAATGTCGGTAACATCGGCGCCATCGGCTCCTTGCGAGAGGTCCCATTCACGGATAGAGTGAACCGCGTCGGAATTCTTTATACGCGGAGCCGCCGATATGTCGTCGTTGGGAGTTGATCGAATTTGTGTCATTATCGGCCGCACCCGGCACAAGATGATGATCGTTGAACTGGAAGAGGCCGTCAAACGGGGGGCCGCGTTCATCGAATTGCGCCTCGACTTTCTCGCCAAGGCGATCGATTTTCAACGGTTGCTGCCCCTGAAGAAATGTCCCTGGGTGGCCACGCTGCGCCGCAAGGAAGATGGCGGACGCTGGGCCAGCACTGAGGCTGAACGCAAGACGATCATCCGCCAGGCCATCGTCGCGGGGTTCGACTGGATCGACCTGGAGACCGACATCGCCAAGGAGGTTCCGCGTTTCCGCACCGTCAAGCGGATCATCAGCTATCACAACCTGGAAGAGACGCCGGAGAATCTCGAAGAAATTCACGCCAAGATGTGCGAGCAGGATCCGGATGTCGTCAAGCTCGCCGTCACCGCGCAATCGCCGACCGACAACGAAAAGCTGCTGAAGATCATCCAGAATTCAAAGGTGCCGACCGTCGGCCACTGCATGGGCGAGATGGGCTTCCCGAGCCGTATTCTGAGCCTGAAGTACGGGGCGCCGTTCACTTATGCCGCCTTCAACAAGGAGCGTGGCATCGCCCCGGGTCTGCCGTCCATGGACGATCTGGTCAAGACCTACCACGTGCGAACGATCGACGCCAAGACGCAGGTCTATGGCGTCATCGGCGAGCCGATCGCCCACAGCTTCAGCCCGATCTTGCACAACCAGATGTACCTGCTGAACAAGCTCAATGCCGTCTACCTGCCGTTCCGGGTGCCGCGCGGCGAGCTTCAGGCGACGCTGAAGAGTTTCGAATCCGTCCCCGTGCGCGGCTACAGCGTCACGATCCCGCACAAGGAAGGGGCGGCCTCTCTGGCCAAGGAACGCGACATCCGGGTGACCGAGACCAGTGCCGCCAACACGCTCGTCCACCGGCCGGACGGCTTCCACGC